>Ga0265297_10009293_pt1 | contig 12744 bp, 15 predicted proteins | sample Munlanlwell13791_FD_192502 | JGI IMG/M metagenome (GOLD analysis project Ga0265297, IMG submission 192502) | Leachate microbial communities from a municipal landfill in Southern Ontario, Canada - Leachate well 137-91 | ecosystem: Engineered > Solid waste > Landfill > Unclassified | place...
CAATACTCTCTACGTCTTCAATCTGCTCGACCTGCATGCCGAGCTTCTTCATCATCGCCTTCATCTGGCGTGGGTTGATATTTCCCGGAAGCATCCTTCTCACTCCCCTGCCGTACTCTTACCGCTACTCCATAATTAAATGCAACCATCTCATCACCCGAAATCTGGGCAGCTCCGCAAGCGACAAGACGGTCGTTTGCGGCAACAACTAGCACATCATCCCCCGCGCGGATGGTGGGATCTGCCGCGATCACGTGTTTTGCAAATGCATTCTTTCCTTTTGCAACAAATTCTGCCACATCGTCCCGGATGACCACCCGGTACCCGGGCGCAGGCAGGACTGCCTGTAATCGTCGTGCCCCGTCTATACCGAGCGTAAGACGCCCGTCAAACGCCCGTACGGTGGCGAGGCGTACCCCGTTGTACAGCACCTGCCGGATACGCCCGGTGGTCGAGAAAATGAACGTGCACTCTTCAGGAAAGAGCCCAACCCCGCAGAGATGACCGAACTGGTAATCAGCGATGGTCTGGACTCTTCGCAGCAAACTGTTCTCCGAGTATTGTGTTGACACGGCAGATAAACTCCTGTTCCGCGGTTTTTGGTACATATGCACCGGCTGCAATCTTATGCCCGCCGCCCCCGCCACCATATTCAGCCGAGGCGTCACTCACCGCCTTCTGGAGATCGATCCCTCTCTCTACCACCCGCTCGGTTGTGCGCATCGAGACCTTCGTGAGGTTCGGATCTTCGGGCACCTCGCACATGACAAGGATGGGTTTCTGGCTGTTCAGTTTCGAGAGCGCCATCCCTGCTCCAATCCCAACGATTGTATCCGGGAACCGGTTCCCGACATGAAGGTACTGGAGGTGCTCGATCTCCATCACTCCAGTATCGAGAATATACTGGAGCAGGTCGCGGATGATCGCCCGGTGGTTGTTCAGCATGTGCTCCGCTTCCCGGTAAGCGGCGCCCCGGTCGCCCCGTAGGATCGCGCCCCCGATCGCGGGTTTTGCCCAGCGCCCGCAGGCGTTTAAGACCGTGGCGTATTCCTGTGCGTTGCGGAGCGGAGTCCGGGGGATCTCGTCGGGAAATCCATAGGTCTCCGCGTGCAGGCGGTCAACGCTCTCCCCCTGATCGATTAACTGGCGGGCAAGCCCGGTGATGATCGCCCGTTTGTCGTCCTGATCTAGTTCTTCCCAGACGAGCAACCTCCCACCATCTGCCTGCTGCTGGATGCCAAGGCGTTTTAAGAACTTCTTGGCGCCTTCAGGATTGTTACTGATGCCCCGGACAAACGGGTCATCATTGTACGCAAGCGAGAGATATACCGGGCGCGTTGCGGTGCCGTAACAGTTGAGGTCACGTTTACGGACTTCAACATTCCCATAGCGTACCCCGTCTTCGACAATGATATCCCGTGCCGGACCGACAAGCCCGCACTTTTCCCGCGCCATCATGTCCCCGACATTACCGATCACCGCAAGCTTGGCAAGATCGATATTGACCTCATCCAGTTCTTTGGCGATGAGATAGGAGACACCGGCTGCACTCATGCGGGAGTACCCGTAGGGCAGGCAGTTCACCTGAGTATACTGGCGGGTGACCGGCTGACTGACGTGGTGGTCAACAATGATCACCTCTTTTTCCTTAAGCCCCCGGGCTTCCATGAGGTTCTGTTGCCCGGCGCCCAGATCACTGAAAATCTTAAGGGAATCATCAGCGGGAACCTGAGGCATCGTGAGCGGTTCGAGCTGGCGGACAAAGACCGAACGGACCGGGATCTCCTGCCGGGAGATTGCCTGGGAGAGAATCGCCTCACAGGCAATGCCATCCGCATCGATGTGGGAGATGATGGTAATTTCCTGTGCTGCCGAGATCTGCTCTGCGGCTGCCTTTACATCATCACAAAAACCCATTACCTATTATTTATGGAGTCCATACAGATGAAATGTGCTGGGTATGGAACCGGACCGGATTACAGGATTTGTTGAATCGGGACTTGTCACCCCCGAACGGATGCGGGTCGTGGAGAAGAACGCGTGCTCGCTGGGGGTGACCGAACTCCAGTTGATGGAGAGTGCAGGAAGCGCTCTTGCCCGTATCGTAGGGGATCTTCACCCGGCGCGGATCCTTGTGCTTTGCGGGAGTGGCAATAACGGCGGCGACGGGATGGTCGCTGCCCGTCATCTCCAGAAGGAGACAACAACCGATGTCTGTTATCTTGATGCCGGTCCCCGGTCATCGTCCCCTTCACTCCAGCTCGCAGCGCTGAAGCACTGTCGGGTCGGGCTCCATCCGATTTTATCCCGCGATGATCTGCCTCCGCTCGAAGGGCTCTTTTCCCATGCGGATGTGATCCTCGATGCGCTCTTAGGTATCGGGGCTCACGGTACACTCCGGGAACCACTCATATCGATTGTATCTCTGGCAAATGCCTCCGGTGCCCGGATCATTGCGGCTGATGTCCCCACACCAGGGATGCGGGTGGATCGGGTCTGCGCGTTCCATCGCCCGAAGGTTGCCGGATCGACCGTGATTGATATCGGGATTCCGGTCGAGGCGGAATGCATGGTCGGACCGGGAGAACTGACGCTCATCCCCAAGAGGGATCCCAATGGTCACAAGGGCGCCGGAGGGCAGGTGCTCGTCATTGGCGGGGGTCCGTACCAGGGTGCTCCCTGGCTTGCCGGGCTTGGAGCGCTCCGGGCAGGCGCGGACATTGTATGGATCGCGTCACCGGTCTTCGAGCCAATTCCGGATCTCATCTATGAACCCCTTTCAGGACAGCGTATTGGGGAGGAGCATATCGACCGGTTGATCGAACTGGCACAGCGGGCGGATGTCATTGTCTGCGGGAACGGGCTTGGCACCGGGAGTCACACGGTCGTCACCGCTGTCGCCCCATATTGCACACGGGCAGTGTTCGATGCAGATGCCCTCCGTCTACCACTTCCCGTTGCGGCAAACGAGACTGTTTACACTCCCCACGCGGGAGAGTTTGCGCGGATGACCGGACAGAAACTCCCCGGTGACACGATCGGGCGGGCGGAGATGGCACGGAGTGCCGGGTTTTCTGGCACCATCCTTTTGAAGGGACACGTGGATATTATCACGGACAACACGCGTGTACGGTTCAACCGGACCGGTCATCCCGCGATGAGTGTCGGAGGAACCGGGGATGTACTTGCCGGTGTGACGGCAGGGATCCTCTGCCATCTCCCCGCATTCGAGGCGGCGTGTATCGCAGCGTACGTGACCGGTAGAGCCGGTGAGCGCGTGGCGGAGGAACGGGGGGAAGGGATGCTCGCAAGCGACCTTGTCGACCGTATTCCTGCCGAGTTATTCAGAAGTGAAGGTGTGTAAATGGTCGAGTTTTCCCACATAGCAGACGATCGGGCACAGATGGTGGACATCAGCGCAAAGAGGGATGTGGTGCGGGAGGCAGTTGCAAGCGGAAAGATCTTCCTGCGCCCCGAAACCCTCGCTGCCATCCGGGAAGGTACCGTGGTGAAAGGGAACGTCCTTGCCACCGCCCGTGTCGCGGCAACGCTCGCCGTGAAGGATACGCCCCGTCTCATCCCGATGTGTCACGCGATCCCCATCGGTGCGATCACGGTCGATTTTTCCGATGGTAACGGGTGTATCGTCGCAACCGTTCGCGTCAAATCAACCGGCAAGACTGGCGTCGAGATGGAAGCGCTGGTCGGGGTCTCGACCGCGCTGTTGACCATCTGGGACATGGTGAAGTCCGCAGAGAAAGATGCAAACGGGCAATACCCGGTCACACGGATTGAAGAGATTTGTGTGGTGGAGAAGAGAAAAGGTCAATGAAACACGGTCTCTTGGTCTGACCGCACCGGATGGCACGGTTTTTCTACCCTTTTTTTGACGGGTTCGTCCCGATTCTTCCGTCATCCTGCCGGTGTACTTTAATACCCACCCGGTCCAAGTTTATGGGAATACGGGATTCGTCCCGTTTCTAAGGAATGTAGCCTAAAATCAGGCTGAACCTTGAGGTGATAGTACATGGTTAAATCAATGTATGCCTTCGTCAGGGAGGCATGGAACAGACCCGAAAAGAGCGAGGTCAAGGCACTCCTCTGGGACCGTATGCAGTTATGGCGCCGGGAAGGGAGCATCACCCGTCTGGAACACCCCACGCGTATCGACCGCGCACGCTCACTCGGTTACAAGGCGAAGCAGGGTATCGCGGTTGTCCGCGTTCAGATCCGCCGTGGTGGACGCCGGAGTTCACGGTACGTCCGTGCCCGCCGTTCAGCCCGGATGGGTAAGAACCGGCTCACGCCGGGCAAGAGCCTGCAGCGGATCGCTGAAGAGCGTGCCTCACGCAGGTACCCGAACATGGAAGTGCTCAACTCGTACTGGGTCGGGCAGGACGGGAAGCTGAAATATTTCGAGGTCATTCTCGTTGACGGTCACCACCCGGTGATCAAGAGCGACCCCAAGCTCGCATGGATCGGCAACACCGTTCACCGCGGGCGCGCGGAACGAGGCAAGACAGCAGCCGGAAGACGGGGACGCGGTATGGGCACACGGGGCAGAGGTACGGAGAAGACCCGTCCGAGCATCCGTTCCCACGCGAACCAGGGCAAATAATCTTATCCTCTTTTTTCGTAATGGTATCTTCATGCAGATTACCGACGCTTGCGTGTATCCCTGCCCCAACGGGTCAGCATCAGTGCGCCGGATGGCGCTCGAAGCCCGGGCGCTTGGATTTGACAGCATCGTCGCTCACGAAACACCGGCATGCATGATTGGCGATGTGACGGTGCTCTGCGGTGTGCGGATCACCGCACCGGCTGCAAAGGACGTCAACACTCAGGTCAAACGGGAAAAAGGACCGGGCAGGGTCGTGTCTGTTCCGGCGCGAGACAGCGGATTTAACCGTGTAGTCTGTGGCATGCCAGGTGTCCACATCCTGCGGGACATCTACGTCGCGGACAAATATGCCTTTGACCATGTCACGGGAAAGATCGCTGCAGACAATGGAACGGCGATTGATCTGGACCTGTCTCCCCTCATCACTATGCGCGGGCATGCCCGGCAGAAGGCGATCCACCGCTACCTCGATATCCTGAACCTGCACCATCACTTTGAATTTCCAATCACAATCTCCTCCAGTGCCCGTTCTGTTCTGGGCATGCGCACCGTCAGGGATCTCGCCGGGCTCTGCTCAATCCTAGGTATGGACGAAGAGGATGTCAGGCAGGCACTTCTGGGCGTCGCGCAGGTGACCGCGCCAAAACCAACGGCGGTGATGGTGATCTCATGACCGTCCGTCCCCCCACGCTCCGCGAGAAACGGCGGTATCTTCTCGTACGGATCGAGCCCTGCGGGATACTGGTGGAAGGAAAGACCCTTTATTATGCGATCCACGAAGCAGCGGTCTCACTATGGGGGGATGTTACAGTCGCCGTGATGCAACCGGCAGTCATTGCTCTTGAAGAGGGGTACGCGATCCTCCGGTGCCGACGGGGGACCGAACGGGAATGTGCGATTGCACTTTCGACGGTCACTGCCTGCCGCGATCACCAGATCGCCCTGCGGATCATCGCTGCTTCCGGGACGATCGACAGCTTGCGTGACCGCATCCGGGCACTGGGCGCCTATACGCCGCAGAGCAGGGAACAGGAACCGGGGAAGAATGAGGAATGTTCATTCGACACGCGGACATATGAGATCATCCACCGGAGCAGTCAATCCCTTGATCTCATTGAAAAGGGATTTAAAAATACACACCGATTGTTTCTGACAACAGAGGATCTGGAGGAAAAATAAATGCAGCCACAATATCAGATGGGATACGACCGGGCGATCACCGTTTTTTCGCCTGATGGACGACTATACCAAGTAGAATATGCCCGTGAGGCAGTGAAGCGGGGAACGACCGCAGTCGGGATCAAGGCAAAGGACGGCATCGTCCTCATCGTTGACAAGAGGGTCAGCTCAAAACTGCTGGAAGCCTCGTCAATCGAGAAAATCTTCAAGATCGATGACCATATCGGCGTGGCTTCTTCCGGGCTTGTCGGGGATGCAAGGGCACTTGTCGACCGGGCGCGGGTCGAATGCCAGATTAACCGGGTCTCCTACGATGAACAGATCGAAGTGGAGGCGCTCGCAAAGAAACTCTGCGACCATATGCAGACCCTCACCCAGTACGGCGGCATCCGACCCTACGGCACCGCGCTTCTCATCGCAGGTGTGAGTGACGGGGAGAGCCGGTTGTTCGAGACCGATCCTTCCGGCACCCTCCTTGAGTACAAGGCAACAGGTATAGGTATCGGCAGACCTGCCGCGATGAAAGTCTTCGAGGAAGAGTATAACCCGGACGCAGAAATCAAGGATGCGATCCTGCTTGGGTTAAAAGCCCTCCACTCCGCGACCGAAGGGAAGTTCGATGTCGATACCGTGGAGATCGGTGTGATTGGGCGCGAGAACGCGATGTTCCGGAAGATGACCAAAGACGAAGTTGCCTCGTTTGTAGAACAGTTCAAGCAGTGATCTCCCATGATCTCCCTTGAGAATGCCGTGGTTGCCCGGCTCGAAAGTTTTGGCGAGCGGTTTGAGATCCTTGTCGATCCGAATCTTGCGGCACGCGTACGGCAGGGTGAGAACATAAATATCGAAGATGTGGTTGCTGCATTGAACGTTTTTGGCAATGCGTCGCGGGGGACCCGGGCGTCGGATGAATCGCTCGAAAAGGTCTTCCATACGACAGACTTTGCGACCGTGGCAAAGAAGATCATCGAGAAAGGGGAGATACATCTTACCGCGGAACAACGTCGGCAGATGATCGAGGAGAAACGCCGGAAAGTGATCACGTTTATTGCACGAAATGCCGTCAATCCCCAGACCGGTCACCCGCATCCCCCCCACCGGATCGAGATGGCGATGGAGGAAGCCCGCGTTAATATCGATCCTTTCAAGAGTGTGGACGAACTGGTCAAAGAGACCGTGAAGGCGTTACGCCCCCTGCTCCCGATCCGGTTTGAAGAATTACGCCTTGCGATCAAGATCCCGGGAGACCATGCCGCCCGCGCATATGGGGATATCGCGGCAGCGTCTACGATGGAGAAGGACGAATGGCTGAAGGATGGTTCTTGGGTCTGCGTGGTCCGGATCCCTGCGGGTATACAAGGTGACTTCTATGATCTGGTCAACAAGCTCTCGAAGGGTGAGGGACTGGTGAAGATCCTCAATCAAGTATATTAATTAAAAAAGACAAATGTGAGAAGACATATCGATGGAAGTTTTTAAGGCAACCATCAGGTAACTATCATGGCAAAATCAGATAAGACAGCAAAGGGAAAAGTAACTGGTAGTGCAGGGCGTTTCGGTTGCAGGTACGGAAGATTTGTGCGGAAGCGCGTTGCCGAGATGGAGAAGATCTCACGTGCATTCCACCGCTGCCCGAAATGTGATATGGATGCTTTACAGCGGAAGGGTACTGGTATCTGGGAGTGCCGAAAGTGCGGGTACAAGTTTGCCGGTGGGGCATACCAGCCGCAGACACCTGCATTGAAGATCGCGCAGCGCACGCTTGATCGTAAAGTAGAAGAGAAAGCCTGATCGATACGGACTGATAATGGCAAGTTCATACAAATGCGCCCGGTGCAAGCAGAAGGTAGAGATTGACGTTAACGTCCGGTGTCCCTACTGTGGTCATCGTATCCTCTTCAAGGAACGCGGCGCGGCAATCAAGGAACTCAAGGCACGGTAAGGGTCATCACACCCCACCCTGCGCACTATTTTTCAGTGTGTTCTCCCCAATCCCATAGAGGGATACCTGTGCCGCTGAACAAAGCACGTTTTGTGTTTGAAACCCCCCATGCTGACAGGATTATCCGGTCGATCGCGCCAGAGCTCGCAGATGAGGTGAATCCCCGTTCAACGATCCAATGCAAGCTCCTGGGCGCTGATGCGCTCGAGCTCACGGTCGTGGCACAGGATACGGCTGCACTCCGGGCAGCGCTCAACATGTACCTCCGTCTTGTTAATGTGGCGGACGAGATGCAACAGTTGGTCTGAAGCGGGAATTCGAGTTTTCGATCAGGATAATGTGGTCTATTTTACGCAGAAACGCTCATTTTAAACTGATCCACCAAAGTAGCATCCTTCCCGACTATCCTATGATAGGGATGGTTGTTATACACTGTCGCGATTCAGGAGATACCATCCATCAGATGCGAGGGTTCTTATGACCTTTCGAACATTCACGGGAATTTCACTCCTTGAATGGGCATTTGGATCGCTCATAAATTGGTGTTATCGAAAGATGAGAGCGATTGTGATGCAGTGGGTGGTTCGCCCGCTTCGGAATCATTTTTATCGATAGTAACTCCAACATGATCAGGAGAGCCATTATGCAGAACATTTCACCCAAAATCCAGAACCAGATCGCGATGCTTCAACAGATCCAGCAGCAACTCCAGACCATCCTTTCACAGAAGAACCAGTATGAGATGGCAGTGCGCGAGGCAAAACGTGCCCAGGAAGAGATCAAGGATGCGGCAGAGGACGCCCCGATGTACATGAGTGTCGGTACGGTCATGGTCCAGAAGAAGAAAGATGTCGTAAACGAGAAGCTCACCGATAAGGTGGAGACTCTCGAACTACGGATCAAGTCGCTCGAAAAACAGGAGAAGATGCTTCAGGGCAGGTTTGAGCAGCTGCAGGCACAGATCAAATCCGCCATCGAGGGCAAGAGCGCCACGAGTGCAGCCTGATTCCCACCCCTCTCAACTCTTCCCCCGGATTATAAAATCAATACGCGAGGAAAAAACGGCAGCCATCATAAACAATACGAGATGGCGTGCGGTTTTTTATGCCAGCTGACCATGTACTGAACGGCGCACAATCCCACTCCTTGAGAGGGTTTTAGCATTTTCAGGTGGATCTGACTAACACACTGATTTTTTTAGGGTTTTTCGTGTTTCTTCTTTTGATTCTTCTGCGGATTTCTGATGACCCCACATCTGCAAGGATGAGACGGTAACCGGTACTTCCAAAAAATATGACCGATTTTAGGCGGGAAATTTTTAGGTTTTGGATTCACCCGTTGTCCTCGCAGATCGTTCTCGTTACGCCCTCACAAGACGTGCTCATCCTCAAATCCTTCGTAAGATCCCCTGCACGTTCTGCGGCGCGGGGAACACTGCTCCACCCTGCGCTCCTCACCATTCGGCTCGTGCTCCTCCTCACCACGTTGAGGTGAGGCAGTAAAGAGGATACATCCGCCTTCAGCGATTGAAGGTTCATCAAGCCAATGATTTTTGCGAGGTTTTGAGTGGGGAAATCCTAAGAAACGTCAGCCGAAAAAATGGGTCAGAGTCAGGAATTTGAAAACCGTCATTGATCCGCCGCGGGGGTACTATTCGGAGGAGACGGAACCCTATCCTCCTTCGGGATCGTACAAGTTCTGACTGCGGTAAGTGTAATAGGTTAGCTATGGATCATCCCACCGCAAACCTATCTTCACCCGTACGTTCGTTCGCGACGGAACTCATCTGGCTCTCGGCACAATAGATAAAGCACAACTCCCGTCACCCTGCCACCGAATGATCCGGATTTGTGACAAAGATAAAACACAAGACAGATGTAGAAGCCCGTTTTACGTTTCTCGTATGGGAGTACGCGCAGGTTTTATGGAAGAATACCCGGCTCGCCGACTCTTTGCGATAAAGATCGCAAGCGACCATGCCTCCCGAGCTCACAAAGGGCAGTTTCGCAAGGACCGGAGGACACCATTTGTCACCCACCCCGCGCGGGTGGCGACCCTTGTCGGCTGTTTCGGTGGGACGCATTGCGCGATCATCGCCGCCTGGCTCCACGACATTTACGAAGACTGCACTCCGGACTGGATCGGCAGAACAGAGGAGTGCATCGAAAGCCTCCCGTTACCCAACGGGGATCACACAGACATCGCCGCAATTGTCGATGCGCTGACAAAGAAAAATACAATCAAGGAGAAGGCGGCACGGCTCTCCGACAGCCTCGACCGAATACTGGATGCCCCGCCGGAAGCCACACTCGTCAAGATCTGTGACCGGATCGATAACCTGCTCGATACAGCGGACCGCAACGGACGGTTCACGAAGCGCTATCTTGCCTCCACCGATGAAGTGATCGGGAAGTTATCCGCACGCGCAGAACTACAGGGATACGAACCAGCGATAGAGATGCTCCGGATGATCCGGCATTCCAAACTAAAAATTGAGTGATAAGACCGAATCACGGTGCCCGGTTGATCAGGTTGATCGCGTTCACCAGTGCCTCGACAGACGAAAGCACGATATCGTCACCCGATCCGCTCGCATCGAAGATATGCCCGTGTTCGTCCTCGACTGCGATCGTGACATGGCACATCGCATCCGAACCCCCGGAGATCGCTTCAATATTGAACTCCTTTAACTGAATCCGGGCAGGAACGATCCCGAGAATCGCCTTCAAGGCTGCATCCACAGGACCATTCCCCACCGCAGAGAAGACATGTTCCTGGTTGTTCACCTGCGCCTTGACGCTGGCAGTCGGGATCATGTGGTTCCCCGTCATGATCGCAATATCCTGCAGGTCGAACATCTTGTGGTTCAGTTCGATACCCATCGTGCTGTCAGTGATCTCGTAGAGATCCGCTTCAGTCACCCGCTTGCCTCGGTTGGCGATCGCCTTGACCTTCTCGACGATTATATCCAGCTGGGCATCGGACGGTTCAAGGTGGACGAGCGAGAGCATCTGGCGGACTGCGTGCCGCCCGACATGCTTCCCCAGCGTGAGACGCCGCCGGTGCCCGACCATCTCAGGAGTCATGATACCCGGCTCGAAGGTCTCGGTGCATTTGATCACCCCGTGGGAGTGAATGCCGCTCTCGTGAGAGAAGACATTCTCCCCGACCACCGGCTGGGTGGGCGGGATCGTGATGCCCGAGAACCGGGAGACCAGGCGGGAGGTCTCAACAAGACGCTCTTTTTTTATCCCGGTCCTGATACGGTAAATGGACTCCATGATCATGACCGTCTGGGCAAGATCCGCATTGCCTGCCCGTTCACCCAGTCCGTTGATCGTCACCTGGACCTGAGATGCACCGGATTCGACAGCGGCGATCGTGTTTGCCACCGCAAGCCCGAAATCATTGTGGCAGTGCACGTCAAGCGGGCAGTCCACGCTCCGGGCAATCCGGGAGATCAGCATCTTCATACCAGATGGTGAGCAGACGCCGACCGTATCCGGAATGTTGATGATCGTTGCTCCGGCTTCTGCTGCGGTCCGGCAGACCTCGATTAAATAATCGCAGTCAGTCCGCGTCGCATCCATGGGCGAGAACATGCACTGGTTGATGTGTCCGCGAATATACCGGATGATCTCATCGGTAATCGTGAGCACTTCTTCCCGTGACTTGTTGATCGTGTTCTCCCGCTGGATATCAGAAGTCGGGATAAAGACATGGACCATGTCCACGTCACAGTCAAGGCAGGTATCGACGTCGGCTTTGACCGAGCGTGCGAGTCCGCAGATGTTCGCCTCGAGACCAAGTTTTTTGATGGCAGCAACAGTCTTTTTTTCAGCGATGGACGATGCAGGGAACCCTGCTTCGATCACGTGAACGCCAATATCCGAGAGCTGGCGGGCGATCTCAAGTTTCTGTTCAAATGTAAATGCTATCCCTGGGGTCTGTTCTCCATCACGGAGCGTTGTGTCAAAAACAGTGACTTCTTCACGAGCATGGCTATCGGTGAAGAAGGCAATCCCCCGCAACATCCTTGCGAGCAGTCATACAAAATTATAGACACGCGGATCATATAAACAAAACCCAGACTCTATACCTTTTCTCGGATATATGCGCTGGTTATCCATCGGTTTCAACGATATGTTTAATACCCAACTATCCCTACATTAATAGCGCAGTGCCCCGCCTTAACTCAGCTTGGTAGAGTGCGCGGCTGTAGTATGGATTACCGTAAAAGGTAACTGCGCGGCTACCGCGATGTCCCCGGTTCGAATCTGGGAGGCGGGATAACTGTACATCAAAAGAGCCCAGGTAGTGTAGCGGCCTATCATGTTTGCCTGTCACGCAAACGACTCGGATTCGAATTCCGACCTGGGCGTTCTCCTTTTTGGATCGAATTCACGTCATCGTGAGGTTTTTAAAAAATGTGTCAGGACAATGCCCGGCTATCGTGTGACTGCGATGTAACGCGTGCATCGAACTCATGCGTCTGACGCGGGCGAGTGCCGGACCAGCATCGCGGTTCACATGTGAGCCGGCACGCCCATCTCATGCAGTGTGTTTTCCAACGGGGACTTACCGGATTTTTTCCGCGGCGATGTTCGCGAAGACCTTCAACGCCTCAAAATCAGTCGTTGTGCCACCCATCGCAATCTCTTCAAAGACATCCTTCTTGACAAAGATGATCGTATAGACCGGTGAGTTAGGGGTGCGGGTCTCCTCGGTCTTATGGGCAATGCTTGCATCGCCAATCTTCCCGAGGGGTAGTTCGTAAACTGCATACGAACCATCCGTTGCGGTCGAGAGCATCCGTTCCTTTGCCATATCAAAAACCCTGTTCATCGCGAGAACAGGATACAGGTCAACCGACTGGCTCAGCGCCGTCATATCGAACATCTCCCGGTTCATCCGGTAAAAGGTCACAGAATAGCCCTGTCTCCACCCAAGGTCCCGCGAGAGCTGGCTCATCTCCTCGTATGCGCGTTCCGACCGTTCTTTT
>Ga0265297_10009295_pt1 | contig 12742 bp, 20 predicted proteins | sample Munlanlwell13791_FD_192502 | JGI IMG/M metagenome (GOLD analysis project Ga0265297, IMG submission 192502) | Leachate microbial communities from a municipal landfill in Southern Ontario, Canada - Leachate well 137-91 | ecosystem: Engineered > Solid waste > Landfill > Unclassified | place...
GGACATCAGCGCGGACACCACGCCGGACTATTGGGCGCACCTCCGCACGTTCCTCGAGGCGCTGCACGCACGCGGTTTGCAGAACATCATCAGCCAAGGCGACGTCGGGCAGATCCGGGACCGGCAGGGCTTCATGTGCCAACTCGGCGCGACCGTGAACGCAGTCGGGCCCGAAGTCGCCGCCATTGTGGACGCCGGGAATGAGGCGTGGCAGACGGGTGAGCCGGACCCGGTACGGTTGGCTGAGATGGGGGCATGGTTCCGCCATGTCTGCCCGCAACCGCTCCTCACGCTGACTTCGCCGCCCGGCGAGACGAAAGCGGAACTCGACGCCTACAGCCTCGCGCCAGCCGATCTGTTCGATGTGCATGGGTATCGGGGCGGGCGCTGGTATGACAAGGTGCGGCACATCTTCAGTATCGGCTACGAAATCAAGCCACGCCTGCGCTTAGGAATTCAGGGCGAACCGACTGGCCCCGGCGAGTTGGTCAGCGTCACCGACAACAAGGACGAGCTCGACGACAACACCCTCGCGGCGCTGGCCCTCATGGCGCTGATGAGTCGGCAAGCCTGGGTGTACATGTCCGGGCACGGCGTGGTGTGGCGCGGGCCGCTGGAATCGCAGCCGGGGTTCTACGCGGTGCCGCAGGCGGTGGCCTGGCTGCCGACGGCTATTACCAGTTGGCCAACGCTGATGCACGGCGGCGAGCGCTGGGCGGCCACACGCGTCTTCGCAGCCACGGGGGAGATGCGCTGCGATCACGCGCTGAGCGCAGACGGCCGCTTCGCGTGTCTCATCTACGGCCCCGGCCACGCCCGCGACCTGCATCCGGTGCGCCCCGTCACGATTGACCTCGACCAGAGTTTCGGCCCGCACATCCGGTTAGTCATAGGGAGGGTGGTATGAGTCTGTTGACGTTACTCATCGTGTTGCTGGTGGCGTGTGTCGTCGTTTGGGCAGCCAAGGCTCTTATGTCGGCCTTCGGCATTGGCGACCCGATCCGCACCGTGATCTACGTGATCATTGTGCTGATTGTCATGGCGTGGATCTTGTCCACACTCGGGCTGCTCCCGGCCGTCAACCTGCGACTCTGAGGGGCAACCATGACAGCCCGCGCTGCATTCTGGTTGACCGTGATCGCGCTGGCCATCGGGCTGACCCTCGGCTACGTGGCCCAGCTCTACTGGCCGGGGGAGCCGTTCATTCGAGTCGAGGAGGGGCAGTAACACAAAAGGCGCATGACCGCACAACCGTCAACGCGAATCGTGAGGAGGGAGTAAGGAATGGGCAACGTGTCACGACAGATGATGATTGGGTACTTGGAGTTAATCATGGCGTTCCTGGCGCTGCCGCAGTTGGTGGCGCTCGTGCCGCCGGACAGCTTGCCCTACGTCGCGTGCGTAGGCGGGCTGATCACGGTCGTCTTGCGGTTTCTGAGCGGCGGCTTTGGTGCGAACTTGCTCTCAGCGGCCGGCTTACTGGCCTTTGCGGCGGGCATCCTGTCCGTGCCGGAACTGATCGCGCTCATCCCGCTCTCGGCCATGCCGGTCGTGACGGGACTTGCGGGCGTGCTGACGCTGATTGCGCGCTACGTGGCTGGACAGACCACGACTGACCCGGCGCAGACGGTCAACGCGCTGATGAGGACGGTATGAGGCCGCAGCGTGTTCACTTGCTCGCGAGCGTCGCTGTCATCGCCGTGGCGGTGACGCTCTCGCTCGGGGCCACCTGTCGCTCCGCCCCTCGGCATACGGCGCACCTCAGCCTCAACGCCTTCGCGCATGCCCTCTTGGGCGTGCAGCAGGGCGAACTCGCGCTCTATCAGGCGGGCCAGGTGTCCGCCGAGGCGCACGCGACCATCACGGCCAAGCTCGTGACCGTGGCGACGCTGGCCGATCAGGCGCAAGTGGCGCTCGATCTGTGGACGCCGGGCGATCCGGTGCCAAGGGTGGTCGGCACGGTCATGACGGCGGCGAAGGATCTGGTGCATCAGGTGCTGGCGCTCATCCCGGCCGATCCGGTGGTGCAGGCCAACATCCAAGCCGTCTATGACGCCATCGCGGATGTGCTCATCCTCGTGGCGGGGGGGGCGTGATGGTGACGCCGACCAGCGTCTTGTCGTGGGCGCAAGTGATTGCCAGCCTGATCCAGATCGGCGTCGTGACCGTGCCGCAAGTGGCGCAGGCGATCAAGGACGCGATGGACAAGACGGGCAAGACCGACGTGGATTATGCGGAGTTGGACGCGGCCCTGAGCGCCAACACACACGCGACGCTGCAGCAGATCATCACGCAGGCGGGCGGCCGCGTCCCCGCGTAGCCAGCATGGCGGCGCGGATTCTACGCACGGTGCGTAGATATGTCCGCAGTTTGCGTACATGTTTCGGACAATCTGGCGGCGGCGACGTGGATGATGACACGCACGCGTCGTAATTGGAGCGACACAAGCGGTGGGCAGACTACCAGTCCATGCGAGCCCATACCAGCCGGTTCAAATCCGGCCAGCCGCCATCAGCGTTCAGACTTGGAGGGGGTGTAGGGGGTACATGTCGGTTCCGGATTTTCAATTGCCGCTAATTGAGGTCTTTGATTCTACCGAGAGGGAAGAACAACGTCTATCCAAGACCCAGTTGGGCGCCAGAGACCGCATCGTCCGCATGCGCTACGGGATTGGTCTTCGTGACTATCAAAACCTCTTCCGTAGTCAACGCGGCCGTTGTGCCATTTGTGGCAGCAAGGCAAAGCGGCACAAGCGAGGAACCGTCCCGGTATTGTGCGTTGATCATTGTCACCAAACGGGGCGCGTTCGTGGGTTGCTCTGTTGGCGTTGCAATATCTTGGTTGGGTACTTAGAAGGCGCTGAGTGTCTTGGGAAGGCCGCGAACTACATCAGATTACATCAAGACCGTTCAGCGGATTGATATGTTCACTAATTACAGACAGGCCCGGAATCCTGAACACCGCATCCGGAGGCTGAGCACGGCGTGACATCCCGAGTGTCGTCGGTCAGCCCGACAGCCTACCTACGACGCTCAGACTCTCACGGGGGCGCATGAGCCAATATCCCGAGCACGCGCGCCCGCTCTGTCCGCTATGTGGGACAGAGCGGATACGCCAGCGCGGCGCGAAGCGGTGCGTCAAGTGCGCCCGCGACCCGCACTGGCACGACCGGGACGCCGACAACAGCAGCCAGATCGCCAAAGGATACGAGTGGGCTTGGGCCGAGTGGCAGCGCTATGTCCGGGCGTCCTCAGAACGGTACACCGGCCCCGCCAAGCGGCCCGTCAAAGTCGGCCGGCAGAAGATCCTCGTCGCCTCCGATCTCCACATCCCCTTTCACGAGCGCGCCGCCGTCGCGGATCTGTTCCACCTGACCGCCGACGCGGACCTGGCCATCTTCGCGGGCGATCTGCAGGACTCCTACGCGATCTCCAAGTTCCGCAAGTATGAGCATGTGCCGCTCGAAACCGAGCTGGCCGAGTTGACGCTGTTCCTCGAGCAGGCCTCGCAGACCTGGCCGCGCGTCCTTCTGCTGGAGGGCAATCACGGCCTCGCGCGGTTTCAGAAGCAACTACTTGACCGGCTGCCCGAGGAGATGATCAAGGCCGTGCAGTTCCTCGCGGGCGGCAATCTGTCACTGCTGGCGGCCTGCGCGCGCCGGTTTCCGAACGTCTCGATTGCGGCGACCAAGGTGGGCACACACGCTGTGGACTGGCTGTACCAGCAGGGCGATCTCGTGGTGTGCCATGCGGAGAAGTTCTCGATTGTGCCGGGCTCGGCCATGCGGAAGCTCGAAGAGTGGCTGTCCGACATGAGCCCGTCACTGGGCCTGGCTCCGTTCCGCGTGGTGTTGCAGGCGCACACACATCAACAGAGCGCGTTCCTGTGGCATGGCGGGGAACGGCTGCTCATGGAGACGATGTGCCTGTCCGGGCTGCACGGCTATCAGCTGGAAGCGCGGTGCAGTGGCCGGCCGCAAGCACGTGGGTGGATCACACTCGACCAGTGCGACGGCGTGACGGACCCGAACAGTATCCGGGCGTTCAACTGGGATCTTGAGCAGGGCTTTCGTCGAGCGGTGGCGTAACCCGCGGCTGAGGACCGATCATGTCCAGACCCCGTCCGCCGAAACCGTGGCCCTTCGGAGAGCGCTTGCTGGTGCGCGTGGTGGCCGAGCTCGGCCGCGGCGGGCTGACGGAGCGCTACATCAAAGACCCCACGGCGATCACGTCCGGGCTGTGCGAGTCCGGGCGCATCACGATCAACCCGATTCCCGAGACGGTGGACACCGTCGCCCATGAGCTCATTCACCGGTTGTACCCCGAGTGGGGCGAGTTGCGCGTAGCGCAGATGACGCGGGCGTTGGTGCGACGCATGACGGACGCGCAGATTCAGCAGTTTGCGCTGGAATACGATGCGCGGAAGCGGGTCAGCAAGCGCACCAAGATCGTGGAGGGGGCGTGAGACCCTATCTGGACTTGTGGTTGCGGGCGTTCCTGATCGTCATGGCGACGGCCGCCAACGTGTCCTTTATCTCTCGGGGTGCGTGGGGCTGGGCGTTTGTCACGGGCTGGACCATCAGCGCCCTGTGGTGGAAGAACTCGAGATCCGCTGCGCGCTCTGAGTTGTGCTGGGCCGGAACCGCCTACGCCTTGGGGGCAGCGTGCGGCACGATGGCGGGCATGGGCGTAGCCAGGCTGCTATGACCCGCGTGCCCTACCAGCCGCGCTATAGCGGCCCGCACCGCTCAGGGACGTGTCGGTGTGGGCACCATTGGACCGACCATCATCTCTGCTGCGTGATGAACGAGGAGTACTTGGCGCAGACCGGGGAGGCGTGGATCGCGTGTGAGTGCGAAGCCCACGGCTGGAACGAGACCGGCGGGTTGGGTCCCAACGGCGAAGACCACTGTTTTGGGTATGTCGATTCTAGGTCGTCCGAGGATGCTGAAGAACAATGAGCAGAGAGTGGCGTCTTAAGAATCCAGAGCGGGCACGCGAATATAACAAACAGTGGCGAGCCAACAACAAAGAGCGTGTTGCAGCAACCAACAAACGCTGGCGGGCTAACAATCCGGGGCGCGTTAAGGAACAGAACAGGCGTTGGCGGTCTAATAATCCAGAGCGGGCTCGTGACGACAGCAAGCGTTGGCGTTTAGCTCATCCAGGGAGGGGGAGCGAGTTGTCGGTATCTTGGCAGAAGAGAAATCCTGAGAAGGTCCGCCAATCTAAACGTGCCGAATATCGAAGGCACCGAGAGCGTTATATCGAACACTCAAGACGACACGCCTTAAAGAAACAGTACGGCATCACGTTGGAGGACTACGGGCGAGTACTGGCCGACCAGGGCGGTGGGTGTGCCGTGTGTGGGGAGCGCCCCAAGAAATTTAGGTTGGCCGTTGACCACGACCACACAACCGGAGTCGTGCGCGGGTTGTTGTGCGTGAAATGCAACACGACCATTGGGAAGATGGAAACGCTTGAATGGCTGGTTTGCGCGCTGACGTATCTGAGGCGCCACAATGCGGCGTGTATCAACGAGATGGGCGGGCTCGACGCCGAAGGCCAGCCCCATTGCGGCCACTACCGGGACACGCTGGACGATGCGCCGGAGGGGTGACGGTTGGCAAGGCGCGTGCATACGAGAACGCCATGATTACCATTGAGTCCGTGCAGAACGGCTGGATCGTGACCGAGGTAGACGACCTGGACGATCACGCGCGTCCAGCCGTGCGCGTCATCGAGGAGTCTGACGACGGCCCCGACGAGGTGGACGCCGCAGCTGTGCAGAATCTGTTGTGGCTGCTGATCGATCTGCTCGGCGTCGGGGGCAGCCGGTACGATGCCCAGCGCGTGCGGATCGTCGTGGAGCCGGGGGACAAACACGGGGACGACAGAGACGAGGCACCCGCATGCTAATGCAGGAAGAGCTGCGATCCGCCCGGCCGCACGGGGACCGCGTCACCATTGGCCCGCCGCAGCGCGAGTTGATGCGCGAGCTGCCGCAGCTCCTGAGTGTGGCGCGCGCCATCCTGGACTTTGCCGCGGACCACGGCGCGCAGCCGCTGGTGATCGGGCATCTGCGCGAGCGGTACGCGCGGCTGCGAGCCGACGCGGAAGCTGCCGCCGACTGGATGCAAGAGTGCGTGGCGACCGCGTGGCTCAAGGAGCGCGCCGATCACCCGGAGCGCACCACGGAGCGCCGCGTGGAGGCCCGCACGCGCGAGGCGGAGCCGCAGAAGACGGTGTGGCCGCGGCCGATTATCGAACACTGTCCGCCAGGCGTGGCCGATGGGGTTGTCGATCCGGGCGACTGGCGGGCGTGGAGTCAACGCCGAGAGGCATCAGCACGATGGAGAGTGAGCGCATGAAGCAGTTGGGAATCGTCGGAGTGTTGTTCGCCGTTGTGGCGCTCTGGCCGCTGACGGCGCAGGCGCAAGTCGTCAACCCGACGCAGGTGACCTTTGAGTCCACCGATCACGATCTGGCGGTGGCCTATGACCTGGGGTACTACCTGTCCGGCGCGGCGAGCCCGGTGCAGACGGTGCGCGTGCTGGTGGCCAGCGTGGCCGGCGGGCCGACGTACAGCATCCTGCTCAGCAAGCCGCTGCTGGGGCAGGATCTGACGCTCAAGGCGCGCCTGGTCGCCACGGCGGTGGAGGGCGGCGAGATCGCGAGCGACTGGAGCGAGCCGAGCAATTCTTTTACTTTCGCGCCAGTCCGGCCCAGCGTCCCTGCGGTGAAGTGACGCCCTGGATCTGGCGCGTCATCCTCTGGTTGTTTGGCCAGTGTGGGTAATGTTGTGTCTCTGAGTGTGGACGAGCGTTTTTGGCAGAAGGTGTCGTTTCAGCCAGGGGATTGCTGGCTTTGGAAGGGCGCAATAAACAAATCGGGCTACGGCTATTTCTACGTCAATGGTCACACGATTTGTGCCTCGCGCTGGCTATGGGAGCAGCGCAATGGGCCAGCGCCGCCCGATCTACAGATTGACCACTTGTGCCGGACGCGAGATTGTGTCAATCCGTTGCATCTTGAGTTAGTCACGCGACAAATCAACGTGCGTCGGGGAATTGCCCCCAGCGCGGGTCATGCGATCAAAACGCACTGTCCGCAAGGGCATCCATACGACGATCGAAACACTCGGGTCATTGATGGCAGGCGATATTGTCGGACATGTCAGCGGGAACGAAACCGGCAATGGAGACTACGGCATCCCGAGCTGGGGCGCCAACGATGGGCGGCATGGAAGGCAGCGCATCCTCGTCCTGTGTCGGCTCGGGAGCCAGCATCGCCCCGCACACACTGCAAGCATGGGCACGAACTTACGCCAGATAACGTGATTGTCCGTAGCGATGCAGCCGGAAGACTCCGGTGTCGGACGTGCCAACTACTGGCCTCTCGTCGGTGGCACCGCAAGAACGCGGAAGATTGTCGCGCGAAATGCCGGGAGTGGAATCAGAAGCACCCAGAACGTCCGCGATTGCGATGGGCGAAGAAGCTGGCCGAAGCTGATCTGGTGGCTCCTGGGGCTGTGCGGCTAGGGGTGTAGCGGGAGACGGGCGGCCCCTGTCATCGCGGGTCGGTGGCAGGGGCCGTGCTGTGTACGGGCTAGGTCGGATCGCTCTCCATGCGGGCCGCACGCGCTTTCGCCGCTTTGGCCAGCCCGCCCTTACGAGCCGCTTCGATCCGCCCCGGCTTGCCCTTGCCCGCAAGGCCCCCGAGCCGGCCGAGCTGTTGCGCTGCCAACCGGATCGCGTCCTGCTCGTAGTCCAGCGGGTTCCGCACGATGTCTGAGGCTTGGCAGGGCGTCATGTCAGTTCTCGCGCGACGCACGGATCGCCGCTTTCAGCCCGTCCGCAAAGTGATCGCCGCGCCATGAGTTGATCCCGAAACCGACCTCACCTTCTCCGGTCAGTTTGCGATCCAGCACGGCGACGCGCGGATTGAAGTCGTCCTCGTCGGCCCCGAAGACGATGCCCACCATCGGGCGATTCTGCCAAGTGAACGTGACTGCGTGGAAGCCCTCACCGCAGATGCCGTTGCGGTGGTAGGCGATGGATTCGATCAGCATCGGATCGCCGTCCACGTAGTAGAGTTGTCCTGCCTTGACTTGCGCCGCGACGCGGGCCTCGTAGGCATCCTGCTTCGCCGCCGCCATCCCCTCAGCCGCTGGATCACCGTGATACCGTGTCGTGCTGGTCTGTCGGGTCATTGTCGCTACCTCCTGCCCCTTACTCTAGCAACCGCTATGCCAACCGCTTGGCAGCCACAACCGCAGATTTGCTAAGGATTCCGCGCCTTTCCAGTCCCGCCCATTCCAGAAGGTAGCTCATAGTCAGACTAAACATCAGAAGTCATCGCAACTGACGACTTTTTAGCGTGAGCCGCTAGCCGCCCCCAGGATGGTCGACCGCCGCGGACCAGCCGCGGGGTAACCGCAGCGCGTCCGCGGCCCGCCACGGGGCGCTGGTAAAGCGGAGGGGGCAGGACAGCGACTGGCGCGGTCGGCGGGGGCAATCGGGGAGCCTGAAAATATTTCTAGAACCCCCCTTGACATTTGACTGTTTGGGTGTATATTGCTTCAGCATGAACAACGAACTGGACTTGCTCAACCGTTACCGGCTGGAAAACGACCTGACGTATGCTGCGCTGGCGGAGCGGATCGGCATGAAGATGGATGCGGTCTACCGGCTGCTGACGCGCAAGCCGAACGCCAACATGCGCGACCGGACGCGCTACAAGATCCAGCGGTTCCTCGCAGAGCAGGACAGCACGGACGGGGACATCGCATCATGACGGCGCACGGCTGCCGGTCTCGCCATGAGTTACAGATTGTTGGGAGGCATCCACATCCATCCACTCACATCATGGGGAAGGCTGTGACCCTTAGGCAAGGCACAGCACGTATCACCGACTCAACAGAGGTACGACACGAAGGCGCTCAGGCGAGCGTCGGCGGGACCGGCAGCTGGGAAGGCAACACAAGGATGGGGGCGCGGCAAGGCTCGGCTCGGCATGGCGTGGTGCGGCAGAGCGGGGCAGGGCATGGTAAGGATCGCGGCTTGTCGGGGTGCGGCGAGTCATGGCGAGGCTAGGTGCGGTCGGGCTGGGCGAGGTCGGGTCCGGTTTGGCGTGATGTGGTGAGGCAAGGTTTCCATCATGAGTCACACGCTGGCGCCCTCATGATGCCGTCACGGCCAGCAAGGAGACAAGAACATGAACGCAAGACAGTATCGCGCGGAGATCGTCGGCGTGACGCCGCTGCTGATGCACGCGGACAACCTGGAGTGGGCCGACTACATGAAGCGGTGGGAGACCGACCCCGCCAACCGGCCGAAGAGCGTCAAGGGTGACGACCGCTCCCCAGCATGGCGCTGGCTCGGCTCACTCTACACGGAACAGGGATTGGTCGTGCTCCCGTCAGACAATCTCATGACCGTACTCCGCGAAGGCGGCAAGCGGTGCCCCACGGGCAAGGGACAGTCCACCTTCAAGGCACAGTCGCAGAGCGGCATCGTCGTCAACGAGAGCGCGTGGCCGCTGCTGGTGGGCGGCAAAACGATTCCGGCCGAACCGATCCTCGCGCTGCGGCAGGAAGAGGACTTCCTGATCCACCAGCAGACGGCGGAGAAGTTCGGATTCGCGCTGTTCGTCAAGCGCGCGAAGATTGGCCAATCCAAGCACGTCCGCGTGCGGCCCCGCTTCGATGAGTGGGCCGCTACCGGCACGCTGACCGTGTTCGACGACATGATCACGGCCGACGTGCTCCAGAACATTCTCACCTTCGCGGGTGCCTATGCGGGCATCGGGGACTGGAGGCCGAGTGCGCCGAAGGCGCCGGGACCGTGGGGCAAGTTCACTGTCATCGTGACGCCGGTCAACAACGGAAAGGGGAAAAAGTGATGAACGGAAAGTGGGGATTCTCGGTCGGGATGCCGACCGACGTGGACGTGCGGCGGCTCGTGGATCAGTTCGGCACGCCAGGAATCATGACGCTGATCCCCTACGCCGATCTAGAGGGCTGCCTGAAGATGCGCCGGGACCAGTTGCGGTTCCGCACCGTGACTGCCGCGTGGCGCAAGAAGCTCGAACGGGAACACAACCTCATGACGGTCGCGGTCCCGAATGAGGGCTTCCGCGTGCTGGACAATCCAGGCCGCGTGGATTCGGTGAGCCGCCTGTACAAGCACGGCCTGCGGCGGATTATGAAGTCGGGCGAGCGGGCACTGCGGACACCGGACAACGGGCTGACCGCGGAGCAGCGGCGGGCGCGCGACTTCGTGGGTTCGACGGCGGGGACGATCAAACTGCAAGCGGCAATAGAAGCGCGGCGGATGCGTGAACTGCCGCCGGTGTCGGCCTAGCCTGTCTCCCGTGGCTGGGCAAGGGCGGGGTCCGGCAAGGTGCGGCGCGGTCGGGCAAGGCTGGGCTCGGCGCGGCTAGGCGCGGCGGGGTTGGGCCGGGCTGGGCCGGGCTGGGCAGGGAACAAGGTTCGGTTAGGCGCGATGGGGCGGGGCCTGGCCGGGCAAGGCAAGGAGCGTGGCATAGCGTGGCCTGACGAGGCGAGGCTTGGTGCGGTTTGGCTAGGCCGGGTAAGGCTCGGCGGGGCGGGCTAGGGCAAGGTGAAATAAGGCTTGGTTGGGCTGGACTCGGCCGGGTGCGGTTAGGCTGGGTGCGGCGGGGCAAGGAGCGTGGCGTGGCGGGGCGAGGCCGGGCTGGGTGCGGCGGGGTGAGGTTGGGCACGGTCGGGCGAGGCAAGGGACTCGGTTCGGCACGGTCGGGCGAGGCATGGTGCGGTTTGGCGTGGCTAGGCGGGGCAGAGCAGGGTCCGGCCTGGCGCGGCGAGGCGAGGATGTTGACAAAGAAACGGCCCGGCGGCAACCGGGCCAGAAAGAGAGACGAACCTCATGAGTTTATCACAGCACACAGACGAGTGGGAAGCCCTCGTCACCAAGATCGCGCGGGGGCCGGTGTTGCCGAGCGCTACGGGTTTCTTGCCCAACGTGCGGCCGATGGGCCGCCTGGACGACTACGCCGACCCGCCGCCATCGCTGGCCGGCCAGCACGTCAACCACGAGGCGGCCCGCGAGAGGCACGAGGCGCTGGCGGAAGCGCATGAGGCGGTTCGGGCCATCGCAGACCGGGTGGATCGCGAGCACACCGAGGGCAACCCGGTACAGCACCGACAGACCCCGTGGGTGCGGCACGTCCTCGACGCCACCGCCGCGCTCCATGCCCCGCTCACGGACGACGCGGATACCCGCACGATCCTCGCCCAGCCCGAGATGTCCGAGCCGATGGGCCTCGCCGCCGACGAGCTGCTGGACCTGCTCGCCTACTGGGCCGAGCACGACGGCACGATCACCCGCAGCCGCGCCGCCGGGGCGCTGCGCCACTGCATCAGCGTGTTCCTTGAAGCGGCAGAACGGAAACTCGCGTAACAGGAGACAGCACATGAACATCAACAACGCATTTCCGAGCAAGTACCTGAAAGCGTCAGACCTTGAGGGTCGTACGCCGACTGTCAAGATCGAGCGCGTGATGAGCGAGGCCGTCGGGCAGACGCGCGACATGTTGCCAGTCATCTACTTCGAGGGCAAAGAAAAGGGCATGGTCTGCAACAAGACCAACGGCAAGATGATCGCGTCGATTGCGGGCACGCCCGAAACCGACGAGTGGCCCGGCACCATTGTGCAGCTCTGTGTCGTGCAGACGGAGTTTCAGGGTGAACCCGTGGATGCGTTGCGCGCCCGCAAACCGCCGACCACTCGCGGGGTGACCACGCGATCCACAACCAAGCCCGTGCCGGTTCCTGAGCCGCCAGTTGCGACAACGGACCTGACGGACGATGACATACCGTTTTGATGAGGTCTGTGGTGGCGTTGATGCTGACGCGTCTCTGCTTGGAATGTGACTGCGAGTTTGAATTGTACGCGGCTCCTTCCATATTGGCGCGGGGCGGGGGTCGCTTCTGTTCGGTCTCGTGTAGCACAAGCCATTGCCGACGCGGGAAGCGCAGCAACAACTGGCGAGGCGGACACGCGAAGAGCGGATCGGGTTATTTCAAGGTTGCCGTGTCCAATCATCCGATGGCCCGTTCTGATGGCTACGTCCTTGAGCATCGAGTGGTCATGGCTCAGTATCTTGGGCGGGCATTGGCACGAAACGAAGTTATCCACCATCTCAACGGGGACCGACGCGACAACCGTCCCGAAAACATGGTGGTGATGACGCAAAGCGAACACATGGCTTTGCACATGAAGGAGTACTACCGTGGGATTCAACTCCGAAGGCGCGGGCTGGCTGTGCTTCGACCTTGAGAGCGTGGCCCTGCCAGATGCGGCGTCGTATGACACAGACGTGATCGAGGCACCGGCAAACTACCGAGATCCCGTCAAGATCGAAGCCTACCTAAACGAGAAGCGCCAGCAACGAATCGAGCGGGCGGCGCTCAACATCGACCTGGCGCAGATCGTCGCCATCGGATATGTGGCGGGAGGATTCAGTCCAACCATTGTCACCCTACAAGACCTGGACGAACCGGAGATGTTGCGGCTGTTCTGGGAACACGTCCGGGCGGGGACGCGCCTCGTCGGGTTCAACAATCTCAAGTTCGACCTGCCGATGCTGATCCGCCGCAGCCAATACCTGAACGTGCCGATGCCGGCGGTGGAGGTGTCGCGGCGTAACCGCAACATCGTGGATCTGTTTCAGGTGCTGTCGTTTGACGGGCTGCTGGAGGG
>Ga0265297_10009296_pt1 | contig 12740 bp, 13 predicted proteins | sample Munlanlwell13791_FD_192502 | JGI IMG/M metagenome (GOLD analysis project Ga0265297, IMG submission 192502) | Leachate microbial communities from a municipal landfill in Southern Ontario, Canada - Leachate well 137-91 | ecosystem: Engineered > Solid waste > Landfill > Unclassified | place...
GGCGGTGCTTTCGCCGGTGCGTCGGTGTTGTTGATTCTGGGTACTTGGATGTTCTCGAGGGTAGAGGTGTGAAAGCAGAAAGCCAAAAGCCTAAAGCAGAGAGCTTTCCGCTTTAAGCTTTGTGCTTTGAGCTTCCCGCCACGACGCTCGCGAGCGACGTGGCCCGCTTCCCGCTTGCCGCTCCCTACCTTATAATGACCCTGTTGATATATGCCTCAATCCCGGACCGCCATGGCGCTCAAGTTCGTCGCCGTCGATCTTGTCGGCTCGGTCTTGTATTACCCGGTCTGGTGGTACGCGGGCGGAATGATCCGATTCGCGAAGTTCTGCGGCGGGACGGTGGTCCAGGCGGCGCACACGCTCGGTTTCACGGTCTGGATCAAGAACCTGTTCGTGCCGATGTTCGGCCAGCGCGACATCGCGAGCCGGCTCATCAGCTTCTTCATGCGGCTCGTGACCATCATCGCGTATTCGGTCGCGCTGCTGCTTTTGACGGGCGTCATGTCCGTCGTATTCCTGCTCTGGCTGGCTTTACCGCCGTTCGTCATCTTTGAGTTCGGCAACCAGTTATTGGGACTTCTTTCATCGTGAAATCGGATGGACGGCAACCAAGAGACAACCTTGATATCGTGCTCCCGTTGCGGCGGGAGCGGCCAGGAGGGCGCTTCGGTCTGCCCGGTCTGTCGAGGCATCGGTACGGGCAGGATGCACGGGCCGCTTTTCCTTTATTGGGGCAGGCGCATCGACGTTTTCGCGGTCTTTCTCGACAGCCTGAAGAGCGCCGTTGATGTCGCGGTCAACGTCCTGTTGGCGCTCCTGGGACTGCTGGGATTCGCCATGCTCGCCTGGAACGCGAATCTGGAGAGCGGATCGGTGCTGTCCGCGGCGTATTGGCACGATCCGAATCCGCGCCTCTTGCTGTTCTGGTTCGGCGTCATCTGTGTCGGCATGCTTCATTACCGCCGCACGGTCGCGGCAGCGCGGCAGAAAGCGGTGCGATTCCGGTCTTACGGCGAAAATCTGGAGGCACTGCAGCTTCCGGCGGACGATTCGGTCTGGGAGGCGGTACGGGCCCTGCCGCGCGACCGGCGCATTGACGTCTCATCGGCGTATTCGCATCAGGCGATCAGGACGGTCAACGACGCGTTTCGTCTGGCGAGGAAGCTGCGGCATGCGAAATTGATGCCGGCACATCTGTTCGGCTCGCTCATTTCGACGATGGAGGTCGGCGTGATGCTCGCGCGTCTTGGTCTCAAGTTCGACATGTTCAAGGAAGGTTTCAGCCGCATCCTCGCCTCGTCCGGACGCGACGAGCACTCGACCGTATTGTCCGCCGAGACCGAAAGCGCGCTCATCGACGCTTATATCCTGGCTTACGAAGGCAAGGAGCTGAAGGTCGAGCCGACCGAGCTGTTCCTGGCCGTGATCAGGGCGGACCAGGCCCTGCAGGATATGCTGTTCGAGTTCGATGTGGACAGCCGCAAGGTCGCGAACGTCGTCAAGTGGAACCTGGCCGATGAGTATCTGCGCACGAGGCACAAGCGGTTTTCAGCGGCGGCGCGGCTTAAACCGAAGGGGGCGATGAATCGCGCGATGACCTCGATGGCCACGCCGTATCTGGACATGATGAGTTCGGACCTGACGATGGCGGCGAAGTACGGCCGTCTGGCTCCGGTCGTGGCGCGCGAAAGGGAATTCGAGGCGCTGTTCCGCGCCATCGAAGGCGGCCGGAAGAGCGTCATCCTGGTCGGGAATCTCGGCGTCGGCAAGAGCGGCATCATCGAAGGCGTGGCCCAGCGCATGGTCGAGGAGGACGTACCGGAAATCCTGCAAGATAAGCGTTTCGTCAAACTGAACGTGGCGCAGCTCGTTTCCGGGGCGACGCCGGCCGAGGCGCAGGAGCGGTTGCTCCAGGCGCTGTACGAGGTCGGCCGGGCCGGCAATATCGTGCTGGCGGTCAGCGACGTCGGCGGAATGGTCGGCATCACCGCCGGGAGCGGCGAGAGCATCGACCTGTCGAAGGTGTTCGCCCAGGAGCTGGCGCGCGGTTATTTCTTCGCCATCTGCACTTCGACCCCGAAGGAGTACGTCAACGCGATCGAGGGGTCGGCGCTCGGCGAGGCGCTGATCAAGATTGATGTCGCGGAGCCGGAGATCGACGACGCCATCCATATTCTCGAGGCCAAGGTCGGCGGCATCGGTTACGCGAACGGCGTGTTCTTCTCGTACGACGCGGTGGAGAAGGCGGTCCAATTGAGCGACCGCTACATGCACGAGCGCTACCTGCCGGAGAAGGCGATCGAGGTCGCGCGTGAGGCGGCGCAGGCTGTGCGGAAGGCGCGGGGAGCGAAGGCGATGGTCATGGGCGAGGACGTGGCGGCAATCGTCTCGGAGAAGACGAATATCCCGCTGACGGCGCTGACCGAGGAACAGTCGGCCAAGCTCCTCAAGCTTGAGGAGAAGATGCACGAACGCGTCATCGGCCAGGACCAGGCGGTCGAGGCGGTGGCGGCGGCGATGCGGCGCGCGGGAGCGGAGCTGCGGGAGAAGAACCGGCCGATCGCCAACTTCCTGTTCCTGGGTCCGACCGGCGTCGGCAAGACCGAGCTCGCCAAGACCCTAGCGGAGAGCTACTTCGGCAGCGAGGACGCGATGATCCGGCTCGACATGTCCGAATACCAGGACAAGGGCGATATATAAGATGATAGGGGAGCCGGCCGGGGATAAGGCGGGCGGCGTGCTGTCGGAGGCGGTCAGGAAGCAGCCGTTCTCGCTGGTATTGTTGGATGAGCTGGAGAAGGCGCACCCGGACATCCTGACGCTGTTCCTGCAGGTGATGGACGATGGCAGGTTGTCGGATAATACCGGTCGGGTCATAGATTTCACCAGCGTGATTCTCATCGCCACGTCGAACGCCGGCGCGAATTTCATCCAGGATGCCATCAAGCAGGGGATGGGTGTCGAGGGCATCAAGGAGGGATTGCTGTCCGAACAGTTGAAGAACTATTTCCGGCCGGAATTCATCAACCGGTTCGACGAAGTCATTGTCTTTACGCCGATCCAGCCGGATGAGCTGCTGCTCATCACGCGGTTGATGTTGAAGAAGGTCGGGAAGAGGCTGGAGGAGAAGGGAATCTATTTCGAGGTGACGGACGAGGCGGTGAAGGAGCTCGCCGAGGAGGGATTCGATCCGCTTTACGGCGCGCGGCCGCTACGGCGGGTAATCCAGGATAAGGTGGACACGGCCATCGCTGATGCGCTATTGAAGGGTGAGATCAAGCGGAAGGACACGGTGGTTTATGATAAGGGAGGGGAGATAAGGGTGGAGAGAGGGTAAAAGCGGGGATGGCGGGGGAAGGATCCGTAGCGGCAGGGCTTGTCCCTGCTTTTTGGTGAGTGAAAGAAGGGACAGAAGTGAAAAAAGAATGAGATCTGTCCGGTCAGAAGGCTGGATTTTTGGTTTTATCCCCAGTTCGACGCTAAAAGTGCCACGCAGTTTTGGTACAAAACTGCGTGGCACTATTTCGCTAGAACTGGGGATAAAACACTACCGTGCTGTCGCGCTCTCGTGCTGTCGCGCTTCTGTCAACGATTCTTGACAAAAGTCCCCAAAAATGCTATATTAATCAGTCATAGTCGGCACTGTGCCGGCGATGACGAGTTCTATACAATTTGGGCTTTATGTGGCCCCCGCAGCCGACGGAATCGGTAGGCGTTTTTTCGCCAAGGAGAAGGTTCGATGACAAAGGCAACAGTAACGGCGTTCGAGCTCATCACGCAGTCGATCCACACGCTCGTGGGGCACTGGCGCCCCGACCTCGAGCTCCTGTTCATCTTCTGGCTCATCAGGAACTTCAAGGTCGTTCGCAAGGCCATGAACGTCCGCAAGGACGCCCGAGAGTACTACATCCCGTCCGGGCCGCTTCGGTCCCGTGACTGGGGCGAGCTCCGGGGCGCCATCCGCGAGCTGAACGCCGAGACGGTCGAGGGGCAGGGCTACCTGTTCATCGACTGCGGAGGCGGCGGATCGCGGTTCGACCAGCACGGTCGTGAGAACAGGGATGACGAGACCAGCATCGCGCTGGTCTGCGCCTACCTGGACACGGTCGCATCGATCGATGGTCCCCTGAACGCGGACGAGCGGGATGAGCTGAAGGCGGTCATTGACGTTCTTCAGGCGTTCATCCAGGTCGTGTCCGACAACGATGCCACCGGGCTCGATACGGCCGTGAAGGACGAGAAGGCTGCAACGTCTTCTACTCCGCACACGCAGAGGACGCTGAGGAACTTCGTGTTGGGTCTGAACGTCCTCTATCCGCTGGAGCCTCGCAAGGTGTCCTCGCTGGTCTACATGGCCTTCGACGGCATCTACGATTCCTTGCGGAAGAACCCGTCGGACGAGGAGACCGACATGCGGCGCCTGATGCTGTGCGAGGAGTTCCTGCCGGCGGTCGAGGGCTTCTTCGGCGCCGCTTCCGGTGACGCGTCGCGTTTCCGGTTCTACGCCGAGAAAGCGTACCGGGCGTATGAGGACGAGTGGGAGATCGGCCTGCGGGATTACAACGATCCCGACAAGACGGTTCACCGCACGATCTCGCACCCCCGGTTCTGGACCTGGCTGCCGGAGCTCCACGTCTGCCTCATCAAGTCGGCAAGCACCAGGGCGTCCCAAGTGGCGCGATTCGCTCCCGGCGACCAGCCGAAGGCGGACCTGATCCTTCAGTGGACCAGGGACGGGCACTTCATGCTGACCACCAGGGGCAAGGTCGAGCTGCCCGCCGTCCTCGTGGCCGAGCTGCGCAAGGCGGACCTGTTCGCGAGGGGATGGCGCGGTCTCTTGACCCAGGAGCACTACGAGCAGTTGGCCGAGTCCGGACGTCACACCATCGTGGTGAAGGACGAGAAGGGCGTCGACCAGACGGTTCCCGTGCTCTTCTGGACCGACTACCGCAAGGCTTGCGGGAACGAGTTCCGGTCAAACCCGTTTGCGGTCAAGACCGGGCTGACCAGCGTCGCCGCGGCGCGCATCGTCAGCGAGATGTTCACGAACGGTCCCCGGCTGCCGAAGCGCGAGTTCCAGCCCGACCGCAAGGAAGGGAAGGGACAGCGCCAGGCTCCCCGCCGCTCGGACGAGCGTGCACCGGCCGCCCGCCAGGGTAGCCAGAGGCGCGACGACTCCAACCGGGGACGCGGCCGCGACGGCCGTCGGCACTTCAGCGAGCTGCTGAAGTAGCTGATCTCCCCAAAGCCCAGAACAACAAACGAGACTTTCACCCCGCTGTGCAGCTTGTACGGCGGGGTGATTTTTTTTTATTTTATCCACAGTTCGACGCTAAAAGTGCCACGCAGTTTTGGTTCAAAACTGCGTGGCACTATTTAGCTAGAACTGTGGATAAAACACTAATCCATCTTTCTCACTTTCGCGCTCTCGTGCTTTCAAGCTTTCCGCTTTCAAGCTATCCTTCAAACCAGATATGCTCCTCAAGCTGATCATCACTTTCAGCGCGGCTTTCGCGGTCTGCGCGGCCTGCACCTACCTCGTCCGGTCTTTCGCGTTACGGCGCGGCATCGTGGACGAACCGAAACTGCCGCGGAAACGGCACGGACGGCCCGTGGCGCTCCTGGGCGGCGTCGCCATCGCGGCGGGAATCGCCATGATCGCGCTTTTTCTTTACGCGACCGGCTGGCTGCCGGGCGAATACATCAGGACGAAATACCTCATCGGCATCGCCATCGCGGTTGGCATCCTCGCTCTGGGCGGCGTCCTGGACGACCGATATGATCTGAAACCGTCGCGGCAGATACTGTTTCCGATAGCGGCCGCGCTCGCCATCATCGCGAGCGGCATCGGCGTGACCTACATCACCAATCCTTTCGGCGGCCTATTCCATCTCGATGAGATCCGCGCCATCGTCCTCTGGTGGGACGGCATTCCGTACCGGCTGACGCTCTTCGCCGACATCTTCACCATGGCTTGGCTCCTCGGCATGACCTATACCACCAAGTTCCTGGACGGTCTGGATGGGCTGGTTTCCGGACTGGTAGTCATCGGCGGCATCGTCGTCGCCGCGGTAAGCCTGATGCAGGAGGTCTCCCAGCCGGACACCGCGCTCCTGGCGCTCGCCGTCGCCGGCGTATTCGCCGGATTCCTCGTCTTCAACGTCCACCCGGCGTCCATTTTTCTCGGCGAGGGCGGTTCGACCGCGGCCGGATTCCTTCTCGGTACGCTCGCCATCATCTCCGGCGGAAAGATCGCGACGACGCTGCTCATACTCGGCTTGCCGATCTTCGACACCGCCATGGTCATCATCCGCCGCTTAGCGAGGAAACGTCCGGCGACCGCCGGAGACCGCAGCCATTTCCATTTCCTGCTCGTGGACAGCGGGTTCAACGAGCGGCAGGTGGTCGCGATGTTCTGGTTCGTCTCCGCACTGTTCGGTACCTCGACGCTTTTCCTGCGCGGGTCGGCGAAAGTGGTGGCGATCGGTCTGATCTTCAGCCTTCTGCTGGTGGCCATGGCGGGGTTATCGATGAAAAGGGAGAAAGCGGAAAGACCAGGGGACGAGAAAGGAACCTGATATGTCCATATTCAATCGTGGAAAAAACGAGCTGGGCGCCAGGGCGATGCTGACCGTGGCGGTGCTGGTCGTGATCCTGATCATGACCGGATTGCTGCGGTATCAACAGGCCGGGTTCGGTAAGGGGTCGGTCACGATCGGCGACGGTCCGGCCATCCCGGTCGAGATTGCGGCGAGCGATACTACGCGCGAGCGCGGACTTTCCGGGCGCGAAAGCATGGAGCCGGAGAGCGGCATGCTTTTCCTGTTCGCCGCGCCCGACAGGTACGTCTTCTGGATGAAAGGCATGGAATTCCCTCTTGACGCCATCTGGATGCGCGAGGGGGAGATAGTGGATATCACCACCGGTCTCGAACCGGCCGCGGAGGGCGGCGCCATCCCGTTCTTTTCGCCGATGGACAAGGCGGACAGCGTCCTTGAGGTGCCGGCGGGGTTCGCGGCGCGCCACGGCCTCAAGCTCGGTCTGCCGGTGAAGTTCGATATTGACAGACGCGGGGCGTTGAGATAATGTTCCGTTGCTTAGCCCTAATCAAGGGGAGGAGCTTAAAAGCTCAAAAGCCAAACAGTTCAGAAGCTTATGTCAATGATTGCAGTCATCGAGACAGGCGGGAAACAATATCTGGTCCGGCCCGGCGACAAGCTGAAGGTCGAGAAACTGGAGGCCGAGGAGGGTAAGAAGCTGTCTTTCGAAGCTCTTCTGGTCGCCGACGAGGCTGATAAGGAAGTCAAAGTCGGCACGCCGACCGTTAAAGGCGCCAAGGTCACGGCGACCGTGTTACGCGCCGGCCGCGCCCGGAAAATCGAGGTCGTCAAGTACAAGCCGAAGGTCCGCTACAAGAAGAAGACCGGACACAGGCAGCATTTCACCGAGATAGAGATCAACGACGTCAAGGCGTAAGAGAAAGCCCCCGCAGCGATGCGGGGGTTTTGATTTTATGCGAGCCCTGGACTGGGCGCATTGTCCCGCCGATGGCGGGACCCCGCCCTCCTTCTTTTTCCCCCTCTCCCGTACGGCGGGAGAGGGTTGGGGTGAGGGCGGATTGACGATACCCCTCACCCCCGGCCCTCTCCCCGCAAGCGGGGAGAGGGTGGCATCGCTTTTCGTTATAAAAATCCCCGCACTCGGTAGTGCGGGGCAGGTTCATCGTTCCGGCCTGAGATACTTCGGCAGGAGCGGCCATACAGCCTCGCGGCTGAAAATGCGCCTTCGGATCGCCGGCATCGGTATCCCGTAGGTCTCGGGCGGATACCTTTTTTGTGGCTTTATGCTATCCACGATGCCGATGAGCCGCAGCCTCTCGTCGAAGAGCGGCCCGCCGCTCGCTCCGCTGTCCGCGATGATGCTGACCGCCAACCTGGAGACCGGTCCCGCGTAGTCGTAGGCATGGACATGGCCGGCATCCAGGGGGGTGTCATCCATGCCGACGCGATAGACGCCGGAGCCGGTTCCGACATAGTCGAAACTGATTTTTGCCGGTCTGATCTTGGCGGTCATGCCGCGACAGCGGAGCAGCGCGATATCCAGTTCCCGGTCAGCGAAGACGACGGTAGCCGGGCGGCTCTTCAGGAAGGCGATGCTCCAGTCTTTGCGGAGACGGCAGGGGTTGATTTTCGGTTCCGGGCATTTGCGGATGACGTGATAAGACGTCAGGATGAGGCCGTCGGTGGAGATCAGGACACCCGTGCCGAGGGTGTCCCTGACGGTATTGCTCACGCGAACGGTCAATCTGACCATCTTCCGGAACAAAGGGAACTGTTCTTCCGGCAGAGATAGCGACATCCTTGCCTCCTTGTCGTGAAGAGCGCACGGCGCAAGGCCGCGTTCCCTTCATATCGTATTTCCCGGCTGGCGGCAAACTCTTCGATCACTTGGCTCCCGGACTCCTTGACTTTTTGGCTCTTCGTCTCCTAGACTCCAACCATGTCCTTTATCGAATGGTGGTTCAGGATGACGGGGCGGTCGTTTCCCGACCCGGATGATAGACTCGGCAAGGACGAAGCGAAAGAATCTTGTCCGGACGGAGGACGCGGACCGTATCGCAGGAGGTCGGGTTCGGTGCCGGCGTTTACGACGCAGACTGTGGAAGTCCCGTTCGTCGCGACATTCCGGTCGCAGGACGGCACGGCTTTCACCTGCCGTATCGTCGCCGTCTTCGAACTGCTGGCGCGGCAGCTGCTGACGGACAAGGTTCAGGACGCCGTCCTGGCCTGCCTGACCGGACGTATCCGCCGCGGTGGCGGCATGAGCGGTGCGACGGAAATCTTGGCGGTCATCAGAGATTATATCGATGCGACCTGCCTGGGTATCAGCCGGATTCCCGGCGAAGTCATGGCGTGTCTGCCTGAAGGCGTGATCCTGGCGCATATCCGACTGACTTCTGTGACCGTGGATTCCGGGTTCGGCCGCCCGCTTACGTTCAGGTTCGGATAAGAGAGTTCGAAACGCCGTTGCTGAAGCAACGGCGTCTTTTTTATCTGTCGATCTCTCGCCCCGCCACAGATATCCAAGCCAAGCGAAGCTAGGCATCAAGGAAGGCGGGGTCCCGCCAGCGGCGGGATGCTCTCATGCTGTCGAGCTTTCGTGCTCCCGTATCACCTCTCTCCGTCCGCGCAACGCGTCCGAAAGCGTCACTTCGTCGGCGTAACCGACCTCGCTGCCGGTCGGCAGACCGCGCGCCAGGCGCGTCACCCGGATGCCGGACGGCCGCAACAGGCGCGTCAGATACATCATCGTCGATTCACCCTCGATCGTGTGGTCGAAAGCCATGACCAGTTCGGTAGGCGTTTCACGGCTGACGCGCGCCAGCAGTTCGCGGACGTTGAGTTCGTTCGGCGTGATGCCGTCGGCCGGAGAGAGTACGCCGCCGAGCACGTGATAGAGTCCGGAGAACTCGCCGGTGCGCTCGATCGCCAGCAGATCCTGTTCGGTGGCCACCACGCAGACGAAGGTCCGGTCGCGGCGGCTGTCCGAGCAGATCGGGCAGGGATTTTCCTCGGTGTAGTTGCCGCAGACCGAACAGGTCGAGAGCGATCCGCCGATGTCGAGGATGGCGTCCGCCAGCCGTTCCCGGTCTTCGCCGCGGCGTTTGAGGAGCGCGAAAGCGTAGCGCTCGGCTGTCTTCGGACCGACGCCCGGGAGTCTGCCGAGCTCCTCGATGAGCCTTTTGATTGGATCCGGGAAATCTCTCATTTAGATTCACCTAATGATATGGCGAGAAGGCCCTGAGCTTGTCGAAGGGCCGAGCTCCTCGATGAGCCTTTTGATCGGTTCTGGGAAATCGCGCATGAAAGTAAGGCTAACGAGCCCAGGAGCTTAGAAGCTAAGGAGCCGATATGCTTCTAGGCTTCTAAGCTTCTTAGCTCCGGAACTGTCATTACGTCAGCCCCGGAATGTTCAGATCGCCGCTCTTGCGCATCTTATCGACCATCGTCTTCTGTGCCTTCTTGACCGCGTCGTTGTATGCGTCCTTAAGCGCGTCCTCGAGCTTTTTCCTGTCGGCAAGCATCTCCGGTTCGACGGACACCGAGCGTACGGTCTGGTTGCCGTCCATGACAATCTTGATCTTGCCCCAGGCGGCCGACGCTTCGACGGTCTCTTCGGACAGCATGTTCTGCAGGCGCTTTGCCTTATCGCGCAGATCCTTTACTTGTTTGAGTTTGTTGAACATATGTTTGGGCTTAGAAGCTTAGAAGCGAAGGAGCTCAGGAGCATAAACATATTAACTCCTTGGCTCCTGGACATTACTAAAATTCCGGCCCCGGCCCTTGCACCGGCATCGCCGCGTGTACCGGCTGGTACTGTTGCATCGGCTCCGGCGGCGGACCGCCGGCGGATTTCCGTTCCATGTCGCGGAAACTTACGCGCGCTTCATCGAAGAACATCTTGACCATGCCGCACGGTCCGTTGCGGTGTTTGGCGACATGTACCTCGGCGAGGTAGCGCTCATCGAGCGGTATCTCTTCCAGGCGATAGTTCTTGTCGGCGGCCTTGCGGTAGAGGAACACGACGACGTCGGCGTCCTGTTCGATGGATCCGGATTCGCGCAGGTGCGACAGCTTCGGTATGGCCGGTTTGGACTGTTCCGTCGCCCGCGACAGCTGTGACAGCGCCAGCACCGGGATGTCCAGTTCGCGGGCGATGCCCTTCAGGGCGCGCGTTATCTCCGCGACCTCTTGAGTACGGTTGTCGCTCGATTTGCCGCCGCGCGATTCCATCAGCTGCAGGTAGTCGATGACCAGGAGTCCCAGGCCGTGTTCGCTCTGCAGGCGCCGCGCCTTGGTGCGGATCTCCATGACGTTCACGTTAGCGGTATCGTCGATGAAGATGGGCGCCTCAGACAGGACGCCGAGCGCGTGGCCGATGCGGCCGAAGTCGCTGTCCTCGCCGCTGTCGTTCAGCTTACCGGTGCGCATGCGCCAGAGGTCTACGCCGGCTTCGGCGCACAGCATGCGGTCGACGAGCTGTTCCTTGGACATCTCGAGCGAGAAGATGCCGACCGGCACCTTGTGGTCGTGATTCGTGGCCGCTTTCCTGGCGATGTCGAGTGCGAAACTGGTCTTGCCGACCGACGGACGCGCCGCCAGGATGACCAGGTCCGAGCGCTGCAGTCCGGCGAGCAGCGAATCCAGATCGCGGTAGCCGGTCGGGATGCCGCGCAGCTTGCCGCGCTCGCGGTGCAGTTCATCGATCCGCTCGAAGGCGTTGTCGAGCGCGTCCTTGATGGGCGTGAACGACGTCTTCATGTACGACTGCGAGACGCCGAACAGGCGCTGTTCCGCACGATCGAGCAGGCCGTCGATATCCTCCATCTCGTCATGGGCCAGGCTGACGATCTCTCCGGCCGCGGACAACATCCTGCGCCGCGTCGCTTTCGTCTGGATGATGCCGGCGTAATGGACCACGTGCGCCGCGGTCGCCACCATGGCGGACAATTCGGACAGATACGTCCGGCCGCCAGCTGATTCCAGGGTCCCGGTCTCGGACATCCTGTTCGGCAGAGTGGTCATGTCTATCGGTTCGCGCTTGGCGTGCAGTTCGAGCATGGTGCGGAAGATGTCCGCGTGCGACGGGCGGTAAAAGTCTTCCGGCCGGACCATGTCCGCGATCTTAAGCATGGCGTCCCTGTCTACCAGGATGGCGCCTAATAAGGATTGTTCGGCCTCGATGTTCTGCGGCGGGATCCTATCTGCCGGCATAGGCATGAATATGGCGCTGACGCACCGATTTTTCACAAACGTACTTTACGACATGGGCTGGCAACGGGCAACAGGGATTTGGGTGCGGAGGGGGGATAGGGTGTGCAAAAGCTTGGGAGCTAAGGAGCTTAGGAGCTAAGGAGCCACGCAGTTTTTAGCTCCTTTGCTTCTCAGCTCCTGGGCTTCTATAAGAAAACGCCTCCCTCAAGAGGCGTCCGCGGTTCAGTCGAGCAGCAGGGCGGCGATCATGCCGTGCACCCAGCTCTTGAACATGATTTCGCCGTGATTGAAGGACCAGCGGTAGTTGTCCGCGCCGGCGAGTTCGTGCGACGGGATCGGACAGGTGCGGTCGGACAGTCCGCCGAGCGAGATGTAGCGCGGTCCTTCCGGCAGCGGCGTCGTCTTGAGGGTGTGGAGGATCCGGCTTCCTTTCGTCAGCTGGCCGGCCGCCAGACAGCCGGCGAGCGGGGCCACGAGGCTGAACTTAGCGGCTAAGGGCGAGCCGTCGAACGGGGCGCCGACGGCGACGAACGTCCGCACCATCTCCGCGATGCCCTCGAACATGATGGCGTACAGACCGGCGACGCCGCCCATGCTCGTGCCGATGACGTGGACCTGGCGGCCGGATCGGCGATAGGCCATGCGCACGTGATGGGCGATGGTCGCGGCGTACGTCCGGGCGTCCCATTTGTTGCGCAGGTCGAAGGGGATGATGTCCGGTTCGAAGCCGTGCTGCTCGATGGCTGCCGCGATGTGCCGCATCGGTATCGGCAAAGGAAAGAACCCGTTCGCGACGATGACGATCCTCCGTTTGTCCATGGTACTTCTCCGTGTGCAGATTCACGTTACTCAAGAGGGTAGAAAGGGGCAAGGCGGCGGGATAGCGGGGAAAGCGGGAAGCTGGAAGCGGGAGAAGCGGGAACCCCCACCCCATCCCTCCCCCGCGAAGCGGGGGGGGGGGGGAGG
>Ga0265297_10009297_pt1 | contig 12740 bp, 14 predicted proteins | sample Munlanlwell13791_FD_192502 | JGI IMG/M metagenome (GOLD analysis project Ga0265297, IMG submission 192502) | Leachate microbial communities from a municipal landfill in Southern Ontario, Canada - Leachate well 137-91 | ecosystem: Engineered > Solid waste > Landfill > Unclassified | place...
AGGATTTACTGCTGAGATGACCTACAGCATAAAAACAGGGTATTGGACCGGTGATGACTCGGTGGGTGATCCCAGTGGGTATGGCCGGTTGAAGAGCGGTGATGACAGAAACCTCGCTCGAAGTGAAAGGGAATATGAACTCTGGTTCACGATCGTCCAAACGGATTACGATGGTGATGGAATTCCATACTGGACGGAGGTACACAGGTCTGGAACTGATCCTGAGGTTGATGACAGAGGAGAAGACCTCGACGGGGATTTCCTACCTATCGAATGGGAACATCATTGGAGGTATCATCCCCTGATCTGGGATAATCACAGTAAAATTGACAACGATTGCGACAGTTTAACTAATGTTGAGGAATATTTCGTATCTTCCTGGGGATCCGATCCCTATCGACAGGACCTTTTCATTGAAATCGACGTCATGGCAGAAGGCCCAATTGGACAAAACAGCTCGGTTCCGCCTCGTGCGAAGGAACTGTTGAAGACCGCGTTTCATCGACACAACATCGTAGTTCATCTTGATGACGGTTGTATGGGTGGTGGTGGAGAAATCATTCCGTTTGATCAAGAAACCTACCGCTATGAACTCCGTACTCTCTATAAGACCTATTTTCTCAAGAACGATTCAGAGAACTGGCGGAGAAGCGTGTTTCGCTATGCGATGATTATATTTCAGCAAAAAGTTGCGGCTGCTGTCGCGTACGTCGGGGAACATCCCTGGTTGTACTGGCACACCCGGGGAATCAACACGTGTGTCATTTCTGCTCAATCCATGCAAAACAAAGCAGTAAAAACAAATACCTCGTTGGACAAGATATTTGCCTGCGTATTGATGCATGAGACCGGTCATACCTTCGGGATTGATTTTTTGTTTCCCATGGGATGTGACAACATACGGACCTCCCAACCCCATGCGTTTGCGTATTGGCTGTTTCGGAATTATAAGAGCTGTATGAATTATCGATATACGTATTCGCTGCTGGATTACTCTGATGGGTCTCATGGGTGGTTCGATTATGATGATTGGGGGAATCTTGATTTTTCATTTTTTGAAAAAAAGAGATGAGAGTGAAAAGTTGATGAGGCGAGGAGAGCCTGTCAATCTCTTTTTCTGTATCAATCGTATTATTCCTATGCTTTCTTACCATGATCTGCTGAACAAACCATAAAAGTACCATCATCGTTCATCGGTGTGCCATGGTGAAGAATCTTGCAGGTAAAATAAAACTCATTCTCCCCTTCATCGGTCTCGGAATCCTGACGTACATCATCTTCACACTCGACCCCCAAGAAATCATCACCGCGTTTCTCTCTATTGACCCCGTGTTCATCATCTATGCCTTGCTGCTCACCATCCCGTTGCTGTATCTCAGAAACATAGAATACCAGATTGTGTTAAAGGAACAAAAAATCAGGATAAGCTCTCTTGATTCTTTGAAAATCTACCTTATCGGGATTTTCTACGGGAGTTTCACCCCGGGGTACTCCGGGCAGTTGATGCGCATCCCATACCTTAAAGAAACATCAGGGGAACCGTTTGGGAAGCTCTTCATCAATACCATCATTGATACCATTGTTCATTCGTTCTCGATTTATGGGATGATCATCATCGGGGCGTTCCTGGTGGTTGGGACGATTCCGGAGTTACTTCCCATCACCGTCGCCTGGATGATCGGTTTCTGCCTGGTCGCTGTGTATTTTACGCGAAAGGAGCGTGGGGAGAAATTCTTTAGAGTAATCATTCTCTATCTTACCCCGAAAAAGATCAAGACACATCTGAATGCATTTGTGGATACGTTCTACAGTGATTTCCCAAGGTTTAAAATCATGATCATTCCCTATCTTATCGGGATTCTCACCTGGGTTATTGTCTTTTCACAGGAATACTTAATCGCCATGGGATTAGGTCTTGAGATCCCGTATCTTTCGTTTCTGATCCTGTTTCCAATTGCGAATGTCGCAGGATTCATCCCTATCACCTTCGGAGGTCTGGGGACACGAGAGTTCACTGCAATCCTGATTTTTACGACCCTGTTTTCGGTCGCCGCAGAACAAATATTCGTGCTGTCCCTCGTCGGTTTTTTTGTGACAGATATTTTGCTCGCCTTCGTTGGTTTTTTACTGTCATTGACAGAAACCCGCGTCAAAACCAAGGCACCAGATATGACCTACGGGTAAAAACTACTTTCTGGCGACGCGATAGAACTTTACAAGTGAAATGTTCGTTTTGTTACAAATGATTAGACATCCCTTAGACTGTGCCGTTTCGCGGCACCAATCCCAGGGATGCTGAGACGTTTCGCGATCCGATCAATGATTTCCGTAGAAATGATGGTCAACACAAGATAGATAATCGCGATAATCGCAAAGATTTCAAGATAACGGAAGGTGTGAGCTGCGATGAACTTGCCTTCAGCAGTCAACTCTTCTACCTGAATGATATAAGCAATCGAGGAATATTGTAGAAGATAAATAAACTCATTTGACCAGGCAGGGATCGAAATCCGCAGTGCCTGAGGGAGAATCACATGTTGTATCGACTGCAGCTTATTCATCCCAAGTGAACGAGCAGCATTCATCTGACCGGATTCGACAGACTGAATGGATCCTCGTAGATACTCCGCTTGATACGCCCCACTATTCAGAGTTAATCCAAGTAAGGCTGCCTGAATTGGAGTAAAAATAATCCCTATAGACGGAAGACCAAAATAGATTATGAATAATTGAACAAGTAACGGAGTCCCTCGAATCAGCTCAATATATCCGACACAGATGCCATTGATGATTTTATTTCCATAGACTCGACCTAAGGCAAGCGAGAGACCGAGGAAAAAACCAGCAATGATGGAGATAAACGTCAGTAGTAATGTATAGCCTAAGCCACTCAGGAGGTTTGGCAGTGAACTTAAAAAGAACTGGACAAAATCCGCTGCCATTTACCCTCCTTCTTCTTCGCCATACAATGCACCAATTCTGCCGAGGAACTCCCGCGTCCGTGCTATTCTTGCATTCGTGAACATTTCTTTCGGGGGTCCTTGTTCAACAATAACCCCACCTTCCATGAAGATGATTTCATCAGCGACGTTCCGTGCAAATCCCATCTCATGAGTCACAATCAGCATCGCGACCTTCCCGCAAAGTGATTTCATCACATCAAGGACATCTCCAATGAGTTCTGGGTCTAACGCAGAGGTCGGTTCGTCAAATAAAATAATGTCAGGTTCCATCGCAAGTGCACGAGCGATTCCTACCCGTTGCTTCTGTCCTCCAGAAAGCTGCGCGGGGTACTGATTTGCTTGTGCCTCTAAACCAACGCGGGTGAGTTCTTGTGTTGCGCGTTTGTGTGCCGCGTCTTTTTCCATTTTTTTTACTTTTTCAAGCCCGATGCTGACGTTGCGAAGAGCGGTCAAATGATTAAAGAGGTTAAAATCCTGGAAGACAAAACCAATTTTTTCCCGCATCTTGTTGATATCTGATTTTGGGTCAGTAATCTCTTTACCGTTGAGCCATACTTGACCCTTGTCCGGGGGGCTGAGTTGGTTTATGCAACGTAACAGGGTGCTTTTCCCAGTTCCGCTTGGTCCAATAATGACTTTCGTTTGGTCCTTCTGCATTGTAAATGTGACGCCTTTGAGGATTGGAACATCCCCATAGGATTTGTACACATTCTTTACCTCCAACATCACCATTGATGAATCCTCCATTGTTTCATCGATGCGCCTCCACTTGATACCCGACCATCTGGTATTTTTTTTCTACATATCTAAGGATGTTATTCGTTGAAAAGACTAAAATAAAGTAAATGAGAGCAATGAGAAGAAAAACGATGAGAACCAAATCTGGATCTCGTACTTGGATGTATCTTCCCTGTCGCATCAGCTCAATCACTCCGATCCCGAATGCAAGAGAGGTGTCTTTGAGGAGAATTGTAAATTCATTGGACCAGCCGGGAATGGAAAGACGTAGCATCTGAGGCATGATGACATGACGGATTGCTTTGATTTTGTTCATTCCAAGGGAATACGCTGCATGTATTTGGCCTTCTGGAATTGAATTAATCGCTCCGCGATAAATCTGTGCTTGATACGCAGAGCTTCGAAGCCCTAAACCGATGACTGCAGCGGTGAACGCGTCAAGATTGACCCCAATTTGAGAAAGCCCAAAGTAGATAAGAAAAAACAACACAAGTAACGGTATACCTCTGAGGACTTTTTCATAAATAAAAACAAGATAGGCAACTGGTCGTGAGGCATAGGAACGACCCGTGGCAAGAAGTACCCCAAGGATCGTCCCAAGAATGATACTAAATCCGGTGAGAAGAAGGGTGACCCCGAGTCCATTCAAGAGTGAGGGGAGTGAATCTATCAGCGTGTCAAGCGCCAATGGATCACTCCATGTTCTCCTTATGAAGCAAAATATTCTTCAATAAGGTCGTCCCAGTATGTTGTTGCTTTCACAGCAGTAAGTCCCTCGTTAATCTGTGCCAATAACTCAGTGTTGCCTTTTTTTACTGCAAATCCATAGTTTTCGTTTGTGATGATGTCAAGGACAATTTTTACATTTCCCTTTTCTGCAAAAGCTTGAGCGACTGGTGAATCGATGACAATGGCTCCGACTCGTTCAGGTCCAATGATTAAATCAGCGACCGCATCGGTGTAGAGATCATAGCTTTTGAAATTATCACTGCTGAGTTTTCCTGTTGCAACGAGTGTGTCATTCACCCAAGCCCATCCTGTTGTTCCCGTTTGAGCACCAACGGTATAGTTTTTCAGATCCTCAATGCTGGTGATGTTGATAGGCACACCTACTTTGACAAGTACTGCTTGGTTTGCATCATAATAAGGATCGCTGAAATCAACCTCTTGGAGCCGTTGTTCAGTTATGGTCATCGCTGCTGCGATAACATCGATTTTGTCTGTTTGTAAGGATGGTATTAAGGAATCGAATCCAATGTCTTGTACTTCAACAGTGTATCCCTGGTCAGTCAGTATTTTTTTAATCAAATCGATATCAAAGCCGATAATGGTTTGATCCTCTGCTTTGAATTCAAAGGGCGGAAAATCCGCTGATGTTCCAATGATTATTTTATTTTCGTCTTCCTGCGTGCATCCTGATAATGCAACAGTACCAATGACCATTGCGAGTACCAGGACTATTGAGAATATTTTCTTTTTGTTTTCCATAATAGACCTCACCCTTAGGTTCGTGGAGATAATGAGAGCAGTAATATTTAAATATTGTAGTAATAACACGATAGTAACACCGAAAAAATTCAATAAATCGAGTTTATTGTTTAGAGAGATACTTTATCAGGCCAGGGGTGATGACGGGCTGGTTTTCCACAATCGGGTATCCGAAGGGAAGAATGGTTGAATGCACTGCGTCATGGATGATTTCTATTTCTTTTGCGATTTCGATATCCTTGAGGTCAAGACCAAGGCAGATGGCTTTGATGACAAATACCGCTCCATCAATGGACAGTTGCAGTACCCCCAGGTGTCGTGTGTGGAAGCCTGAGGAAGCGCTGATGAGTGTTTTCGTCCGACCTTGTGGTGTTTCATAGCCGAGCAGTCCGCCGACGATAAGGGCATCCGTTGTTGTACAATCTTTTGGTGTGAGCGGTTTTTTTGCTTGAGGGTCAAGGACGATGCAGTTTTTCCCTGAGTAAAGATCTTTGGCGTGTTCTTTCTTCACGGATCCAAGGGTGTGTAAGATTTTTTTTGTTTTTGAATCAGTCACTCTGGTGAATAAAAGTTTTCCATCCCAGAGTTTTGCCGCGTGTTGATACTCCAGCAGGAGCCATTCGGAGAGTGCTGGTTCGCAGTGTTCAATGATAAGGAGGGGATGTTGTTTCAGAGACACAAGATGGTGTACGGAAGTCAAGGGTAATAAGCGTTCCTGTGATACGGTATTTGAATCGAAGAAGTATCGAGATGTGGTCGTATGGATAGGATCGGCAAGTACGAGGTCACAGCGTTTTCAAAAGCACGGCAGGATATCACCCTGGTTTCTCAAGAGGGAAAACGACGTTTGACGATTCATGCGTTAGTGGAGGTTGATGTGACAAAGGCGCGGGAGATGATTGCTGCATTGAAGGCACAACAGGATATCTCTTTTACCGGCTGGATTGTGAAATGCGTAGGTCAGGCTGCCTCTGAGCATAAAGAGGTGAACTCCTATCGGTTGGGTCGGAAGAAGATTGTGTCCTTCGACCAGGTCGATATCCCGGTTCCGATTGAACGGAAAGTCGGTAGTGAACAGCGACCGCTTGCGTACATCATCAGGAAAGCCAATGAAAAAACCGTTGCGGAAATCACCAAGGAGATCCGCACTGTACAACACCAAGCGATTGACGCTTCAACAGAGGTGCTCGGGGAGGATCTGACCGGATTTGAGCGGTGGGCGCTGACAGCACCAGGATGGGTGAAGAAATTCGGGGTGTATCTGCTCAGACGTCGAGGGGTGTCAAAGAAAAAGCATTTTGGGACGGTCGGGGTGACCGCGATCGGGATGAAAGGGCGTTTTCCTGGGTGGGTGATCGGCCGGGGTGGACCGATTGCGACGTTGGTGCTTGTCGGGGGGATTACGAAGAAGCCAGGGGTCGTGGACGATACGGTTCAGATCCGGGAGATTCTGCATCTGACGATCACCGTTGATCATAGTATCGTTGATGGTGGCCCGTTGGTGCGTTTTGTCTCCCGATTGACCGAGCTGTTAGAATCCGGGTATGGGGTAGAGACAAGGTAGGTATCCGATGTAGGAAGATACCGATTAGATGTTCTTTTTTAAGACGTAGATGGTCCAGGGTGCGATACGTGTTTCGTTTTTCCATTCATAAGGCTCTGTGCCCGTTGCCAAGGGCTTGTGTTTATCGACGATGCGGAGATGCGCCTTTGAATAGACGGTGGCGTAATCCTCCTCGGAGCAGAAGATATCGTAACAGGGTCGTTTATCAGCAAGGTCCGTGGTGATGATGCGAACGATATCATCAGTCTTTGCAGTAAGGTTTTCCGGGAAATCCTTTGTGGTGAACGACGCCCATTCATGGGTGTACATCTCAGGTGAGGAGACAAGGTTGATGATCGTGCCTTGGCTGGTTAACAGATGAGAGAGAATCTTGAAGAGTCTGATTTTTTTGTCCATGGTAGGAATATTATCAAAGGTGAACGCAGATAAAATTAAGTCAAAGGATGAAGAGGAGAGGGTGCGAAAGTCGCCATCGTCGATTCTGTGGTAGGTTCCTGCAGGATCGAGGTGGCGAGCGATGGTGATCATTTCTTCTGAGATGTCTACTCCGATGGTGCAGTACCCGAGGGTCTGGAGGAACCGGGCGGACCTGCCGGTGCCACAGCCGAAATCAAGGGAGTTTTTCCCAGAGACATGTTTGGAGAGTATGCCAGGGAGGTCTCGGTAGGCAAGATAGTAGGTGTTGTCGAATTTGAGCTTCGCATATGCTTCGGCCCGTGTGGGATTCTGATAAACGTTGGAAAATCCGGTATTGTTTTCCTCGTTCATGGGACAACGAGACATTTGAGTTCTCCTACTTAGGGTTTGTTATGGTAAGGGTGAGGACGAAGCTCGGGGGTGATGTACCCGTCAAGTAATCAGTTTATTCTGATTTATCAGAAAAATTTAAATAATCTGAATTGTATTAGCATTTAGAAGGAGTACACCATGAAGAAAAAAAACAAACAAGAACCCACCATACCATCAAAACACCAGTCACTCGGTTGCTGCAAAGTAGACTCCGTCGTAAGCATTGACGAACGAGGGCAAATGGTCCTGCCCAAGGACCTCCGAGAGAAAGCAGGGATAGTTGCTGGTGAGAAGCTCGCGGTGGTCGCGATGGAGAAGGACGGGAAGATCTGCTGCCTCTCCTTACTCAAAGTTGGTGACCTCGAACCTATGGTGAAAAATATGCTCAGCCCACTGATGAGAGACATCATCTAAAGAATGAAAACGGTGTTTGATAATATGAAAGAAAGACAGATAAAAAAGAAAGTTCAAGAAGGCTATGCGAAAATAGCTAAACAAGAAACAAGCTGCTGTGGATCACTTGAGGTCTGCTGCGGAAAAGCAACCTCACCAGAGGAGATCAGCAAAACCATCGGGTATACCACGGAACAATTACGTGCGGTTCCTGAAGGTGCGAACCTTGGACTTGGTTGTGGGAATCCGACAGCACTGGCATCACTGCGACCCGGGGAGATTGTCTTGGACCTTGGCTCTGGTGCGGGATTCGATTGTTTTTTGGCGGCAAACAAGGTAGGATCCACCGGGAAGGTCATCGGTGTCGATATGACCCCGGAGATGCTGCGAAAGGCCAGAGAAAATGCAAAGAAAGGAGGATACACCAATGTAGAGTTCCGCCGTGGAGACATCGAAAAACTCCCGGTAGAGGATGCCTCCGTCGATGTGGTCATCTCGAACTGCGTCATCAACCTGTCTCCGGATAAAAAAAAGGTCTTTGACGAAATATATCGAGTGCTGAAACCCAAAGGACGCTTTGCGATCTCCGATATCGTTCTTCTCAAGAACCTTCCTGAGAAAATCCAGAACTCGGTGGAGGCCTATATAGGATGTATCTCCGGTGCAATCCTGAAAGACCGCTATCTTCAGTTGATCAAGGACGCAGGCTATATCGATGTGACCGTGACCGATGAAACCTCATACCAGTTGAATGTGGTCATCAACAAACCACGGACAAAGGCGTTCCTCAAAGAGACAGGGGTAACTGAAGAGGAATTTCATACCCTTGGAGGATATTTTGTCAGTATCAAGGTCATAGGAAAAAAACCGTAACACCGCAAAATCACCCTGGTTCTTAAAAAAAAAAGAGAAAGGAAGGATGGGAATCGTTCGACCTAGATCATATCACCGATTTCGATGTCTTCGTCCTCATCAAGCAACGTTGCATCGATCTCTTCGTTCAACGTATCGTTATCGATGTCATCACCTATATCCGTGTGATCCTCTGAGTGAGTGGATTGATTGAAATACGCATAAGAGATGGTCGCTGATACTAGCACAATCAGAAGAAAAAAAAGGGAGAGAATTTTTTTGTTCATTGTCTTTCACACCTACGGGATGTTCCTAACTTGGCCGTCCATGACCATTGCCTGTCCCAGGTCGTCCCATGTCCTCAAACAGAGCGTGCCCCTGGATTCTCCTTTTGATGTTCTCCTCTTTCACCTCGGAGAAGATCATGTGGCGTCTTTCTTGCGTCATCTGATTGACCATCTTATGAAGCTGGAATTTCATGAGGTCAAGACTGATATTTCCGTTTAGATATTCATTGATAAGAGACGTATTGACCTCTCCAATGACTCCGTATAAGCGGTAGAGCTGATTCCGGTTGAACTGTCTAATCCAATGTCTCAGTCTCATCGTGCAATTCTGCAGCTCATCACTGGTCGCATTCCTCAACTGTTCCTTTATCATCGCGATCGTCTCATTATTGAGGAGGAAATGCAGGGTGTCACGGAATTGTTTGGTAAGATTTCTCGACTCGTTTTTCAGTTCTACAAAGATCTGCACGGAATCGTTTGCGACAGGGTCTGCAGCCCGGACTTCCTCAAGAACATCACTGAGATTCTCAAGGATGTCCTCCAATTCGGTCGTGCTGACATTCAGTTCTCTGAGCACCTGGACGGTCATGACTCCCTTAAGAATATTTCTGATGAGGGCTTTTTCCAGTTGCAGTAACCGGATGCGTGCCCCAAGTGAATTGTTCATGATTCCTAGTTGGCGCACTGTCTCGTTGTCGAAATGAGGGTTCTGCCAAGGGGTGGTTTCCTCCTCGTTCCCAGGGGTGCTTTGGTCGTCATCATCTGCCTCAACTGCGAACGCCAATGAGAACAGAGATCCCATTAGCATCAGCATGATCAACAGGTTTCTTATTTTTTTCATTGCTTTAACACCTTTTTTGTGCCATTTCCACATGGCTGGTGACAATGTATTGGATGAAACAGCATATCTATTTTTACCGGAACAATGCGGAACAGACCGAGACACGCCTAAAACTTGCTATGGTTTTTTCAAACGAATGAGATTCGACATGCCGATTTGTTCTTTCTCGATGAGGCCTCTGCGTTCCAACCCAAGGATGTTCCTGGAGACGGATGCCTTTGGTATTTGGAGTTCCTTCTGGATATCGGTTTGGGTTAATGGGATGTTTCTCGCTTGGAGGAGCTGGAGGATTTGCTTCTGTCGATGGTTGAGCCCTTGGAACTCACGGAGAGGTTCTTTTGTAACAAGGGGAGTCGGGGTTTGCTTTATTTTTTTCTCTTTGAAAAACAAAAAGAGAGTCAGAATGCTGACAAGAACGATTGCAGACAGTAAAAGGAAATACACGATGTTTTCCTCAAGGAAGGAACTGCTTGGTTTCTCGGTCTGATATTGGATGAGGAGTCTAAACGATTCATTTTCACCAAATCCTCGCAGAATGAGACTTCCGCTCTGTTCCTCAATACGGAGGGTCCCTGATGTTCTGATATAGGAAATGGAAGAGCCTTTTGGCAGTCTGACCTCATAGACGAACTCAGAGAAGAGATCCGGTTTCGTGATATTTAAAAGCCAGTAACTTTGGTTTTTGGAGGTGTAGTTCTCTGTGTTGTATATCGTGAAGTTGGGGTAATTGGTTAGTCCGTCGATGCTCACGAATCCGTAGCTATCGACAGTGATGGTGAGGTCTGCATAATACTCCACTGCTTGGAGACTGGGGTGGAGCGGGATTGACAGAAAACCGAGGAAAATGACTAGGAAAAATATCCGCCAAGGTAATGATTTGGTTCCCATCGGAGCTCCTCGTGATTGATTTTGGTCAAAGGCTTACTTTTTTTCCTGAAACGACATGGATTATTATTAAAGTTTCTTCTAAAGCAGATTGACGATGTCTGTTGAAAAAAAAAGATGGTGCCTCGTCATGGTCTTATTCTGACTATTTTGTGCGGGGTTCTCTGGTAGATGCGAAACATGAACGAAAGCTTTTTATAGATGTGCTTGTATACCAATTTTGCTAAAAGTAACTAATGGAGGTAGAACCTATGGCACTCATAAAAGGAAAAAAAGACAAATTAGCGATACGACCAACCGAAGAAAAACAAGGGGAAATCACCCCACGAAAACCTTATGATCTCTGGACGGACATGGACCAGCTGTTCGACCAATTCCGAACCAACTTCACCGACCTTTTCTGGAGACCCAGTACCAGTCTGTACAGTCCATTCGATGACCTTCGAAGCCCGATGATGGATGTCGCCGACCTTGGAAACAGATATGAGATGAAGGTTGAAATCCCTGGGATCCCAAAGGAAAACATCAACATCGAAGTGTCTCCAACCAACATTGAGATTTCTGCGAAACACGAAACCGAAGAAGACGAGAAACAGAAGAACTGGCTCCGACGGGAACGCAGCAGCATGAGTTTTTACCGTAGCGTTGAATTCCCCGACAAAATCAAAACAGACACCGTGGAAGCGGAATTTAAAGATGGCGTCCTGAACCTCTCCTTACCAAAGGTAGAACCAAAACAAGAGACAAAGTCAACGAAAGTGAAGATAAAATAATGCAGTATCTTCCTTCTCTCTTTTTTTTATATTAGATAACAAGTAGTTACTGACAGGCGAGTATCTCTTGATTTCTCACGTCCTGATAGGACTGCAGGCTTTTTTGCAGTCCTTTCCCAATCCAACAATAGAGACATAAACGCTCCTTTGGCAGTCCGATCGCCTTGACCATATCATCGAGCAGCTGATACTGCAAAGAGGTGACCCCCAGGTCTTTGGCGATCCATTCCACCATCTTCTGATATTTCTCAGAGGTGGGGTCGAGATAATCAGAGACATCCTCGATATCTTTTCCCTCCAGCGCCCGAATCGCCCTCCGAGCGACCAACTCCTGAATCGTTCTTGTTGAGAGGTTGAATACACAGGGGAACATCAGGGGCGGACACGCTGGCCGCACATGGACTTCCTTTGCCCCTGCTTGCATCAGTTTTGTTACCGTATAATTCTTCAACTGCGTGCCCCGAACGATCGAATCCTCACAGAGCACAATCCGATTGCCTTGGGCAATCGTCTCATTTGCGATTAATTTCATTAACGCAATACGGTCCCGTAAGTCCTGGGAGAGCGGGGTGTAACTCCTTCCATATCCCGGCGTGTATTTGATGATCACCCTGCGGTAGGGAATCCCGGATTCCATTGCATACCCAATTGCATGGGCGACCCCGGAGTCCGGAATCCCGGAAACAAGATCTGCTTTCACCGAATCCCGCTTGCCTAAAAACCTCCCGCAGTTTTCCCGGACCTGTTCCACATTAATCCCCTCATATGACGAAGCAGGAAACCCGGTGTAAACCCAAAGAAACGCACAAATCTTACTAGGATGACGCCCTTTCTTTTTTTCCTCGATCCCCTTCTTGCTGATGAAGACGATTTCCCCGGGGGCGACATATTTTTTAATACTGAACCCAAGGTTCGGAAACGCACAGGTCTCGCTAGCAACCGCCACCTCCCCTGTTTTCTGCCCAATCGTAAGAGGGGTCACCCCGTTGCGGTCCCGAGCGCAATAGATGCCTTTTTTTGTTAAGAGCAGCAACGAAATCGATCCGACAATACGATCATACATCCGCTCTATCCCATACGGAATGCTTTTTCCCCGATTAATCAGATGGGCGACCAGTTCCGTGGTGTTGATATCACCCCGGTCTATTTCACTGAAGGAGACTCCTT
>Ga0265297_10009298_pt1 | contig 12738 bp, 11 predicted proteins | sample Munlanlwell13791_FD_192502 | JGI IMG/M metagenome (GOLD analysis project Ga0265297, IMG submission 192502) | Leachate microbial communities from a municipal landfill in Southern Ontario, Canada - Leachate well 137-91 | ecosystem: Engineered > Solid waste > Landfill > Unclassified | place...
CGCGACGTCAGCGAGTTCGGCGATTATTTCCGCACCCAGCGCTGGAACCAGGGTCCCGGCTGCGACCAGCCGATGCTGCAGCGCGACATCATCAAAAACAAAGTTGCCAGCTCCATCGCCCACCTTTACCAGCGGCCCCGGGTCTGGCTGGAAGGCTTCCACTCCAGCGGCTGGGGCACCTCCAGCAGCGCCCTCACCGACGCCACCTTTGCGAACTTCGCCCAGGGCCAGAACCTGCTGACGCTCCACGGGTTGTATTATTCCACCCACGGCGGCTGGTGGGAATGGGCGCCGCCCTGCAACCATTTCCGCCAACCCTATTGGGCCCACCTGCCCGCCTTCATGACGTGCGTGGAGCGGCTCGGCTACCTGCTCAGCCAGGGCGACCACCGCTGCGACGTGGCGCTGCTCTACCCGGTCGCCCCGGTGGAGGCCGGCCTCGGCGGTGACGATGCCGTGGCCACCGCCTTCGCCGCCGGCGAAGCCCTCTACCGCGACGGCATCGATTTTGACTTCATGGACTTCGAGTCGCTGGAACGGGCCACGATCGCCGACGGCCGCCTCGCGGTCAGCGGCGAAAGCTACCGGGTGCTGGTTTTCCCGGCCATGCGCGCCGTGCGTTTCTCCATGCTGCGCCAAGCGCTGGCCTTCCAGCGCGCCGGCGGCACGGTGCTGGCCGTGGGCGCCCTGCCCGAGGCCGGCGACCGCGCCGGGCGCCAGGACCCCGAACTGGACGCCATCGTCAACGAACTCTTCGGCGCCCGCCGGAACCGGGTGGCCGCCGCGGCGGCACTGGTGCCCGCCGTGGCCGCACGCCTGGGCACCCGCGACCTCGCCTTTGCCGGACCGGTGCCGGCCGGCCTCAGCCTCATGCACCGCCGGGTCGGCCCGCGTGACCTCTATTTCCTCCATGGCGCCCCGCGGGGCGCCGAATGCATCTTCCGCGCCACCGGCCGAGCGGAGTTGTGGGATCCCTGGACCGGTGCCAGCCGCCCCCTGCCGGTGGCCGCCCAGACGGCGGAAACCACCACCCTGCATCTTCCTCTGACGGAGGTTGAGGCGCAGATCATCGTGTTCAGCCCCGGCTCCCCGCTCCGGGAGACTGCCGCGGCCGCGCCGCCGCCCAGCGAGATTGCCGTGCCCGATCCGTGGACCGGCGAACTCGTCCCCACCCTCGACAACCGCTGGGGCGACTACCGCTGGCCGGCGTTCGAGGGCCGGATCGGCGCCGAGGCCCGCCGCTTCCGCTATCAGGAGGAAACCACGGCCGCCGCCGGCTGGGAAAAGGCCGGCTTTGACGCCGGCGCCTGGCCCGTGGTCACCCACGGCTTCGGCCCCCAGTTCCAGCAGCTCGGGCCGCTGCCCGAAGCCGCGGACGCCGCCGCGCTGGAGCGGTCCCTGCTCACTGCCACGGCTTCGATCACCGCCGGCAAGACCGAACGCGTTGGCGGCCAGGATCATGCCTGGAAGCCATACGCCTTTTCCTGGCGCTGGGGCGTGGAAGGCGATCCCGGCCACCAGGGCTGGCACGGCCTCAAGGAAGAGGCCTACGACGATTTCATCCGGCTGGGCAAGCTGACGGACCAGCACAAGTCCTATGTCCGGGAACGCGAGGACGGCGGCTCGCGCTATTACCTGTGGACCACGGTCACCGCCCCCGCCGCCATGACCGGGAAACTGCTGGTGGGCGGCCTGGCCCCCGCCAAAATCTGGATCAACGGCGAGTTGCTGGCGCCCACGGCCACGACCGTGCCGCTGCGCGCCGGGCCGAACCCGGTCCTACTGCGCTACGACCAGCCGGGCACCGGCTTCTTCCTGGTCACCCGGCCCGACTTTGTCCTGCCGGACGCCCGCCCCGGGGCGCTCGCCATGCGCTGGCACGAGGCGCCGGGCATCCTGCCCTTTGACGTGCGCCCCGGCGAGGCGAATCCCGCCGCTTGCTACCGCTTCACGGCCGCGCCGGGCGCCCGGGCGCTGACCGTCACGGCCCGCGGCCAGGTCCAGGCCTGGGTGAACGGCAGGAAATGCCGCGCCGCAGCAACGGAGGACGGCAAGATCCGTTTCACCGTGACGCCGGCAAAGTCCGGCCGGGACGCCGTGGTCGCGCTGCGCATCGAACAGGAACGCGGCGTCTACGGCGGAGCCGCCCTGCCCGAACCGGTGACCTTCGACTGTGAAGAAGGCGCCATCGCCCTGGGCGACTGGTCGCAGACGGAGGGGCTGGCCAGCTACTCCGGCGGCCTGCGCTACCGGACCACCCTGAACCTGACGGCGGCACAGGCCGGGAGCAAACTCCAGCTGGACCTGGGCGAAGTCGCCTCCTCGGCCGAAGTCTTGATCAACGGCCAGGTCGCCGGCGTCCGCGTCGCCCCGCCCTGGCACTGGGACGTGACCGGGCTGTTCACGGCCGGCGACAACCGCATCGAGGTGCTGGTGTACAACACCCTGGCCAACCACTACCTGACCATCCCCACCCGCTATCGCGGCAGCCCCAAGTCCGGCCTGCTCGGCCCGGTGCGGTTGCTGGCCTGATGGCCATGGCCTTCCGGCCCGTGATGTTGTGCAAAACCCGCCCCGGCGCCGGCAGGAATGCCGGCGCGACATTCATGGCAGGCAGGAATGCCTGCCCCACGTTCTTGTCCGTCCCGCGTGTTTTCAGGCGTGGAGCATGACCTGGCCGCCGGTGACCGGGATGGCTTGACCGGTTTCATAGGGCTGCTCGACGGTGTAGAGGATGGCGCGCACGACATCTTCAGGACGGCAGCCACGGCCCATCGGCACCTTGCTCTCGTAGAACTTCTTGACGTCGGCGATGCTGGTGGCGCCGGGCACCTTGCCGGCGCGCAGGTACTGGACGAACAGGCCGCGCTCGGGATCGCTCCACAACGGCCCCTCGAAGAAGTTGCCGGGACAGACGCTGTTGACCTTGATCTGGTCCTCGACCAGTTCCATGGCAAAGCTTTGGGTGAGGCCGATGGCGCCGAACTTGCCGCCGGCATAGGCGCCGTTCTTGTTGCTGCCCTGCAGGCCGCTCTTGGAGTTGACCTGGACAATGTCGCCCCACGGACCGCGGCCGTCGGCCTTCTGGGCCGCCATGACGCGCGCCGCATGCTTGACGCAGAGGAAGTAACCGGTGTAGTTGACGGCGGTGACGAAATCCCAATCCGCCTTGCTCAGGGTCTTGACCGACCCGGCGCGCAACACGCCGGCGTTGGCCACGAAGAGGTCGAACCCGCCGCAGGTGCGGGTGATGTCGAGCGCCATGGCGGCCACGGACGCCTCGTCGCTGACGTTGACGCCGGCGGCGAAGGCGCGGCCGGCGCCGAACTCCGCCTCCAGGTCGGCGGCCACCTTTTTGGCGCCGTCGAGATTGAGGTCGGCGACCACCACGACGGCCCCTTCGGCTGCCAGCCCGCGGGCGATGCCGAGGCCGAAGCCCTGGGCGGCACCGGTGATGACGGCGACCTTGGCCGCCAGCCGGCGGCCGGCGGCGTTTTGGCCGCCCTGGGCGATGGAGCGGCGGTAGCTCTCAACTTCCCAGTTCTCGATGAAACCGCGTTCCCGGTCGGTCAGGTGGCGCGGGCCGCCGAAGGCCTGGGTGTACTGGGCCACCAGGGCGGCGTCGCGGGCCGCGACCAGGACGTCGCGGGTGTCCTTGAGCGAGCTGCCGGCGGTGAACACCGCCTTGCCGGACACGCCAATCACGCGCGGGGCATAGCCGCGCTCGGCGCGGTAGGCGTCCAGAGCGGCGGGGGTGATCTCGCCGGTATAGGCGAACGCCTTGGCATAGACCAGGTGGTCGGGGGTCAGCGGGCCGGCGGCCGGGGTGAACCAGCCGGAAGCGGCCACGATGGCGCGCGCACCGTCGGTGCCCACCAGGGTGCGCAGGGCCGGCGCGACGGCCAGCACGGTCTCGCCGTCCGCGGACTCCGCCACCGGCAGTTCCAACGCCACGCCGGCGGCGCGGCAGGCGCCGGCCAGCGTTTCGAGCATGCGGGTGTAGTCGGCCTCGATGGCCGCCAGCGACTCGCCGCCGACAAAGACGCCGTGGTTTTGCAGGAACAGGACGCGCGGCGGCTGGGCCTGTTTCTTCAGGAAGGTGGCGGCGGCCTGGGCCAGGGTGAAGCCGGGGTCGACGTAGTCCATCCACACCGCCTCGGGAAAGAGCTTGCGGCAGGCCTCGCGCCCGTTGGCGCCGCAGGTCATGCCGTTGACCAGCGCCGGATGCAGGTGAACCACAAAGGGGAACGGCAGCAGCTCATGCAGCGGCGCCTCGACCGACGGCCGGCCGCTGCTCTCGGGACGCACGGCCGCCGCCATCAGCCCCTTGACCTTGGCCTCGCGCTCGCGCCAGTCGGCCGGCATCGGCACCTGCATGAGCTCCTGCAGCGCCTGGCGGTCCATGGCGATGAACTGCTCCGGCTGGATGGCGCTCAGGGCCACCCCGCTGGGCTTGATGTACAGCGTGCCGGCATCCTTGAACGAGGTGTTGCCACCGCCGAGGAACACATAGCGGAGATCGCTCCCGAGACGGCGTGAGACGGCGGCAAGTTCCTGAAGTTCTGAGCGCATGGCTGACCATCCTTATTCAAAATCACGCAAAACCCCCGCGCCGGAAGGGCACCGGGCACACCATTATGGGCTTGGATCCCGCACCAAAACCGTCGCGCGGGAAGCCGGCAGGGGAAGCCGAATAATCTAGCGGGGAGACGCGGGCGCCGCCACCGGCCCCCAACCGGGGCGGCAACGGGTCACGGATTGGGGGGGGTAAGCCGGAAATGCGAAGCGCAGAATCGGGGGTATTTTATTCCCCCGTGATGTTTGGGCCATTTGCCGTGAGGGAACATGACCACTTTCCAATCCAAGGATCCCCTGCACGGCCTGACCCTGGAGGCGATGCTGACGCGCCTGGTGGAGCGGCATGGCTGGGAAAAACTGGGCCGCCTGATCCCGGTGCGTTGCTTCAATCTTGATCCGAGCATCAAGTCCAGCCTGACCTTTCTCCGGCGCACTCCGTGGGCGCGGAAGAAGGTCGAGGAACTCTACCTGAGCTCCCTGCCCCGGGCCTGAGCGGGCAGGCATGGCACCGGTGAGACGCTATAGTGTCGGCCGACTGCTGGAACACAATAGGGCACATGCACGGAAAGGCAGACTGGCCATGGAACAGAAAATACGCGATGTTCTGGAAGAGTTGCGCGGCATGCTGCAGGCGGACGGCGGCGACCTGGAAGTGGTCAGCATTGAGGGCAACACGGTGACCCTGCGGCTGCAGGGCGCCTGCGGCTGCTGCCCCCATGCCCAGATGACGCTCAAGAACGGCATCGAGCGCGTCCTGCGGGAACAGGTCAGCCCCGAAATCGTGGTCGAACGCGCGGAGTGACGGCAGGCGGCCCATGCGGTTGTTGTTCATCACGGATGTGCACGGACGCACGGCCCGGTTGCGGGAACTTCCGGAGGCGGATGCCTGCCTGGTCGGGGGCGACCTGACGCATTTCGGCGGCCCGGAAGAGGTGCGTGGGCTGCTGGAAACCCTGGCCGCCCGTTTTCCCGTCGTCCTGGGCGTGCCCGGCAACTGCGACCCCGCGGAGGCCGCCGGAGTGTTCACTCAGGCCGGTGCCGGCCTGCACCTCGCCCGGCGCGAGTGGGGCGGCCTGGTGTTCTGGGGCATCGGCGGCTGTCCGCGCACCCCCTTCGGCACCCCCAATGAATGGACGGAAGACACGGTGGCGGCCGGGCTGAAGACGATTCCGGGCACGGACGGCGCCCCGCTGCCGGGCGTGCTGGTGACCCATGCGCCGCCCGCCGGTTCCCCGGCGGCCCTGCTGCCTTCCGGTGTCGATGCCGGCAGCCGCGCCGTGGCGGAGTTCGCCCGGCGGCTCCGGCCGGTCCTGATCCTGTGCGGCCACATCCACGAGGCGCGCGGCCTGCACCACTGGGAGGGGATTCCGGTGGTCAATCCCGGCCCCCTGCGCGACGGACATTACGCGCTCATCGAATGGACGCCGCCCCGGTCTCCCGCAGTGACCCTGGTTTAGGCCGGGCAGTACTCCGCCCAGGACGACGAGGTCTCCCATACCCGGACCTTGGCCAGGCGCGCGCCGGTTTTGTGGAACAGGCGCCGGAGATCGCGGGCCACCGCGACATAGATGACTTCCGCCATGCGTTCGCTGGTGGGTTCACCCGAAAAGGCGACGACACGGTCGCCGTAAATCTTCCGCAGTTTTTTGAAATTGGGGTCCGTGTCGTTCATGCACAGGGCATGGTCGTAGATTTCGACCACCCGCTGAATGGCGGCCTTGATGTCCTTGAAGTCGCAGACCATGCCGTTGGCGTCGAGGCGGACGGATTCCAGCACCACCTCCACCCGGCGGGTGTGGCCGTGCGGGAAGCGGCAGAGGGCGGGGTGCTTCGAGAGCAGATGGGCGCTCTCGATTTCCAGGGTTTTACAGACGCGATAGGCCATGCGCCCAATATACCCGATGGCGGGCAAGAATGCCCGCCCCCAGTTACCGGGTTACCGTGCGGCGGCATTCTTGCCGCCGCTGTTGCCGCAGCCCCCATCCTCCCCGCAAATTTCCCGCACCCATTCGTTCATCTGCAGGCACCGCTCCCGGCTCAACGCCTCCCGGTGCCCGGTGTAAGCAAACGGCGACAGCACCAGCAACCGGCCTTGCGCGCAGAGGTCAAAGAACATCCCGGACGGTTTATAGAGCGGCGGGAAACCATCCGGTTTGAGCAGGATCAGGCGTCCCTGCCCCTGCTCCATCACCAACCCGGCGATCTCTTTTTCTCCCGGCGAGATAAACGGCGACACCATCACCGCGCCCGCCGCCGTCTTTTCCGCCACCTCCGCTTTCAGCACCGACAATTCCGCCGGCGTTGCCTGCCGGGACACCTGTACCGGCGTTCTGCCCGCAATGTTTCAGAACTCATGATGACCCGGTCATGATAGCCGTCCTCCCACACCGCCATGGCAGGGGCAGGCAGGCTCTTTCGCAACTCCGCGGTAACCCCGCTTTTAAAGCCGCGGATCGTGCTGCCCAGTGGTTTTTGCAGCGGTTCTTTCACATACAGGATGCCATGCACATGATCGGGCATCACCACCAGGGTGGAAGCCTCGATCGCCGCCTCGTGTGTCGGGATTTCGCACCAAGACCGCTGCACAATTGTCCCCGCCAGCGACAGCAGCACCTGGTTCTCCCGGCATTCGCCAAAAAGCGGACGACGGCCCGCGGTCGCCAGCGTGATCATATAGAAGCCAGTCCGGGTGTAATCGTGCGCAAACATCCGTTTGGTTTGCACAACCCCTTCTCCCTTTTTTTATGACGGGCAAGAATGCCCGCCCACAGTTACCGTGCGGCGGCATTCTTGCCGCCGCTCACACCCCGCGGCGGGTGCCGTAGAGGTCGATGTGCAGGCGGGGAGCATAGCGGAATCCGTGCTGTTTGCACAGGTCTGCCACCGTCCGGCGCCGGCGAGCCTGTTCGCCGCGGGTGGCACCGCGGGGCATGAGCAGGACGCGTTCCGACGCCGGCGGCCGCGGCAGGCGCCCCAGCAGCGCCAAGATCTCCGGCAGGTCGGCGGCCCCGGCCACGACAAACTTGAGCTGGCACTCGCCGGCGTCCAGCCAGGCCTGGATAACCGCGGGATCCGGGGACGGTGCCGGCGTGCCGGGGGCAAAAGCGTGCGCCAGCTTGGGGCTGAGCGAGGCCAGGTCGCAGGCGATGCCGGCCGGGAGGCGGGTGGCATTGGTCTCGATGGTCACATGATAGCCGGCCCCCTGCAGCCCCCGGGCCAGGGCGCGGATGCCGGGCGCCACCATCGGCTCGCCGCCGGTGAGCACCGCATGCCGGACCTGGGCATAGGCCTGAACCCGGGCCAGCACCCGGGCCGGGGCCAGCCGCTCGCCGGCACCGGCGGCCGGCCGCGAGGCATACGGCGTGTCACACCAGACACAGCACAGGTTGCAGCCGGCGACGCGCACAAACACCGAGGGCACGCCGGCCAGCATGCCCTCGCCCTGAATGGAATGAAAAATTTCGATGACCTGCATGACCACCCCAGCCCTTGTCCCGCCCCAAATATACCGCCGCCCGCAGGGGCCATGGCACGGTTGTCTCCGTTGCGGATTCCGCCGGCCGCCGTACTGCCCGGCCGGGCCGGCGGATTATATTCTCCGGCCATGCATCCGGAACCGGCAAACGCCGCCCCCGAACCTGTCGCCATCGGCTTGGGCTCCAACTTGGGCGACCCGGCCGCCAACCTGCGCGAAGCGTTCCGGCGACTGGCCGCCGGCGGCCTGGCCGGGGCGCGCCTGTCCCCCCTGTATCTCACCGAGCCGGAAGAGTGCCACCCCGGCACCCCGGATTTTCTCAACGCCGCGGTCACCGGCCGCTGGAGCGGCAGCCCCGACGCCCTGAAGACGCTGTGCCAGACCCTGGAGCGCGACCTGGGGCGCGCCGCCGCCCACGACTCGCGCGCCGCCCGCACCCTCGACCTGGACCTGCTGTTGTTCGGCACCCGCGAGCTGCGGACTCCGCAGCTCACCATCCCGCATCCGCGGCTGGCCGGCCGGCTGTTCGTGCTGGTGCCGCTGGCCGACCTGGCGCCCGGCTGGCCGGTGCCGGGCACCGGCCGGACCGTCGCCGGCCTGCTGGCCGACTGCCGCCGGCGGCAGCCCGCCCCGCCCGAACCGCGCCGGCAACCCGGATTGTAAAAAGTTATAACCGTCCCGATCATTGCCCCCCGAGGATGACGTCCCCGGTGGACGGCAGATTCTCAGCTTGGAACCTGTCCCCAAGCTTGGTTCGGCACCGGCCGGACCGCAATGGCGACCGCTTTTCCATTGCCGACCGCCATTGATCGCCATCGACGGCAGCCGATTGCGGTCGATGCCCCCCAAATAAGGATGTATGTTTACCCGCTCTCGCCCATGGCCACTCCCAAGAAACATCGCAAACGCTTCATCCCGCCGCGCTGGCTGGTGGCCCTGGTGGCGGGGCTGGCGCGGCTGTGGCGCCTGACCTGGCAACCGCGCTTCCGCGATCCGCTGCAGGTGATCGCCCGCGAACAGCCGTGGCCGTTCATCTTTGTCATGTGGCACAACCGGCTGTCGCTGATGACCACCCCTTTTCCGCTCCACATGCGGCGGCGCGCCTCGGTGCTGGTCAGCGCCTCCCAGGACGGCGAGACCGCGGCGCGCGTGGCCAACGCCTTCGCCTTTCACGCCTTTCGCGGTTCCAGCAGCCGCGGCGGCGTGGCCGCGCTGCACGACCTGCGGCGGGTGCTCGGCGAGGGGCGCAGCGTCATTCTCACCGTCGACGGTCCCCGCGGCCCGCGTTATGAGCCGCAGCCGGGGGCCGTGCTGCTCGCCGAACAGACCGGGGTGCCGATCCTGCCGTTCTGCCTGAACGCCTTTCAGCGTTGGGAATTCCGCTCCTGGGACCGCCACCAGCTGCCGCACTTCTTCGCCACCGCCGAAGTGGCCGCCGGCCGGCCGCTGTACGTTCCGCCCAACCTCACCGCGGACGAACGGGAACGCCACCGCCAGCGGTTGCGCACCGCCCTGCTCCGCGTCACCCTGGACGACCGCGACCCCGGCTGGGCCGACCCGCCCGGCCAGACCCGCACCGACACCGCCGCCGGCCGCTGGCTGCTGCTGCCCGGACTGGATGCGGACACCGCCCAGGCCCTGGTGGACGCCCATGCCGCCAACCTGGCGGCCGGCACCGCCGTGCTCAAGGACGACCGCAAGCGCGTCCTCAGCCGGGTGGTGCGGGATGGCCGGAGCTGGGTGGTCAAGGAATACCGCCGGCCCGGCCCGTGGGGGCGGTTCCGCGCCGACGCCCGCGCCTGGCGCCAAAGCCAGCGGCTGCACGGCTGGGGGCGGCCGGTGCCGGCCGTCCTGGGCTGGTTGCGGGGCCGCGACGGCCGCGGCTGGCTGGTCCAGCAGGATGCCGGCGGCACCTCCCTGCACTGGGCCTTGAAGGGAGCGCCCCCGGAACAACAGGGCCGGCTGCTCCAGCACGCCGCCGTCATCGTGGCCCGCCTGCAGCGGCGGCGGATCTGGCACCGGGACCTCAAGATTGCCAACTTTTTGTGCAACACCACCGGCCCGGGGCCGGCTGGCATGCAGCTGGTGGACTTGGACGATGTGCGCTTCGGCGCCGCCGACACGGCGGCGCGCCGGGCCCGCAACCTGGCCCCGTTCCTCACCACCGCCCGCGCCCTGGCCGCCACGCCCCGGGCCTGGCGCCGCTTTTGGGCGGCCTACCGCCGGGAAAGCGGCCTCAGCAAACCCGAGCTGGCCGCCGTCCGCGCCCGGTTGCAGGAAACCGGCTAGACGATACATTTGTTAGCATGTTGGAAAGCCTGCACATCCGCAACCTGGCGGTGGTGGCGGCGCTGGACGTCGAGTTCGGCCCCGGCCTCAACGCCGTGACCGGCGAAACCGGCGCCGGCAAGTCGCTGATCCTCGGCGCCCTGCAATTGCTGCTCGGCGGCCGGGCCAGCCCCGCCATGATCCGCCGCGAGGCCGCCCAGTGCGAGATTTCGGCGGTGCTGCGCCTGGCGGACAGCGCGCCGGCCACCCCCGCCGTCCAGGCCTGCCTGGACGGCGCCGGCATCGCCTGGAGCGGCGACGGCGACCTGCTGCTGCGCCGGGTGGTCGCCCCCGCGGGCAGCCGGCATTACGTCAACGGCACCCCGGTGCCGCTGCAGTTCCTGCGCGAGTTGGGCGGCCTGCTGGTGGACATCCACGGCCCGCACGACCACCAGTCGCTGCTCCAACCCGCCTGCCAGCTGGCGCTGCTCGACGGTTTTGCCGGCAACGACGCCCGGCTGGCCGGGTGCGGAAAACGCCACGCCGCCTGGCGCGCCGCCGCGGACGCCCTGGCCGCCGCCGAAGGTGAACAGCTCAACCCCGCCGAAGCCGAGTTTGCCCGTTTCCAGCTGGCCGAGATCGAGGCGGCCGCGCCGGAGCCCGGCGAGGATGCCGAACTGGCCGCCCGCCACGCCCAGGCCGCCCATGCCCGCCGCCTGCACGAAATCGCCGCCCAGGTGCGCGGCGGCCTGAGCGAGGCCGACGGCGCCATCTGCGAACAGCTCGCCGCCCACCAGCGGCTGCTCGATGAAATGGCGGGGCTCGACGCCGCCGGCGCCGCGGAGTTCGCCGACCGCCTCGCCGACAGCTTCCGCCAGCTTCAGGAGCTGTCGGGCGACCTGGAACGCTACACCGACCGCCTGGAGCTCGACGAGGCCGGCCTGGCCCGCCTGGAGGAACGGCTGGGCGTCCTGCAAAAGCTCAAGCGCAAGTACGGCCCCGGCCTGGAGCAGGTGCTGGCCACCGCCGACACCCTGCGCGCCAAACTGGCCGGCGCCGAACAGCGCGGGGAGCGCCTGGCCGCCCTGCAGCAGGCACGGGACGTCGCCGCCCGGGAGCACGCCGCCGCCTGCCGCGAGCTCACCGCCGTCCGCCAGCCGGCCGTCGGCCGCCTAGCCGCGGCGGTGACCGACAAGCTGCGCCGTCTCGGCTTTGCCCAAGCGTGTTTCGAGGCACGGCTGGCCGCGGCCGCGCCCGGCCCCGCCGGGGCCGACACGGTCGAATTTCTGTTCGCCCCCAACCCCGGCGAGAACCTGCTGCCGCTGCGCCAGATCGCCAGCAGCGGCGAAATGGCCCGCGTCATGCTCGCCATCAAGACCATCCTCAGCCACGCCGACCAGGTGCCGGTGCTGCTGTTCGACGAGGTGGACGCCAACATCGGCGGGCGCGTCGCCGTCACCGTCGCCGCCGAACTGCGCGCCATCGCCGACCGCCACCAAGTGCTGTGCATCACCCATCTGCCCCAGATCGCCGCCGCCGCCACGCGCCATTACCGGGTGAGCAAGGAGATTGCCGACGGCCGCACCTGGGCCACCATGACCGCCCTCGCCCCCGCGGAACGCGAGGAGGAGGTCACTCGCATGCTCGGCGCCGATGCCGCGTCCGAAGCCGCCCGCGCCCATGCCCGCGAGCTGATCACGACGGCAGGGGCCGCCCCCACCGCGGACACCGCGGACCCCGCCGATCCCGCCGCCCCGCCCCGCCGCCGCCGCGCCACAAGCGCTCAGCCACAGCAGACACCGAAGGCTAGTACCCCGTAACGTTTAAATCTTCACCACGAAGGCACGAAGGACACGAAGTCCGATCGAAGCGCTTCAAAAGAAAAATGGGCGCAAAAACACATCTTCGATTTATCTTCGTGCTCTTCGTGGCTTCGTGGCTTCGTGGTGAATCCGAAATTTTAAGCGTTACAAGGTACTAGCCCCCCGCAACATTCACTTTTTCACCCCAAAGGTGTTGGCCCATGCCGACGACTGTCCCCCCAGCCCCCGCCGCAAGCCGGCCCGGTGTCCGCCTGACTCTGCGCGCAGGCAAGGAAAAATCCCTGCGCCTGCGCCACCCGTGGCTGTTCGCCGGCGCCATCGCCCGCATCGACGGCGAGGCGGTCCCCGGCGGCCCCGCCGACCTGCTGGACCCCGGCGGCCGCTTCCTGGCCCGCGGCTATTATCATCCGGGATCGCCGCTGGCCGCCCGTGTCTGGACCTGGCAGGACGAACCGGTCGACGCCGCCTTCTTCCAGCGCCGCCTGGCCGCCGCCGCCGCCCGCCGCCGCCTGGCCGGGCTCGGCTTCGTTGCGGACCCCGCACCCGGCGCCGGCACCGACTGCTGCCGCCTGGTCAATGCCGAGGCCGACGGCC
>Ga0265297_10009300_pt1 | contig 12736 bp, 16 predicted proteins | sample Munlanlwell13791_FD_192502 | JGI IMG/M metagenome (GOLD analysis project Ga0265297, IMG submission 192502) | Leachate microbial communities from a municipal landfill in Southern Ontario, Canada - Leachate well 137-91 | ecosystem: Engineered > Solid waste > Landfill > Unclassified | place...
GTTGAGCACTCGCTCCAGGTCGGCTGGCCTGAAATTCTGAAGGTGCGTCGACAGCGCCGCTTGGGACGGCTTCGGCAGGAGCAACCGCTGGCAGGCGTGCTGCAATATCTGCCTGAGCCTTTGTAGACATCTCTTGAAGCTTTTGCTGGTAGTTGAATTGGATGACCTGAGCTTCCCCCTGGCTGCGTGCCATCCCCTTGGACTGGAGGTCTGCAATGTAGTTCTGTACGAAAGCTTCTTCAATTCGCTTCTTGGTTTCTTGATCATAGTCATACCCGAGTTCGGTCAGTAGGGTCTGATCAGACACCTTACCAGACGCATTGAGGCCGATGAGCTGCTGGTTACGTTGAATGTCGTCTGCCATGCGGAAATCGGCGAACCGCACGCTCTTCAGATCTGGGAGGTTCAGCCAGATACGGATCTTGTCCTTCATCCACAGGACGAAGTCGAGCATCTGACCGCGGTTCTGAATGAAATCGTTTTCCAGCATGCGCAAGGTGATGGACGACCCCGTGAAGTTGAGCCCGCCAAGGATCATGTCTGACTGCATGCCCATGCCGGCCACGATCGTCTGGGTCAGGTAGTTGATCTCAGGAGCAAGCAGCAAGGCTTTGCCGTCGCCGCCGAGGCGTCCGAACCCAACGGGAATAGGGATCACGGCCTTGAAGTTTGGATCGCGCCGGTGTCTGAGGATCACGTTCTCGATTTGTGAGCGCCAGCCAGCCAGGTCGGTGTGGATGAACGGATCTTGCTGCGCGTTGGGCAGCGGGTAGATGAGGTCGAACGGGACGATGTGTTCGAGTGCGATCGCCTCTTGCGCGCGCCGCAGGGTGTACAGGTAGTACATGTCCTTGAGCACGTGCAAGATGACAGGCTTGCCCCAACCTTGGTCTTGCTCGGCCAGCGTGGGGTTCTTGAGATGGAAGAGGTTGTCAGGGCTGAACTTGATCAGCCGGCGGTTCTTGACTGCCTCCAAGACGATGAGCGGCATGTCTTCGAGGATGTCTTTGTCGCCGCGCTGGATCGCGCGCCGCAGCTTCACCGGCACCGCGTACATGTAGACGTAGCGGCCGGTGTACTCGTTGTACTTGATGTGGATGTTTTCAGGGCTCCAGCGAATGATGCGCAGAGCCTTTCGGTCCTTGTGCGGCACGTCTTTGACGAGCGCCTCGCCGTTTGTTTTGCACTGAGTGCAGTCAAGGGTGAAGCGAAGATTAGCCCCATCAAAGCGCCAGTTCGCCTGCCCAATAATGTGGCGGTGCCCGCATGACTTGCAAATCAGAAAGCGGGTAAACGGCAGGTGCATTGACACGAATGCGTTGCCATATACATGGTAGTCGAGGTTGATCTCGGCCAGCTTCTCTTTGGTCTTCAGATCCTTGACGAGAATCTGCTCCCAGATCTGCGTGGTCGACGGCAGCTCGTCTTCGATGATGAGGTCAGTGATCGGGTAGCGACTGACCTTTCGCAGAGAGGAGCCAATCAGCGGGGAGTTGTAGAAGTAGAACGTGCACCAACGAAACAACTCCTTGATCGTCGGTGGCATGTACTGCTGTGAGATGTCGAAGAACTGATTGGGGTAGCGTTGCCCGCGGAAGTCACCCAACGCCAGATTTGGGGCGACCCATCCGTCTGGCTGCGCGTTCATCCCCAGGTTGCCTGTGCTCATAAATCAAGTCCCCGTGTCTGTGCTTGGGGCGCCGGGGGCGTCAAGGTAGCCAAGCGGAAACTGGTAATCAAGATCAACTTGGAGATCGTTCACCACGACGAAAGGCTTCTCAGGTACGCTAATGCTGCGTAAAAAACCGATGGCTGGGATCTTGAGTTCCACCAAAGCCCTCTGTGCAAGCACCAAACTGAATCTCCCATCGCTACCCGTCCGGGCGACGACAGGCTCCAGCGTAGCATAGCTTTGGCCTTCAGGTGAATGGGGAAATGAGATGAGCTTCGCGCTAATTTCAGCGTCTGGCACTAGAAGCCCCTGAAGGTCAACAATCATACCCTCGATCAAGCATACCGGAGTGATGTATCGGAGGTGCTGCCTGTAGTTGCTTTTCTCGCTCTCGACGCCGTCAGAGTCGATGGCTGAAATGCGATACCAATCAAGTGGGTTACCGTCTGCGTCTTCATACTCTAGCAAGACCTCTCGGTCGGGATTGGCTGGGATGGTGTCTACGAGGACATCTTCGGACTGCTCCACAATCATGCGCACGGTGAGCCCCAGATCCGCCAAGGCAGTCCCGCCCAGTATCTCAAGGCTACCCGGCCTCTCGCCCATAGTGGAGCGCACGTAGTAGGCATCGATGTAAGCGCTTGACTGGAACGCCCTGAACCCGTGTGCCACAGCGTTGATCTGGGCGATGATCGACGAAGTTCCGTTGAGCGTAATGGTGGTAGCGTTGGGGCGCCCGTTGTCTCGGAGGATAAGGGTCTTACCGGCTAGCGCTGACACGTCTGGGGGCAAGATCCCCATGAAGCCGATCATGCTTCGCCAGATCCGGTAGCTGACGATGTTTGTGGCTGGGAATGGTGCCCACTTCACCGTGACCATCGACCCCTCCTGGCATCAGCCAAATGTTACTTCAGATGACTGCTGCTGTAGATTGTAGATCATGCGTGAGCGCTGTCTGGTATCGGTGTCAGAGGTGACGGTTCGGGCAAGCTCGGCCAAAGCTTCGGTGAAGGCGCGAAGACGAACCTTCTCAATCTTGATCTGTCCTAGGGTTGTCGGACCTGCGCCAGTGAGGGTAAGCGTGAGGATCCCGGTCAGCTGGTCGATATCAAAACTCTCGCTGATGGGGTTTTGTCCGCTAAGGTCGATGATTGCCATGGGGCCTCCTGTCCGAGCATCCTACAGTCACGCGAGCTTGCTTCTGAACTAGCTTAACACAACGAAATCAGGCTGTAACCAGCGAGGATTTTGTGTCCAGGACTTTTCTCCAGAGCTTCGTCGCTTTTGCATAATCGTCCGGTGTTACAGTCTCGACATCCCAGGTCTTGCGCAGCTTCCAGGGACAGTCGGGGACGCTATTGAGGTAGGCCATATACCCCAGTTTGGAGCAATAGAACGCTCTCAGCGCCATGGTCAGGCAGTAGTCGTATGGCAGTCCCTTCTGCGCCATTGCCCATCGCGCTGCTGCGGCCATCTGCTCGTGGGTAGCAAACAGCGGTACAAACCCCGCGATGTGATCCTTGGAGAGCATGAAATCAATCAGGTCGGTCTCCACCACTCCTTTACCTACCGCCTCGACGACGGAGTCGCCGCCGGCATAGATGGCCGCGTGCGACCAGTAGCCGGGAATCACCAGATTTGAAAACTCTCCGTTTGTTCTTGTCGTGAGAACGGTGCCCGGTATAAGCACTTGGTGGGCTGCCCGGTAGTGGATCGCCCTGACTTCTTTGTGTGAGAAAGGTGAGTGGATCTTTCCGATAGTCTTGGTGACAGGCTCAGCCGCGGTCAAAATTGAGAGGCGAAGCGCAGACTGGTTGAGCAACATTTGTCACTGCTGACTTTCTAACTGCTGAGGACGCAGTCCGAAATTTCTTTTAGTCGTAGGAGCTGCACTTTCAGCCCCAGATCGTCGTCAGATCGTGGGGGGCTAGGCCACCTTCCCCTGACCTGCTGGCCGAGCTCCAGGTCGTTGTTTAGGTCGTCCAGAATTTCTTGAGGTTTCGTGGACCCAGCAAAGAGGTCTTTGGGCAGATAAACCACCCCAGACTTCTTGGCGATCGCTGCGATGTAGCCCCAGACCTCGTCGTCGAAGATCATCTTGGGCCGAAGCTCGAGCAGGATTCTGACAGTGCGCGCCGCATCAGTCAGCTCGATCGGCTGGAGGATGCCGAAGTCGACTGGGTTGCCGGCGAACGCATTGGCCACGTTTTCAAAGATGTGCCAGTGCTCAAAGGGGGCGTTGGTGCTGACAACGACCTGAAGGGCCATGAGGATTTCCTTCAACCCTCTTGACGACTCTTCGCCTCGTAGATCCTTGAGAGTCGACCAAAGAGTTTCCGGCTCCCAGTCATGCCAGTCTCTGCCGTACCGTTCGGTCATGGTGTGGAAGATGGCAACGACGTCTACGGCGGCGACCGCAGCAGCGATCTTCTCACTGCCCTCGTCCCCAACAAGTGCGGCCGAGACCAGCTTACGCACCACGTATTTCTTTGGGTTCTTGGAGATACTGCGCGCTGTGCGCAGCGCAACCTCTAGCTGCTTCTCCGGGGGGCGCGGCCCGTCAGCAACCGCGTCCATGAAGTTCTTGGTGTCTTGGTCGACACGAGTCATCAAAGGCACCCGTTGGCGATGTTGACGATGATCTCCTTGGCGTCGTTCGGCAACGACTCAAAGATGGCCGTGGGATTCTTCTTCATCTCGTCGGCGACTGACTGCCCGAAGTAGCTCTTGATCTCCGCGTGCTTCTCGTTGACTACAGAAGCCAGCGCATCGGGGGCGACCTGGTTGCCGCTTGCCGTCTTAAGCAGCTTGGGCGCGTGCTGCACAGGAGCAAACGTTGCCTCGAATGGGTTGGTGAGCTGGCCGTTGTAATAGCGGGTGAGGCCGGCCTTCTTGTCGAAAGTGAAGAGTGCCTGGGCGAACTCTTTAGGAGAGACCTGACTCTTCATCGCAGCCATCTTCTCTAGGGTTTCTTTGGCGCGCGGGTTGATGGCGTCGAGCAGCGAGGCACGCATGCGGATGTGGGCGTCGATGGCGCCGGAGTACCCGTCGCTGGCGTACTTGGCGACTGTGCCAGCCTGCGCCGGCATTCCGAGTTCTGCGGCTCTCTTCTGGACTGCCGCGGCGTATTTGTGACGCATCTCAAGGGGGATCTTGGTGACGTGCTTGTCAAAATACTGGCAAGCTGCCTTCACGTGTCCCTGGCTTGGCATAGCATTCTGCGCGAACGTGTAGTTGTCGCCGATCTGCTGGACCTGGGCGAGCTTGTCAAATCCGTGTGAGAGAGCGCCTTTGGGGGAAGCCCTGAGCCCATCGGCTTCTTCGAAGTAGGAATTGCTCGGAGGTGCGATCGGGGCTGCAAGTTTCACCACGCCATCAGTAGGCTGGAGGTTGAACTTCGCGCAAGCCGTCTTGATGTGGAAGCCCGCGATCTGGGCGGCCAGCTTGGGCAGCTTGTGCGCGTTCATGTCGAAGTATTGGTTGGAGAGCCAGGTGTTGTCTGCGGTGTCGATGGGGAACTTGTTCAGCTTGGCTGCCTTCTTTGTGATCATCGAGAGAGCAAATGCTCCATCTGATAGCCGAGAGTGCTCTTCAGGGCTCAAGACACTGACGGTGGGGCGCAACGACGCTATTTTACGGATCCCCTCGAGGCACACGTCGTCGTAAATATCGATCACCTGATTTGCCAATTTGAACATTTCGGGCTCCGAGGTTGGTATAAGATTCATGAAGAAAAGCTTTGCTTTCCTGATCGAACGAAGCTTCCTTCAACTACTCTAGCACATGGGGCTGGTCTGAGAAAATGGATAAAAGGTTGACATACGGCGAAATCATCTCGAGTCCTCAGTTTTGGGCAGACATCACAAGGCAAATCATAGTGGCGACGTCGACTCTGGCCGCAACCATGGTCATGAAAGAGTTGATGACACGGATAATGTTTGGGGCACCAAAGGGGAATGTTATTCCGTTTCGAAATAGAGGCGTGTGAAAAACACTTGTTGGGCGCGAAAGCGCCCTCTTTTTATCTACCAGATAAAAACTTTGCTCATGGTAACCGTGCGGGCTCCGCCCACCGATATGTACTACAAAACTTTATCAGCATCGTAGCGAACCAGGATACCGATCTTGGTGCCAGCGGATCCTCCAGTAGCCTTGATCGTCTCACCTGCCGAGATCTTGGCTGGAAGCGTTGTTGGCAGATTGCGGATCAGAGTCCCGGCCCGATCGACCAAGGTGAGCGCACTGGTTCCGGGATTGTCGACCGCCTCTACAACCATGGAGGATTTGCGATTTCCGAGCTGAGTGAACAGACCACCCTCAGTTAGCTCATCCCAGATCGCCATTCCGGCGGACACCGTGGTGGGATCACAGCTCGCGGCGTCGACCCCGACCTTCTGCGGGGCAGCTCCGTTCAAAGACGCCCCGGCAGCCATCTTGTGGTAAACCCACGTGGGCTCCAGAGTCAGGATGGAGTAGCGGCTGCGGCCGGGGAGGAACTCTACGTTGTCGTGGCTGGAAGGTACGGGCATTGTTGACCCCTAGTCGTCACGCGCGAAGCGCGCAGGTTAGTCAAAGCGCTTTCCGTAGCATAACGCGGATTCGTTTGGCTTTCCAGAGCTACTTAGCGCGATTCAAGACCCAGGCTGTCACTCCGGCTGTCACCCCGATTGTAACGACGATGCCACTAACGACGAAGGCTGGGGTTTGCCAGAACGCAACTGGTTGCCCAGCTCCCCAGGTGACCAAGCGATCTTTGATGTAAGCGTCTTTCGCGGCAAGGTCTACGTGGCACTTGTCCAGCTCTGTGATACTGGCATAGATCTTTTTTAGCTGGTCTGGTGCGTAGCAGACGCACTCGGTACTGTAGGATGCACACTCAGAGGTAGATAGCCCACGTGTGGGTATAACGACGATCTCGCCGCGGTAGGTGTTGTTACTGGCCGTGGGACTAGCTTGCCCCATCGCATAGTCAGCGCTGCAGAAACTCGTCAATGCCAGCGCGAGCAGTAGTAGCGTCAGCCTTCTGCTGAATGGCTTTCTTGGCATCTTCGGCCCCCTTGTCAGACTTCATCAGCTCGAGCTGGTCTTCGGTCTTTTTGCCCTTGATCCGCTCGTACTGCACCAGAAAGGCCAGGAAGGTAAGAAAGACCTCCTTGACGACGCCAAGAGCCGACAAGGCGACCTGAGCCCAGGTCAAAGAGGCCTTCGCTGTTGTCTGGTCAGACAATGTCAACCTTGCCCTTTGTGACGACTCGCAAGACTGCAAAGGCGCCGGTGACGATCATCGTGAAGATGCCGGGATTCTCCGAAATCCACTTATTGACCGGCGGGAAGAATGCGGCGATCGCCATAGCAAGGGCGAGCCACAGAGTCTTGGACTGGTAGGGCTTCTTGGCCTCCGGTGCCGCAACGGTTACGGGGATTTCTTCAGACATGATGTATCCTCCTAGTAGGGTTTATCCTCGAGCTCTTTGAGCCGAGTTTCTATGGCCGACAGTCGTTCAGTGACCTCGGCCAGCGCAGTCTCTATTCTAGCATGCTGTGCCGAACTTGACTTCTCAAAGTGGAGCAAGCGGTTGGCCGTGGCGGATACCGCGGCGACGACGGCCTCGGCAAGCTTGGCAATCCAGGTCTTGCTTGCCTTCGATAGGCCATGAACAGATAGATAGAAAACGATCGCCAGTATAAGGACGGCGATCAAGAAGATGGTAGCAATGACAATCAGCTCTTCGATTTTGCCGGCCTTTCAACGTACTTCGCGTCGATGAAGCGTTTTGAATGACTCCAGCCTATCGCTCCGCAGAAACGACCAAGCTCCCAGGATGTTTTTCCGGCCCACTTAGCTACCGAGGAATCGACCTGGCCACAGAACCTGGCAATAGCAAACAAAGCCTCTGACAGGGTGCGCGCGATAGCCAGCATCGCGGCAAACCCAGCAAAGAACGTTGCCGCCCAAGGAACCAGTCTGAAGATCTCGTCCTGGCAAAAGAACTCCATCAGAATCCTTCCAGCACCTTGTAGGTTGCTGCCTTGTGGAATTGCGGAGGGCTGCTACCCCAACCGTAATCTCCGTCTGCTACCTTCAATAGTTCCAGTGTACCACCTTGGTCGGTGTCCTTGGAATCGAACCGATGAAACAGTGACGAGAACCAGGGGCTGGCTGGGGTTTCTTCCTTGATCAGACGCAAGGTGACATTCGTGGTCAGGCCGTGGAGAACGTCTCCTCGAAACCACAGATACCCGGCTACAAGGTGGCCTCTGAAACCAGCCAAGGCCTTCGTGACGACATCGAGGTCATCAGGCATGGCGTCAGCCTCTCCAACGAGGTTCTGGCCGTCCAGGATCTTGTTCAGGAGCGACACGAGGGGTTTGATCGACACGCGGTCGTCGTCCCCCACGCACATCACCCAGTCATGGGCCTCGCCGTAGTCCTTGATCCGCTGAAGACGGGCGAAGTCTCCGCGCTTGTAAGCGTCGAACATCACCCAGAGGTAGGTGTCCCTGCTGCACTGGCTCTTGGACTCGTCGGGGTAACACTCTGTCGTGTCACGCATCCATTGGCCGGGAGTGATCTCGTACTGCGCAAGGCCATAGTGGTCGCCGCAGAGGGTGGTCTGAGAGGCCACGAAGGTTGCACGGTCACACCGGGGAGTCTGGGAGGGCTGGTATGAGGCACACGCCTCGTCGTAGTATGGCTTGGCCTGCTCAAGAATGGTCTTGTCGGCTGGGCCGTCGTCGTGGCGGCCACACGCTGCGACTAATAATAGTGCTAAAATCGAGCTAATAATAGTACAACGCATCACTTGACCCTCCGGAACTTGGTGCAGAACTGGCACCTCACAAGTCTCGTACTTTCACCAGCCTCTACTTCTGATGTGCCCAAGTAATTCTGCGCAGCCAACGTGGCCCATACTGGCTCGTCTGGAAGATTCCATTTGTGCCAGCTATGAAACCCAAGAAAGCAGAGAAGGCGGCGCATTGGATACCTCAGTCGGCCCACACGGGCTTGGAATCAAGCTCAAACTCACCAGAAAGCCTGATCGACGTTGCCGCCGTGGCAGTATCGGTGGTGATTTGGTTAGACCCAACGGTATTGACGTATGATCGCGTTGCAGTGGTTGCGTCAACAGCGACTGCTGCTGGCTGTATAAAACCAGAGACGTTCTTGTAAGCAATACCGGCAATATAAAGCGTGCTGCTTGAGGCCGATGTAATGGAGTACGCCGCGTTAAGGCGCAACCTCCATGCGCCATCGACCGTTTTGTAGGGAACAGCCACACCACGAACAAAGCTGAAACCACCCGCGCTGCTGCACATTAGCAAGGCATTTGTCGACACTGTACAGTTCCCAGACGCCCCACCAGAAGTGAATACATACTGCTTCGGCGCTTCCGGCACCTGAATCTCTTGCCCATCACTCGTCATAAAACGAATGACTTTTCGCACGTTGTCCCAACTGAACCCCGTGATCGGTGAAGATGCTCCTGCGGCGTACATGATTGAGCCAAGTCCAATGAACAAGACTAGTGCGAGTAGAATCTTTTTCATATCAAAACCCCTTACTGCTGAAGGTCGTACATGCGAATGTCGATCTTGTCGGTCGCATCCAAATCACTGAAGTCCACGAACAGGCTGTTGGCATCGGTCGAGTCGTGCCACACGAATGGCAAGGTCTGGTACGGGTTTCCCGCCGTCCCAAGATGCTGGTGTTTGAAGTGCCAGTCTTGGCGCTTTGCGATCAGGTTCTTGTTGTGATCAATTCGAGTGGAGCAGATGCGACGAACATCTTGGGCGGTAAAAACTACCCCATTAACAAAGAAAAGATCAGCCATAGATCCGGTAAAGAAATCCGCCGCCGTGTTCCTACGTGCTCCGATTCTGAAAATTTGATTGGCCGCAATACTTGTTTTTGCCAGAGGAATCTGACCAATAGCAGCCCCATCAATATACCCAACAAGCACATCAGCGACAGCATCGTAAGTCATTGCAAAATGGTGCCAAGAGCCGTCAACAAAGCCCATGGCAGGGGACCAAATGATTGGAGTATTCGCTCCAGTACTATCAATGGAATCACTGAACGTAATCAATCCCGAAGTCTGGATGCCAATTCCTAATCCGTAGTTGGAGGTGTCATACCCATTGTCGATAACGACGGAATAGGCCGAGGGGGTCCAGTCTGTTGCCTTGACCCACACCCCAACAGAATAGCTCGTTGACACCGAAGGTTTTAGAAAAGCGTCTGTCGATGACAAGCTTTGAGAAGATGCCCCGACAAACGTCGCTACTCTCGCCGTTCCAAAGATGTCGCTACCTGTGAACAGCACTGTCCCGTTGTTCGTCAATGTGCAATCGCTCACACCACTCGAACAAGCCGACTGCGCCGAGTTGTCAGAGACAGAAGCAAGATTCCAAAACGCAAACTTGTCATTACCAATCACTCCGATCGGAAACGACTTCGTGGTCAAAATATGCCCCGCCTTAATCTGCCCCGCGCTCCCAACGCTTCCGACCACGTTGCCGTCTGTACCCAGCTTGTAGACGCGGTTGATCGGTCGCCAGTCGGGAGTCTGAGCAAACAACGTTGAGGTGAAGAACAGGGACAGGATGAGTACGAGACGTTTCATATCGAGACTCCTTTACGGATTCATTTTCCATTCAGCGATTGGAAACTGAGGATCAGAGAGAGAAGAAGGATGATCTTGTTCATGGGAGTCTCCTTACCTTTTGCGAACTGCAAAGAATGTACTTCGGTTCACACCACTAGCAACAATGCTTGCTCCCCCCACGCCAGCCGAGTCAATGCGATACCCGCGCAACTTGTACGTGGCATCCGCTGACAAGTTGACGATTGTTGATGATGACAATGCTGTAATGCAGGTGTTTGAAACGGCAGATGTGGATTTAACATAGAGAGCACGGTACGTGTTGCCTACCATGGTGTTGCTCGCGTCAGTTATCACCACTGCGCCGTATGTGCCGTTACCGCTAGTAGCTCCAGCGGCTACGTCCATTGACACGGAATACGTGATTTCCCAGGTACCTTTGGTAAGGGGCAATGACCCGCCCGTAATGTCTGCCTCGGAGGTTCCCAAAGACATTGCGGAGATTGTGGCTTGAATTTTTTCACCGACGCACCCCACGCAAGCACTTGACCCATCAGTCACCCCAAGCGTTCCGATCTTGGAGATGTTTGTCCAGTGCAGGGTATCTGTTGGAGCTACTTGACGAGCGACGTACTCGACTTTGCCGATGGCCGTAAGAGTATCGAGAGTATCTCCGTCACTGCTCTTGATGATCAGGGTATTGGCTGTGTCCTCGTTGATGATCTTGACCGTCCAGGATTTCCACACGCTAGTCGTGGGCAATGTGACGATCCTATTGCCACCTGAAGGCGTGAGAATCTGCGTCTCAGCATCGAGGTAGGTCAGCGTCTTATCAGCCGTCAACGTCTCGACGTTGGCCGTCTGGCGCGAGGCTTTCTTTTGAACGTCACGGGTCGTTTGAGCGAGCGCGAGGCCCGGGATCAAGAGAAGTGAGAAGAGAAGACGTTTCATATTGAAAGCTCCTTCTTAGAGTTCAGCGCTGAAGATAATCTTTCCAGAGGTTGACGTGAAATAAATGCTATTAGCCCTTCCTGTGGTTAGCGACCCGCCAGAGCCTTGGTTTGTAATGATAGACGCTCTGCTAAGAGATCGACTGTTGGAGTCCACACTAAGGGTGGTAGCCGTTGAAGTTGCACCAACATCATTGCAGGCAACTCCGGTCCAGCTAGAGATTGTTGGGTATGCCCGCATTGATACGGGGAAAGAAACAGAGCACGCGCACCTATTTGCGTCTAGAACCATACCTGTACAAATACTAGCGGCAGACTCTCCATTGGGAACAAACGTGTATCTTTGGGCCAGCACCAGCTCCCCGCCAACCGACCCGCCAGCCAATGCAAATGGAGCTGCTCGATCTCCAACGTTTAGCATGATTTGGGAGAGTCTAAAATAGTTGTTGAGGGTAGAAAATACGTTTGTTGACGCTGATGCCGAGTTGCACTTCTCATCAGACGTAACCCAGCTATCTGCTATTCCATCATCATAGTCAGAGCCGCAAGCGATCGTCCAAACTAGCTCCATTCCAGAGCTTTCGTCAAGACTCCAGGTTCCAGTAGGATCTGCAAAAAACGTAATCGTCTTTTTTTCCCACACATTCGAAGTGTTCACTGTGTAATTTTTCTGCAAGACTCTGGTGTATGTTCCATTTCTGACAACCAGCGTATACGTGCCAGTAACATGAGACTTGACCCAGAAGGACAGAGTAAGGGTCTTGCCTAGGAGGGCCCTGAGATTATTCCCCTCAATTTTGCTACTGATGAACCCCTGCTCTGCTGCGCCAACAGAGGTTTGGGCAGTAGTCACAACAAAGGCAAGAGAATATCTCGAGGTGGAGTTTGGGGTGTCTTCCGACTGGTTTACAGAGCCTATCCCAGTTCCCAGAGACTCGTACCCATAAAAACGATCTGCAGTATAGGTCGCCCCCGCACCCATAGCGAAGGAGATGCCACGCTGCCAATGATCAAAATTTCCGCCGATAACACCGTTTTTGGTATCGTACCCCGTCTCACTCGCCTTCTTCTGCGCGAACGCCGAGGTCGAAACTAGCACCGCCCCGATGGCGAGAAGTGTTTTGAAACTACGCATCACAGCCCCTTTCACGGAACGAGTTTGCTGACGTTCCACCCGTAGGTCGCGTCAACGTATGTGAATTCTACTTTCAGCCCGTCTTGGTCACAGGTGTAGGTCTGAGTCACCCCTTCGATCAGAGCCGAGGCAATGGCCAAATTAGCCGTCCCAAACGTCTTCTTGGCGTCAGTCACGGTGACCTTCTGACCAACCGTAGGTGTTGCGGGCAACGTGAGCGTCCATGCCCCATAGGCGGGCGATGTATCGGCCAAGATTTGATCCCCAGCAACCGCTGTGTAGTTGGCGGTTTTGAGTAGAATCGTGTCGAGCTTGGTCACTCTTGCGCCGAACTCAGCCAGGTCAACTTCGCTTGGACCTGCGTTATACTTGCTTT
>Ga0265297_10009301_pt1 | contig 12734 bp, 9 predicted proteins | sample Munlanlwell13791_FD_192502 | JGI IMG/M metagenome (GOLD analysis project Ga0265297, IMG submission 192502) | Leachate microbial communities from a municipal landfill in Southern Ontario, Canada - Leachate well 137-91 | ecosystem: Engineered > Solid waste > Landfill > Unclassified | place...
GCTCCCTATCTTTTATGTGTGACAGTAAATTAGCATTAAATCCATAATCGATACAATTACTAGGGCAGCATTGATTAGCGGTTAATTGTAAATTGCATTTTACAGCATTACGAATTTCTTTTAATAACTGGAAATTGCGGTTAATTTTATAAGATGCGAGGGTAATTGTATCTGCGCCTAAATCCTCCCAGCGCTTTGCGCGCACGGCGTTATCCACTTCGGCAACCAAAGAGATTTCAACAAGCAATTTCGGATATTGCCTTTTAATTAACTCAACAAGGTACGGCATAGCAACTGATACTGAGTCAACGCCAAAGGACAATAATCTATCCAATAGATTTCTAATCCGCTTTTGGCCTGCGCGGGTCCATTCCGCATTATCGAGACAGGAGACATCTATGATATACCTAAAAGTTTTTTCCTGCTTATGTATTTTCTTTATATAGTCGCTAATGCCCTTTTTTGATAATTTAAAACCCAAATCATGTAAAAGGCTACCACTGCCGATAAAATCACCGCCTATTTTTCCATAAACGCAGCCGATATTGCTATCCGAGAAGGCCGACAACAGATCATCTTGCCAATTAGTAGGGACGGTTAGGGTAATTTTAGCAATAGCCATCGAACAGTGATCCGTTTATGAGACTATTTAAGAATGTTTCGCTATTTTTGATTCTTTCTTTAAGATACTCTTGCTTAATGACTATCGCCTTTTGCGTGACTTTTTTACAATATTCGCATTGCGCGCCGCAAATTAAATTACACTTTTCAAACCAGAAATACTCTAAAAACCCGTCCAAACTTCTATTATCAATATATATCCCATCTTCTTTAAAAATATTACGCACCTGGGATAACTTCAAGATGTTGACATGTTGCGGCCGGAAGAAATATCTAAAATGGCGAGCTACCTTCTTGAAATCAACCAACTTCTTTTCTGTGCCCGGGAACAAATCCAATAAATTCCCGTCATAACGCCTGTCTTTATATGCCTTAAATATCTGCTGAATTTTTCCCGATTCCATTTCCCTTCCCACCAATTTAAGCCAATGGATACCGATTTCTTCGTAATAATGGACATCCTCTGGTCGTATCCATGGACTTTTTATAAATTCCTCCGGATTCCTAAAGCGTATATAGTTACATTTCAAAGTGTAATAATCGATTAAATATCCTTTCAGCCGATGACCTGATTGAGAACTATGCGCGTTTAAATTACCATGGCAGTGATAGGCATGGCAGCCTAACAAGCATTTCAAATTAGCAATTAGCTGTAAATCACATCTTGTCTTCCCTTTAATCTTACGGAGCAAGGCAAAATTCCTGTTCAGATCTAAAACAGAAAGCGTAATTTTATCAACCCCTATTTCATCCCAATGTTTTATCTGAAATTCATTATTAATATTTTCCTGGACAGAAACATAGATATCCAATCCCGGGGCATATTTCCGTACTAAATTCACCATGGAGGAAGAGGAAACTGTGACTGCGTCAACCCCAGCCGAAACCAGCCAATTCAACAACCTCTTAATTTTGTTTCCATGTGATTCAAGATACCGGGAATTACCTAGGCAGGTTGCGTTTAACAGATAATTAAACCGGAACCCCTTCTGATGCGCAATATTAATATGCCTCCTGGCTGTCTTCTCAGAAACAAAAGGCAAAAGCGCCGAAGCCCTGCCGCCGCCGATAACATCATTATTTAACTGCCCGTATAATTCTGAACCTTCCGCAGGCATTAATCCGTCGATTAATTCGTCTTGCCAATTTGTCGGTACTGAATATTTCATTCTTTATTATAGTTCACCCTTAACAATATCATTAATCAGGCCTTTATATGCCTTCAACATTCTATCGATATAATCTTTATCGTAACGGACAGCTTCTTGCGCAACTTTATTACAGTAACCGCACTCCGAACAATCCAAATAGTCGCAATCCCTTGACTTCAAGCCGGAAAGGAAACCGCCAAGTTTCATATTATCGATATAGATATCTATGCCTTCTATTGTTTTGTATAATTTTAATATATTAAAAATGTTATTCTCATACGGATGAAGGCAATATTTTATTTTAAGTAAAATGCTGGTTAAGTTCTTTGGTGATTTTCCGTGAAAAGCTGGCAGCAAATCCAATAAGTTTCCGGGGTGTTTTCTTTCATAATAACTTTTCGTAATTGCAATTATCGTTGCAGCGGAACATCTCCGGTCAATTAATTTTATTCCGTCAATACCCTCTGCTTCATAAATGCCGATATCTTCAGGCCTGATCCATTGTGAACGTATAAAATTCACCGGGTCAAGCAACCTTAAATATCTGCAGCAAATTACGCAATAATCAACTGCAAAACCCGGTTTGTGAAAATATGATTCCTGTGAGCCATGAGAGGCTGATAATGCATGAGACTGGAGAAGATGGCAGTGATGCAAGCAACCTGTATTGGCGATTAAGCGTAATTTCGCAGAAATTTTGCTCCTAATTGCCTTTAATAATTTAAAATTCCTGTTCACTGACGTATCAAGCAGGGTTATTTCATCCGCTCCAATATCCTGCCAATATTTTGCTTTCTGATATGAATCGACCTGCGCATATGTCGATACGCATACCTTAAAATCCGGATAGTTATCTTTGATTACTTGCAGTAAATAGGGAATAGCGACCGTGACTTTCTTTACTCCGTTTAAATCCAGCCAATTGAGCAATTTTTTGATTCTTCTCCTGCCTGTACGCGTAAATTCCCTGGACGATAAACAAGGCGCATTAAGGATATAATTAAAACCTATCCCGGCATCGTTTAATTTCTTTATATGTTTTAAGAAATTTACTCTGCCTACATTCGGCAGCCCGGAAGCAAATCTCCCTCCCCCTATAAAATCAACCGCTAATTTACCATAAACCTCTTTAATACCCATGGCCTTAAATGCATCTACTAAAACATCATCAAAATTAGTCGGTGGAATTAATTCCATATTTTCAGTTCCCTTCTTTAGCGCAGGGGGTTAACAATAAGAAATCAATTAATATTTCATTTGATCCGCTAGGGAGAAATTCTAAAACATGCCTGCCTTTTATTAAATATACGGGGCTTGAATAAATAAAAGACCAGGTATCCGCCCCTGCAACCGCAATACTTATCTGCCGCCTGTCCGATTCCCCGCTGATCGATATATTTAAATTATTATTTACTGTCGAAAACACTGAACCGCCCAATTTATAATATCCCGCTTGAGGGATGTAGGTCTCTAGAAAAAAATCGCTTTTGTCTTTACCCACCCTGATTGAATCTGAGGCATACTGCGGATAATAATCAACTATTTCCCGGATTTTATCACCAGCCCCGGAGGATATAAACCATGGTAAATCCATCCCTGGACCTGATTCTTCTACCGGGATAAGAAAAAACTTATCAATTGAAATCTTCCCTTCCATTGAAGTTTTGCCATTACCCCAAATTGTTTTAAACGCATCTGCCCAAAAACGGATAATCAGCTTTCCTTTAGGTAATTCCCAGTATGGCTCTTGGGTCAAAGAAACCATAAACCATCTTCCAGGAGAATCTTTATCGAGATACCATATATTCTCTATTCGGTGAGAACCATTATATAAAATTCCCCCATCGCTTAAAACCTCTACATAAATACAGGGAATCGCTTTCCTGTAATTATGATGTACATACAAAAATAGTTGATATTTCCCGGGGTTTTCAATATATATTTGAACTTCAGATTTAATTGATGGACTGTTAGTAAAAGAAACCTCTCTGCTTGTAATTACCCCCTTACCCCATTTCCCTTTCGAACTGCTGGCATCAACAACTAATACAGGGCTGGAGTATGCTGGGATTAACAATAAATTAAATAGGAAGACACTAAAACAAACTATGCTAAAAATTGTTTTCTTATCCATATCAGGGTAATTCCGGGTATACGTTATCATCAGAGCATTCCCAATTCATTTTTACATCATCCAGTTGCTCCCCTAAAATCAGTATCTTGGAACTATCTAAATTACCCAACCCTTGCTCAGAGGCCATCCTAATATGATTAATATACCAGGGCGTTCCTAAATTTTGGTCAGCGGGCAGCGGATTCCAGTTTTTTGTAATCATGCGGGTTGCCGTGGCATCTGTCGCTACCGGGTCTCTACCTGCGATTACCAAGGCGCCTCCTATTCTTTTGCTCACATCCACGGCTTTCCCGCCTAAGAATAAAGAAGCCCCTCTTCCTTCCATGCCGAATCCTGCACTGACTACCACCAGATCCGGACTCACAGCCTTATTAATATCTACAAGCACCTGATGTAACCCTGCCTGATGAAGTTTATATCTTGGTTCGCCGTATAAGACAGAAGGCATAATCCCCATAAAATTCTTCATCCCCAGACTCACCGGTGACGGCTTGTGATGTGTTTTTAATGAAGGTATAGAGATAACTACATCCGCCTCGGCCACCAAGTTAGGAATAGCCAGGAATTTTAGTTTTGTTTTTGATGGAAAATACCTGAAATGTGTTGTATATTCCATAAGATTGATCAAAAATATTTTCTTCCCGTATTTTTTATTTAAAAGGTCTATCAAATGTTTAACCTGGGCACCCTCCTTACCCTCCTTACCTCCAAAATTAATCTTAACCGGACGTTCAACCCACTCGCCTATCACAACCTCTTTTGCTCCTGCCTTTATGCATTCTTCAGCCACCGAAGCCACTACCTCAGGATGGGCTATTTCCCCGGCAGCAACCGGATCATGCCCATCCAGACCTCCGGATACATAATTCGGTTTTATAAATACTTTATCGCCTTTCTTAACTATAGTACCCATCCCTCCCAAAAGATTAATAGCTTTCCTGGTAATAGAATATAAATCGTTGCCTTTGACTATTGCTACCTGAGAAGTAATGACCTTCTTCTCTGCGGGGATAATTGAACCTGTTTTTTTATCCAGTGACAGCAAAATTGAACTGTATTTATTCTCTTCAAGCGGCAAGTTGTTAGCTTCAGTCTTATCCTTAGGGGACCTCAAGATAAGCAACATTGCAATCAATATGTTGATTACTTTTCTAAATACTCTCATCAATCATACCATTTAGGCTTCTTCATATACATAAAACCAGTGATGCCCTTATATTTTTTCTTCCCGATAATTATACCCCATATTTCCAGAGACATCACCTTAAGGGTATTAATAAAAAACCACCAATATAATCCACGCTTATGTTTATGCGAAGAGAATAAACCCCGGATCAGCCAATGCGGGCGATAAAGTACGTAACGTTTATTAAGCTCGATATTTAATTTGGCGAATTCGGACCGGGATATCCCGGTTTCCGAAGTTAATATCGGAGTGCTCCAATCATATTTTGAGAAATCATTTTCATCTATAAATCCACTCTTCTTTGTTTCTTGATAAAGATATGTTCCCGGTACAGGAGCCACGGGATGAAAAGCCGGATAATCAATATCAATATCAACGGCATATTTTACTAAATCCAACATTGATTTTCGGGTATCAAAAGGAAGGCAGGTGACAAAGGTCCCCTGCCTGAAAACATGAGGATACTTTTTTTTGAAAATCATAAATATTTCCTTGGTTAATTCACTGGTATAACCCGACTTCCTGATTTTTCTTAAATCTTCAGAACAACATCTTTCTATGCCGATTAAAGGATGGATCAAGCCTGCCTTCACCATTTTCTCCAATATGCCTAAACGTTCATCCCGCAAGGCAAAATCCGCGCGGATAAATGCCCACCAATATAAATCCTTATAACTCCTCCTTAAAAGACCTTCACAGAAAGCGTCAGTCCAAACAGGATCAACATTAAAAGTAGGGTCAGCCCAAATAATATAACGCCGGTTATATTTTTTATAGACTATATCAACCTCCTCAAGCGTCCTTTCAACGCTTTTGGTCCTGTATCTGGGAGTTACGTCTAATTCATCCCTATCAATATCCGCCTTATTATGCTTACCCCAAAATGTCCATAAAGAACAGAAACTACACCTGTCGATGCAGCCGCGTGAATGTTCAAGCGTAACGCTCTGGGGCCAAAGATAACCAAAAGGAGAATATTTACCCATCGGCATAAGATCGTAAGCTGGTAAGGGCAATTTATCTAAATCTTTAATTAACGGCCGGCAAGGAGTTTTGACTATAACCCCATTTTTCTTATAAGAAATTCCTTTTACCGTCGATAAATCGCCTCCTGTCTTAAGCGTATTGATTAATTCAACTATAGTCTCCTCCCCTTCAAACCTAGCAATAACATCTATCGCATATCTACCTAGGCTATATTCCAGCATCCAGGAGAAAAAATGACCGCCGGCAATAGTTAATATTCCCGGATTAATCTCCTTTGCCAGCTCAAATAACTTGCCTGCCTCATGCTGATAAAGGGCTTCTTCCCCGGCGCCTACAATATCCGGCTTCTCTTCTCTTAAGATATTTCCTAAACTCTTCCAGCCTATTTTAAGCGGCGGACAATCTATTATCTTTATTTCAATCCCGGGGAAAGAGTTACGTACGGCAGCGGCAATACAAGGCAAGCCTAGAGGCAAGAGAAAATTATCCGATTCATTAATAAAAGGCCACATATAGCGCGGCGGCCTAACTAGCAGTATCTTATTTATTTCCATTATTAACTACGTTTAAAATAAAGAACGTCATTGAGTGCCCTTAGGGCATAAGGGTTGGTTATTAATATATACAGGAAACGCGGAAGATCGTAAAATATAAAAGACAAAATAATCCTGCGCGGAAAATCATTTTTTAGTAAGGTAAAATAACGATTGCGCAAACTAAGATATTGCCTGATATTTTCAGGAGTATGAGAGCTATCACCATGATGATAACATACGGCACCGGGGCAAAATGAAGCCTTTACCCCTCTTTTCTGCGCTCTCCAGGATAAATCAACATCTTCAAATAGAAAGAAAAAACGTTCGTCGAAATATCCATTCGCACCCCTGATAGCCTCAAGCATATCTCTCTTATATGCAGCCGCCGCAGAGCAAACTCCAAAAATATATTTTTGTTTGTTGAATTTTGTTGAGTTTATTTTATTCTTACCGATATCGTGAAATCTGCGCAAAAAGGACACGTATATTCCCATTGAGAAAATAGTGTTTTTATGCACATTCATTATTTTCGGTTGAATCATACCTACCGTATTAGAGGCATGTTTAATAATTTTTACAATTTCACACAAAAAATTATTCGTAAGTATTATATCACAATCTAAAGTGACAATCCATTCTCCGTGTGCAGCTTCAATACCCTGGTTTCTGCCCTTACAGGCACCAAGGTTATTTTTATTTTTAATTAAAATTACCTGGGGATAATTTTCTCTAACCAGACCTGCTGTTTCATCTTTTGAACCGTTATCCACCACTATTATCTCAACCCCCTGATAATTCTGTCCATAGACAGAATCCAGGCACGGCTTTATGTAACTTGCGCTATTGTAAGTCAAAATCACTACTGAAATCTTAATCATTAAATATAATCGAGTATCGACTTAAGTCTACAGCCTAAAACTTTAAGCGAATATCCCGTTTCAACTTCCTTTCTTGCCTTATATCCCAAATCATTCCTTAACCTTACGCCATCTATCAAAAGCTTCATATAATATACAAAATCTTCCTTGTTTGACGCCAGGAATCCGGTTTTACCATCCTTAATGATCAACTCAGCCTCCCCCATTTTGCTGGCAACTACCGGTTTAGCCAAAGCCATATATTCAAAAAGCTTAGTGGGACTTTTCGCCTGGTTAAATTTGCTGTCCTGGATCAAAGGCAAAAGCCCTATATCCATATGGCTCAAGTAATCAGGCATCTTATCCGGATGAATCCAGCTGCTTATGGCTATACGATCTGCACAAAATAGGCTTTTTGCTTGTTCAAAGATATCTTTAAAATATGAACCTGAGCCGGCCAGATACAAAAATATGTTCTCATGTTGTTTGGCTAAAACAGAAAAGCAATCCAAGATAAATCGCACATTTTCATACATTTCTCTATGATATATTGTCCCTACCCAGGAAAACCTGACCGCTGAATCATTGCGGATATCTGGCTGGGGCTTAAAAAGATCAGTATCAACTCCAGTCGGCAGATAATAAATTTTGCGGGAAAATTTACCGAAATATTCCTTAAGAAACATGCTCGCCGTTGTGCAAACATCGGCATAACCACAGATACCGCGGGTAAGAAATTCCATTTTTGAACTGGGATAAAGGCCAAAATAGTAAACGGGGTCCTCCCGGATATTCCAGTCATCACAATCAAATATAATCTTATTCCTCCTGAACAAAGAAACAAATACAGGAGCCAAAGAGTGATAATTGAGCCGTTGTATGAAAAATACAGAGCCCTTCTCTTGGGCCAGTTTCTTTATTGCTGAGATATTAAGGTAAATTTTCTTCCTGAAGGGCATTTGGCTTTCTTCTTCCCCGTATTTCGCCGCAAGATGGTCGCCGAATGAGAATACTTGCGTATCCAGGCCGAGTTTTTTTAATTCGCAGGCAAAATTATAGCACCTTACTCTGGCTCCAGAAAGATGATACCCTTCTCGCGTTATAAATATAATTCTTTTATTTTTAGAATTAGCCATTTATCTTTAATTTCCAAAGCCATGCTTTTTACGATGTTTTATAAAATAAAAATGGCACCTTGTGTGACTATTTAAAAGAAATAATTCCAGAAAAAATGTTTTGTTTATCCAAAGGCTGGCTTTTTGTTTTTACATAAAATCCGATGCCCCTTAAATCATTTCTCCATTTAACGAAAGGCAGAACATCCGAATAATTGTCAGCAGAAAACATTATCTTTGGAAGAGTCTTTTCTTTTGAGCTATACAAGATAACTGATTTTGTTCTTGAATCAAGCAGCCTAATTTCTTCAAAAACATGTATATTCCTTGAACCAAATTCTTTTTTTCCCAAAAAACTCTCCCATTCCGTATATCTTGGTGTTAAAAATAGGGTTAAATATAAATTATCAATTTTATTTTTAAGCAATGTATCAATACTTACTTTCCAGTCTATCTTTCGGCTATTCTCAAGGCTAAGTTCCCACTTCATCAACAAAGGCAAATCTTCAGCTTTGGCATAAATTATCAGACTCTTATGGCTTACGAATTCGCTGCTCCACTGAAAATAAGGATTGGAATAATGCTTTCCTTCTAACGTAAACGAAACCTCTAAACCAACATTGCTTGTTATCTCTTTGCCATGATAAACTATCCTTACAATGCCATCTTTGAAAAAAACTTCTAAATTATTTTTGACAATTCTGGAATAGTTTTGATTTTTCTTCTTATACAATAAAAGTGAGTCCCCATTAGTAAAATTGAATTCCTTGATCAATTTAAACTTGCCAATATTTCTTTCAAAGAACAGGCTTGATTCCTCTAATCTCTTTTTTATAAAAAGTGGTGCACCCTGATTGCGCCGCCCCCTTGTAACAACTACATAATCCGCCCTTAATATATTATATACCTCTAATGTCTGATCCTTATATTTCTCTTCTTCGCTAAGAGGAACATAATTAATAGCGATAGGCAATTTTCTGACAAAAGCCTCATATATGAACGGTTGATAAATCCGAACGTTACTACCCATAAAAAATACATTAATTTTGTTTTGCAAGTTATTTGAGTTTTCTAATATCTCATTAAGCAATTCTTCGTTTTTATCCTCTATCCTTGCAGGATAAGAAAAAGTATCTACTCCGCTCCTAAACCCCATATCTAAATCTCTTTTAAACACCATAATGGGCAAAGACCTATTATGCCCTAGCGGGATTTTCATTTGAATTTGTTTAGGCAAAAAATAAATTCTGTAAGATATGGCAAAATACTGGAAGCAGCCTAAGCCAACAACCAAGGTTATAAACATTCGCCTTAATTTTACGCTTTGTAATGTCATAATTCCGGCACTAGAAATCAAGGCTAAAACCGGCAAAACCGGCATGAAATACCTGCTTTGATCGGGATAGTAAAATAAAAAGGCTAATAAAAATACCGGAAAACCTAACCAGGCAAATAAGATCCCCCTGTGTTTATTATTGGCAAAGATTCCGAAGGAAAACAAAATAAACAGCATAGGCGAAACAGAATTATTAAAACAATCCCTCAGGAAAAAGAATAGATAATCCTTGCCCACCGTTAGATAATTCTGCAGAATATAAATAAAAGAAATTCTGGGATAAAAATTAATCGTATAAAACCAAGAACAACTATAGATACGATTAGCTACCTCCCAGAATTTCAGTCCATAAAATCTAAAGGAGATTAAAACTATAATAAAAAGTACCAAGGCCATGTTTCGCCATGTCTGTTTAAAGCCATTTTTCCTCAAGAGTTTGTAAATAATTATAGCCAGTGGACCTAAGATAAAAAGGGCAAAATTGAATTTTATCAGTAAACCAAGGCCGGAGATAACAGCAAAAAGGCAAGAGTACTTTCTACTAGTAAAACCTTCGGTTTTTAAAAGCAGGAAAACGCTTAAAACAACCATAGAAGTCAAGGGAAGGTCTAGCATGTACGTTCTCATATGGTTAAATACCAAAGGATACATAGATACCAAAAATGCTGATAAAAGACCCGTCCTTTTATCAAAAAGAGTCTTTCCAACTCCATAGATAGAAAGCACAAGGATAGACAGGAAAATTGAGCTGCTTATTATGACTGCCGAGTCTTGAGTTAAGCCAAAGATAAAATAGAAAGGAGCAGTTAAATATCCAACTAGAATCCCATGCCACCTAAAAGCAAAATAATTATTGGAAATTTCGGCCAAGGACGGAAAAATGCGTTCTCTTAAGAAGTCAAAAACTCTCAAGCTGAATAAAAAGTGCCAATGAGCATCATCCAAAAGATATGTTTGATCTAAATGAAGCCAGATAAGGTTATTTATAAAATGAAACAAAATAATCGCCACTAAAGAATATATACCCCAGTTAATTTTCCCTCTGCAATCTTTTTCTAATCTTTTATTCATTGTTATTTAATATTCGTTGAATATATTAAAGGCGATAATTTTTATTTTTGACAACTCTGTTTTCGTAGGCCTTCAAGAGGTTGCTGGCAGCTACCTCCCAATTATATTTTTCTTCCGCACGCTTGCGGGCTGATTTCTGAATTTTATCTTTGAACTCGGAATCGGATAATACCCTGATAACTCCCGATGCCAAAGATTCGACATCTCCGGGGGCCACTAAAACTCCCGAATCCTGCAGCATCTCCGGAACCTCCCCTACTTTGCTAGCAACAATTGCTTTTCCGGAAGCCAAATATTCGACTATCTTAAGAGGGCTCTTACACGAAGTAACTTCGTTTTCCTCAAAACAGGCAACGCATATATCTGCGGCAGCAACATACTGCGGAACAAGTTCATGAGAAACGGCTCCGGTAAAAATTATGTCCCTGCTTAAATCCAAATTGTTTGTCATTTTCTTCAGATCATTAGCCATATACCCATCGCCCACTATCATAAAAGATAAATTCTGATGATAATCGCTTATTAGCTTTTTAGCAGTTCGGATAAAAAGTTCAACATACTGTCCACCGTGGAGTTGACCAAGATACAAAATAAGCGGTCTTGTAATGCCGAATTTCTCCTTAACAGCCAAACCGGAAACCAGAGGATTGAACTGCTTAAGATCCGCACCCACATGGGCATCAAAAATCATATCGCCGCGCCTGATAATCTTATTGCATTCTATTTTTAACCGCCGGCTTGCCACGGAAACAGTATCAGCTACTAGCGGAATGGTATTTTCCAAAATAGAGAGAAATTTACGGATAACATTCCTCAGTAAGCTTGGATAGGTAGAAACTTCATATATTTTAACTTCCCAATCATCCCAATCATAATGCAAATGCTTACCCCTAAAAAGAGCGGCTAACATTGCAGGGATAGCAGCATGGTAAAAACATTTCTGTAAATGTACGATATCCACCCGGGCTGCCAGGCGCCACAACACCAAAATATTGGAAATCAAAATATGGGGACCGTGTTTCCTTGGTAAAGGGATAAGACGTATATTTTTAGATAATCGCCAGGCCTTTTGGCGGTTCCATTCTAAAGGGAAATATGCCAGTTCCACTGTATGCCCTTTTTTCTCAAACTCTTTGGCAAAATAAACTATGCGTACCGCCCAGGGTTCGGCAAGCGAATAGATGTCGTGCGGATGCACCATGAGTATTTTCATATCAACCCCCGGGGAAAATAATGATCTTTTTTAATTTCTTAAGAAGATACAGACACGAATCCATGATCAGTGACAGCAAAAAAAGGCAAAAGACAAGAAAAAACTTTATCGGGGTGCGCATAGATATAAATTAGTAGTATTTATATAAATCGTATTTTTTCAATTCATTCATTGTTTTGATAATTGTCTGGTGGTTATCGCAGTGATCACAATGTTCATCGTATAGCAGCTGCCCATTAGCAAACCGCGCGAATTTATTATCCTTGAGATATTTAGCCTGCCTTCTCCATCGCCAGTATTCAGTTGAATTCCATACATCCTTAAATGATCTTTTGTCCAGGTATCCGACGGTGCGCAAATGGCAGCAAAAACTCATATCATATTTAGCGGGGATAAGATTGAAATACCAACCGATTGTGCAACCATGGCTTAAAAAGAAATCTTTCGACCAGGCGCCGGTCTTTTCATCATAATGGTCAAGCTGAAATTCAAAATTGTTGACAAGCTCAATGTTATTTTTTTCAAGT
>Ga0265297_10009302_pt1 | contig 12733 bp, 9 predicted proteins | sample Munlanlwell13791_FD_192502 | JGI IMG/M metagenome (GOLD analysis project Ga0265297, IMG submission 192502) | Leachate microbial communities from a municipal landfill in Southern Ontario, Canada - Leachate well 137-91 | ecosystem: Engineered > Solid waste > Landfill > Unclassified | place...
AGTATTGCAGCGATTAATAGACATGCCGCTACCTCCAATTTGCCAATTCACGCAGAATTAATACAGCCTGCCGTTGATCAGGGTTTTTGGGGGAATTTGATCGGAAAAGGGTATCCACCACCGACTCGCTGGTTTCGCTGGTGTACTTCAAAAATGAAAATTAAGCCGGTTAAATCGGCTATTGAAGATGTTATTCGAAAACACGGCAGCGTCATACTTCTATTGGGTACGCGTACCGATGAAAGCATCAGCCGCAGTCAGAGTATGAATGCCCGCGAATTAAGCAGCCGTATGCTTAATCCGCATCATGAAATACCCAATGCGCTGGTATTGTCGCCCATCTCCAAATGGACTAGCGATGAGGTTTGGGAATATCTTTTTATGCATAACCCGCCTCCGTGGGGTGAAAGCCACGATTTTATGTTAGATTTATACCGGCAGGCGAACGGCGGCGAATGTCCGGTTGTAGTTGATCTCAATACGCCATCTTGCGGCGGCAGCCGTTTTGGCTGTTGGACATGTACCGTGATTAAAACCGATAAATCCATGGAAAGTTTTATCGAAAATGGCGAAGCATGGATGAAGCCGCTTAATAAATACCGCAATTGGCTCAAAGAAATTCGAGAAGATAATTCGCGCCGTAGCCCCGTCAGGCGTAATGGGCGTGAAGGAAACGGGCCGTTTATCGCGTCAACCCGCAAAGAAATGCTGGAAGAATTGCTCAAAACGGAACAACAAGTGAACAAAAGACTGATTTCCGATGAAGAAATTATGTATATTCAGTCTATCTGGAGCGATGACTTTGATGTTCTTGATAGTGCGCTACGTATCGCCGAACAATATGGCCGTAAACCTTGGCTAACCCTACACACACTATGAATGAATACACGGAATTATTGCTGTCCCTAGCTAAAGAACATCATATCCATGATGAACTAGCCGAATCGTTAAGTAAATTAATGCAACAGTATCCCGACCTGAGCCAATGGGGAAGCCATACGGAATTGAAACATAAGCTTAAAATGCTTACCGAGTCTGCTTTTACGGACAAACTGATAATAACCGAATGATTTTTAAAACTATCACCTTAGACAACCTGTTTTCCTATTATGGGCCTCATGAATTCGATTTAATCCCGGAACCAAACGGGCATCGGAACATTGTAATTATCATGGGCCGCAATGGCTTAGGAAAAACCAGCTTCCTCAATAGTGTTAAATTGCTGTTTGGTGGTGTCACTAAGGATTTGACGGCTAGCGTTCAGCGGGGGTCGACAACTCAGCCGAAAAGTTTTGTCTTAGGCCACAAAGACTGGTGGGGGATTTTAAATCAAAAAGCCAGAACCGAGCAAAACATGCAATGCAGCATCAAGGCAGTGTTACTTGATCCGTTTAACCAGGAAACTCATATTTCGCGTTGCTGGGATTTAAGCAACGATAATTACCATGACCTATTGGAGATTCAAGCACCGCGTAAGCCACTGCTTAAGGGTGATGCCGCGCAGCAATATTTGTCTGAAATATTGCCTTTGGATTATATCCCTTTCTTTTTTTTTGATGCGGAAGAAATAGGCTATTTGGCAGAGGCTAATCGTAATCAAACTATCGAAAAGATGGAATTATTATTAAATATTCGTCCTGCGGACAATATAAAAACCGTAGTTAAGGAACTGCGCCGGGAATACCAGAAAAGTGCAATGGATGCCCAAGCAAGAGAGACACTTACCAAGGCTGAACATCGGCTTGAAGAATTGTATCTTCATTTAGAATCCTTGCAACAAGCTCAACAAGAGGCCGATGCCGATATAGAAGCTCAGGAAGATGCTTTGAATGATATACGTCGTAAAATGCGCAATCTGACCGGAACTGGATCGATAGAAAAAAATGCTCGCCTGGAAGAAAATAAACGGCAGCTCGAAAAACAGCAGGTTGAAATATTATCCGAAATTTCTAAGGCTTTTGAGCATGATGCTTTTTTGCGCTTGAATGCCGATTTAGCTTTACAAGCCATGCAGGTCGCCGAAACCTGCGCTTTCAGTAAAGGCAATGAAATATCCGAGTTAATCCATTCGCTTAAGGACGAGTTAATCGAGGTCTTTATCAAACCACCTTATCCTGACACTCGTCTATCCTCGGCACAGACTGGTTTTTACCAAAAACGTATCGCCAAATTAATAGATGCCAGAGATATTCGTAATGATGACGAACAGGCGTTGTTTGTTTTGGATACCGGTAGGGCGCGTAAATTGGCTAATTTTTTGGCGGCTTATCAACCTGAACAAAAACCGGCTAATGAGCTTTGCCATCGTTTAAACAATGCGATTTCAAACAGCCAGGACATTGCAGAGATAGACGATGAATTACAAACGGTCAGTCAACTTTCCAATGAAAATAAAGTCGATCTGGAAAAACTGAAATACGATGAAGAAGCTATACAAAATCATTTATTCAGTCAAAAAATAGAATTGGAACGGCTTAAACAAAAACAAAAAGTAACTGGTGGCGAAGTCACTAAAGCTGAGAGTGCCATCAACACTTTTCAAGCTGATGTGAGAAATGCCCAAAAGGCGCGAGACCGTTTGACTCTGTTGGATAATATGCTGGCATTATTGGAAGCTTATAAACAAAAACTCAAGCTTATAAAACGGGAACACGTGGAACAGGCTTTTAACCTTCATTTGCATGAATTATTGGATTCCAATCAATTGATCGCCAAGGTGAAAATTAATGATAATTTTGAATTGAGTTATCACAGTAAATCTGGCGAAACAATTCCAATGAGCAGTCTGTCGGCGGGCATGAAACAGCTGTGTGCAACTGCCTTGTTGTGGGCTTTAAAAGAAGCTGCCGACCGACAGTTACCGGTGGTCATCGATACGCCGTTAGGCCGTATCGATAAACGCCATCAGGACAATTTGTTAGAAAAGTATTATCCCAATGCCGGCCCTCAGGTCATCTTATTGCCTACCGATTCGGAGCTGGACGAAAGAAAACGGGAATTACTAGCGCCTTATATTTATCGGGAATTTCTTTTACACAGTACTGACGATGGAAGCACTTCTGTGAAACTGGTTACATCAAGGCAGGAAATGAATTATGGCTAATATTTCCATTAGCGAGGAAGATGAAAATATTATCTTACAGGTTAAAAGCTTAGGTTTTGCAGCAAAATATTGGGTATTGCGCTTAGCTTTGGCAAAATCTTTGAGGATAGAAACGCCCCCCGAATCCGACTTGGATACTATCAAAAGATCAAAACCTTACGATTTACAGGAGGTTACAGGATTTGGAAAGTCAGAAGATGAGAAAGGTTTTCATGATTTCGATGAGGCTGTACGCGCTTTATTAAGTGTTTATCATCAAGAAGATTTATTTGCTTCGGATCAACGTTATAGATTATTTTTGCAACGCCATATACGTCGCGGACTGAGAGAAATACGCACCAGTTGGAGCTCCGGTCATAACTTTATTAATTGGTTGCGGGAAGAATTATTTCAGGATTTAAACACTGACAATACTCAACTTGCCGTGGCAACCGAAACTGATTTATTGCTCGATGCATTGACTGAAATCAGCGTACATGCAGATATTCGTGATATAAAACAAGGCATCCGTTTAGATCGCTATGCCCTTTATCTAGCCAATATCCACCACCTCGATAACCTAAAAAAAGGTTTAGGTAAGTTATCTTTTCGTCTGGGGCTTCCTGAAAATGCGATTACCTTATCCGCTAGCAAAGAAGCGGGCGTCGTGAATCTGGATATTCCCCGTTCCCCTGAACATTGGAAAACTGTTTCTCCTGCCAGATTGAATGAATGGGCTGACCTCCCGCATCCGGAAAAATTACCGGTCTGGCTAGGACAAACCGTTCTCGGCGAGAATTTCAGCATGGATTTGGCGGAAGCCCCGCATGTTTTATTGGCTGGTGCTACGGGAAGCGGGAAAACCGTTTGTTTGCATAGCTTGATTTGCTCGTTACTTAGAACCCAAAGCCAGGAAAAGCTTCAGTTTGCGTTGATTGACCCTAAAGGCACTGAATTGAATGCTTATGCAAAATTGCCGAACTTATTCGGCGGTTTTGTTGCTAAATCTACGTTAGAAGCAGCCAATATGTTAGATGAGCTGGTTGAGACGATGGAGGCCAGGAACCGCTTATTCGTAGAAATGGGGGTGCGTGATATTGAGGAGGCTTCCACAAAATCGGCTTTACCCCGGATTGTGGTGGTGGTCGAAGAGCTGGCCGATTTATTGATGCAATCGCGGGAACTGGAAACTCCATTGGTGAGACTTGCCCAAAAAGCACGTTCTACCGGGATACATTTGGTGTTGGCTACACAAAGACCGGATGCCGCAACGTTCAGCGGGCTTTTGCGTAGCAATATTCCGGTCAGGATTGCTTTAAGAGTGCAAAAACACACAGAATCTTCAATCATTCTCGACCAAAAAGGCGCAGAAGCGTTGCTGGGTAAAGGCGATATGCTAATAAAACTGACTGATCAGCCGGAACCGATACGGGTACACGGAGCAAAAATCGGCGATAGCGAGATTGCTTTAGCCATCCAAAAATTTGGTCGATAAATTCTTGAGGGTAAATACGATGGATGAATTGAAAATATATGAATTTCGGCCTTTATTTCTAACCTTAGATCGCATTGGCCCATTTAGGAATGTTCACGAAATAGACTTCACCGACAGCAAGCATCATCCGTGCAATTTTTATATGGTGGTTTCTGCCAATGGAATGGGTAAAACTACGGCATTGGAGATATTTTCCTGTCTGATGAATTTATTGGGTAAAAAGGAAATTTCCACTTACGGGCATGAAGACCTGGATAAAAAAGACGGGCGAGCTCAATTGGATTTTTGGGTGCGCTTACATTGGCAAGGCCGGGATATGTCCATTGTGTTATCGGTGCTTGCTGGAAGAATTGGCGAGGAGGTTTTTCTTAAACCCTGGACGGATGAACTATTGACCGTGCATAACGCGGAAAATTGGCATCGTGTGGGGTTTCGTAGTCCGGTTCCAGGGCGTTATGAGGCTATTATGTCCCGTAAAGATGAGCTGCTATTAGACTTATCTTCAACTATCCGGGCAAGCCTGGAAAATGCGCATGAAGAACACTTTCTTCAACCTGGCTTCCATTTGCCGACTGTACTCTATTTTTCAGCCTATCGAGATATTCCCGGCATTAGTGATGATAATAACGGTAACGGTCGCAATATTAGTCAGCCATCGCACTGGAATTATCGGCCTCTCTATGCTTTCGATGCGCATAGTACTTTATGGCGTGATTCGCTGGATAATCTGGTTATCTGGCTTAAATGGCTGGAGAATGGTTCTTTCGAAGCGGCACAGAAACTTATAGACGAACAAGTTTTCGTTGACACTCCGAAACGTTTAAAGGGGGTGCGAAAGGTACCGCCTGAAGCTCTGGTTGATGCGGGTGATGGTGAAATCCACAGGCTGGATAGATTAAGTAGTGGTGAAAAAAGCCTAGCCCATTTGTTTCTTCGAATAGGCGCGCATGGAACAGCCAATACCATTATCCTGATCGATGAAATCGATGCGCATCTGCATATCCGTTGGCAACATCGTCTTTATAATGCATTGGAAAAGCTAGCGAAAGATCATCCTGGCTTTACCGTTATTATGACGACCCATTCGACTGAAATACTAAGACGTTTTACTGCGTCGTTGAACATCGAGAAGGAGGGCTTATATCTCGGTGGCGATTTAATCGAACAACATGAATTAGCAAACTAAATAGGGAAATATTATGAGTAGTTTTAAAGGGATAGCCGCTGATTTTATCGATAGTAAGTATGAAGGCGGTATTAAAGTATTTTTGGAGTCAACTGAAGATGTGCGTATTTTTAGCGATCATTGGTTCAGTGATTACCAAGATAAAATCAGTTTTGAAAGTGCTGGAAAAGACGGTAAAAAAAGTAGCGGTGGATGCACTGCTGTGTTGCGCAAAGTTAGGGAAGCTGAAAGCCAGCAATTAACTGCATACGGCATTGTAGATAGGGATACGCTTTTGAAAGACAATAAACAGGATATTTTTTGGGAAACTGATGATGACAAGTTTCATGCTGCCTCGCCTTATGGAGATAATATCCATGTACTTCGCCGTTGGGAAATGGAAAATTATCTATTAAAACCAGATGCTTTTAGGGCTGAGCTGCGATGTAAAACACTTAATCGTTTAGAACCAGAAATTACGGCTGAAACGCTGTTAACTCATGAGGATGATTTAATAAAATTAACTGCATTGAGTACTATTTTGGCTAATAAGGAAACCTCTGTTAAATTTACATCAGAGGGCTTTGGCAGTGCTATTTCAGGTGAACATTTACATATTGAAATAAATACATACCTTTCAACTTATAAAATGTCGCTTGAATCCAGCGAGTTTTCAGAAGATATGGCTAAAATTTCAGCATTCGCTAACAATGAACAAAACCCAGATATACGATGGGATAAGCTTTCAAGAATTTTGGATGGAAAAAGAGCATTACGTAAATTTTGTTCAATCTTTAATACGAAATACGGGCTTAAAGGATTCCAATTTGCAGATGAAGTAAAAGGCTCTCTCGCTGATAGAATAGCCTCCAAAAGAGAACTGCTTGATGAAGAGCTGTGTACCACGATTGAACGATTCGCAGAAAGCCGCTGATGCTTTCTAATCGGCGACACCCTTCTGCCCATAAGCTCACTCCCCACCCGCCAACCGATACCCCACGCCCGCTTCGGTCAGCAGATAACGCGGCTGCGTGGGATCTGCCTCAAGTTTCCGGCGCAATTGCCCCATGTAAATCCGCACATAATGGGCATGCTCCACGTAGGCAGGCCCCCAAACATCCAGCAATAACTGCCGGTGCGTCAAGACCTTACCCGCATGATGGATCAACACGGTCAGCAGCCGGTATTCGATCGGGGTCAAATGAATTTCCCGGTCGCCGATATGTACGCTGCGCCGGGATAAATCAACCTGCAAATCGCCGACGCTAAACAGCGTTTCGACGCTGTCCCCGGCAAGCTGCGCGGCATGGCGTAGCGATACGCGGATGCGCGCCAGCAATTCGCCGATGCTGAACGGCTTGGTCAAATAATCGTCCGCTCCGGCATCCAGCGCGGCAATCTTGTTGCTTTCCTGGCTTCTGGCCGACAGCACGATAATCGGCACGGCAGACCACTCGCGAACCTTGCAGATCACCTCTATGCCGTCCATGCCCGGCAAACCCAGGTCGAGAATGACCAGCTCCGGTTTGCGGGTACCGATTTCCACTATGCCCCGTTCGCCGGTTCCGGCCTCAATCACCTGAAATCCCTGCACGCTCAGGCCGGTACGCAAAAACCGGCGGATTTGCGGGTCGTCCTCGATAACCACAATGACGGGTTTAATGTTATTCATCTTGCAGCTGTTCCGCGGCCAGTTGCGGCGGCGCTTCGTCTACGGGTAGCAGAAAAAAGAATTGCGCCCCGCCGCCCTGCCGGTTAGCGGCTCCGATAACGCCGCCATGCGCAATAATAATGGCCTTGCAAATAGCCAAGCCCAAACCGACGCCGCTTTGCGTGCCTTCCCGATGTACCCGATAGAATTTATCGAACAGTTTTTCCTCTTCTCCCGGCGGTATGCCGGGGCCTCGATCGGCCACGGTCACCTTTAGCATATGGGCGGAGAGTTCGGCGATAATGTCGATGGGGCTGCCCGCCGACGTATATTTGCAGGCATTTTCCAGCAGGTTGACCAGCACCTGTTCGATCAGCACCGCATCGACGCGCACCAAACAGAGCCCATCCGGCAGTTTGGCATTGACGGCGCGCCCTGCAAGTTGCTTGCGCATCCGTGTCAAGGTTCCGCCGATTATTTCATCCAGCGGATACCATTGCCGGTTGAGTGACGCTTGCCCTGCATCCAGGCGTGCCATGTCCAGAATATTATTGGCCAGATTCGACATGCGTAGCGCTTCGTCATAGATGGTCAGGCTCAGTTCTTGTCGATCCGAAGAGGCGAGCTGGGCATCCTCTTCCACCAAGGTACTGGCTGCGCCGACGATCGATGCCAACGGCGTGCGCAAATCGTGGGAAATGGCGCTGAGCAAGGAATTGCGCAGGGTTTCGGATTCCATGCGCAATTGCGCCTGTTGCGCCTCTTCGGAGAGACGCACCCGTTCAACGGTTTGGGCAATCTGGCTGATAAAGGTATCCAATAGCCGACGCTGTTCCGGCAGAAACACCCGGCGCAGATTGGCGGCGCGCAACACCAGCACACCGATGACGCCGCGAAAACCGGACATGGGAAAAAACACCGCGTTGGCTCCGGGCAAGGTATCGGTGCCTTGTCCCGCCATCTGTCCGTGGTCGTAAACCCACTGCGCCACGCTGAGATCGCAATCGCGCAGGGATTCCGGCACGGGCGGGTCTATCGGGTAGACGATCCGGCTGTCATCGGTGGGAAACAGCAAGACGCTGGCACCGCCGAACTCATCCTGAATATGACGCACGGCGATTCTGGCCGTATCCGCCACAGTACGACTGGCCGCCAGTTCTTCACTCAGCGCGTAAAGAACATTGGCGCGCCGCTCCCGATGCGACGCAACCTTCGCCTGGGAACGCATATTGCTGGTCAGGTGGCTGATGATCAACGCCACCAGCAGCATAATGACGAACGTCACTAAATACTGCGCATCGGCGACCGCAAAGGTATGAACCGGATTTACAAAAAGAAAATCGAATGCGGCAACGCTCAGTACCGAGGTCAGGATGGAGGCCTCGCGACCGAAACGGGCGGCCATAAAAACCACGCCCAGCAAATACACCATGACCAGATTCGCCAATTCGAATTTCCCGGACATTAACCAGGCAAGCGAGCTGGTGCAAGCGGTCATCGCCACCGCCCAGCCCCAATTTAACCAGCGCCGCTTGGCGCGTCCCCAGGGATAGCTCGGCCGCAGCACTTTGGCACCCGGCATTTCTTTTGGCTTTTTTTGCTCGGTTAAGTCTTCGCCGCGCGGACTGCCCAGCAAATAGACGTTGATGTTATGGGCTTCGGTGATCAGGGTATCGACAACCGAGCCTAGCACCCAACGCTTCCAACCCCGACGCCTAGGTTTGCCCAACACGATTTTGGTGACGTTGCGGTTTTTGGCAAATCCCAGGATCTCCTTGCTCATGTCCGGGCCTGACAAGGTCACCGTTTCGGCACCCAGCTGTTCGGCAAAGCGCAGTACCCGCAACACCTCGTCGCGACGCTCGGCAGGCAGGCGTTGCAGCTCCGGCGTTTCCACGTAGGCCACGATCCAGTGCGCATGAAGGCTGGTAGCGAGTCGCTTGGCGGCGCGCACCAGCCGCTCGGCGATCGTATTGGGGCCTATGCAGACCAATATCCGGTCGCCGACCTGCCAAACATCGCGTATCGCGTGGTCGTCCCGGTAGTCCTGCATTTGCGCATCGACCCGGTCTGCGGTGAGGCGCAAGGATAACTCGCGCAACGCAATCAAATTGCCTTTGCGGAAGAAATTGCGCATCGCCCGCTCCGCCTGTTGCGGGACATAAACCTTGCCTTCCTTGAGCCGCAGCAATAATTCATCGGGCGGTAAATCGATCAATTCGACTTCGTCCGCCAACTCGAATACCGTGTCCGGCACGGTTTCCCTAACCTGCACGCCAGTGACCTGACCGACATCGTCGTTGAGACTTTCCAAATGCTGGACGTTCAACGTGCTGTAAACATCGATTCCGGCATTCAGCAATTCCTCAACATCCTGCCAGCGCTTGGGATGACGGCAGCCGGGGGCATTGCTGTGCGCCAACTCGTCTACCAAAACCAGGACCGGGCGGCGTTTCAGCGTGCCGTCCAGATCGAACTCGCGCAGCACCGTGCCCCGATGCTTCACCAGCTTGGGCGGCAGCACATCCAGGCCTTGTAATACAGCGACGGTTTCTTGCCGCTCGTGAGTTTCCACCAGCCCCACCACCACATCGACGCCTTCAGCCCGCTTGGCTTGAGCCGCCAACAGCATGGCATAGGTTTTACCAACACCGGCTGCCGCACCGAAAAAAACCTTGAGACGGCCGCGCCGCCGCTGGTTTTCCTCGCGTTCTACGCGGGCCAGCAGGGCATCGGGGTCTGGGCGCGATTCATCGTTTATACGTGAGTTCATTGTTTGTAGGCAGGCGGTTGGGTTCAAGTAGCGGTTACAATCCCGTCATCTCGATTCGGCTGCAACCATTCGACAACTTTCCCGGTGGCGCGTTCATACAACGTTTCCGGCGATATATCGAATCCGCAATCCCAAGCCAAAGTAGGCCAATCATCGAGTTTGAACGCTTTGAAATATTCAATATCGCGTAGCGGTTCAGCAACCTTGTATTTAAAAATCATATCCTGTAAATCAACCTCACCCGACTCACCGGTATTGAATTTCAACCAAAGACGGTAACCGTCCAGATATCGCGCAGTTTGCACATTCACAATCATTGTTGCCACCTTACTCGTTCCCACGCGCTGCGTCACTGCCATTAAGTTAAGAAAAAAGCTCCCTCTCCGGCACGATAGTTCCCAAGCTCCTGCTTGGGAACTCAGTACGAGAAGCTCTAGCTTCCCGGCTCGCAAAGCTGGAGCTTTGCTCACTGGGTTCCCAAGCGGGAGCTTGGGAACCAGCGTAGCTCTTAACTTAATGGCAGTGACGCGCTGCGTGGGAATGCAGTGCTGGACGCGCTGCGTCCCATATACGTAATATGTTGGTCGTAACTCGCGGCGCAGCGCGCCTTGACTGCATTCCCACGCAGCGCGTGGGAACGAGAGCAACCCGTTATTCATCGCGCTGATCCAACGCCAGATTCAATTTCAGCACATTAACCCGGGGTTCACCCAACACGCCCCATTGCCGGGCTTCCGTGTAACGATCAACCAATTCACGCACACTATCCGGCGACAAATGCCGGGCTGTGGCAACGCGGCTGATTTGATAGGCCGCTGCCGCAGGACTGACATGAGGATCAAGCCCGCTGGCCGAGGCGGTCACCAAATCCACGGGCACGGCTTCCGAATGGCTGGGGTCTGCGTCGCGCAACGCTTTGATGCGCATCTGAACAGCATCGATCAGTGCGGGGTTGGTCGGCCCTTGGTTGGAGCCGCCGGATGCGCCGCCGTTATAGGGAGCGGGCGAAGTCGCCGAAGGCCGTCCCCAAAAATATTCGGGGCGGCTAAACGCTTGACCGATTAATTCGGAACCGACCGGCTGTTCTTTGCTGCCAAGCAAACTGCCGTTTGCCTGACTGGGAAACAGGGTTTGTGCGCTGAACGTGACTGCCAATGGATAGGCGATGCCGGTCAGCACGGTAAAAAACAATAGCATGAGTATTGCCGGTTTGATGTGGTTGGTCATGGATGACTCCTTTGTTTGCTTTTGTTTAATCGGATGCTGCGTAATGCGCACCCTACTTAATCTCAGTAATTCCTAACAATGTCAGAAATCAAGTAGGGTACGCTGTGCGTACCAGTTACCGCTGAAAAGGTACGCACAGCGTACCCTACGGATTTTTCTTTAATCAGAACGATAACGCGGTTAAGCCAAGATCGATCAACTTAATACCGATAAATGGCACGATAACACCGCCGCCACCGTAAACCAGCAAGTTATTGCGCAGTAATGCCTCCGCGCTTTGCGGCCTATAAGTCACGCCTTTCAAGGCCAGCGGAATCAAGGCAACGATAATCAAGGCGTTAAAAATAACCGCCGCAAGTATCGCGTTGTCCGGGCTGCTAAGTCCCATGATATTCAGCGCGCCAAGTTGCGGATAAGTGCTGGCGAACGCGGCCGGAACGATGGCGAAATACTTGGCCAAATCGTTAGCCAGACTAAACGTGGTCAACGCGCCGCGCGTCATCAACATTTGCTTGCCGGTCTCGACGATTTCGATCAACTTGGTCGGGTTGGAGTCAAGATCGACCATGTTACCGGCTTCCTTGGCCGCCTGCGTACCCGAATTCATCGCCACCGCCACATCGGCCTGGGCCAATGCCGGGGCGTCATTGGTGCCGTCGCCGGTCATCGCCACCAAACGGCCTTCGGCTTGTTGCTCGCGGATCAGCTTTAGCTTGGCTTCGGGCGTCGCCTCGGCCAAAAAGTCGTCGACGCCCGCTTCGGCCGCAATCGCCGCCGCCGTCAATCGGTTATCGCCGGTGATCATGATCGTTTTAATGCCCATATTCCGCAGCTCGACAAATCGCTCCTTGATGCCGCCCTTGACTGTGTCTTTCAGTTCAATAACGCCCAATACCTGTCCGCCGTCGACAACCAGCAACGGCGTACTGCCCCGACGTGCAACAACATCGGCGATGCGTGTCGCTTCCTCCGGGAATTTTGCCTGTTGGGCTTCCACAAACCCGCGTATCGCATCGACAGCGCCTTTACGGATTTGACGGTCGCCGATATTGACGCCGCTCATCCGGGTTTGTGCGCTAAAGGCGACAAACGTCGCACCCAGTTCGTGAATATTGCGCTCCCGGATGTCGAACTTCTGCTTGGCAAGAATGATGATGCTGCGGCCTTCCGGCGTTTCATCAGCCAGCGTCGCCAGTTGCGCGGCATCGGCCAATTCTTTTTCGCTGACCAAGCCGATCGGAAAAAATGCCGAAGCTTGCCGGTTACCCAGAGTAATCGTGCCGGTTTTGTCCAGCAGTAACACATCCACATCGCCTGCCGCTTCAATGGCTTTACCGGAT
>Ga0265297_10009303_pt1 | contig 12732 bp, 10 predicted proteins | sample Munlanlwell13791_FD_192502 | JGI IMG/M metagenome (GOLD analysis project Ga0265297, IMG submission 192502) | Leachate microbial communities from a municipal landfill in Southern Ontario, Canada - Leachate well 137-91 | ecosystem: Engineered > Solid waste > Landfill > Unclassified | place...
CTTACTGCGGACGAACGGCGCGCGACTCTTCACGAGAGCCGAAAGTATGATATATTCGAAACCGGAAAGCATCCGGAGTAACAATGAAGCGCATCGCCTTCCTCGTCAGTTGCTGCCTCGTTCTCGCCGTGATCGCGTTGGGATGCGGTGGAGGAGGTGGGGTCGCCGTAGATACCCCCACTTCATCCGCGAGCCCCACAGCGACGGATTCACTTGCCCCATCGCCGACAGCGACGACCACCCCGTCCGGCTCGATTGTTCCTTCGCCAACGCCGACGCCAACACCAACGCCGTCCCCGACTCCATCTCTGACGCCAACGCCCACACCAACGCCCACGCCGACTCCGACGCCAACTCCTACGCCGCCGCAAGGCGTCGCCGGGTGGCCTGCTTACCTTGCCATGGGCGCAGTGACCGACTCGAATTACCTGAACAGCGCAACCTTTGCAGATCGCCCCGTTGATGCCATATTCAAATATGATGGCGACTACGGCAATGGCGACCCGGGCAAAATCACCTACCCGATCTTTGCCATCAATACCGTGAAACAGGCCGCCAATCTCACCTCTGCGTCTGGCAGGAACGTGATGCCGGTAATGGTGGTATACACTGCCGAAATGAGCGGCGGCGTTTCCACCGCCGACTTTGACGACAGCGCCAATCGCCTGACGATGCATTTCATCAACCTGATGATCACTTCTTCGGTGCTGCAATCGTATAAGACAGAAGATAACCCATTTCCCGGTTCGCTGATCCTGAATCCTGACTTGCTGGGCATGGTCGCGCAGCAGAATCTCTGGAACATCGGCGGCACCGGCCAGTTGAACACCTTGACCATCGAGGTGGAATCAGCGTTGCAGAAGTCATACTGGTTCCTGACCACAAAGCACGGCTGGTCACTTACGTTGCTTTCGGGAACAGTGATATCGGTGCCCGGGAAGACGCCGACCGAGTTCATTCAATACGTAAGCAGCGGCGCTCTGGCTGCCCAGGGAGTCTATTCGGCGTGGGATATAAAATCGCAATGGGAGACTGCCGCTTCAGCACTGCTGAGTTCTGCCCCAACCGGCTTGAACGAGGCCTTGCCCTCTATGGGCAATGACTTCCCCGGCTGGATCCAGGCGAACAACTGGATCATCAAGCACTTTGGCCCTGATATCACGTTTGGCTGGCAGTCGAACGTCTGGAGCAATGGCACGTCAAACTGGGTGCATCAGGACTTGACATCGCAGGAGATAGACAGCGCACAGGCGGAGCCCATTGCCGACTTGTGGAGTTTGCTTTACGTCTACAATGGCACATACAAGCCGGACTTTGTGGTGTTCGACAAGTACGAGATGGATTCGATCGCGGCAGCGAGCATTGGCTACTTCTGGAACCAGAGAGACATCGGCAACTACCTGGAGTTTGTCAGGTTGCTCAGCGGGAGATTGGGGAATGTCCCCGCCATGCTGTGGCAGGTGCCGGGCGGGCATCTGCAGGTCTCTTCCGGCGACATGGATAGCAGAGACAGTCATTGCTCAACCGAGTGCGATTTCTTTCTGGGCGGTTCATTGGCCCAGCCCAATCTGTCCAATCTGAAATCGTACATACTGAATACCTTGCTCCCGGCGGGTATTTACGGCACCACCTCCGTCCAGACGTATCTGACCCAAAACGGCCAGGATTGGTCGAGCAGCCATCTGGCTTTAGCGAAAAACTCGCGTGTCTTTGCGATTCTCTGGGGCGGCGGGCAGACCACCAGCGTTGGAACATTCCCCTCCGATGACGGTGGTTATCTGGCGAGCAGGATCGCGGCTTACTATCTGAATCCATTGTACTTGAATACCGAGCCCTGATAGTCCCGTCCGCGCCCGACGGGATTCGGCTGGCGGCGTCAGGCTGTGGACTTAGCTGATCCAACAGCCAGCGAACGGAAATAGCTCATCCGGCGGCCACTTTTGAAACCACGAAGAGGGCAGAGGCAGACGCGTCTGCCCTTTTTCAGTGTTTTGGCCCGTTGGCAGCTACCTACGGATCGGGGACTGAGGGCCAGTTCACTCCCATTCATCGTCCCTCGGCCCGTCGAAGGCGCGGCGGAGTAGGGTCATCAATCATCAATCATCATTCATCAATTCCGCCCCCCTCCCTCTTGACAATAAATGGGCTTCACTACAATGGTAGGCGTAGAAGTCTCTTGCGGGTTATCACGCCAATCCCATTCAGAAGGGAATGCCATGACGAACTCCGAATCCACGAACGAGGCCCCGCGCAAGCCCGAGCCCAATGCCCGGCCGGTCCACGTTATCCCGCCCGCCGCATCCGGAACCGACAATGAGCACTGGGCGATGGCGTTGCGGGAGGGGAAGGAAAACCCGGACATATGGCGGCAGCATATGGAGAAGTTCCCGGAGTGCCCCCACAAGAGGTTTGCCCTTCTTGACTACACCTTTGCCCACGACAGGGCATTCTCCAAGGTTAAGGACATCTGCGACATCTGCGCGATCGAGGCATTCCTGGCCCGCTTTCCCAAGACCGAGCGCGGCGCATGCCTGATGAAGCGCATCGAGCAACTCGACCGCGAGCTTTGGGAGAAGGCCGAATCCGCGGAATCCTACGAAGCAGTACGGAACTACCTGGCCCTCCCTCATCGGTCGAAGGGCTTTGCGGGTAGCGCTCAGGCGAGGCTGAACCGCGAGAAGGAGGAACGCGAAGCGTGGAAATCCGCGTCGGCCGCCGGTACGCCCGGTGCCATGCTGCAGTACGTCGAGGAGTGGAGCGAGCATGGCGGAGTGAACATCCGCGAAGCCAAGGAGGTCCTGGCGCCGTTTGACGACGAATGGTGGGATCGCGTAAGAGGCGAAAGCGCCGATGACGGAATTCAGGGCTATCTGGATGCCTTTGGCGCGCACGCAAGGCATAAGGAAGAGGCCCTGAGCAGACTTAACACGCGCCAGTCGCCCGCACAGACGAGACCCGCGCCGTCAAAGAAAGCGGAGAAGCCTGTCTTTGAGGACATCAATCCCGATTCGGTGGAGACAGGCAGCTCAAACGTTACGCGGGAAATGCAGGTGCCGGTGATATCCAATATGGCCAAAATTGACCTCGTCCCGATTCACTCCGGCAACTTTATGATGGGGTCGGACAGGGCCGAAGGCAAGGAAAAGCCCGTGCACAAGGTCATCCTTACCAGGGATTTCCTTATCGGCAAGCACCTTGTAACGCAGGCGCAGTACGAACTTGTGATGGGGCTGAACCCCAGCAGTTTCGCTGGCGCTGACCTTCCGTTGGAGAACGAGAGCTGGGATGACGCCGTCGCGTTCTGCAAGAGACTGACAGAGATCGAACACAAGGCGAAACGGTTGCCCAAGGATCAGGAGTACCGGCTTCCCACGGAGGCTGAGTGGGAGTATTGCTGCCGCGCAGGGTCGAAGACGGAGTACTTCTTCGGCAGCGACGAGAAGATACTCGGCGAATATGCATGGTTCAAGGGCAACTCCGGTGGAAAGACACACCCCGTGGGCACCAGGAAGCCCAACAGTTGGGGCCTTTTCGATATGTACGGAAATGTGTGGGAGTGGTGCCTGGACTGGTATGTGGGCGTGTATCCGTCCGGTGAGCAAACTGACCCGACCGGCCCGGATGAGGGCGATTCGCGCGTGCTGCGCGGTGGCTCGTGGGACTACGAGTCCCGCAACTGCCGGTCCGCGTTCCGCGGACGCGGCTACCCCGAAGGCAAGGACCGCCGCGTAGGATTCAGAGTGGTCTGCGCGCCGGTTACGGAGAGAAAGTGAATTCCGAATAAGAGAGGAAAGGGCCATTAACCGCCAAGGCGCCAAGTTCGCCAAGAAGATGACTCGGATTGCGCGGCCGAGGAAGCGGAGAAGATGAGCGGAAGAAGGTTTTACCACAGAGGACGCAGAGGTACGTGCCCAGCATCCCCTTGAAGGGTGACAGAGGGTAGGAAATACCTTGATTTGAGAGGCTCAAGAGCCGACAGGCCGTGAGCAAAGTCGAACGGAGGGCATTTTTACCACGAACGACACGAAACACACGAACGAGACCATTGCCAGAGCCGAACAGCCCGAAGGGGTTTTTCCACAAAGGGCAACAAACGTTTCGTCGGCGAAGCCCAGTGAGACAAAGTGGACCTTGAAGAAGGAGAAGACGTTCTCACCTACAGGGCCATCCACCGCTGCGAACAGCGGCAGCAGACGCGGAGGCGAACCGGGCAGGCCGACGGAGACGAGGAGAAACCGGGGACTTCGCTGTGAGAAAGAGAAATCGACATGATCTGCGATCAGGAATCGAATGCCCCTCACTGGGGTCTTGAAGCCCTTGGGCCTAACTCATCTGGCAGGCAGCGCTATCGCAGCCCGGTAAGCGGCATCGTACTCGTTGAGATTCCCCCGGGTGCCTTCCTGATGGGCTCGGAAGAAGGTGATGCCGACGAAAAACCTGTTCACAAGGTTGAGTTGACGAAGCCATTTCTAATGGGTGAGACCCCGGTCACACAAGAGCAGTATCGCGCCGTGACGAATGCCACCCCGAGCTACTTCAGGGGCGAAGCTCTTCCGGTGGAGCGAGTTGGATGGTATGGTGCTCTGCGCTTCGGTGTGAAGCTGACCGAGCTTGAGCGCAAGTCGGGTCTCCTCTCTGAGAGATGCGAGTTCCGTCTGCCAACCGAAGCGGAGTGGGAATACTGTTGCCGGGCAGGGGCTAAGACGGAGTACAACTTCGGCGAAGATGAGGCCCTGCTGGGAATTCACGCTTGGTTCTCGAGCAATTCAGGGAACAAAACGCATTTGGTGGGAACCAGGAATCCCAACGCCTGGGGCTTGTATGACATGCATGGCAACGTGTGGGAGTGGTGTCAGGACGCGTATGACGAAGCATTCTACGCAAAGTGCCTCGACGCCGTTGATCCGGTGAACAACGCGGATTGTGCTCTGAGAGTGACGCGCGGGGGCTCATGGTGCCACAATTCCCGACACTGTCGGTCGGCGTGCCGACGTTGGTGTTCCCCCGACGACCCGTATAACCGCGTCGGCTTCCGGGTAGTCCTCTCCCCGGTGATTCCGTAGGATCCGCTGACAGTGCGCTTTGCCCCGATCTTCTTCCTGTTCATCGGCCTGTCGTTGCTGTTTGCCTTCGTTGCGAACAGGTTGGGGCTCGTGCCATGGGCCGCGTGGTTAATGGGGATAAACGTAGCGACGTTGATAGCCTACGGATATGACAAGAGCCAGGCTGCCGAAGGGGGAGGGCGCATCCCGGAGGCTGCGCTGCACCTGCTTGCCGTCGTGGGCGGCACGCCGGGGGCGTTCTTCGGGCAGGAGATCTTCAACCACAAGACCAAGGCCGTGGGCTTCCGTGCGGTGTTCTTTGTCATCGCGGCTGTGCAGGTGGCAGCGGTGGTGGTCTGGTGGAAGTACTTCCGTTGACCCGAAGAGTTTATCCACAAAGGGCCACGAAGGGAAAGCCCTTTGCGAGGCCCAGAAGAGCCTGAGAAGACGAGCGGAAGAAGGTTTTACCACAGAGGACACAGAGGTACGCAGAGGATAGGAAATACCTGGATTTGCGAAGCCCTGAAAGCACGAGCCATCGCTTCGACGGCGCGCGGTCGGAATGCGCGTCAACGCTTCGTCGGCGAGGCCCGAAGAACGAGCCAACGCTTCGTCGGCGGCAATGACTCCGGGTCCGCGCAAAAAGTCCGCATTTTGAGTGACAAAATGGAACTTCATGCTACAATCCGGCGTCCAAAGGCGAGATAAGTTCGCAAAATGCGAAGTTCGAAGGAGGCAGCATGCTTATCAGCTTCACATTCGATAATGTCCTCTCTTTCCGCGACAAAACCACACTCGACCTGACCCCCACGCGCGGCAAGAAGTACCCCAAGCACGTTCTGACCCATCCCGGCGACAAGCGGGTCAAGGCCCTTCGTTTCGCCGCAATCTTCGGGGCGAATGCTTCGGGGAAGTCGAACCTGGTCAAGGCGCTCGAACACCTCCGCAAAGTCGTTTTCTCTGGCGAAAGGTCCAATTCCAAGGAACTCACGGGTGTTCGATTTGCGCTTGACGATGGCTCTGCAAAGAAGCCGCAGAGCTTTGATGTCAGCTTCTCCGTGGGTGAATCGCTCTACACATACAGAATATCGGTCACCGACGTGAGAATCACTCGTGAGGAGTTGTTCTTAGAAAGGGGAACGAAGTCGCTTCCCGTCTTCCGCCGAGTCAACGAGGAGCCAATCGAGGTTTTTCCGGAGTTCGGAGAGCAGGAGAAGCGAACCGGGGTTGAGATGCTTCTCAAGGGCATCCGTCCATCAGAGACCGTTCTCTCTTTCTGTCAGCAACGGGGGTCACCCGCAGTGGATCAGGCGTGCGCGTGGTTGTCTGAGCAGTTCTGCCCAATCAGCGATGCACCGTCTCTCGAATCGCTCATTAGAACCTCGCCGGAGTTCCTTTCATTTCTGTCCTATGGAATTTCGAAGACGGATGCTGGAATACAGAGCGTGCAGTTGAAGAAGGAAGCAAAGCGAATTCTTCCCCCGGACCCCTCGAAGGTGCAAGAGATCTCTGATTTCTTTTCGGGAGCCCAACCTCTGCCTATGAGCTTGATGAAGACAGCTTTTCGAGAACTCGGAGCCATTGAGGGAATCAGAATTAATGCGAAGACGGGTGAGATTGAGATAAGCGCCTTCGCATTCGCACATAGAGGCGCGGGAGGCAAGTCGTATGATTTCACGAAGCAGCAGGAATCTGACGGCACTGTCCATGTTCTTGATCTTCTCAGGTTCTGCTTTCTGGCTCGCAGCAACGACTTCACATTTATCGTAGACGAACTCGATGCAAGCCTTCACAGCCTGCTTGCGGTCTGGTACCTCAAGCTGTTCAGCCAAGAATGTAACAAGACTGGAACGAGGTCTCAGATCATCTTCACATCGCACGACACCGCAATACTGAATCCGCAGCCAATCCGCGACGATGAGATCTGGTTCACCGAGAAGGGAGATGACGGCGCAAGCAAGCTCTTCCCGCTCACGGACTTTGACCTGCCGGACAACCTGAACCGCCGCAAGTCGTACCTTGAAGGCAGGTTCGGCGCAGTGCCGTATCTTATCTGCCCTGAGGATGAGGAGTAGGAAGATGGCTCTACGCAGGAGACTCAGGAAGCTGGGCACTCGGAGACCAGGGGGCTTCATCCGCGTGATTTTCGAGACCAAGGTGACGGAGGATCGCTACTTTGCGCAATTCTGCAAAAGAGGGTCACCTCTCAAGATCGAGAAGACTGAGATGCCGATTGTCAGTATGCTGGGTATGCTTGCACAGGAGGCAGAGACACACGACCAGATTGCTCAGATCGTCTCGGGATGGGATCAAGGTTACGATGTACTGTGGTACGTCTGCGACTGCGATTTCAAGGACAAGCGGGACGAGGTCGCGAAGAGGAAAAAGCTGACCAACCTCCTCAAGGTGGCAGCCAAGTCGAATGCGAACATCCGGATAGCCATCAGTAATCACTCCTTTGAAGCCTGGCTCCTCCTCCACTTTGAGGCGTTCTCGTGTTCGCTGTCGCAGGATGATCTCGAGGAACGGCTGGCAAAGCACATGGGGAAGCCTTACTCCAAGACGGAGTTCGATGTAGATCCGCTGAAGGACAAGGTGCGCGAGGCAGTCAAGCGAGCCAGGAAGCTCACCCCAACTTCCGACAAGATTCCCCCCAATCCGGGCACCACGGTCTGGGCGTTGGTGGAGGGGCTGATCGGGAAGTAGCAGGTGCGATGCATGCTTCCACACTTGATAACCGCGCGGCAGCAAGTACATTCTCGGCATGCAATGAGACGACCTACTGAAAGAGGTAGACATGAAGGTTTTCATCTGTTGGTCTGGAAAGCTCGGCGGGGAAGTCGCAAAGGTCACAAAGGCGTTCATCGAGAACGTGATTCAGTCCTGCACGGTCTTTGTGTCCGAAGATCTTGAGAAGGGAGCCACTTGGCCATTAGTCCTTACGGAGGAACTGGCGCAAGCTGGCTTTGGCATCGTTGTCATAACAAGGGAGTCCGCGAATGCTCCATGGCTCTTGTTTGAGGCCGGTTGCCTCACGAAATTCGGCAAGACCCGAGTCTGTCCTTTGCTGGTAGACATTGAGCAGAGAGAGTTCAGGATGCCTCTTTCGTTGTTTCAGGGGTCAAGGCTGGACAGGGAGGACATGGAGAAGCTACTGCAGTCGATTAACAACGGTCCCGAGAAGCCGCTGTTGACGGAGACGAGACTGAAGTCGTCTTTTGAAGCTTTCTGGCAGAAATACGAGGCAAGGGTGACTGAGTTGCTCAAGAGCCAGAAAGGGGATACTTCGAAGGAAGAAGCGCCGAGAATTGAGGAGATCGCTGGTGAGACCCTCCTGATCGCAAGGACAATTGCCAGAGAGGTTGCAGACTTAAAGATCGCTATTTTCGGTGATGAGGAAGAGGCTGGAAAGACTTCATAACGTCTTGTGATTTCGGTAGGTTGCTTCGGAAGCAGAATGGGCTGCGCGAGCCCTCACTGACGATCCTCCGAAGTTTGAGACAGACCGGAAAGAGCCTAGGCAGAAGCGGACGGAGCTTTCGATTTTCTCACTCGCGAGATGGGGCTGGCAACTCCGCACCTTGATTCAGTTCGGCGATCTTGGCAGGCGACGAACTCAAGAGAAGGGAGCAGACATGTCTAGTGGCAGCGCTGAACTAGGTCGAAACGGAGATTCTTGGATCGAGCATGTTCGAGCATCTCATGTCTTCATATTTGTTCTGGCTGCTTCGATTGTGGCACCCACGCTCATTGTATTGATGCTGCCTGATTGGCAGGCTCGGGGCCAGTTCGGAGATCTTTTCGGGTTTCTGAACTGCATTTTCTCTGGTCTTGCTTTTGCCGCAGTTTTCTATGCAATTGTCCTCCAGAGTCGCCAGCTTGCGCTTCAGCGTGCAGAAATTGCCATGACGAAGGAGGAACTCATCAAGAGCAGGTCTGCGAATGTACTGTTTGAGTCGATGAAGATACTTGGGGAGCTACAGCCAATGTGGCGGCAGCTCTACGGCTTTCCGATCGACCACCGCCAATGGGATCCGGAACAGAAGGCGATTGCTGACCGAGTTGGCAATGGCCTTCAGGAGGTCGCTTATTTCTGCCTCTCAGGTTTGCTGGATTCCGAGATCATCAAGGCTCGCAACGCTCCGACTTTCTCGGAGTCCTGGAGGCGACTGAAAGGGTTCATTCAAGACTACCGCGAGAAGTGTGGCGAGCCACGTGAACTCAAGGATGGAGCTTTTCAGAGGAAGGATTTGGAGGCATTTGCGGAGGAATGCAGGGAGTACATGGCAGACCATTATTCGAGACTGCCCTACGCAAGGCGCGGCCCGTTAACGTAGTGAAAGAATCCTCAGATCTCATCTGCATTCCGTTCTTTGACCCCTTGACAACATCCCTTCCACGATACAATGGTTGCGTATGAGGCTTGGACCTAGAGATCATTCGAGAATCGATTCAGAAGGTGAACTATGACAACCTCGGAACGCAGCGAATTTGCCCTTCTTGGCGACTCACCGATCATCGAGTCGGGCCGTGATGACATGCTCAAGTTCGGAGCAACAGCCGAAGTCCTTGCAAAAGCTGCCACCGATACTGATGACCCGCTCACGATAGGAATATACGGTGACTGGGGTTCGGGGAAGACGAGCCTCATGCGGTTGATAGAAAGGAAACTCAGGGACAGCAAGAAAGTGCTCCCTGTGTGGTTCAACGCCTGGCAATACGAGAGGGAGGATCACCTGATCGTGCCGCTCTGCGCCACGCTGGAAGGGGAACTCCGCGCCCAGGAAAAGCTGACCAAAGAACTGCTGGGCCATGCCAAGACGCTGGTGGATTTCATCCGTGTAGTGCTCTACCCTCTGGGCAAGGACTCATTCGATAAGGCTGCGGAGATTGAGAAGAAAGACAAGCCCCCGGCGAGCCTCTACCATGAGGCGTTCAAGCAACTCAAGGACTTTGCCGCAACAAGAAAAGCGCCTCGGATCGTGGTTTTTGTGGACGACCTCGACAGGTGTTTTCCGGAGAGGGCAGTTGACCTTCTCGAGAGTATCAAGCTTGTGCTGCATCTGCCGGGATTTGTCTTCATCCTGGGCGTCAACGAGAAGATCATCCAAGCCTGCGTCAAGACCAAGTATTCTCAGTCATTTGGCCACAAAGCCGGGCAACCCGATGAAGCGAGTTCACCCAGTGCCGCGTCGCAGGAAGTGGAGCAGCTTGTCGAAAAGTCCTGCGTGAATTACCTCGACAAGATCGTTCAGGTTGAGATACCGGTACCACGGCGCGACACGGCTGGTATGCAGGAGTACATCGAGGAGCTTGTCAAGCAGGCTCATGTGATTGATGAGGGCCAGGTGAGTGACGCCGTGCCTTTGGTCGCCGATGCCGCAGAGCACAATCCCCGAAGTGCCGTCAGGTTGCTCAACAGGATGATCGTTACGGCCAATATCTGGAAAGCCGAGGAGAAGCAGTATGATCCGCTGCATTTGCTGATTCACATTGCCACGGACAGACCTCGCTTTGCATTACTCGTTGGCGCCTTGGATGACCCGGTAATCCGGACGGGCGACGACACAAGGACGCCCGTGACAGTCGGTGCATTGATGTCGGAAGCACTGTCAAAGGATCAAGACGACACGAATTCGCTTGAGGCACTCCGGCAAGTCAAGGTCACGAGTGAGAGTCGGCAGCGCATTCTTGACATGGCAATTGATGTGCTGAAAGACAACAAGCACCTTCTTGGGCTGCTTCGTTCTGACAAAGGCAGGAAGTGGCTTAGCGATCCAGAGATTCGCAAGACGATGAGTGAATCCGCGAAGCAGACCATCAGTGAAGGCAAGCGGGATACCGCGCAGCAACAAGTGCCAGAGCCGGTGCAGCCGAAGGCGGCCGTGTCGATAGCACAATCCCGCATTGGTCTGGTGGAAATCAAGACCGGCAAGTTCACAATGGGATCGGATAGGTGCGGAGATGACGCCAAACCACACGCAGTAAAGCTGACGAAGCCATTCTTGATTGGCGAGATGCAGGTGACCCAAGCGCAATACGAGAGCGTGATGGGTGAGAACCCAAGCTTTTTCAAGGGCGCGGACCTGCCCGTAGAGAACGTTTCATGGAAGGAAGCCGTCGCGTTCTGCAAAAAGCTGACTGCAGAGGAGAGGAAAGCCGGAAGACTGTCGAAAGACAAGGAGTATCGCCTGCCAACGGAGGCGGAATGGGAGTTCTGCTGCCGCGCAGAGAGCACAACCGAATTCTGCTTCGGAGATGATGATAAGATGCTGGGTGAATATGCTTGGTTTGGAGAGAACTCCGACGGCAAGACACATCCAGTGGGCAAAAAGAAGCCTAACCGCTGGGGCCTATACGATATGCATGGGAATGTCTGGGAGTGGTGCCAGGACTGGTATGCGGACTATCCGCCTAAGGCGGACGGAGAGCAGTCCGATCCCGATGGCCCATCCAAGGGCGATGCGCGGGTGTTGCGCGGCGGTTCCTGGGACTTCAATGCTCAGTTCTGTCGGTCGGCATGCCGCGTCAGGGACGACCCCGGCCGCAGGATCTTCAACTTCGGTTTTCGTGTTGTTGTCACCTCCAGGACTCAGTAGCCCAAGTACGGTTTTGCTCTTTGCAGTTTTGAGGATTTATGCGAGCGAAGCGAGCAAGGCGGTTTCAGAATGAACGACCTATCGGTGATACAGAAAGTTTACGACCTCACCAAGTGGTACATACCGCTGGTCCATCGATTGCCAAGGACGCACAAGTTCGGCATAGGCGACCGCATCCAAGATAACCTGTACGGCCTGCTGGAGGGGCTTGTGGTGGCGCGCTTCTCCCCGGCAAGGCTTGAGAAACTTACGGAGTTGAACGCTTCGCTTGATGTGCTGCGGTTTCAGAGCAGATTGCTGAAGGACTTTGACCTCATCGACCTCAGGCGATACGAGTATGTAAGCGGGAAGATAGACGAGATCGGAGCGGAGTTGGGCGGATGGATCAAGCAGCAGAAAGGGAATCGCGCGCAATGAAGAGGATCGGCGCCCTGTGGCCCCTGATCATTTCCTTTGCCAACCTTCTTGACGCTGCGCGCAAGGCGCAGCAGGCGAAGCGCTTTCGCGGCAATGTCCTGCAGTTTAACTACAACCTTGAGCCCGAAATCCTTTCTCTGCAGCGTGAACTCAGCGCCAAGTCATACGTTCCGGGGAAGTACAACAACTTTGAGGTTTTTGAACCGAAACGCAGGTGCATTTCCGCGGCTCCGTACCGCGACAGAGTCGTGCACCACGCACTGTGCAATATCGTTGGCCCGATCATCGAGAAATCGCTTCTCGCTGACACGTATGCGAACCGCGCTGGCTTCGGTACGCATAGTGCGTTGCGGCGCTTCACGGCGTTTCTGCGTTCGTCAAAATACGTCCTGAAGTGCGACATATCCAAGTTCTACCCCAGTGTTGACCATTCCATTCTTAAGGAAGCCATCGCCCGCAAGATCAAGTGCCCGGATACACTGTGGCTCAGTGGGACGTTCATAGACGGCGGAAGCACACAAACCGAGCCGTTCGACTACTTTCCAGGCGACGACCTTTTCACTCCCGGTGAGCGCGCACACGGCCTTCCTATAGGCAATCTGACCAGCCAGTTCTTTGCGAACCTCTACCTTAGCCCGCTTGACCATTTCGTTAAGGAAGAGCTTCGCATCGCG
>Ga0265297_10009304_pt1 | contig 12731 bp, 19 predicted proteins | sample Munlanlwell13791_FD_192502 | JGI IMG/M metagenome (GOLD analysis project Ga0265297, IMG submission 192502) | Leachate microbial communities from a municipal landfill in Southern Ontario, Canada - Leachate well 137-91 | ecosystem: Engineered > Solid waste > Landfill > Unclassified | place...
AAGGAACAGAGCCCCGAAACCGCTACAGGTAAATCTATTGCTGTTGGTTCTTCGGGATCTTCAAGCGTAGGGTCTAGACGGCGGGTAAACTCTGTTCTTAAATTCAAAAATAAAGAAGGCAACAAACCATGAAACCATTAATTATGTTTAGGTCAAAAGACGGGGCATTAATTGCACGTTTCTCAACCGAACCAAAGGTCAACAGAGATGTTGTAGGTCTTAAAAAAGCTGGGTGGGAAGTGCTTGGGGTTATACGACTAAAAATGTCAGTTTCAGTTCAAAATGTAGATTCTATGCTTCAAATCCAAAGTCAAGAAAACCAAAAGGAGAAACAGCAAGAATGACTGAAACCTTAGGAGAATTAATAAAAAGAGTCTCAGGTATAGAACCTTCAAATGAGTTATTAGACGCTTTAACAGAACGACATAATACGATTGTAGCGAAACTTGAGGCTAAGGTTGAAGCCGCCAACAAAAAACTTGAAAAAGAAATCAAAGCATATAGCAATAATACAATGCGTCCAGCAATCCACGATGAGTTTATTATGGTTCTTAAAAACATTAAGGCATCTATTGAAATCCCGCGAAAAGAAAAGTGCCAAGTCGGCGGCGTACCCCAAAATGTTGCAACCTGCAAAGAACTAAAGGAGAACACAACCCCATGAGCGAAGAAGCTGATTTAATGAATTTTGTTAGAATACTTGAAAAACTCCCAGAACGTAAAATTTACGTTATAATCAGAAAACCAAAAAGTGAACTTCAAGATTGCGAAGGTGAAGGGCATAAGTAAGTTATGGTGTCACCATAAGGTATATATACTTGTAGTGACACTATAAGATATGAGGAAAAACAAAATGACCACAATAAAAATCGTAAAAAAAGGAAGCAAATGGGCACCAATAGTTAACGGTAAAACATACAAAGCCCTTTCAGCAGTTGAGGTAGCAATGGCAAGTGAAGCATTCACATTAGTTTTCAACAAACAAACAGTAAATGCACCTGAAGCCTTCTGGACAGAACTCGACAACGCACCAGCACAAGGAGGCATAGATTAAAATGCCAAAAACTGAACAGGCAAAATGCCCAATATGCGGCGTTTTCTTAACGCCAACTACAAGCCAAGATTATGGTGGGCAAGAACCAGTAAACTATTACTGCAAAAAATGTGAGCGTGAAGGCCGTTGAGTGATGAGTGCTGGACTGAGCAAGATGAAGAAAGGCTTAAGGCGTTGCGTAGGCGTAAAGCAAGATTTGTGCGTGACAAAACACGGCAGAGAAAATACTCGCCCCGTTTATCCTCCTCTTCTTTATCAGAAACAAAAACTACGGAGAAATAATCATGTGTAAAAGAAAAGAGTGCTTAATTGCTAAAGATGTTCCCGAGAAAGTTTGCAAGAAATATGAAGGAAAAGAAGGTGGCTGCTCTATTGTGATTGAACGGTTCCATAATCTGCTTTATGATATTTATATTTATGGCCCTGACCGAGTAACCGACATCATAGAGGCAGATTGCCCTTAGATATAGGAGTCTAGAAGAACATGCCTAAATCGGAAAAATGCAAAGATTACGGCTTCTGCTTTGATAGTGATTGCGAAGACAATGAAACATGCGCCATAATTGATTGCACAAGAGATGAGTGCCTTTGCTTTATCTGTATGGATAAACCTGAAAACAGCCCTTGCATGTGTAAAAGATGTGAAATCACTAAAATGTTTGGTGACGTTTGCGAGTGGAAAAAGGAATGTTTCTTCTCTTCAAATGATAGCAAGTTAATGGAGCAGAAAAAATGAAGATGCTGCAAATGCGTAAAAGCATAATAGTTTTTTTAGTCGCGCAAATACTGTTTCTGGCTTGTTTTGCGTTTGCGCTGCACTGTGGTTTTCGTTATGGCTTGACAACTGGGGAGAGCATGAAGCCTGCGTTTGGCTCGGTGAATTTGGTTTTTGGTCATGTTCCCGCGAGCTTTTCTGAATTAAAAGAAGGTGACATTATCACTTTTTGTTTTCGGAATGTTTCTGTTTGTCATAGGATAACTGGGTTTTGGGATGAGGAGATTTTTACTCAGGGCGATAACAATTTTGAGGGCGCTACTTCTTGGGGTGAGTGTGTGCGGTTTGAGGACGTTTTTTTTGTGGTTGATTGGTATGTGCCTGTGTGGTAGTTTTTAACTAAAAAAGGCTAGGGTATTTGGCTTAAACTTGTGACTTGTTTTTGTGGAAACTTAAGCGTTCTTGTATTTCTTCTACTGCGGAATCTATCCAGTCAAAATCCATTATTGCTGTTTGGTCCTTGAGGTCTTGGTCATCTGAATATTTGATGTATGGCGCGGAGCTTTCAGGTTTTACTCTGCCAACAAACTTGCTATGGCGTAAACTGTCTTTTGTTATGTGGTAGCCATAGAAGCGGTCTGCTTGCGCTCGGAACCAGTTTGGAAACATGCCTGTGTAATGGCGTATTATGTGCCATGCCCAGCAGTCTTGATAGCTGAAGAGTTTGCCTTGTGTTGGCGCGTACCGTTGTAGGTACTCGCGGACTAGCCATGTGAAGGGTACTAATTGGTCGTTGAAAATATTGTTGTATAAGCCTTTTTGCAGGGGGAATCTTAGGCGGCTTCTTTTGGCTGCTTGGGTGCCGTATTTGTCTATGATTTTTTGGCTGCGTTTTACCACGGTCATGTTTTTTATTATTATGAATTGTCCTGTGTCTTCTAGGTTTTCAGTGTTTAAGCCTGGGTGTTTGCCGCATTTTTCTTCTATCCAATTTTTTTTATCGTAAGGGTCGGGCTTTAATCCTGAAACGTAAACTCTGCGGTGCTTGTTGCCTCCGAAGATTTCTGTTACTCTGCCTACTGTTAAGAAGCTTAGTGCCATGCCTGCTCTGTCTCGGCATGTGAACTCTTCAATGTTTTCTTGTGTGTAGTCGCCTTGTTTTGTGTGGATTAGCTGGAAGATTTCTTTTGGGTCTAGGGTTTCTTCTATTGTTTTGACTGTGCGCCTACTCAATAGTTTTGTAATCACTTTTACCACGGCATTATTTCTTTAAGGCGTTTTTGTTGCTCAGCCCAAGGGACTTCTTTTTCTGCTATAGCGTAATCAGTATTATTTGTGGCATCAGATGTTCCCATCTTGCTTTTATGTTCTTCAACTTTTATCTCTATTATTCTCTCTTCGTCTTCATCCAAATGTAGCCGTGGTAAGACAAACATAATAGGCATACATTTTCACCCTCCATTTTTTTAGCCTCTATACTATTACTTGACTTTATAGTATATAAAGTTTATTGAACATTGAATTGAAATCGATTAAGGTGAAATCGGGGTTTTTTACTACTATATATTATATAATATAATATTTAATCGAGTGGGATGCCGATGTTTTCTTCCAGTTCGGCTTTGCTTCTGGACGCTTTCTCTGGTCCCCAAGCTTTCTCTATGTAGTCGAGTGTTTCAAGCATGCGTTGTTTTGCTATGGCTGCGTAGGTGCGCCTCACTTTGTCGTATTCGTAGAAAACTTTGTTCGGTAAGCGCACGGTAAATTTGTCCATGAAAATGCCATTTACTCCTGACTTTTTAAAGTCTGGTGTTGTCCAGCCCTCGTAAACTTTCATGTATCTTAGTTGTTGCGCCCAAGGGTCACCTGTGAGTTTGCTTACTCTGCCTGTATGTCCTCCCGGTAAGCCTCTTACGTGTGTCAGCAGCCATTTTGGGTTTGGTGCTGTGAATAGGATTGATGCCCAGTCTGACGCTGCTACGTTTAAGTATTCTCCAACTGCTTTTAGAAACGGGTTTTTGTATCCGTAGTGGCTGAGCCAGAAGGCTGCGTCATCCCAGACGATTAAGCATCTTTGGATGTTGGTTTCTTCTCTTACTTTGTCAACGTATTCTCTGGGTTTGAATACTAGCCAGTCTTTCCATGCGTCCCATTTAGGGACTGTTTTATCGCTTACCCATTGTTTCCAGTCTTGGAAGTTTAGGGTTGTTATCTTTTTTTTCCATTCTGGGTTTTCTAAGATGCCGTAAACTTCGGCTAAGATTTGTATTGCGTGGCTGCTTTTTCCGCATCTTAAGGGTCCATAGGTTACTAAGCCAAAATAATCGTAGCTTAGGTATGCGTGGAGTATTTGTTTGGATAAAAAAAAAGGCATGGGTATTTTTCTCTTTTAGTGTTTGATTTTTGCTTTTATTGTCTGTTTGGTTTTTCTGTATTTGTCTTCTAGATTATCTAAGATTTTGTTTGCCCATCTTCCGATTAGAGTTGTGAAGAAGGTTACTATTGCAATTTTTATTAGGTCGCTTTCTGTTAGGCTCAATAGTTAACCTTCTTGTGATTGTGGCGGCGATAGTGTTGGACCATATCCATAGGGGAGTTGTTGGTGTTGGTTTTGTGGTCCCGTGACTTGTATGATGTAGCCCGGTGTGTTTGTTACGTCTAAGCCTTGCCAGCTCATGTGTAGTAGTTGCATGCTTTCTGTGTGGAGCATGTTTAGGAAATCGGGTAAGTGTCCAACGTCTTCGTATTGTTGTATGTAGTCTGAGACTTTGCTGCTTAAGAACTCGTTGTCTATGCCTCTTACCCATGGTGAGCCAGATGCAAAGAATAGATTGAATAATTGGGCTAGTTTGTAGGCTTGGAATGTTGCTTTTTCTTGTGTTTCTTTTATTGTGGTTGCATCTTTGCTTTGTGTTATTTGAAATTGGAGAGTGTTGAGGTCGTAGAGAACTTTTATGATTTCGCTACGTCTTTGTTCTACGTCTTTTACGTTAAAGATTGGTCTAAAGCCACCGACTTCTTTCATTATTCCGTAAGCGTCTTCTATTCGTTTTGAGGGGTCAGATGGTCTTATGAGTTCTTTTAATATTTTTAGTCGTGAGGGTTTTTTGGGTTGTTGTTCTGTCATGTTAAAGCATTCCTATTATGTAAAAGATTATGACAACTATTAGGATGGTGACTCCAAGTAAGATCAAGTTTTTCATGTTCAGGATGCGTGTCCATACGGGTTTTTTAGCGTTCATTATGTTGCCGTGTCTTTTAGCTATGGCTGCTAATCTATCGTCTGCGAGTTTCTTTATTGTTTCAGGTTCATGTTTGCTGTATTCTTCTGCTTCTTGTTCGACATACTTGTTTCGTGTGGCTAAACTGTTGTTTCTCATTTTTGTTTCTGCGATTACTGCGTCTTTTGCTTCCATCTTTGTCATGGCTGCTTTTTTTATTGCTTTACCGTTAAGGTTCCGCACCATTTTATGATACCAACTGCACGAGGATATGAGGCAAATTGGGATTCTTGAACCTGCCCTTTCATCCCAGTCTATAACAGTTACTTCTATATTTTCGCATTTTGTAAGCGTGGTAAAAATGCCCTCAAAAAATACCTCTCCGAACCCGTTGAAGTCGAAGCTATCTGTCCATGAAGATGGAAGTTTCCATAAGGCTTGATTGAATATGTCAGGTAAATCTCGTTTGGGATCCTGGTATGCGAGTTTGTCTTTGAATGTGACTTTGTAGAGTTGCGAACCGTCAGAGTAAACTATGGGTTTGCCTTTGTTGTCTGTGATTGGCTCCCAGCCATTCTGCCCCTCCCCACGGTTTGGTAACACAAATATGTCGTAGCGTATTTGTTGCCCGTCATCGAATTGCCAGCCGCTTTGAGGAAAAACGCTGTATTCGCTGGCTGCCGCTTTTTTCGCAAAGAAGTATATTACTACGCAGGCTATCCAGCCGCCGAATACGATTGGCGTGTATAGGTTGGCTTCTGCTTTAGTGAAAAAGATTTGCACTATGAACCATGGGACGATTAGGGGTAGTAAGATTAAGGCTGCCATTTTTATGCTGTTGCTTGTTTGTCCTAGTCCTTGGTGTACGCCTCTATTTTTGAGCATTTCAACTAGTGGAATTTTCATTTTTGGCTTCTCACTTTCTTTTCTGCTTTTATTTTTAATAGGTAATTTTTAAGCTCTTGCTCATCTTCATCTAAAAATCTGTATTCATCATTTATGTCATCTAGGATGTCGAGAATTAATTGCACTTGTTTATCTGTCAAAGTATACTCTTTCATTTATGCGGTCACCATTTTCTCGAATAATTCTTTGATTTCTCCAACTGTCACGTTTCTGTTTTCCATGTGTAGGATGAGGTTTGAGTTTTCGATTTTCCAGTCTTGTTTTGCTCTGTGTAGGTGTATTTTGCCTGCGGATATTTGGAGTTCTTTTTCGTGGTCTTGTAGGTTGTAGCTGAATTTTAGGGCTGTTTTTTCTATGGTTATTGTGATGTTTTCTGTGTTGATTTTGTTTAGCAGATTCATGGTTTTTTCTCCTTTTTGGTTTCAGGCTGCAATCTTACCGCGATTTGTAAGTCGCCAAGTTTGGTTTCAAGTTTTTTTTGGTTGCGGATTAATTGGGCGATTTGCTTGTTTTCTGTTGGTGCGGGGTTTTGTGTTTGCGGTTGCGCTTGTTTGCCTTGTTTCTTTATGTAGGCGATATAGATTGCTGTGATTGTAATGGCTGTGGCTAAAAAAATTATGTAGATTATTAGTGTCTGCTCCATGCTTTTCTGCTCCTACGGGGTCAGGGTTGTGAGTATGTTTACGGGTCCTGCTAGGGCATCGGCGGGTGCTGTTAGGGTTAATACGCCTGCAACGTCTGTTTTGGCTGCTATGGCTGTAGCGTTTAGGCTCCATGTTTGTGTCCAGCCTGCGGGAAGTGCCACTTCTAAGAGGAGTGTTACTGCTTCGTTTTTGGTGTTGCTTACGTTTAACGGTTTTGTTAATGTTTGTCCGGGGTTTATAGGTCCCCAGCTGATTGCTGTGCCTGTGAAGGCTACGCCGTCAAGTGTGTATGTTAGTGAGCCTGTGGTGGTGACGGTTGCGGTTTGGTTGAATCCTCCAGCTGCATATGTTACTGCTGTTGCTGTAAGTATGGTTAGGAATAAGAGAAAAATTGCTGTTGCAGTTTTGGCTTTTGGGTTTATCATTGTTCACCTCCATGATTAAGTTCGTTTGGGCTTGTGCGGAATTTTTTTGCGATTATGAAGAGGTTGCCTGATGGGTCTTTTTCTAAGTGGACGATTAAGATTTTTGGTTCTCTTTTTAATGTTTGGAAGCTTTTGAGCCAGCCTGCTGGGATTATGTAGCCGTGGCTTGAGCCGATGCGTCTTAGTTTTATGGTTTCATCGTCTGTGATGCGTTCTCTTTCTTTTTCTTCTGTCAAGTTTATACTTTCCTTAGTTAGTTGTAACTTTTCTATATTCTTTTTATTTTCTTTTTAAGTATATAAGCTTTTTATACTCTTTCAAACGAATTTAAACTTAGCATTTAAAAGAGGAAAAAACAGATGCACATAAAAAAGAGTTTTCTCCATTCTAAAACAGCAAAAACAAGCAATGCAACAATGTTGATAATAATCGCAGTCGTGGCAGTCGGCGCTTTCATGCTTTATCAAGGCGGTTACTTGGATGACTTAAACTTACCCTTCAGCATCGGCGGCACAGAAGATGGCATTCCAGCAGGCATGGTAAGCGCAAACAAGAAACTACAATTCACATGGACAGCCGAATATTCAGGCAATGTAGCAAACGCGAAAACCTTTTACATTTACGATTCTAGCCTAGCATTACGGGAAACACTGACAACCGCAGCCACAGGCATAGTTGCTTCTGCACAGAACTATCCTTCTGGAACAGTTCTACACGTAAAATATGACGACACAAATAATCAAGTATGGTACACAATCACAGTTCCATACATGAGCGAGGCAGAAGCGCAAGCCCAAACCTACAATGACATCTCGCTTAAATTCTATGAAATCGGCACTTACACAGTTGACGATTTACGGGCTGCGGGCATCATTTACGCTGATGCATCAACTTATAACTGCACAACCAACGGAACAACTCCAATGTTCACTTACACACTCAGCAACACTGGCGCGGACAACACGGGACTTCTGGAATCTTACGACCCAGTTTATAGTCAAGCTTGGGACGTTTGGGTTACAGGCACAATCACAGGCGATAACGCTTCTTTAGTCATACTAAACGGCGTGGACTACAGTTGGAAAGTTGGCAATGACTGGTACTTTGCAGATAAAGTTAGCGCTAGTGCACTTAGCAAGTGGAAGGTTGGCTTAAGCTACGTTCCAGGCTATACTGGCACAGATTCATGCACGTTCGGCATGGACTTAAGTGCTTTCACTACGGCGGCTGACACAGCGACAATGCAAATAACGGCTTATGCGTGTGCTGACCCTGCTTATGCGATTAGTCATGCTGGAAACTTCGGCGCTAACAAGGTTACTATTGCGGAGCAGACAGTTTCGATCGTAGGGCTTTAGGAGGCTGACAGAAACCATGAAGTTTGACCTGATGGGTATAATCTTTATGATTGTAGCGATTGCTATGGGGCAGTTGCTTGGCGGTTTCCTTGAGGGCTACATTGGCAGTTTAGGCGGCAGCTTGCTATCCACGTTCATAGTTGGCTTTTTGGCTTACGTGATTTACACGTTTCTGACTAAGGCAAAGTTTGGAATAACAAACGCTTTGATCTTTACCGTGTTAATTTACGTGGCTAACATGATAGCTGGCTATGTCAGTGGCTGGATGGGTCTTGGCGGCGGTATCTTCACGATTGTTATTACGGCGTTCTTTGCGAGTTTGTTGTGGGGTTGGATTGGAGGCAGAAGCAAAAGAGCGGTAAAGCTCTAAGCTTTCCCCTTTTTTTCTTTTTTAGATGCGATATGCAAAGTGGAAGGTAACATAATGGCGAATAGTGGGGCTATGGTACTTGGCATAATGCTTGTAGGTGTTTTAGCGGTTGCTTTGCTTTTCGGCAGCCAAATTATAGATTTTGTCTCTGCGTTTCCCGATAACGTTACAGATTGGATTAACAGTATAAGAGCTACGTTTCCGGGTGCAGGCGGGGATGTTGATGGTCAAACTTGGATTGGTTTCACGGTTTCTTATGCTGATGGCACTTCGGAGGAGTTTTATGAGAGTGCGCCTTCTTTCTCGATTTTTCCTTTAAGTATTGCTCATAATAACAAGGATGTTGATAGTGTGACGGTTGATTTGAAAGCGCAGTTATATGGTAGCAGTTTAACGTCTTGGAGTGGGGATGTGAGTATGACAACAAAGCTTTTTAAGAGTGGTGTTTCAACGCCTAAAACTAGCGCTACTGCGAATTATACTGTGCAAGAGGCAAGTTGGGGTAATGGTGATGTTAAGGTTTTAGCTACTTATACCGTGACTAGTGAACAGTTGGATAATGTTGCTTGGACTTACGGGTTTGGAGAGTATTCACTAGAGTTTTCTGGGTACGTGAAGTTAACTGTTACTTCCGCTGGGGTTCCGATTGATTTGACGGGTGCTAGTCCATCGGGGACGTTGAATTTTGTTTTTGCGTCTAACACGAGTCCTCCAAGCGGTTTTAGTATTGTGGGGGATGCTGAGTATTTTGGTGAGGAGGCAGATTAAAAATGAAGAGTAAAACAAAAAGAAGCATGACTGCGTGTTTAGTTTGTTTAATTGTGATTTTTTCTTATTGTGGGATTTTCGGGTTTGCAGAGGCGCAGGGCACAAGTACGAATTTTCAGGGTCCGAAAGGCACTTTTGAGGCGATACAGTATCAGGGTTCTTATTCTGCTCCTGTTCGTTGGGGTGGGGGTTATGGTAATAGTGCTGGGAGTCTGAAAAGTTTTGGTACTACGCTCAAGTTTGATGCTGATGGCGCGTGGGATGGTAAGCCTAACATTTACGGTGAAATGACAAGTATTTATTTACCTGCTAGTACGGTGGGGCAAATTAAGTCTTGGGTTCCTACTAACTGGCTAAATCAAATGCAGTATTTACAAAATCCTATCGCTAATAATACTTGGCAGATAGGTGAGAAGTATTATGGTATGCAAACTTGGCTGTGCCGTTGGTATATCGCTTTTAGTGCCGAGTGGGAAGGCGATTTAGGCTGGCCCGTTGCTAATCTTGGAGAGATTCCTCATGCTCAAAGTTTTGTTTTTGAGAATAATTATGAGAATTTGGAGTTGTGGCTGAAGGTTGATTTGTCGCCGACTTTTTATTACCAGAATGCTGAACATACTTATTTTGGGATTGGGAAAATTCAGCTTTCTAACGCTGTAGATTATTCGGGCACTACAACGGGTGACTTGTCTGATACGGTTGAGCCTCGTGGTACGGTGAGTGTTTTGCCTGAGAGTGAGGCTTCGCTTTTGTACCTGTATGATAATTGTTGGGGTGAGAGTGGGGGTTCTACTACTCAGTATAGTTATCAGGGGCAAGCGTTGAATCCTGACGTTTTCCGTGATGCTGTTTACGTTAAAGTGGATTTTAACAAGTTCGGCTTGTATTCTGGGAATACTGTGCCGGGGACTATGATTGGCATGTGGGTTAAGGGTGATGTGGCTGTTGTTTGCTTTGACGTTACGGTTTTCAGTATTGGGGAGTGGTCAGTACAGGATGTTCAGGAAGACCCTGATAATTACGGGCGTTTTGTGCGTTCTGATGAGGCTACGGATTGGCTTAGTTGGCTGTTATCTAGTGAGACTTTGGCGTGGCTTATTCCCGTTGCAATTTTTGTAGCTGTTCTGTTGTTTGCTCCGTGGATTATTGTTTTGCTTGTTTCGCTGTTAAGGGGGCGTTAGTCGAAGTGCGTTTGGCTCCGCAGGGTTCCAGCCAAAACTACCGCGTGGGCTTCTTTGGCATCATAGCGTTAGTGGGCGCGATTCTGCTTTACTTGTACGGTTCTACGTTTGAGAGTTCGCCACTGAAAATGAGCAGTTTCGTTATTTTGAGTGGGGTTGCGGAGACATGGTTTTTTCAGATGTTTTTGTGTACGTGGATTTATAAGTTTACTCGTACTATGTTTATTGCGGTGCCTGTGTCGGCTATGTTGTGGAGTGTGTTTCATATTGCGCGGGTTGGCGGGGGCGGGATTGCTGTGGACAGTATCATGTATCTGGTGATGTTTAGCATGTTGATTGCTGGGGTAGTGTTGAGTTTCGTGTTTGTTGGGTTCCGTTTTGAACCGTTTAACTTGAAGACGTTTGGGACGGATTTGCTTAGTACGGCGGCGAGTTTTGCGTGTATTTACACGATTAGCAGTTGGGTATCGGTTGGGGGCGGGTTTGATTACTTGTTTCTTGTTTTCTTGGTGGGTTTACCCTTGAGTTATCTTACGTTGTTGTTTAGGAGTGCGGATGGTCCCGTGTTTGCTCACATGATTGTTAATGCGTTGTCAGGAGGCGGTTAAAATGCGAAAGGGCTTAGTTGCGGTTTTGCTATGTGGTTTGGTTTTGGCTTTTCTGCTTAGTGGTTTGCCTGTTTTTGGCGGGGGTGGAACAGTAATTTGGACATATACAACAGCTGATGCTATAAGAACAGCCCCCATGATTTCAAACGGGATATTGTACACAGGTTCTAACGATGGTAATGTTTATGCGTTGAATGCTACTGATGGCTCATGGATTTGGAACTATACAACAGTAGCGTGGTCAAGAATATCTACACCTGTAATTTCAAGCGGAATTTTATATTTTGGTTCTTATGATGATTGGCAAGTTTATGCGTTGAATGCTACTGATGGCTCATGGATTTGGAACTATACTACAGGGGGAAACATGCAATCAACCCCTATTGTTTCAGGCGGGGTTGTTTACACTGGCTCTATGGATAGCAATGTTTATGCTTTGAATGCCACAGATGGAAGTTTAATTTGGAGTTATGCTTTAAGTAGTGCCACAACATCATCACCAACTATAGCTAATGATATTCTCTATATTGGGGCTGATGACCTAAATGTTTATGCGTTGAATGCTACTGATGGTAGTTGGATATGGAACTACACAACAGGAAACATGATTAGAAGCTCGCCATGTGTTTCAGGCGGGGTTGTTTTTATTGGCTCTTATGATAACAATACTTATGCGTTGAATGCTACTGATGGTAGTTGGATATGGAACTACACAACAGGAGATGCCGTTGGCAGTTCGCCATGTGTTTCAGGCGGGGTTGTTTTTATTGGCTCTTATGATAACAATACTTATGCTTTGAATGCTACGGATGGTAGTTGGATATGGAACTACACAACAGAAGCCCCAATTTTAAGCTCACCATTTGTTTCAAATGGAATAACCTATATTGGCTCTGGAATTACAGGTTGGGGGACGCCATGTAATGTTTATGCGTTGAATGCTAGTACAGGTGCTAAAATCTGGAATTACACTACTGGGGATGCGGTTCAAAGTTCTCCGTACGTTTCTGGTGGGATTCTTTATATTGGGAGTGATGATACTAACATGTATGCTTTGTATGCTGTTAATCAGGCTCCAACTATAGGGGTGTTTGAGGCTCCCAGCCTAGTTTACGGTAACACCTATTTCTATTTGAACGCTACAATCAATGATGCTGACGGCGTAGCTGACATAGTTAATGCTACTGTGGAACTTAGCGAAAACATAATTTTAGGCTGGGACAACGCTACCGCAACATTTAGCGAAGTCGCCGACCCATTAGCTTACTGTACGCTGGACGCTGCAAACTCGCTTAGCACGGTTTTGAATGCTACGGCTATTGAGGTTTCATGGTACATTCAACTTAACAGCATGTTTCCCGATGGACCCGTGGACATCGTAACAACTAGTACCGTGTGTTATGATGGTTCAGGCAGTACAGCAACTAACAGCGACATTGGCACGTTTGACTTTAACGATGCGGTTGGCGGCGGGGGCGGGG
>Ga0265297_10009305_pt1 | contig 12730 bp, 13 predicted proteins | sample Munlanlwell13791_FD_192502 | JGI IMG/M metagenome (GOLD analysis project Ga0265297, IMG submission 192502) | Leachate microbial communities from a municipal landfill in Southern Ontario, Canada - Leachate well 137-91 | ecosystem: Engineered > Solid waste > Landfill > Unclassified | place...
ATCACGGAAAACGGCTTCGGCAAACGCAGCGGTCTGGGCAGTTATAAAACCCAAAGTCGCGGCGGCAGCGGGATTAAAACCGCCAAAATAACGCCCAAAACCGGCAAAGTCGTATCAATGACCGCCATTAATTCCAAAGCAGTCGAAGAAGATGTTATCATTATCTCCGCCCAAGGCCAGGTAATTCGCCTGCCGATGAAGTCAGTTAATGTCCTAGGCCGAGCAACTCAGGGTGTCCGACTGATGAGGTTCAAAGAAGATAATGACAAAGTCGCTTCAGTCACTTTTATTTAACCGGCAGCAAATTGTCAATTGCTGACAAATTCGTTATACTAAAATTAATAACTAACCTAAAAAATTATGCCCGTCCCAGCCAGTCGTCGGTCTAGAACCCGAGTCCGGAATTCCCGAGCTCATAAATCATTAACTCAGCCCAAGTTGGTAAGTTGCCCTAAATGCAAAAAACCAGCCCGCGCCCATCAAGTTTGTGCCTTTTGCGGCAACTATCGCGGCCGGCAAGTTGTTGCTGTCAAAGTAAAGAAAAAGAAAGAGAAGAAGTAAGCGCGATGCCAATCTACGAATGCATGCGAATCTACAAATAAATTATCTCGTTCGCATCAATTCGTAATTAGTATCGGTATTCGTAGATTAGTATAAATTCGTAATTAGTATCATACTTATGTCTAACCGCCACTTGGCTCGCACGATCGCCCTCCAAGCCCTATACCAATGGGATTTCAATAACCAGCAGGCGGATGTCAATTCTGTCATCAAAAATGATTTGGCGGAATTCGCACCCCAGTTTGATGATAAGGGTTTTATTGAAAGCCTGGTCCGGGGCGTGGTTAAAAACCAAAAAGAAATTGACGCCATAATCACCAAGTTCGCGCCCGAATGGCCGATTGAGCAGATCACCATGGTTGATCGCAATGTTTTGCGTATCGGCATCTACGAACTGAAATACGACAAAGAGATTCCGGAAAAAGTAGCAATTAATGAAGCGATTGAATTGGCAAAAACATTCGGTGGCGAATCAAGCGGCAAATTCGTTAATGGCGTCCTCGGCTCAATCTATAAACAGATGCTGGCCGAAAAACAATAATTTATAATACGAATACATACGAATCTACAAATGGATTGATTATTTGTGGATTCGCATGCCGTTCGTCCGTTCTGGTCTATCAGAACGGTGAATAACTCTTCATATGATTGAACTCTCCCGTCTCGAGAAAAAAATCAAAGTCCATTTCAAAAACTCCGACACCCTCAAACAAGCCCTGGTCCATCGATCTTACCTCAATGAAAACCCAGGTTTTAAATTAAACCATAATGAACGCCTGGAATTTTTAGGTGATGCCGTGCTTGAGCTGGTGGTTACTGATTATCTCTACCGCAATTATCCCAATCCCGAAGGGGAATTGACTAATTGGCGCGCCAGTCTGGTTAACAGTCAAATGCTGGCAAGAATCGCCCAGAAAATCGATTTGGGAGACTACTTATACCTCAGCCGCGGGGAAACCAAAGACGCCAGCAGCAAAGCGAGGAACTATATTCTAGCCAATGCCTTTGAAGCTTTAATCGGCGCCATCTACCTTGATCGCGGCTTAGACCAAGCTGACGAGTTCATCAGCCAAAATATTTTAACCGAACTGCCGAATATCTTATCCAATAAATTGTATATGGATCCCAAGAGCAAGTTCCAAGAGATTGCTCAGGAGAAATTAAAAATCACCCCGAATTATCGAGTCTTAAAAGAAAGCGGACCAGACCATGACAAAAAATTTCAAATCGGCGTCTTCTTGGCTGAAGAATTAATTGCCACCAGCACCGGCTCCAGCAAACAGGAAGGTCAAACTCTAGCCGCTAAATTAGCTTTAAAAAAGAAAAAGTGGGACAACTAATATGAACATTGAGGAACTATTCACTACGGCGGTGGAAAAAAAGGCCTCCGACCTGCATATCATCGTGGGTATGCCACCATACCTGAGGATTGACGGTAATTTAACGCCGATAAAAAACCGGCCCAATATAACCCAAAAGATTGCCGAGCAGCTGATCTACCCGATGCTGAGTGAAAAGCAAAAAGATATTTTGGTTGAGCAAAAAGAGCTCGACGTTTCTTATGAAATCAGCACCGGCCACCGGTTCCGAGTCAATCTTCATTGGGAAAAAAATAATCTGGGTCTGGTCGCTCGTGTCATCTCCTCAGAAATTCCAACCATGGCTGATGTCCAGATGCCAGAAGTGGTCTACCGACTGCTGGATATGCATCAAGGGCTGGTACTGGTTACTGGACCGACCGGCTGCGGCAAATCAACCACCTTGGCCGCCATGATTAACCATATTAATACCAACAAGTCGGCCAACATTATCACCCTGGAAGACCCAATAGAATTTTTGTTCAAACCGGATAAAAGCATCATCAAGCAAAGACAGCTTAATACCGATATGATTACCTTTCAGGACGCTTTAATCCACGTCTTGCGCCAAGACCCGAACGTAATCATGGTCGGCGAGATGAGAGACCTAGCGACAATCGCGGCGACGATCACCTTGGCGGAAACCGGACACCTGGTTTTAGCCACACTGCACACTCATAATGCCGCCCAAACAATTGATCGTATCATTGATATTTTTCCGTCCCATCAGCAGCAGCAAATCCGCCTGCAGGTTTCTATGACTTTGACCGGCATCATCTCTCAAAACCTGATTCCCAAAGAAGGCGGCGGCCGGGTTGCCACCCGTGAAATTTTGCTCAACACGCCGGCAGTGGCAAACTTAGTCCGCGAAAATAAAATCGCCCAGATCAAAACTGTGATTCAAACCAGCGCCAAAGAGGGGATGATTACCATGGATCAAGATTTGATTAATCTGTTCAGTCAGGGATTAATTAGTAAAGAAACCGCTCAGTCCCACATGACTCACCCGGAAATGGTTGACTAAATCAAAACTGAAATTTGAATAACCAAAAATCACCCTACTAGCTAGAGTGATTTTTGGTGGGGCGTAAGGGATTTGAACCCCTGACCGTTTGCTTAAGAGGCAACTGCTCTACCAACTGAGCTAACGCCCCACGTTACTTATTAAATTTTTAATAAATACTCTTCCTTGATAACTCTTTAATTCTTTTTCTCTCTTTACTGCCTCTTCCCTTGTTTTAAACTTTTCAGTATAAACTACTCCCCAAAAACCAGAATTTTTGTGAGTATAGGAAGTACCCTTAGTCGGTAATAAACCATTATGACGAGCGAGTCTTTTTGACAAATCCGCCGTCTGACCAATATAAATTTTTGCGCTATATTGATTATAGATTACATAGGTAGTGTATTCCATAACCGTTTGCTTAAGAGTCCGCCAGCTGGCGGATCTACCAACTGAGCTAACGCCCCACGTTTGCGTGATAAGTTGTAATTAACTTTCTGGCGCCCCCGGTAGGAGTTGAACCTACAGTCTTGTCCTTAGGACGGACCTGCTTTATCCAGTTAAGCTACAGGGGCAAAAAATTCCGCCTTCCACCTTAATTCAGGTAGACAAGCCCGCCTACGCTCCTCACTCCGTTCGGAGCTTCGGCAGGTAACACACGAAAAGCACAGATAACAGGGGTATTCTAACTTAAAATTTATGATTTGTAAACAGTTTATACACCAGTTTTCCGCCGGCCGTCCCCTTGACAGTAAGGCTCAATAATCATACCTTTAAGGGACACGCTTTTATAAATTTCAGCTACTGGCTGAGCGCAAAAACAAAAATAAAATTCGTCAATTTAATATGGCAAGAATTGCCGCGCTAAAATTAAATCAAGAAGGTTTTTTAACCTCCAGGTTAAAACGTTATGACGGTGAGTTTGCCTCTCCGGTTTTTATTTATCGGAGTCCAAAAGTTGGAGTTTTACTTTTGCATGGCTTTACCGCCACGCCCGGTTCGATGAGACAGCTGGCAGAGTATCTGGCGGAGCGGAACATTACAGTTTTTGCCCCATTGATCGCCGGCCATGGTTCAAGCCTTGATGATCTGGCCAGCAGCGGTATTAGTGATTGGCAGCAATCGGTTGTTGATTCATCGCTGGCCTTAAAGGAGGTGGTGGAAAAAGTTTATATTGTCGGCAGTTCGTTGGGCGGCAATTTAGCTTTCTACCTAGCCACTCAATATAGTGATTTATGCAACGGAATAATTTCCGTCGGGACACCGATTCGGGTGCATTGGCAGCGAGTTTTTAAAACAGCGTTGAATACTTACGGCTATTTTAAAAAATATCAAAAGAAAAGTTGGGTTTTTTATCCGCGGCCAACTCATCAATCCGCCTCAGATTTTGATCCGGTGATGCCGGTTAGCAGCGTAAGAAATTTATTTAAATTCATCAAAGAGATAACGATGCCTAATCTGCATCTGGTTAATACGCCGACTTTGATTGTCCAATCGCTAAAAGATCCGGTAGTCCACCCAGCGTCCGCCCGTTATATCTATCAAAATTTAGGGACCGAAAACAAAAAGATTTTGTGGCTTAAGGATCGTAACCACACCCTGAGCGGCACGGACCGCAAGGAGGGGCAAGACGATATCGTTTTTGAAAACGTTTATAAGTTTATCGCTGAAAATTAGTTTTTAGATTCAAGCTTGAGTAAATAAATCCGCCCTTATACCTTGCCTGCCGCCTTCGGACGGTGGGTAGGGTCAAGGGGCGGATTTTGATTAATAAAAAAAATCGCCCTAGCGCTTTAGCTAAGGCGGGGATAGCGGTCAAGGTTCTGCCGAGAGACTTAAGGTCCGGGTTTGATAATCATCCCCAGACTGCATGTGCCGTTAGTGGCATCATAACTATCATTCCAATCCAACCCGTCGGTCAGGTCCGACCTTTGACGGCTGGGCCCATAAGACATCAGCAGCCAGCCTTCAGATCCATTGAGGAAAAATTTAATCCTGAGGCCAGCGACATCCGGCCGATCCAGAGCATACCAATTGCTTTCCCAATAACCTTTATTGTCCAGGTAAGTCATGACTTTTTCGGCTGGATCAGTTTTGGCGCTGAAAATGTCGGGCGGGACGATGGTCAAATAGGCGATTGGCGTAGTCAGCGGCCGGAGGCGTTGAACTTTGGGAAAGATGGTGATGCCATTCTCGTCCGCTCTTGGGTACGCATTTTGGTCAACCCGATAGGCCTCTAAAGCCACTACCACTCCGCGTTGGTCGGCCATCACCCGGGAAATTTTGCTGCGGGTTTGGGCCTCCAAAAGATTGGGCACGGCGATAGCGGCCAGAATGGCGATGATTACCACCACGATCAATAATTCAATGAGCGTAAAACCGGTTTTCCGTTTCATGTTTTGGTCTCCTTGCCAAAAGATTTAGTTTCCCATTACTGAAAAACAGTTTAGTTTAACCCTTTTAGCAAAAAACGTCAACGGTAATTATAAGCTAAGTTTAAGTCATATTGACAAAATTGCTAAAGTAAGCTAATATATAGATAGACTTTGTTGTCAATAGTTATTATAAATTTTAGTTTCAAATTCCATGAAAAAAGCCCGAACTGAATTATTTAATCAATTAAAAATCTTTGGCCTTTCGGACAAAGAAACGATTTTGTACTTGACGGTTTTAAGCAACGGTCCGGCCACGGCCAGCAATTTAGCCAAAGCCGCCAGTCTAAAACGGCCGACGGTTTATGTTTTGTTGGAAAGTTTGAAACAAAAAGGTTTGGTGGCTTTAACCAAAATTAAAGGCAAGCAGTTTTTCAAAATTTCCAGCTTAGAAAAGTTTAAGGATTTAATTGAGATTGAGTCAGCTAAAATTGACCGGCAGAAAAAATCAATCCAGAATTTTTTGGGGGAACTAAAATCGTTCCAGCAGGCGGGCAAAGAATCAGGGGCAATTACTTATTTTGAAGGCGACCAGGGAATTTTTACGATTTTTCAAAAGGTGGTGGAATCCGGGCAGGACCCTTTTTTTATCGGTTCCAGTAAAATGTTAGTGGAGCGATATTCCGACCAGCGCTGGATAAAAATGATCAGCGGACCGCGGGAACAGATAGGCAAGTCCCGATCAAAAATTATTACCGACCAAAGTACCTTAACTCAAAAAAGACTAGCTGAATCTCCTAGTCCTTTTCGTCAGCTTAAATTGCTCCCGGCCGATTTTACCACGCAAGGTGGGGTAGTAATTTTTGGTGATTATGTCGCGTTAATCAGTTTCACTAATTACCCGTTTGGCGTTTTGGTTGAAAGTAAAACTCTCGCCGATTTGATGAGGTTTATGTTTGAATCAAACTGGGCCGCTTTGTCGTAGTCAGGTAAATTGTTTTTAAATAAAAAAAGAAGCCGAGGCATCTTGGTGAACATCCACCAAAATCCTCAGCCAGTTTCTACCAGTCCTAATCTGTCGTACCCCTCCAGTTTTTCCTGTGAAACGCTCGCGAGTTCCAATATTCTCTGGGCGGTTGAGCCATCTTTAGAAAGAACAGGAATTGCTTCGCCTAGAAGTTGGACCAACTCTGGCCCCTGGCCGTTACAGGGGAAATTATTATTTGTCAGTGCGCCATGAAGTGTGGTTATCGCTTTTGCCAGGCCAAAACGGGCGAGGGCATCTACTGCTTCTCTTGGAAGTCCGGACGGAGCGATTTTGTCTCCCAGCGGTCTTCCGAGGGTGGCAAGGCAACTTCTAAGTGTTGTTTCAGCTTGATCGAACGGAGTCACATTCATGATGTTTCCTCCTTTTATCTAACGGTCCATTTGAATTTTAACTTTTTAGAAGTACTTTGTGAAGTGGATAAGAATGTTGTAGACTGATAGTATTAGGAACGGAATTATTTTTTCTCTCAATGCAGACAATTCCTCAAAAATTTAATGAGACGGCCGCTAAATTCGCCAAGCGTCCTGCCCTGAAGTTCAAATATAACGGGGCCTATATCAGCTTGTCTTTTGCCGAGCTGCAAAAACGGGTTCAGACTATGGCCCGCGGTTTGCAATCTCTGGGGTTGAGGCGCGGTGACCGGGTGGCAATTTTATCGGAAAACCGTTCAGAATGGGTCAGGGCCGATTTGGCCGTCTTAACTTTGGGTGCGATTACCGTTCCGGTTCATACCACCTTATCGCCAAAAATTATTCAGCATATTCTGGCTGATTGCGGCGCCAAAGTTTTATTGCTTTCTCAGCAGCAATATTTTAATAAGGTGATGCTGATTGCCAATGATCTGCCGGAGCTGCAGGTCATTATTTATATTGATTTGGACCAGCCGGAGTCCCATCAACCAGAAGGTAAAAAATTAATCAGCCTTCAGGCGGTGATGGCAGAAGGGGAAAAATCAACGGTTGAATTATTGGATCAATCGCGGCCCGATGATGTGGCCAGTATTGTTTACACTTCCGGCACCACGGCGATGCCCAAAGGGGTGATGCTGACGCACAATAATTTTATTTTTAATGCTATGGCCGCTACAACCGCCGTACCAATCACCGAGTGTGATTCTTTTCTTTCCTTTTTGCCCTTAACCCATGTTTTGGAACGTACCGTCGGTTATTACGCTTCATTGGTTTGTAATGGCGCTTGTGTCGCCTATGCTGAAAACATTAAAACTTTAAGTCTCAACCTCCGGGAAGTTAAGCCGACCGTTCTTGTTTCCGTCCCCCGGGTTTTTGAAAAAATCCATCGGGATATTTGGGAAAAAGTCAGGACCGCCGGCGGCATCAAATATCGGCTTTTTCTTTGGGCGATGAAACAACCCCCCCGTACTTTTCGCCATTGGCTGGCAGACTTTTTAGTCTTTGCTAAAATCCGAGCGAAACTGGGCGGTCGTTTTCGTTTTACCATTTCCGGCGGCGCGACTCTAAATCATAAATTAGCCCGGTTTTTTAGCCGAGTGGGAATTAAAATCGTGGAGGGCTACGGCCTGACCGAGACGGCTCCGGTTGTGACAGTTAATCGGTTGGATAATATTAAGTTTGGCACGGTTGGCACCCAGCTGCCGGGAGTAGAAATTAAAATTGCGCCCGACAAAGAAATTTTGATTCACGGTCCAAACGTGATGAAAGGTTATTACAATCAGCCGGCTTTGACCGCCGAAGCGATTGATACCGATGGCTGGTTTCATACCGGCGACCTGGGTTTTTTGAGCAGCGAGGGTTTTTTGGTAATCATCGGCCGGAAAAAAGAAATGATTTGTCTGTCTAACGGTAAAATCGTCTGGCCGGAACAGGTGGAACTGGAATTAAACAGCGATCACTTTATTGCCCAGTCTTTTGTCTACGGCGATAATAAATCATATTTAGTGGCGTTGATTGCGCCGGCCTGGCAGGAGGTTAATCGTAATTTGGAGCAATTGGGAATCGTCAGCCGGGAGCCGGATGAATTAATCAAAGAACCAAAATTAATCAGCTTAATCAAAAAACATCTTGACGCCATTAACGAACAATTCGCCGATTGGGAAAAAATCAGAGAGTTCAAAATTTTGCCGCGGGAGTTTTCCCAAGAAAAGGATGAGCTGACGCCGACTCTGAAGTTGCGCCGTAAGGTGATTGAGGGTCATTATCAGAAAGAGATTGAGGGAATGTATGGGGGTTAGGTGGTAGGTAGTAGGGGGTAGTGAGTAGTAGTAAGTAAAGTAAGAGATAAGATAGAGTGGTAATAAAGCTATAAAGAGATAAGAGATAAGTAGCCGTATTTCAGCGGTTATTTTTATTGAATAAAAAAAGAACCAGCTGGGTCAGCTGGTCTGTTTTTTCAGGAAAGAACTGGTGATGGGAGGTTGCTACCGGAAGTAGTAATCGCCTTTCCGCGCCGGTGGTTGAGCACCCGCAATGCCTACGGGTTTGCGTCCAGTCTTGGGGCAGTAGGGTGCTTCCGGTATCGGTTCTGGGTCGTGGCCAAGCAAGAAGGTAGAGAATTCCCCCGAACCAGCCTACTGGCCAGTTGTATTTCTTTCTTGCCTTTTTGGCCAGTCGGGAACGCTGGGCTTGAACCGATCTCATTACTCCTTTTTCCTTGGCGACTTCTGCTTCAGTTTTGCGTCGGTTGTTAACGGACATGTTGCAACCTCCTTGGAGCTGATATGGAACTTCATTTTCACCTAAGCGATTATCATATTATGGAAGTTCAGGTCATTTGTCAAATTGAGTTGGTAAAAGTATTGGTAAAATTAGATATTAACTTGAAGCAATTGAGATTTGCCCTCAAATTGTTCACAGTTTATCCTCCTTTTTTGGTTGACGGGGTTAGCGATACAGAATTAGAATACCTAGAGGATGAACAATATGTTTGAATTAATTATCCGAATTACCTATTGCTGGTATCGCCGTCATCAGTTGTTAACGGCAATGATTCTTTCTCCCGTAAAATTTATTTCGTTAAACAAGAAACCGCTATCAAGGCGGTTTTTTGCTAGTTTAACTATCAATTTATAAAACTAATTTATGTCGGAAGAAGTAAACATTGATTCGGTCGTCAGCGTGCAGTTTAATGGCGGTCTTAAAGATTTCCAAGTGGTTGACTCCAATGACGTTGATGTTAACCATGGTCGTATCTCCTGCCTGTCCCCGGTCGGCGCGGCTTTGTTAGGTAAAAAGATCGGTACAGTATTTAATTTAACTTTGGCCGGCGGCAAAGTGGTGTCGATTAGAATTTTGAAGATTCAGTAGGCTGGTTTTTCTCGCTCGGATAAAAAAATCGGGACGCTTAATTTCAGGTCTCGATTTTTTATTTTTTAGGGAGTAGTTGAGGTCTCAATTGGGATAGTATCACTTGGCTCTTCCTGAGCGACCGGTTCAGGGTAGAAACAGGAGCCGTCGTCTACAGTCGCTTTTGAGTTATAATTTTCCGCGGTCAAGTCGGTACAGCCAGAGACAATCACCACTTCCGGCGTGGTGGTTGCTTCCGCCGCCGGTTCTTCTGGCGGTTCATCAGCCACCACCGGCGGCGTAGGTTCAGAACTGGCACTTGGTAAAACCAGAACCAGATCGGAGCCGATCGCCTCATGTTTGCCGTCGGAGACGGTGACATAAACGGAGACGGTGGTTTCAAAATCAACATTGGCTGCGGTCCAATTAACTACCCGACCTTCAAGTTCTCCGGCGTCTACGCCTTCAAAACTCCAAGTGTAGGTTAAGTTAGTGGAATCCGGGTCAGTCGCTTGGACTTCAAATTTAACCGTTTCCCCACTGGTAGCGCTTTTTCGGTTAGCCGTTATGCTTTCAATGACCGGCGTGGCGATATTGGTTTCTTTAACCGACAAAGCAATCCAATCAAAACTGATGTTTTTGTCAATTGAATTTTGAAGCAGAATGGTGAACCCGCCGGCATGCTTTCGGGTAATTTTCCAGCCGACGAAAGTACTCTGGTCATCGTCGGAAATATTGGCGATTACTTTTGGTACACCTTCGTATTCGCCGCCGAAAATTATTTCGGTTGAAGTCGCTCCGGCCGCAATCGTCGCGGTTCCCGCCTGGTCCTCACTCAAGTATAATTTACCATCAATTTCCACATCCTTCTTAAAGACAACGGTATGTTCAAAATTCGCTTCGCCGATAATGGTAATAGTACCGTAGAAAGTGGCGGTCTGCTGAACGGCTAGGGTTTGAATATCTAAATCAGGATTATCAATTACAGTAACCTCCGGATCGTTGGTTGGGGCGTCCTGAACCACAATTTCAGCAATATCATCCGGGATGGTAATTAAGGTGTCGCCGCCGCCCTTGTAATAGTAGCCCTTGGACTGCAAGAAAAAGTCAACCTGAGAGCAGCCGGCCGCGTCTTCAATTTTTGGTTGATCAAACGTAAAGTTGACGGATTGCCCAGTTGTTAATTTCAAATAAACTTTGTCCTCGGTGTTAAGTTCGTTAATGCCGAATTCTGATGAATGGATGGGGTATAATCTTTGGGTTTTGACTTCCTCACCGGTGTGGCACCGCATTTCCAAAACCATCTGGTCAAAGTACTCTATCTCAGGGTCCGGATTGGTTAAAGTAAAGGTGAAATCAGAATCAAAATTATAGTTTTCCAGTCTTTGATAGTAGGTGCCATAGATTTGATTTAAGTTGACCATGATTTTTTGGATCGTACCGTCTTGAGCCCGAGTGAGCAATGGCGTTGCCGGGTTGCCGCCAGTACAACCAGATGCCTGGGCGCTCATTGCTTTTGTGCTGCTATTCCAGCACAAGAAATAAAGTCCACTGCCATACCCGGCGTTAGCCACTAAGCCATTAAAAAGTGGGTCGTCGTCAGCCACCACGAACTCATCTGTAACGGCATCACCGACAGTAAGACCGCCAGTCATTGTATCCCCGGCCGTCAAAACATAAATATCTTCAATCTCGGTGGCATTGATACAATCAGTACAGGTTAGGTCATTAACAGTGACTGCGCCAGTATTGCTAATAGTCGCATTACCGCTCATAGCCACTGCCGCAGCGGCACCACTGACGTTGCCGACAATAATATTGGCAGAAGCCAAACTGATATCGCCGATAGCGTTATACCAGGCGTCGGTGACATTAAGGTTAGTCGTGGAAATGGAAATATTGGTGCCCGGCGTCAACCAGGTTACAGCACTGGCTGAATCATCCCAAAACATTATACGGTCAGCGGCCGGATCAGTAAGACTGGCACCGGTACCGCCATCAGCCATGGCAACGTCGGTTCCGCCGGCAAGATAAATATTTTTCCCTTCAATCGATGCTACTCCGGCCGATACCCGAAGTAGTGTCGTGTCAGCGGCAGCGCCGATCTCAACTCCGGTAAATTGTGGGGTATCACCGGTGCCAACCCCAATACTGGTTCTAAGGGTAGCGCCACTTTCGGCGACGGGATCAGTAGTGCCATCACCAACAATCATTTCTCCGTCAGCTAAAACTGCCATCGCCGTAATGGCGCCAGTACCACTGCCAAGTAGTACGCCACCATCAGTTAAGGTGCCCACTCCAGTGCCGCCGTTAGCTACAGTCAAATCAGTACTTAAAGTAACGGCGCCGTCTACACTTAAAGTTCCTCCAAAGTGTCCATTGCCTTGAGTAAACAAGCCGCCGGTGGAAGAAGCATAACTGCCAACATACAAAGTATGGGTCGTAGTCGCGCTGCCATAGAATAATCCATTCAAGAAATTGGAGGTGGAAGAAGCATTAAGACCATTGGCTAGCCGCAGGTCCGACATGGTTGTCAGACCGTTAAAGGTCGAGCCGGTATAAACCGTTAGGGTACCGACATTGGTGGTGGTGGCATTTATAGTTGTAATCCTGCCGTCTGAGTATCCCGGCCAAGTCAAAGGAACATAATTAGAAGCAGTAATCGTGTCGGGAATATCGGCGTCAACCAGAGCACCCCAGGCAAAAGTGTCGGCGGCAGATGAGCGTAAAACATAATTAGCCGCCGCCGGGCTAGTTAAACCGGCAAACGTACCAGCCCCGGAGCCATAAAGGATTTGGCCGACGGCGATAGTAGAAAGGTTGGTGCCGCCATTGGCAACCGCCAGAGTTCCGGTGACTGCATCCGTATCATCCAAGTCCACCGCGCCAAAAGCAAAAGTGTTAGTACCGGTAACTCGTAAAACCTGGCCAACCGTGCTGGCAGTAATAGCCGTAAAGGCGCTGGTGCCATTACCTTGGAGTAAGCCGGTTAAAGTACTGGCTCCAGTGCCGCCGTTAGCTACAGTCAAATCAGTACTTAAAGTAACGGCGCCGTCTACACTTAAAGTTCCTCCAAAGTGTCCATTGCCTTGAGTAAACAAGCCGCCGGTGGAAGAAGCATAACTGCC
>Ga0265297_10009306_pt1 | contig 12730 bp, 7 predicted proteins | sample Munlanlwell13791_FD_192502 | JGI IMG/M metagenome (GOLD analysis project Ga0265297, IMG submission 192502) | Leachate microbial communities from a municipal landfill in Southern Ontario, Canada - Leachate well 137-91 | ecosystem: Engineered > Solid waste > Landfill > Unclassified | place...
TTAAGGCGGAAACAAAAAGCACCGGCGCCCAATCCAAAAACGGAAAATATCTTTGCAAATAATCTGTAAATTTTTTACGCCAATCCTCAGATTTTATCAGGTCAATTTTATTGGCAACGATTATTAGTCCTTTTTTGGCTTCAAAAATCAAGTCAGCCAATTTTTTGTCTTGCGATCCTAAAGGTTCTGACATATCAACCACTAAAAGCACGATGTCGGATGATTTTATGGAGTTAATACTTTTTCTGACGCCGACTTTTTCAAACCCGGCCTCTACTCTTGCTTGCTTTCTGATGCCGGCCGTATCAATCAGGGTAATATTTTTTCCCTCATACTCCAAAGTAATGTCTTGCGGTTCGCGGGTGGTGTGGGGGATATTGCTTACCACCGCCACTTCTTTTTTGAGCAGAGAATTTAAAAGTGAAGATTTTCCAACATTGGGTTTGCCGACAATGGCAACTTTGATACTTTTAAAATCAGACGCGTCGGGTAACTTTATTTTTTCTTTTTTTGCCACCTTGAATACTTCATCTAAAAGATCGCCGATGCCTGAACCGTTTTTTGCGGAAACCGGAATTATTCTTTCCGCGGGTATAGTGTGCCATTCTTTATTGAATAAAATATTTCTTGATTTTACGCTATCAGCTTTGTTGGCAATAATCAAAAAAGGCTTGTCCTGGCGGATGAGCTCGTTTAATAATTTTCTGTCTTCCGGCATAATGCCGCTTCTGATGTCCAAAACCAAAAGAATAATTTGCGCTTCTTTTTTGGCGCGTTCTATTTGTTTTAAAACATTTTTTTCCAATTCGTCTTTTCCGGAAATATCCAAGCCGGCGGTATCAACCAAGGCAAAAGTTTTTCCGCGCCAAATCGGCATGCCATATAAAACATCTCTGGTCGTTCCGGCGATGGGGGAGACTATGGCTTTACTTTCTTCCAAAATGCGGTTGAAGAGCGTTGATTTTCCGACATTTGTTCTTCCGATAATGGCGGCAATGGGCATTTCTCTCAGTCTAATATTTTCATTCATACTTTTATTTTTTACATTATTCTATTTTCTAAGTTGTATTACGACATTGGCGCTCCGACAACAATGACAAAATCAGGTTTATTTGTTATTTCTACCATTGGTTTCAGCCAATCCGGAATGGACGGGGCGACGTTGGCGTTCAAAATTGTTTTTATATTTTGCAGGGCGCCGGACTTTTCGTCTCCAGCGGCAATTTCGTAAATAACGTTTTTTTCAAAATCTCTTTGCGGCGCGTTGCCCGTCTCTTTTATTTTATACCCAAAATCAGCAAGTGTCATGGCCGTCTCGCCGGCCAGCCCTCCTTGGGTTGTGCCATTTAGTATTAAAACGGATACGCTTGAAGGAGAAACGTAAGATGCGTCAGCGTATGTTTTTGGATCAGTAAAGGGATTATTGGCGATAATTTTCAAATCGGAAAAGTCAGGTTTTTTTGGCAACAATACATATTGGTTATTATAATAGGTTGAATACAATACTCCGTCCGGTCCGTTAGTTAAAACATTTACGGAAATTTTGTCCATTGTGATATTCAATTTTTGATAAAGCCCGGCGAGTTGAACGGCTGAAACGGCATTGACATTGGTATTAACATTATCTTTTAAAACGCCTAAAATATTTTTTATTGTTGAAAGAGATGTTAAGGTTTGATTGGAAAGAACTTTGTCTTTCAACGCGACTATTATTTGTTGCTGACGTCTGCTTCTGGCGAAATCCGTGCCTTCGCCATTATTACCATGTCGCGAACGGGCATATATGAGGGCAGTTTTTCCATCCATGTGTTGCGTTCCTTTTTGAAAAGTTACGGTCATAGTTTGCGCGGCGCCGACGCCGATTTCCGCGCGCGGAAACAACGGGTCGCTGAAAGTGGTTGGAACATTGATATCAACGCCGCCCACAGCGTCAATTATTTCTTTGAAAGCCTTAAAATCTATTCGCGCATAATAATCTATGTTTACGGACAAAAGCTCTTCTAAGACATCTGCCGTAAATTTTGCGCCCGTGCCAGCCTTGTCAACTTCGGCGTAAGAATTAATGGCGTTTATCTTTTGTTTGCCGAATTTTTTGGTGGAAACCAAAAGATCGCGCGGGATGGAGAGCATGGCCATTTTCTTTTCATCTTTATTTATTGAAACAAGAAGCATCGTGTCGGTAAGATATGGTCCGTCATGGCCTTCGCCGCCAATGCCTAGAAGAAGAATGTTGATATTTTTTTTGCCCTCGGCGATATTGCTGTCGCCGCTTGTTATCAAATGCCCTAAACTGGCAAAAAATCCTTCGTCGCTAGCCAACTCTTTTGGCTCATAGAATAGTTTATAGGACAAAAATAATGAGCCGAACGTCAAAAAAACGATAGCCATGATTATAGCGGCTATCTTTTTCTTTTTATGTCGTGATTTATGATATTTTAGGAGGTCCAATTTTTCCATACCTTGCTACAATAATAGCACTTTCAAGCTCTTTTGTCAAAGCGTGGCAAGCGGGCATGCTATTATTTTTTTCTTTCCAATCTGATTTTAGCGTGTTATACTGCTAAATAATATATTTTTAATAATGTAGGGGTAGCCTTAGGGCTGTCTTACTACAAATATACATTTATGAACAATACAAACATTTTGTATATTTTATTGATTGGGGTCCTGTTGGCGCTTTTTGTTGGAGTGGGGATTGATACTTTTTATAAAATGCCACAGCCACCGAAATTTGAGCAACCGGTGTTACCGGAAAGGCCGGCCACAATGGATTCGGATGCAGATCTTAAGCAACAGAGCGTTGATAATCAAATAGCTTTTGAAAAGCAGAACGAATCTTATGAAAGAGCTTTAGAAAAGTTTTCCGCTGATAGAAAGATATATGAAAGGAATGTTTCTATAATTTCCATAATTTTGGCAATCGTAATTGCCGCGGCAAGCCTGATTTTTCTTTCCAAGATACCTTTGATTGCTGACGGGCTTATTTTGGGATCAATTTTTGTTTTAATATATGGGGTGATTCGCGGGTTTCAAGGCGATGACGACGTTTTGCGGTTCGCGGTTGTGGCAACCAGCTTAGTAGCGGTTTTGTGCCTAGGATATTTTAGATTTTTAAAAAAACCGGCGCGTAAATAGTGGCAATGGTTTTTATGGTAAAGGCAGGGCTACAGTTCTGCCTTTTTAAATTTGACAACCTGTAATATATATGAAAAGGCAGGTAAAAATAGCGAATATAGAAATATCAGCAATCTTTTTATGTAATTTTAGGTACATTTAACCCTTGATTTATATATTAGTCCGTGGTATTCTTATTATTGTATAAATTTACTTAATTTAAATTAAAAACGCCATAAAATTGATATCAGGGACGATTAGCTCAGCTGGTTAGAGCGCTGTCCTCACACGACAGAGGCCGCTGGTTCAAATCCAGCATCGTCCACCAGAAAGTTCCTCGCGCGTTAATCAAAATATGAATAAAACAATTGTAAAATCCGGATTAAAATATATTTTGGAATTAGTACATATCATCGTTGTATCGTTGGCCATTGTTATTCCTATTAGATATTTTTTGGTTCAGCCGTTTTATGTAAAAGGAGCTTCCATGGAACCGAATTTTTATGACAACGAATATTTGATTATTGATGAGTTGAGTTTTCGGATAAGGGAGCCAAAAAGAGGCGAGATAATTGTCTTTAAATATCCTAATGATCCTAGCCAATATTTTATAAAAAGAGTTATCGGCCTTCCAGGTGAAACGGTTGAAATAAAAGAAGGTCGCGTGCGAATTTATACAAACGAGGGAAGTGTTGGGTATTATTTAAATGAAGGTCAATATTTATCACATGGTGAAACATTTGCCGATAAAAAATTCCAAATCGGTCAAAATGAATATTTTGTTTTAGGAGATAATCGTCCAGCTAGCTTGGACTCACGAATTTTTGGACCGGTTGAAGACAAACTCATCGTCGGACGTGTTTGGCTTCGCGGCTGGCCATTATCAAAATTTAGAATTTTTCAAACACCTGATTACAATCTAATAAATTAAAAATTACGAATTACGAATTACGAATATTTTTAAATTCGTAATTGCCAATTGTTAATTCGTAATTGATTATTGTGCCAAGACCAAAATCAATAAAAACGGAAATAAAAACAGACGCGCCAAAGAAAAGAGGTAGAAAACCGAAAGCAGTATCGTCTGTAACAATGCCCGCCGCGCCAAAAGTTGCGGTAGCGCCAAGAAAAAAAGGTGAACCCTTAGAAACACTAAAGGGTTTTAAGGATATTCTGCCACTGGATGCGCCTTATTGGAGATTTGTAAAAGAAAAAGTTCAGAAATTGGCTGATGACTACGGCTTTAAGATGATAGAAACGCCAATTTTGGAATCAGCTTCTTTATTCAAAAGAAGTATCGGCCGTCATACCGACATTGTTGAAAAAGAAATGTTTGAGTTTGTTGATAAAGGTGGAGATTCTGTGGCTTTAAGGCCGGAAGGAACAGCCGGTATTGTCCGTTCATACATCAATCACGGCATGCACAACCTGCCACAGCCTTTAAAACTTTATTATGAAGGCCCGATGTTCCGTTATGAAAATCCGCAATCAGGACGTTTGCGCGGTTTTAATCAGGCGGGTTTTGAGATTTTGGGAGCGCCGACACCGGCAGCTGATGCCCAATTGATTTTGATTGCAAATACGTTGCTTAAAGATTTGGGAATTAATTTTTCCTTGCAAATAAACAGCATCGGTTGCGCCAATGATCGCGAAGCGTATAAGAACGCTTTGGTTGAATATTACAAGCCTTTCAGAAAACAGCTTTGTGAAGATTGCAAAATTAGATTGACTAAAAATCCGATGCGTCTTTTGGACTGCAAAGAAGAAGAATGCCAAAAATTGAAACAAAATGCGCCACAGACGATTGATTATTTGGATGAAGAATGCAAAAAACACTTTATGCAGGTTTTGGAATTTTTGGATGAATTGGGAATTGCCTATAATTTGAATCCATTTTTGGTGCGTGGCCTTGATTATTATACAAGAACCGTGTTTGAATTTTGGCCGATTGGCGAAGTTAAATCGCAATCAGCGCTTTTGTCAGGCGGACGTTATGATACCTTGGTTGAAGAGCTAGGCGGCATGCCGACTCCGGCCGTTGGCTTTGGCGCTGGAATGGAGCGCTTGATACTCCGCATCAAAGAAGAAGGTGTTGTAATCCCGCCAAGCCCGAGACCGGAAATATTCATTGCCCAGCTTGGAATTGAGGCAAAAAAGAAATCTATGGCTTTGTTTGAAGAACTCCGAAAAGAAGGTTTTAAAGTGTCTGAAAATTTTGCCAAAGACAGCTTGAAACAGCAACTTGAAGTGGCCAATAAATTGCGCGCAAAAATTACATTGATAATCGGACAGAAAGAATTGCAAGAAAAGACAGTTTTGCTTCGCGATATGGATGCTGGCGTTCAAGAAGTGATAGATCAGAAAAAGATTTTGCCGGAGCTTAGAAAAAGGCTTGAAGTTGCGAGTGTAATTGACAGAGAGCAACCCCCGGCAGAACAGGCATAAAAGTTTTGCCTGAACATTTTTTGTGTGCTACAATATTAATATAAAATTAAAGATTATATATTAAAGATTAAGGTTCAGAAAGAGTCGCTCCGCGATGAATTTTGAATAACTGAATCTTTGATTTTAATCTACTTTGAAAGAGAGGTGAATTTTGTGACTGAAGTAAAAAGAAAAAAAGGAGAAAGCTTTGAAAGCTTGTTGCGCCGTTTTAACAGCAGAGTACAGATGAGCGGACGTTTAATTCAAGCTAAAAAAGTAAGATTCTTGCCGTCCAAAGAAAATGAAACCAGAAAAAAAGCAGCGGCTTTAAAAAGAATTACCATCAAAAATAAAATTGATTACATGCTAAGAGCCGGAAAAATCAAAGAAGAAGATTTGAAACGCCCGAAAAGGGGATTCTTCAAAAAATAAACTATGTTGTTAGAAAAAATACAAGAAGATTTGAAAACCGCGATTAAGAGCAAAAATGAAAAAGATACAAGCTCGTTGCGGATGCTTATTGCCGCCATTAAAAATGAAGAAATCGCCAAACGCCCGAAAGCTTTGGAAGAACAAGATGTGCTGAGTGTCATCAAGAAAGAGGTTAAAAAATTGAAAGACAGTATTGAGCAATTTAAGCAGGGCGGACGCGAGGACTTGGCAACCGGATATGAAGAAGAAATAAAAATCTTATCAAAATATTTGCCGGAAGAAGTTGGAGAAGAAGAGATCAGGCGAATAACAAAAGAAAAGATTTCTATTGCCGAAGATAAAAGTTTTGGAGTTATTATGAAACAGGTTATGGCCGAATTGAAGGGCCGTGCCGATGGCGCCCTGGTTTCAAAAGTAGTGAAAGAAGAATTGGGTTCCTAAAGTTTAAAGAAGCTAAAAGTTAATTTATTCGCGGTTTCCATGCTACGCGATATATTACAAAAATTCTTTCAACCACGTTTGTGGTTCAAAAAAACTGCAGCACTGCTAGTTGTGGCTGGAGTTTTTTTTGTTATTGGAAAAGTTTATGCTCAAACGGATTTGGGAATAAATACTTTGGCTGAGAGCGGAGTGCAATTGGCTCAAACGGATATCAGGGTTATCGTAGCAAGGATTATTCAGGTATTTTTGGGACTCTTGGGCATGATTGCCGTGATTTTAATAATATACGCCGGTTGGCAATGGATGTCAGCGGCCGGTGATGCGCAAAAAATCGGTTCTGCAAAAAAAACTTTGATAAATGCAGTAATCGGTTTGGCAATTATTCTAAGCGCCGTGGGCATTACTCAATTTATTATCAGCAGCTTAATTAAAGCAACTACCGGCGGAGACGAAGGAAATATGATTGCCGGATACACTCAACCGTTTTCCGGATCTTTAGGCGCGGGAATCGTGGAAAGCCATGTTCCGGACAGGGGTGCCGTGGCTTTTAGAAATACCAAAATTGCTGTGACTTTCAAAGAAGCAATTGATGAAAGAACTTTGACTAGCGATACAAATAATAATGGAATTTTTGGCGATGCCAGTGACGAAGTTAATTTGACCGGTTTTAAAATGACAAAAACAAGTATTTTGAAACAAAACAATAATAGTTTTAAAAATATCAGCAATAATGATTTGGTTTCCGCAATAGTAAAGATGACCCCTGACAAAAAAAGTTTTGTTTTCGCGCCAAAAGCGCTTTTGGGAGACGCAACCGAGGCGACCTCTTACACTGTATTTTTAACTACGAACGTCAAGAAAGCGGACGGTACCAAGGCTTTTTCCGGAGCATTTGGCGACGGATATCAATGGGAATTTCAAGTTGATCCAATTGTAGATAATACTCCGCCAAAAATAATCAGCATCATACCGGAAAAAGGATTGAATCCGCGGAATACCATCGTTCAAATGAATTTTTCGGAAAGCATTGATCCCACTTCCTCGTCTGGCGAAGCGACGCAAGGCGGTGGCGGTTTTCAAAATATAATTTTAAAAAACGGCGCCGTAATCTTGGGAGGGTCTTATAAAATAAGCAATGGTTACAAAACAGTGGAATTCACAACAAGAGATTTGTGCGGCACGAACTCTTGCGGCGGCGATATTTATTGCCTGCCGGCCAATACTTTGATTTCCGGATTAATAAAGGCTGCAACTTTGGGAAACGAACCGCCGCAAGCGGCCGGTTTTCCGTACAATGGTGTCGTTGACTTAGCGGGAAATTCTTTTGACGGCAACGGGAATGGTACTGCGACCGGTCCTTCCGCCCAAAGCGGAAAACCAGCTTATAATTTTGTTGGCGGCGTGGCGGCAACTCAGGGTGATGATTTAGCCTGGCAATTTAATACAACCGATCAAATTGATTTAACGCCTCCGCGAATAATTAAAATTGAGCCGGGGATTTCCGCGGAGAATGTCGGTCTTGAAGTTCCGGTGCAAATAACTTTCAGCAAAGTCATGAGCGCATCATCCCTTAATAATAGTAATTTGATTATCAATCATGATGTGCCGTCTCCGTATGAAATGTGGTTTGGCGTTTATGCTGATGCGCTGGATCAAAACGATCAGCCGGTGCAAGCCGGAATTGAACCCGTGAGAACAAAAGCTATCCTGAAACATGGCAGTTTTGCGCCGTCAAAAGTTGGCGGTACGCAATATAATTATTTTCCGGCAGTAAGTTCAAAAGTTCAGGATTTACGACAGAATTGTTACAATCCGTCAGCCGGTCCGTCTTGCACGCCTACAGCTTTGGCGCCATATTGCTGTAATGGAGTAGCCAGCGCGGCAAAATGCGGATATATTCCGTAATAAGAATAAAGAATCAAGAATTAAGAAGCAAGGTTTTTTCCTTGATCCTTGATTCTTGCCCCTTAATTCTTTAAGAATGTTTTTACGCAACAATAAAATTATTATAGCTTTACTGGTCTGCGCCGGAATATTAACGGCCGCGAGTTTTGTTTTTGCCCAAAGCGATTTGGGGCTGAATGATTTTGCAAATCAAACATCATTAGGAACAAAGCCTTTGGGCCAAATTATTGCTGAAATTGTACGGATATTTTTAAGCATTTTGGGAATCATTGCCGTTATTATTATTCTTTACGCTGGATTTTTGTGGATGACGGCGGCTGGCAACGCGGATAAGATTGCGACTGCAAAAAAATTAATAATCAATGCGGTGATTGGTCTCGCGATTATTTTGGCGTCTTTGGCGATTACGCAGTTCATATTGAGCGCATTGCAAAATGCGACAGGTACAAGAATAGAAGGAACCGAGGAAGGCGCGGGCGGCGGGGGTGAAGGATTTGGCAGTGATTCTTTCGCTTTGCAAGGCATTTCTCCGCGTGGCAATGTTGCTATTAGGAATGTAGTTGTAAGAGTGGCCCTCAATCATGCGCCGTCAGCCTCTACTATAAATGGCAATGTACTGGTTATAAAAAAGAGTGACAACAGTATTACTGACATGTCTTTTACCATTAGTAATAATAGTATAGATTTAATTCCGTCCTTAAGTTGTCCCGCGCCAAATGCCAGCGTAAAATGTTTGGAAGCAAATACGGCATACAGGGTTGAAGTAAAAACAGGATTAAAAGATTCCGGCGGGAAAAGCTTGGTTTGCGGAGGTTTGGCGCCAAGCTGTACCGCGGAGTTTACAACCGGTTCCCTGATTGATACTGCTCCGCCAACGGTCAATATAACTTATCCCGATCCTGGACAATCGGTGCCGCAAAATGGATTTGTTGATGTTTGGGCAACTGCAACGGACGATTCTGCTGTTTCTCATATAGAATTTTTTGCTGATGGCGCTTATTTTGATAATGATTTTCCGGCCACCTCCGCATCTTCTTTTGACGGTCGGGTATTATGGAATACTTCAAGTATTACAAAGGGCAGTCATAATCTAACCGCCCGAGCCTATGACATTGATAGCAACAATGCTTTTTCGCCGGCGCTAAATGTTATCGTGCGAGCTGAACATTGTTTTAATGCGGCGCGTGATGTTGATGAAACCGGAATTGATTGCGGCGGCGCGGACTGCGCGATTTGCACCGGTGGGACATGCTCTGGAAACGGAGATTGTGCTTCCGGTTCTTGCCAGAGCGGAGTATGCGTGGATACGCCGATTATTTTGGGAGTAAGCCCAGCTGATGGCGCGCCCGGAACTTATGTGACGATCAAAGGAAGATATTTTGGCACAACGGCCGGAACTGTAACTTTTTTGGGCGGCGAGGGAGCGACAGATGATAAAGTGGCTCAATTAGCGCCTTGTTCAGGAGCGTGGTCAAATACGCAGGTAGTTGTAGTTGTACCGCAAGGGATAACAACTAACGGCCCGATTGAAATAAAAAATTCCATAGGTTCGGATACGACAAATAATGCCAGAGGTCCGGCACTTCCAAATTATGTTATAACTCCGACTTTGCGTCCAGGCATTTGTGCTTTAAATCCCGTTGAAGGAAAAAGCGGTACGGATTTTACAGTAACGGGGGATGGTTTTGGTGGAAGCCAGGGAACGGGATCGGTAAAGTTTGGAAATACTTTTGCCGTTCCTAAAAATTGGACAAGTCGTCTTATTACCGCTATCGTTCCTGTTTTGGGAGCGGGGGAAAATAGTGTTTCTGTTGTGCAAAATGGTGTGGAGAGCAATGCGGTTAATTTTAACGTTCTGTCGCCAACGGCCGGAACAAAACCTTTAATTAGCTATGTTAATCCCGATAAAGGTCCGATTGGCGAATATATTACTCTTTTTGGAAGTAATTTTGGTGACAAGCCGGGCGTAGTGGAATTTTTGAGGCAGGATGGAACAAAGGCAACCGGCGACGCTAATTTTCCCACAGTTTGCGGATTAATTGATTATTGGCACAATACTTCAATTACCATTAAGGTTCCGGATAAATTTTCCGACGGAGGATCAACATTAAATTCTGCAACATCGTTAAGAATAAGAAGGATTGATAATGAACTTAGCAATACCCTCCCATTTAATATAAATAACACAACTCCGTCCCCGGGTATTTGCGGATTAAAGCCAAACAACGGTCCAATCGGAACGTCTGTTGATGTTCTTGGCGAAAGATTTGGGGCAACGGGCAGTGTAACCTTCTATAATAATGTAAATGCAACAGTCTCTGCTTGGGGCTCGGAAATTATAAAAGCCAACGTCCCGACCGGTGCGGTCTCCGGGCCGGTAAAGATTACGGTGGCCGGGAAAGGGAGCAATAGCGTTAATTTTTCTGTTGGCGATTGCGGAAAGACTCCGTCATTATGCGGCGCGGAAGAACAGTGTTGCAATTCTTCTTGCATTGCTAAAACAGCGCAATGCCAGACGGTCCCCAAACAAGGCGCTTATGCCTGGCGAATATCTACGGGCGTTATTCCAAAATCTCCGCATGTTGTAGAAGATTGTTCCACCGGAGAGAGTGCAAATACGCCCAGTCCGTCGCCGTGGAACAGCAGACCGGGCGGAAATTCCGTTTGTTTGAACGCGATTATAAATATCAGATTTGACAGCAAGCTTGATAGAAATACGGTAATTATGAATGGACTCGCGGCTGATACGGTTGCGCTTTATAAATGCACAGGGACAGTTGAGGGTAAGGATCCTTGCGCTACACGGGCAAAAATTGCGGCCAATCCGACATATTCAGGGATTTATTCAGCTGGAACGGAAAGTGATGGTTTGCAGTTTTATCCGGCGGGAGGTTTGGAAAAAAATACATCTTATTTAGTTGAACTCTCAACAAAAATTCGTGGCGCGGGACAAGGAGGTGGATACATGGAAGCAAAAGAAGATTGTGGTAATGGTTTATCGTATTGCTTTAAATTCAAAACCGCGGATAGCACTGGTTTGTGCCGAGTTGGCGGTCTTGTTACTTCGCCACAAACAATGGTTTCGGAAGAACAAGAATTTTTGGATTATTTGTCTTTGCCGCGATCAAAGGATGACGTTTGCTTAAGCCTTGATGCTTCAGCGTATTCATTTACTTGGAGCTCCTCGCAAACCGTAAAAGCGGCAATTAATAGAACGGGTATTGGCTTGGATGATATACAGAGGACGAATGCCGCCATCATACAAACTTTGGCTGAAACTTTGCCAAATGATCCTGCAATTATAACTTCCTCCATATTAACTGAAAATGTTTCCGGAAAAGGTAATCTAACTATTGATTTTTCCGATCCGATCGTTGTTTCAAAGTGGCCATCATGTACCACGGCCTGCATTAATTCCATAATTGGCGCGCAATTTAATGTAAATATGGATCCCGCGACAATAACTTTGGCAAATATAAATGTTTTTAGATGCAAAACGGAAAATTGCGACAGCTTTGACGGACAGATAGCGGGCAATATATCTTACCAATCCGATTTAAAACAATTTGAATTTATTCCTTCGCAAAGTTTGGAAATTAATAAATTTTATTTGGTGCGATTGAATACGTTTGGTATCAGAAGCACGAGTGGCGTAAATTTGACCGGCGCGAACAGTCAAAACTATTTTGTTTGGCAGTTTAAAACCAGAACGGACGCCACGTCTTGCACGATAAATAAAATAAATATCAATCCCGAGACGGCGGCGTTAAATTATATTGGGGAAAAAATTGGTTTTGATTCCGAAGCTTTGGGTGCGCCGGATTCTTGCAGTCCGCAAGGCCAAAAGTTGAATCCTTATGCGTATGGTTGGAACTGGTCTAGTACGGTGCCGGCAGTTGCCAATCTTTTAAGAAACGGCACGTATAATGTTTTGCCATTGGGAAATAAATCCTGCAATGACCAATGTTTACATAACGGGTCAAGGCCAGGATTATCAGTTTGTGGCAATGCCAAAGTTGAAAAAGGTGAGAGTTGCGATGATGGAAACACGAGATTTAGCGATGGATGCTCTGATAAGTGCTTAAATGAAGGAACGAACGCGCCGACTTGTGGTAACAATACAAAAGACAGAGGAGAAGATTGTGATGATGGCAATGTAAAATCTGGCGACGGATGCTCCGATAAGTGTTTGGCCGAAGGCGCTACGGCCGGACAATCAATTTGTGGAAACAATTTTGTTGGAAAAGGAGAGAATTGTGATGACGAAAACTCTATTTCCGGCGACGGATGTTCTAATCAATGTTTAAATGAAGGATCGTCCGGCGGAGTTGCTTCTTGCGGTAACGGAGTTCCGGAATATTCTTTGGGTGAGGATTGCGATGATGGCAATACTGCTTCCGGAGATGGTTGCTCT
>Ga0265297_10009307_pt1 | contig 12729 bp, 1 predicted proteins | sample Munlanlwell13791_FD_192502 | JGI IMG/M metagenome (GOLD analysis project Ga0265297, IMG submission 192502) | Leachate microbial communities from a municipal landfill in Southern Ontario, Canada - Leachate well 137-91 | ecosystem: Engineered > Solid waste > Landfill > Unclassified | place...
AATGAGCAAATTCCCTTGCAAGCGTTCCAAACATTATCAATCTCCAGCTCAAAAAATTCATTTCCAAGAGGCCGTACATGTCCTTAACTGAACGGTATTGCATTTAAATGTGCCCTACAGGAGGGAATAACTGGAGCAACGCATTATACACCCTGCACTACATCAGACTAATGCTATTTATTGATAAAAATTGCTATATTATACAATATGCGTCAGTAGTGAAAAAATTTCCTAACTCGTTACAAATTGACATGTTGCGTAAAAAACTCAGGATTTCCCGCTTTCGCCCCTTGCATTTCCTGGAGCCATCAGTTATATTTTGGCTGACTTTGTAGAGATAGTAAAAAAAGATTAAATCCGTTTCAAAATCATCGAAATAAAAATCCGTTTTCACAAAGGACAAGCTGCTTAATGAACCAACGTAAGCCATTCAAAACATTTATTGCTTCCCTTACTGTTTTTGTTTTTTTTGTCACAAGCCTTGGGATCAATCCCGAAGCTCTTGCTGCGGCCGTCACGCCTGAAGTGACTCTGCCGTTCCAGGTCAAGCTGGGCGAGAATCTCCACATGGCCATCCCGCGGGAATTGGGCAAGCTTGAGCATTTCAAAATGGGGCAGGGTCCGGCCATCTTTCATATCCAGACTGCTCACGGTCATTATGAGGCCCAGCAACAAATCCGCCGGATACTTCATCACCTTTCAAAAAATTACGGTATCAGAACAATCCTTGTCGAGGGCAGCGCTTTCAAGCTCAAACCCGAGATCCTGAATTTTTTCCCGAAAGATCACAAGCTCACAATGAAGGTTAATGATGAGCTTACGAAGCACGCACTTGTGAAAGGGCCGGAGCTTTTTCTGCTCGATGAAATCGGGGTCACACCCCAGAAAAAAAATGGGGGTGTGACCCCGATTTCTGCGTACGGCATTGAACAAGTTGATCTTTATCGCGAAAACGGATATGCCTTTGTCGATGTCCTGAACCAGAAAGAAAAAACACAGGACTTTCTTGCTAATATGAATGAAGGGATCGAGCGCCTTTCGGCCCCATATCTCAATGACACACTCCGCACCTTCCTGAAACGCGAAGAAGCTTTTGAAAAAAATCTTATGCCGATGGATGCCTGGCTTTCCTATCTGAAGGAACAGGCGCAAAAGAATCTCAAACTTGATCTCGCCAATGTTGTTTCCCAAGTCGAATGGCCGATGCTGGTCCGTATTTTTAAAATCCGGGAGCTGTCCTCCAAATTGGACCAGAAAGCATTTCTGATGGAGAGAAATGAATTCCTAAAGGTGCTAAAGCAGTTCATTCCCCAATCTGGCGTTCGGGACTCGTACCTCGACGAGGAACCAAAACGAGTCCCGAGATCCGAGTCTCTTTTTGCGGAGATCGAACATTTGCTTCGATCGGAGCAACAAAGTCAGCAACTCCCGGACCCCGAAACAGGCCTGCTTTTCGAAGACATGGTCAAGCATCTGCCGAAGGATTTTAACTATGGCGCGTTCCCGAACGTCCGGTATTTTATCGGAACGCTGCTTCTTCAAAGCGAACTCAAGGCATCGCTGCTCATGGGTGAGGTCCGGAGACTCACGGACCGGATCACGGACAGACTTGCCAGGAGCAAAACCGAGAAAGATTTGATCGGCCTTCTTAAGGATTACCGGTTGCTTCAGAAATTATTCGCGCTCGAGCTGGTGCCGCAGGATTATGACACTCTTCTTGCACACAAGAGGGAATTGCAGCCATCAAGGATCGTTGGCAAATTCAACAGCTTGAATGGCACGGGGTACGAAGAACGGAATACAGAAAAAAAGTTCGATATGCCGCACACCATACGCCGCACTAGAGCCGTTGAGTTCACGCATATATCCGATCTCAACCAATTGTTCGATTCCGCCATGAAATTTTACGAAGGAGTCAAGGCCCGCGACGGCGCAATGGAAGAGATGATCGAAAAGCGTCTCAAGGAAACCGGCGCCGACAAAGTCGCGGTCATTACCGGAGGATTTCACTCCGAACCCTTCCAGAATTACTTCGGCTCCAAGGATTACACCTACGCCCTTATTTCGCCCAAGATCACCGGGGCGGACAAGCAGGGCTACAACGAGTACGTTCGTAATATTCTCGATCAGACACTTCGCCCGGTAAAAAGTTCAACCCGTGAAAGCGTGTCTGCCGCATCCTCCTTTACCGAATTAAAAGACATGGGAGTTAATCCAGTCGCGTTTGCCCGTGCCGAACTTCGTGCCGCCAGTCACGTCATTGAAAATCCCTCGGATGCACAGAAATTCGCGCTTCAACTTAAAAATCGTTCTGAAGCGTTATTCCGCACCGAAAGCGGCAAAGAAGCCGCCGCACGTGCCGAGATCCGCCAGAAAAACACAATTCAGCACATGCTTGCCATTGGTGATCAGGCTAAGGAGGTTCGGGATACGATTCGTGCCTATTTGGAAGCAAATGATAACCGTGCACTTACTCTCAAGAACTGGGTGGATCAATGGGTCCGCACGGAAGCGCCAGACTCCAATTTGTATAAGGCTTCTGTCTGGGTGCAGCAGGAGTTAGCTCCGTTAAGTCAGCAGTTTTTGGATCTTCCAAAAACATTCCGAATGATTTCTGCGACCCTCGAATTATTAGAGAGCAGAAATAAGCCAATGAGGCAAATGGCGGCAAAAACGTTGCTTGGTTTTAACGATAAAAAATTAACTTCACTAAAGCTGTATCTGGAATGGACTGCTGTGCCAGAGAAAGAATGCCGCCCTCTAGACGAAGAGGAAATTTTATATATCAAATCTCAATGGCGGGAAGGGAAGGAGATCAAAATCGAATACCATGAAATCCCGGCAGTTTCTCACAAAAACGGTAATTTGTCCGGTGTTGAAGTAGAAGACGTCCCGGCAAAATTGGAAGTCAGTTTTCCCGAGGGCGTACGTTCCGAAATGCGGACGCCCTTCAAGAATGTTTATCTTTTTAGCGGAAGGCAATTGAGCAAATATCCTATGATTCAGACAGCCGTGAGGATAATCAAGATTTTGCGCAACTCGCTGGCGGTGTTTTTTGCGGCAGTTAAGAGGTTTTTTAAACCTTTGCTTGCGCCGCTGGCGGTGTTTGTCACCGCAGGGGCCGTTGCCGCGACCGTAGATGCCACCGGTGCAATGAGCAGTATGGTAGTAAACGGGTTCTACGCGGCGGCAATATTGACCGGGGTGCACTTTGTCACCAATTTAGGGGCGAGGTGGCTTGTCCAAGAGGACTATGACCCGGCGGCCGCTCAGTACCAAGGTATCAAAACACTTTTGCGGGCCAATACCCTGTATGGTTTTGTTACCCATAAAATACGGCAAGCAGCAAGTGCAAACAAAATATTGGCGTATGCTGGACAGTATTTGTTTTTGACAAGTCTCTCTATCGGTCTTATGGGGCTCTCGCCGCTCTATGCCCCCTATTTCGTGGTATCCCTAGTCACTGCCATGGTGATCGAACCGCTTTTTTATGGCATGCGTGAAGAAGTGTTTCTCACGGCAGTTGCGAGAATATTCAAGACTCTGTTCGCCGGGTTGCTTGTGGTAGGGACGCTGGCATTGTCCGGAACGACAGCGTTTCTCATAACAACGACAGCGCTTCTCATAACCTCGGATTTTATCGAAACAGCCCGGGCCATGGGTCATCTTGATAACCCGATAATGGCTGGTATATACGCGGCGACAGCATTGACAGGGGCACGCTTTATCACCAAGTTGGGGACGAGATGGGCTTATGGTCCGACGGCCGGTGAGTATCAGGGTATTATTAATACGCTGTATGGCCTGATGACCTATTCGATATGGGAAAGGGTATCGCGCCGCATATGGCCCCAGACAGGCAGCAAGATATTCGCATCCGCCATGCAGTATCTATATGTGACCGTTTTTTCTGTAGCTCTCATGGGGATCTCACCGGTCTATTTCACATTTTTCGTGATAGGCGCGATTGTACTCATGGTAATCGAACCGCTTGGTTATGACCTGCGTGAACCGGAGAAGAAACCTAAGGAAATTACCTCTCAAGGCGCCATTTCCCAACCACTTGACAAGCCCTCATCCCGCTCCGAAGTCCGGCTGACGCCCGCACAGGAAAAGCAATTCCAGAAGGCGATGAAGGATCTGCAGCCTCGCTGGGCGGATGATATTTCCTTGTTCGGTTTTATCGGGTTCGGAGCATCGCGCAGAGCGGTGGCTGCCAAAACTCTTGGCGAGCTGAAAGATACCCGGGCTGTTCCGGCGCTCATAGATGCTTTGGAGGATTGGACCCCGGAGGTCCGGAAATCTGCCCGTAAGGCGCTTAATACGATCAGTCCGCAAGGGCTGGCACAATTGAAACGGTATTTCGATTGGGTGGTTGCACGATCCAGTGATTACGATCTGCTAAGTGAAGAGGATATTAATTTTATCGTCGAGCAACTAAATCGCGGCGCGATCGTTGAAGCTTCTTATGAAAAGATCCCCGAGCAGGAACACACAGAACCTGTCAAAATGATAGCGCCGGGTTATGGATTTTTTGTAAAGTTCGCCAGCCAGGAACCTTTTGTTGATCAAGAGGCAAAGTTGGTTGTCACAATCAACAAGACCCCGGCCCCCACATTACCCTTCTCAGGCCGTTCGGAAATGCGGATCAGCAATATCCGTTCCTTTGTGAGGCAACTTTTGGAGCTTTCAGAGGTCTATTTTGACAAAGCGACATGGATCCAAACATTGGAGTCGAGCGACTCGTTTGAGGAGCTTGAGTCGTCTCAGCGGAATTATTTCAAGGAAGCTCTTACAGCCATGGGAAGAGAGACAGAAGATGAAGAACTCGAAGGGATTTTTGATGACAATAAAGAAGCCATTCTTACCGAATTAAAATCACCCCGCTCTGAGGTGCGGGAATGGCTGGACGGGTTGACGGATGATCAGAAGCTTCAGGATGCGCTTGTCTCCGTCATGGCATCGAAGGCAAACCGTAACAACGGCAAGATCGACCAGGAATTTTCAAAGCTTGCCGGCGCGTTCAATCAAAACGGTCATTTTACAGAAAATCAAAGAACTCAGGCGTTCACGCTTCTTCGTTCGAATCTGGACTTTATTCCTCAGGAAATCCTTCCGGAAAAATCTGTTCCGCTTCCTTATGGAGATTGGGCCCGTGAGCGTCCGCCTTCTGGCCGTTCCGAGGTAAGGGGTGGGAGAGTGGCCGAGATTGTGTCTGCCGGCTTGCTGGCGGTAGGGATGCCGGTATTTTACGGAGCGGTAGCGTTTCTCATAACCGCGGATACTATCGAAACAGCCATGACTACGGGTCGTCTTGATAACCCGATAATGGCTGGTGTATACGTAGCGATGGCATTGACAGGGGCACACTTTATCACCAATTTGGGGACAAAATGGTTCATCCAGCCCGGTTATGATCCAACGGCCGTTAAGTACGAGGGTATCAAAACACTTTTAAGGGCCAATACGCTGTATGGCCTGATGACCTATTCGACATGGGAAAGGGTATCGCGCCGCATATGGCCCCAGACAGGCAGCAAGATATTCGCATCCGCCATGCAGTATCTATCTGTGGCCGTTCTTTCCGTAATTCTTATGGCGCTCTTACCGCTATATTTTACGTATTTCGTGGCATTCCTAGTCACTGCCATGGTGTTCGAACCGATTTTTTATGATCTAAGCGAACCGGAGAAGGAAACTTTCGGAGAGGCAAAAAACACCGCAGTATTGAGGAAGAGGGATAGTTTTTCGGGGCCTGGTTTTTGGGCTCGTCTGCAGGGCATCCCGGCCATGCAACTCCTTCACAAGGAGGTTCTGGAGATCCAGACAAGATTACAAAGAAACGAAATTGATTTGAAAAAAGCAAAAGAATTAATTTGGGAACTTGTTCAAAAAGCCCCCGGGATCGATGAGTTAATGTCATCCAGTGACAAAGAGACTATTGCATCAATAACGGGCCGGCCTCTCGCCTTCGGAGCTCTCGGGACAAGATACCGCGCCCTTTTCGAGCGTCTCGTGACACAGGCAGAGGATTACGGAGTGATGTGGCAAGGCTATGAGAGAAGGTGGCGGACGAGTTCGCTTTTGGAACTGATCGATTGGACACTGGAACAGATCAAGGCGAATCCCAAGCTTTCAAAGTCCCCAACCCCGATTGAGCAAAGGATCATAGCTTTCAAAAAAGACCTTCAGCGTGCTGCCCGCTCGAAGGAGCGAAGCGAACTTCGCACTGAGAGTGGCGACAAACCCGCCACCGTACGTGCCGAGGTGAGGAGTTCGTGGCAGGAAAGTTTGGTAAGGCCGCTTGCCATGGTTGGGAGTTTCGGGTTAGGCAGTCTTACCTTTGTTCAGGTTGCGGCCAATGAGTTTGCGAAAGCTAATACGGATGTACTGGGATTTAGTATGGCTTTCGCCGGGACGGTGACGATCGGGCTCATCGGAGGAGTTATAGCAGGTTTTGCATCTTACGGAATTATTCTGGGGGGTTATCTTGCCAGTGACTCGGTTGTGAGATCCGTTAAATCCGTGTTAGGACTGCCGTTAACCCCGCAGAATCGGCTCTTGCGGAAGACTTCGGGTGTGTTCCGTAGCCGTTCCGAGGTGAGGAGTTCGTGGCAGGAGAGTGTGCTGAGGCCGGCCGCAATAATGGTAAGCGCCGGGTTAGGCGGTCTTACTTTTTTTAATGTTGCAACCTATGAATTCGCGAAGGCTAATGTTGAGACCCTTGGATTTAATACAACCTTTGCTGCGACGACGGCAATCGGGATCATCGCCGGAATTATGGCAGGTTTTGCACTTTACGGGATTGTTTTCGGGGGTTATCTCGCCATGGGATCGGTTACAAGGGCCGTCAAATCTGTGCTGAAAAGGACCGATGCGGGTGCGGATCAGCCTCTGGTGGATCATCTGGCATCAAGCGCCGTTGTTCAGCAGGCGTTCCAACACTATCTAGACACTTCCATGCCCGATCAGCGTGGCGAGGCGCTTGAAAAAGTGGCCCGCGCCATCGTTTCAACAGCAGGTGCTGATGTGCTTTCACAAAAAGATTTTAATGCAGTGATCAAGCCGTTGATCATGCAGTTGGGATTAGGAGACAGAATTATCTGGAACGAGCAGATCGGCGCGATAACAGCAAAGGTAAATACCATGGCTTCGAGGATAGCTTTTCAAGAGGTCACTGGTGCCAAATCCCGCTCGGAAACGCGGACCATCGATGTCCAGCGCTTTGTACGTGAACTTTTGGAGCTTTCAGAGGTCTATTTTGAGGCAGGAGAATGGATTGAGGAGTTTACTTCGAGCGACTCATTTGAGGAGCTTCCGTCGTCGTACCGGGGATATTTTGAAGAGGCTCTTAGAAATATAGGGAAAGATCCGGAGGATGTGGATGTCGAGAAGATTTTTAATGACAATAAGGAGGCCATTCTCGCTGAATTAAAACCCCGCCCCAACAGCGTTTCGATCGAAGAGGCTGTCAGGACATGGACGAACTGGACTGAAGTTCCTGATGAGGTTAATCCGATCCGTAGCCCTAAAGAAACGTATATCATCCGTGAAAAGATCCTGGGGGACAATGTGCTCCGGATCTATTCGGGCAAGGAGCACGGAAGCTTTGGGATCCAGCTCTGGAAGAAGATAGATGTGGAGCGGTACGATGTTAACACGTTGTTCAGCATGAGGTGGTTTGGGGCCCATAATCAATGGATCCTGGGGGCGGAAGCGGCTGTTATGAAATCCGAACAAAGCCCGGAAGTAAAACTCTTTTTTGATAATGCCAAAACGATCCTGTACGTTATTTTCCCCACGGCCCAGAATGTCGCGGATCTTAGGGAGCTCGGGGTTGAAGATACGTCCGAGGCCCGTATCTTTGCCGAAGAACAATTTAAAGCGGTCTCTCGGGTTCGTTCGGAATTGCGGGACTCAAAACCGGTGAACCAGGGGTTTTGGCTGTCGAAGCCAACCGTGACTCAACCACCAGCTCAGACTAATCCGGTAAACCAGGGGTTTTGGCTGTCGAAGCCAGCAGTGACTCAACCGCCAGTTCAGACTAATCCGGTAAACCAGGGGTTTCGGCTGTCGAAGCCAGCAGTGACTCAATCGCCAGCTCAGACTAGTCCGGTAAACCAGGGGTTTTGGCTGTCGAAGCCAACAGGGGACCCCTTGGCCAAAATGATCGAAGGTCTTCCGGAGACCGTGCGTACAACCCTGAAAGAGAAAAAATTTGATCCCGTCGATCTGGCAAAAGCACTCGGCATGATCGGCGGGCTTAGGGCGGATGCATATAAGGCCGGAGACCTGAAACTAGCCGGACAGCTCCGGGAAATTGAAATTACCTTACTTCCACGAAAAACCGCAAAATTGGCGGATTTTGAGCAGGACCTTCGCTCCGAAATGCGGATATTTCCAGGCCTTACGGAGCATTTGGGAAAAGTTTACGAAGCCTGGGGGATCGATGAAAAGAGCGCCGAAGGTAAGAGTATAACGGAAAGAATCAAGAACTTAGCAGACCGGCTTTATGTCGCAGGAATGACAATCCGGCATCTAGCTATGGGCACTAAACCGGAAAAGCCTGACTTGAACGGGCCTAAAGCGCCGATCCGTGTTCGCGAAGAAAAAGGCTCTCTGACGGAAGTCTCGGATCAAGGGAACATGGTTTTGACCGCAGTGCTAGCGGAAGATGAATTGCGCGGGAAAGGTGTCTTTTGGCGCAGGGACATCGAAAATGATCCTGCAAAAGTCGCGCAATATTTGGATTATGCCTCTAAAACACACGAAACCTGGAATTCGCTTGACGGTGGTATTGGTGAGAGCGTCATGCGCGAGAAGTGGCTGTTAAATCGGGGGCTCCGTGCCAGATTGAGCAACATTTTGTTGCAACCCGAAAAAGCGGACACGAAATATCAGCTCTCTTTGGCAACTTTAGCGACGGGAGAAGAAAAAGGGGAAACGGACGAGATCATTGCCGCACTCCGAGAAATCGAAAAACTGGCTGGATTTGAGCCTTTGACTGTCAAGATGGGTGCCAAAGCAACGGATCTTGGACGCAACGAGAAAATTCGAGAAAACAAATATTTCGTGCAGGATGCGGAAGTCCGGCTGCTTCTTATCGCGGATCTTGCAGCTAGCAGGAAATTCGGAAAATTTACATTCCAACCTTTCGTCAATTATCAATCCCGTTTATCTTACGAAGAACTCATGAAGAGACCCTGCCTTTGGGACATTATTGAGGGACGGGTAAATCCCCGCACCTATGAACAGGCATTGAAAGATGCAGGAGCTGAAGTTCTGGATCCCTTGGATCAGAAAGATCTTCCGAAATTCGAGATCAATCCTGGAGAGACTCATGGTCTTCCGACGTTGGACAGCTCTGTCAGGGCCAAAGGTCAGCCTGGCGGGCATGGACAATGGGGCGTTTATTACATGATCAACTTCACGGAAAACGCTCCACCCCAAGACGGATTTTTTCATGCGCTGTTCTTTGGCAATGGCGATAACCGGAAAGGGAACCCTGAACCGGTCGTGACCGGTTTTGTAGGAGTCGAAAAGATACCCATTCTGAAGATCACCACCCCGGCAACAGCGATCGATAAAAAAGGCGGTAAAGAAGGGGTCCGTGTCATTAAGAATAACGGAAGGGTTATTAATGTTCTCGAGATGTTCGAAGAGATCGATGCGAAAATGGCCGGACAGGCCGATCTTTTCTATGCGGCCGGACAACGAAATGGGTTTGGCCAGGAAGGAAAACAGCTTTTTAACACGAACTTGTTCTATTTCAATATTGATCTTCTACATTCGATCCTGACGGAAATGCGTAAAATTGTCGGGCAAAACGACTTTCTGGATGCCATCATGCCGACTTTGTTCGACAAGAGCGAAAAGGCCATGACCATTGGTGGAAAAAAATACGTGTCCATGGACGCGGCGATCGGGTATGTCGTTCATAACCTTAATACTTTTTACAGCACAGATCCGCGGCTTGAAGAATTGAGAAAAAAATATGGTTCCCAGATCCTTTATTTTATGGTTTATGACCGCGAGATCTTTGCACCCAAGAAAGCGTCTTCCGATCAATATCTGCAGGAAGCAACTGACTATTACAGCCCGTTTAATGAAAAGATAAAGAATTTCACAGACGCAGAGCCGGGGTTAACTCCTCCTGGCTTTAATGCCACGGATTCGGTCATAAAGGATGGGAAAAAATCCGACACCAAATTCTGGAACGAGTCCCAACATTGGCTTGATTCTTTAGGTTTCTCCCGTGTCCGGAAAATGATTTCCCTGACCATTGAGGGGCGTGTGACTATCCGTAATGCCGAATATGTTGGCGAGGTGGTCATTATCAACAAGTTTGGACAAACAGACAGAACGAAACCGGCCAAGAGAGTTGTCCTTAGCGACGGTGATTACCTCAACCAATTGAAATCAATGGGATATTGGGCCGGCGACCACCTGTTGCTTGAGAATGTGCGGATCAACATTGCAGACGACGGTTCCCTTTCAGTTCTTCCTATCCGGGCTGTGCATGACGAATCGGGCGCCGTAAGGATCCGTTCAACCGAAGCGTCAGTGGCCGCGTTTGCCGATCTGGCGGCCCGGGGATTGAATATCAGCGGTTTTCCGGAGATCAAGTTCAAAGACGGTGGTGAAATCTCGATCGATCCGGACGAATTTAACTCCAGCATTACCATATTTATCGGCAACGGCTTTGTGGTCGAGAATCCGGTTCGTTTCCACGTGCGGGGACGCAACAATATACGTATTGACGACAATGTCCGTTTGACCGGCGTAAAGGGATTGACGCTGGATCTGACCCTCGAGGAAGGGCATTGGCTCCATATCACCAAGTCTGTAATGGCAAATATCTTAAGTACACTTCGAAATAATGATGTTAATGCGGCTTTTAAAATGTACGAAGACCTTGTTAGCAAAAAACGTCTCGGTGAAGCATATTTTATCCGTCGGCTGACAGCGTCGCTTGTAACCAGTCCTTTGGAAGAGGCAACTCTTTTCCAGAACGCCCGAAAACTGAAAATAATGATAGACGATTTTGAAACTCAACTGAGTACTCGCGCAAATCGCGCCGAGGTGCGAACAGAAGAAGCTATTTCAAGATCCGAAGTCCGGGGACTGCAGACGGTTCTTGTGTTGAAAGGCGCGCGGGATACTTTTATAGAAAAGATCCAAAAAGAGTTTCCGGACGCTAAAGTAAAAGGAAATCTAAGTACCGCTGATGCCAGAAAGATCGTTGCAAAAGAAGGTCCCACGGTTCACGCAATCGTTGGGGAAGCTCTCGGGTATGATATGGATGCAAACGCGCTCCAGTTCCAGATCGAAGGTGTTTCAAGGCTCGTGGAAGATCTGAAGGTTTTGGGACTGAAAGACACACAGCTCTTTTTCATGGCGGACGCTGTTCGTCCGGAAAATACCAGTACCCTGCAGAAAAATACTCTATCGCGCATCAACGTAACGGATACCATGAGTGTTTTTCCCAAGGATAAGGTCGGTGCCGACAGTTTCCTGCAAGGACTGCGGGAAATCGACAAGTCACTTCGTACCCGGTCCGAGGTGCGTGCGGGCGGCCTGAAATCCAAGACCCCCGAAGCCTTAAAACCTGTGCGGGTCGAGTTGAGCGAGGACGACCAGCGGCTTATCGAAGGGCTTTATTTTGACATTATTCCCTGGCATAAGGTTCAAGAAGTTGTTGGCCGTGTCGGGGGGAATGTACGGGCCGCGCATGTGGTGCTGTCCGCGATCGTGGAGAGAATAACCGGTACTCCTGCCCTGCAAGAGCTTAGGGGGCAGCCGGCCGAAAGCATCCTGCAAAAGTTTTTTGGTCCCGAAGTATCCCTTTCTCTTTCTGCAAAGGCCTATGAAATTAAACCCCAGGACAAAGTAAAAGAGGCAGGCGGGGCCGTGGTTTTTAGCCAACAACGGTTTGAACAGACTGTGTCAAGCCTGCGGGCACTATTTGATTTATGGAAAGCTGCAGAGGCCTTACAGGGAGATAAAGACGAGCCTGTATTGATCGTTGCCGGACAAGTCGACGTGGATGGTTTGATCCGGACGCTGACGAACAAGAATTCCGGACTGACGCCGTCAGAACGGAATGAATTAAAAAAAATGAAAGTTTCAAGATTTTTGAAGACTATAGAACCTTCTCAATTAAACGGTTTCATTGCTGCGCGCCGCGGGGGTGTGGTGACGTTATTGGCAGATGAGAAAGAAACCGAAGGGATTCAGGGCGGCATGCATGTCGTATTTGGAAAAGAACTTGCCTCGGAGGATGAGTTGTTGGTGACGGCGATCGCGGTCCTTCTCAAACAGAAAGCCGACCAATTGGCCGATGCGTCGCCGGAGGTCCAGGCGGCCCTCCTTAAGAGCATTCCGCAGGAATTCCCGGGACTTGTGTCACGGAGGGCGAATGTGTTTTCAGTGGAGCATCTTGTTCAACTCGCACAACAGCTTGTTGTCAGCTTGAGGCTGATCGGTAAATCCGCATAAAGCAGTCTTTTGCCGCAGCGCGCCGGCCGTACCCCAGTTTTCTGGAAACTTCCATTTTTTCTATAGCAAAGTCCGCAAAATTTTTCAGAGATTCCTCGCCGACATTCATCCCGCCGCCAGCGAGGCGGGATTCACTCGCGCGTTCGGCTTTGCTCGCCCATGAGGCCTTGGCGGAGGCAGCTGTCGGAGTCCCGCAAAGCACGGTTTCCCCTGATCTTAAGGGGAATTTGC
>Ga0265297_10009308_pt1 | contig 12728 bp, 44 predicted proteins | sample Munlanlwell13791_FD_192502 | JGI IMG/M metagenome (GOLD analysis project Ga0265297, IMG submission 192502) | Leachate microbial communities from a municipal landfill in Southern Ontario, Canada - Leachate well 137-91 | ecosystem: Engineered > Solid waste > Landfill > Unclassified | place...
TTATTTAATTCTTTTTCAATACCTTCAAATGTATCTAAAACTCCTTGTACATATGCGTTTTGAATAGTATTTCGTGGAAAAGATTTTAAAATATATTCTTTTACTACTTTTTCTAATTTAAGAAAAGCTGTCTGAGCATTCATAAATCCTAATTTCTCAGAATTTTTACATAAAGTTTTTAAATCTAATTGTAATTCTTCTATATAATTTTCTGTATTCATTTATTTCTCCTATCTTAATCTTTTATACTATTTATTATAATCCATTTTATATATTTGTCAATAGGGAATATTTATTTATTTTCCGCAATATAATTATAAATAAATTTTTGTAGTGATAATGGTAAATCTTTCCAATCAACAAAATTATCTCCATCTTCCGTCATATCCCCATCAGTACTAGAAAATACTCCTTGAGGATAAGATGGATTGTCACTACAAGTCAATGTTTCAATAATTTCATTATCTTCTTGACCATAATCAAGAACAATAGTCCATTGATCTATAAATTCAGAATTACAACAAATTTTCTCAACTTCATTTGGTTGTTTCATTCTGCTAATCCTTTCTGTTATTTGCTATAATCTTTAATTTTAAATCCAACTTTTTCTACCTCTTTTACCCTTGAATCTGGTTGATCTTCTTTTAATGCACCACAACGGCCACAGCAAGTCACATAATCAGGATGAATATAGTTTGTTAGACAATCACAATCCCAATATTTTTTAGTTATTTGGATATCTCCAATATCTTCAGTCATTTAATATTCCTTTCTATTATAGTATATCAAATAAGATTTCTTTGCCAATATTTTTTGTAATAATATTTTGCCATACTTTAGAACCTATAAATTGAGAAAGAGAAGAATCTGGATTAACCCACTGATATTCATTATTGGATATTTGTTTGCCCCAAGAATGTACTGTTATATTTCCAACTGCCAAAATTTCTTTGGTTGTTAATTCTTCATCAGACATTAATATAACTCTATATCCACCAGAAGATAATGATTGTACTCTTATAATATCATTCATAATTTATTCCTTCAAAAGATAATAAAACTTGAATTTCATGCTACTTTTTTGATTCATATTCCAAATAATAATCTAAAACTTTTTGGTCATCACTACCTTGATATAATAAACCAACTTTGTTATATACCTGATAAACAAAACTTTCTTCTTTGCCTTTTGCAATAATCCTAATTTCTGTTTTATTTTGTCCTACAATTTTTCCCTGTCCATTAGATAAAATTTGTAGTAGTTTATTCATTCTATCACCCTTTCCCAACTAACCTTATTAACTTCATCCATAATTCCATCTACCAAACCTTCTATCGCTTCTTCATCTAAATAATCTGAATCAATATCCATGAGTCCCTCTCCGCCATCAGAGATAGCATCTACTAAAATCTTGCGTAAAATATCTGGTTGAATTTCTAATGTTTTGATTTTCATTTTTTTATTCTCTTTTTCTAAGAAAAATATTCTACTGCAAAACCATCATATGTAGTATAAACAACTTCCCTTATTCCTTTTGCTTTTATCATCTCTGTACAGGCCGTACACGGCTTCGCCATAGCCCAAGTACCATTCTTCCACTGTCTGAATACATATAATATACAATGTTTATATGGGATTGTTAAGTCCTTTGCCCTAAGTAGACAAATTGTTTCCGCATGTGCTTTAGGAATTACGTTATTGCCATAAAAAACCCTATGCCTGTTATACTCTGCTTGCATAGGGTGGGTTTTCTCTGTATTATATCCTACAGAAACAATATGTTTTTTATATACCAAAATCGCTCCCAGCTTTTGTTTATTGTAATCCGAAAGGAAGGAAGCGTTTTTGGCAAGTTCAAGATATTTTATGTGGTTGTTCATTTTTTCCTTTCAAATATAAAACCTAATGAAACTCAAATTTTATTGTCTTTTTATAAAGATTTAATTAGGAATTAGTCCTTTATAAATATATCCATTATCTTTACATGCCATGCGTAAAGCCCTGAATTCATCTGGTTTTCCGCATGTTCCTTTTACATACACTTTACCATTGCGAGACATTGTTTGAACAAACTGTATTTCAAAAATAAAACCTAGGTTTTTACAAACATTTTTTGTCAATATGCTAGTTGTAGAATACATTTTTATCCTTTCTAAAATACAATGAAATTAGTGTTTTATGCTACTTTATTTATCAGCCATTCCCAATTCTCATAAACTTTGCTTGTAATTTCACGTACCCATTGTGTTTCTTCAAAATCTTCTTCTCCGTTATTATCTGTTACTTTATCGCCATGATAAAGGTTAGCAGAATCAATTTCTACATCAGGATATTCTTTTTTTAATGCGATAGTTGCTAATTCAATAAATTTATTAGCACTAGCCGGAATATCAAGTTGACCTAAAATTTCTTCTTCCATTCCTTCAAATAAATGACTATTGCTAATTGTTATTTTCATTTTGGTTTTCTTTCTAAACTATTATAAAAGATGTATTTTATTGGGTTATCCAAATTTTAATTCTAATTCAGATAAGTTATAAAAATAAAAATCTTCTCCGCTATCTTCCGTTTCAATATGACCGGAACCATCAGGATAAATAACCAAACAAATATCTTCTCCGTATTCTAATTCAATATTTTTTAGTATTTTTTGTAAGTCCATAATTATTCTCCTTTCAAAACATCATAAAATGGTTCTTTTATTGGTTTCTGTTATTCTTCTATTTCACCAAGTTTGTTAAGAGTGTTACAATCAAAATCTTCGTTGTGATCAAAATTGAAAATTTCTTGCCAATCAAAACCACAATCATTACATTCACATATACGCCAAGCCGTATCTTCATCTGAATTAAATCCGCATGACGTAATTTCTTCACTATCACATTTTGGACATTTATTCCATTGTTTAGCCATTTTATTATTCCTTTCGTTATCTAACACCAACTGTTATAATAGGACAGACAAATAAAAACAATCCTAGAAAAAATATCGCAAAAAATATAGTAATAGATTTATTCATTTAATTATCTTCTTGATTATATAAGTTGTCTTTTATGGCATATTCAACAAAATCAAATGAAACAACTTTGCAATAATCAAAAGCATATTTTTCATTTAATTTTTTAGCAACATTATCAGCTTCTTCTTTTGTTAAATATACTTCTTTAGGGAAAGATGTATCATAAAAATTATTATCTATAATAAACCAAAGATTATTTATTTTTATCATATTATTTATACCTTATTTGTTTCCAAATTCTATAATATCAATTGCCCTTGATAATACTATTAATCTGTTGTTTATAGATTGATGCTGAATAGAATTATCTGTATTTTTTCCCTGTAATTCTGTAATTGTTAATTCGGGTAAATTCTTTAAATGATTTAAAAAATCTTGTCGAAGAGATTGTAATTGTCTTAAAGTATATTTTTTAGACCAATTTTTAGCAATTGATTCAATCTCTTGTTTTGTGCTATTAGCCCATAATGTATCTTCTTCTAACATATTTTTACCCTTTCACTAATTCAGGATTTACTTTTATAATTATATACCAATTTGGTTTTAAGTCAATACCCATTTTGTGAGCAAATGAACCGAATTTTGTATTACTCCTTTTGCAATTACATTCTCGACAGGCTAAAACTATTGGAGATGGACGTTTTCGTTCAGCATATTGTTTTCTGGTATGATTACATTTTGGATATACATGATCAACTGTTACCATATTTGAGGGATATTTGATATATTTTTCTTCTGGATGTTGAAAAAAAATCATATGTTTTCCACACCAGAAACATTTGCCTTGTTGTTTCTCGTAAAGTGCTAATCTTGTTTGAATACTACGAGACATAATTTAATTTCCTTATCAATCTATGATAATTTCTTCAACTTTAACAACACATTTAAATACTTTAACATTAGATTTCCCAAATTGATTAACATAAAAATTATATTCTGGTAAAACATCTGAATAATAATAAAAATTAGATGTTCTAAATTTATCACCATTTCTGTTTGTATGTTCAATTACATAATATTGTTTATCAAAATTATCATTCATATTCTATCTCCTATTATTCCTTCCAAAAAATATGATCCATCGGATTATCGTCATTATCACCTTTAATAAATTCTAATACTTCTAATAAATGAGTTAATGTTACTGATTTATTTCGATTATGTATTGTTTCTGGATTTTCTGTTTCCTCCACTAACCGATTATAAATCAAATCAATTCGTTTTTCTAATTCTGTGTTCATATTATCCTTTCTATTAATGTAATGAAATTCTCATTTTATCGGGTTCTGAAATTATTATATGCTTCTTTTAATGTTGGATTAGTATGCCAAGATTCTCCAATTAATTCTTCTGCATATGGAAATATAAAAGATGTTTCGACTGGTTCTTCATAATGTGAATTTATTACCAAGAAGTTATTTCCTTTATATCCAACCCATTCACCAACTTTTGCCGTTCCAATCCAATAGTATAAAACTTTTGTTCCCATATTTCCCTTTTTCTGTTAAACCTGATGAAATGCTCGTTTTATTATGATCCTTCTGCGAGTCTTAAGTCCGTTGTAAGAATCTCATATTCTTCGGTTGTAATAATATTATAGTCAACAAGTGCTGTTATGTATCCATGAACATGACGATTCGATCTCATTAAATCTTTTTTCTTATTTTTTTCACGTAATTTTGTTAGCCACGGAAAAAATTGATTGAAAATCTTTTTATACATTTTTGATTCTCTAACTGTCATATTTATTTCCTTCTATTGAGTAGCATAAAATACCCGTTTTATTGGTCTTTAATTTGATCAACATATCCGTCAATTCCGGTATGCCATTTTCCATTTTCATCCTGAAAATGAGTAGGCACAATATCATCTTCAGGTTCACCATTATATTCAATAGTTGTAAATAAAGAAATTCCCATATTGGCTAGTTCTTTTTTAAGTTCATCTGAATCTGTAATAACCAATCCTGCACCGTCTAATTCTTCAATCAAATCTACAATATTCATACGATATGACATGGTACGCTCCTTTCGCTCTGTTAAGGTAATTTAAATTTAGTTTCATCTAAATTTACATATGGATATCCAAAGCGCAATGCCTGTTCTGCATCTTCAGGTTGCCATAATCCATTTTCATCTTCTACAGCATTTCAATAAAATGTTGGTGTAATTGAATCATCTGGAAAAGTATTCCAATTACAAGTAAATTCTTTTCCATTATCTGTTACGGCTTTCCATCCCTCATATTGATGTTTTGTATCCCATAATCCGGGAACGGCCTTAATTTCAATGATTTTAACATTATAAGATTCTAATACAATATATCCTGTTTGAAAAATTCCCAATTGATCTCTATATGCCTTATGAGAAAATTTTGTTCTCAATAAAGTTAATTTTCTGCCTAAATTATTCATATTGTTATTCTCCTTTTTTGTCAAATAACATGAAATCTTTGTTTCATGCTATTTCTTTATATCATTGAGACAAAACCATTTTGCTGCTTTAATACCGTTCTTTCGTCTTTTGTCAATTTCATCTTCAGATGGTTTTTCTTTGAAATAAACCAACACAGAATCAGATTTATTATCAAAATATCTATATCCAGACAAATACCCAACTTGATTATTATGGATAGCTACATTATGCCAACCTTTACGCATATCTTCTGTTAATTCAAACTCTCCTTGATAATCGTCACCACCATCAAAATAAATAACCGTATTTCTAGTTTTCATCATCATTTATCCTTTCATATAATAGCATGAAATATCTATTTTATTCCAAATCGCCTGTTAATGACCAATCAGGATCATAACCGCTTGTATATCCTTCTTCAATCATATCGGCAATCCTACGTAGTAAATTAACCATATCTAAAGTATCCTTTACGGATTCAGGAATATTAATTTTAATTTCTTTTTTGTTTGACATTTTTTACCTTTCTATTAAACCTAATGAATGACAAATTTTATTACCTTACATAACACATTTTAGGCAATTTGTTAATGATATTTGCTATAGCTTTTTGTGTTTTTTCAATAGGACATCGTTCCATTGTTGCAATAGCATCAAAGTATTTCCCTTGCTTTATTTGTCTTTTTGCAATAGACAAAAATGTATTATGTACTTTTTTAGATGTTATTCTAAAATTACTACGTGATTTTTTATAATTTTCTATAATTTTCATTCTGTTAAATTCCTATTCTGAATATAGTGGATGATCTGTTATATTCCAGAGATATACATAATCTTGTAATACTAATTTTTGGCAATCTTCTGGCAAATCATCATAATTAATTTTCTTACCTAAGTGTTTATAAGACGGCTTATCAATCTGAAAATTTTCCTGATTCCGCATTCCTATACCTTGCGGATGAAACGGATTCGCATTCATAAAAAGATTCCAAAATTCACCGCCAGTATTTTTTGTATAATTTCCAGTAAAACAGACCGTATAATTATCAGCAGTTTCACCGTTGTTATCATAACATCGAATATAACGCGGTTTTTCATCTGGCAATAATCTCTCTTTACGTTCAAGATATTTTTTATTCATTCTTTTAATCCTTTCTGTTAAACCGCATGAAAGAGTTGTTTTATTGGGTTTAAATAGGTTTTAATTTATTTTCATCAAATACTAGAGAACCTTTACCGAGAATATTAACAATCCATTTGTGATATTCTCTATAAGGATATAAATTATCGATAATAATGCCTTCTTTTCCTATAAGGTTATCATACGTTTCGTTACCATTGTTCAGAATAATTTTAACTTTAGTTCCAATTTTAAACATTTTTTGCTCCTATTATTTACTTATTCAATATTCAAATATATCATACTACATTTATTTTGTTTTTTGTGAAACCATAAATTGCATAATCTGAAAATTGCGCTAAAAACATTTTTATAATATTCATATGATCGGCCTGATCCATCTGAATACCTTGAAATTACTATAAAATTTTTCATTTTTTGCTCCTATTTTATTGATCTTGATTTTTTGAAATTTTCCAGCCTTTAGGTTTTAATTTAATATTTCCAAGAAACGGAATTCTTTGGATAAATCCGCTTTTATCTTTTTTTTCAATCCATGTTATTGTATTTTGTACTATTGCTTTTTTCATTTTATTATTCCTGTTATTTCCAAATTGGTAATACTGTAAAATATAATCCACCAATAGGAAGTTTATTATTCAATTCGTCTACACTTCGCCAACTTATAAAACAATTGTATGCTTCTTCTGATGAAACAAAAGTTAAATCAATTGCATATCGAAATATCTGTCCATTTTCATAAATTACAAAGATTCCGTATTTCATAATTTATTTTTCCTTTCCTGTTAAGAAGAATAATCTTCTGCACATTCATTATTACAAAATAATTGCTCTTTATCTTCTGGAGTGAATATTTGACCGCACCATAAACAAGAACGTTTTTCATCTTTCCACGCATTAGGACAGCCCGATTCATGACATTTGACATTATTTATATATAAGACTTCACAAGAATCACACATTGATTTTATCCTTTCTCGGTCTGTTAAGACCAATGAAACATTGATTTTATTGGGTTTATAATGTTTCATATCCCCAAACACGACAAAAAGAAAAAGTTTTCTTTAGTTCTTGATTTTTATTAAAACAAATTTTTTGAGCTTGTTTTAATGTAAATAATGTAGCTTGTTGTTTTTGAAAAGTTTTTTCATGAAATAATTTTTTATTTTCTTTTACAATCCATAAATAGCCATCAAAAACATCGCCATATTTTGTAAAAACAATATATTCCTTTTTCATTTTTTATTTTTCCCTATATGTTATTGTATCTTTACACGTCTTTTAATCAATCTATGGGAGTATTGCGGTTCATTCTCTCGGTATTCTTTTAATCGTTTTTTGGCTTCTTTTCTGGTACTTTCAGCGGTTAAATCTTCCCATTCGTTATCATAATTATAATTTCCCTGTACAATGTATTCATCTTGTGTTAATCGTTTGTATGCCATTGGTAAACCTCCGCTATTGTACTGCATAATTTTATACTCATTTTATAGCCGGAATCTGTTATGTGTTCCGGCTATGTTGTCAGGATAAAATTAATTTTCCATTGCCTTATTATATTCTGATTCTGTTGCTCCCATGTCGTCAAAGTCCTGAAAAATTTCTGACAATAGGTCAAAGTTTTTACCGGTTAATTTTTTGCTTGCTCCGTCAAACCAATCAAGAAAAACATACTCAATTTTAGTAACACTAAAAGAAATTGATTTTCCCCATGATAAGGGATTGTGTTTAAAGTTTTGTTCTGTATAAAACCTGAATTCGTCTGACGGGCCACCATAGGATAATTGATACCGAAAATATCCTTTACGCTGTCCTTTGAATGTTTTCGGAGCAACATAATCAAAACATAAACCGTATTCGGCGAAATTACCTAAATCTGGATCGTTTTTCTCTGAATCTTCTTGGTACAAATTCCAGAGTGTTTTTAAATCTGAAATACGATCTTTTAGTTCCTGATTAATTCTATCTTTGCATGTTGATTCTGACATGATGTTATCTCCTTATTTTCTGATATAACTTAGTATAACCATTATGTTAAGCCTTGTCAATGGGGAATTCCAAAGTAGCATAGAATCAGTATTTCATGACTCTTTTTGTTAAAATGATGGAAATTTGATGTCATAACATAGGCAAAAATTTTGTACATCAATGAAGTAATAAACTACTTCACCGTCAATTAATCCAGCAGTTTGACCACGCATAAAATTTTCAAATGCTTTAAATTCTTCTACCGAGAATTGAGTTTTCAAATATGATTCATAAAAGCCTAATTCATGAGTCTTTTTCATCTTAATTTATCCTTTCTTTTTTAATAAACAATCGGCACAATACCGGATTATATTTAACCTGTTCCCGTTGTCGAATCTTTTCTGCCTGTTCTTTTGTTGGGAAGATGTCAATAGGTTCAATATCCGCGTCTGACCATGATACAGTTTTATTATTGCGAGTTTTTAAGTATAGTGCGTGTCCTGTCATTAATTTATTCCTTTCCGTTATTATATTTTTAAACTGTTTCGGCTATTTCTGTTTCAATTGATGTAAAAAATTCTTCTACGTCATTATCCATAGAAAGAAGAAAACCAGTTTTGTGAATATCAGATTCTAAAGCAAGATTGATTTCTTTGTCTCCATTACCATTTCTATAATTGTAATGGATGCTTGTTATGTTGTGGTATATCATTCTTTTTGTTTGTGGTGGAGAGTCTGAATATATAGAATCTTTTTTGAAAATCACTGTTACTTTCATACCAAAATTTTGATTATTCATTGTTTATCTCCTTATTTTGTATAATCCGAATTAATTATACTAGTCTGTTATACTGGTATTGTATAACAGAATGCTATAATTAATCAATTTTAGTGATAGTTACTTTATATTTTTCTCCATCTTCCATCAAGAAGGTAAAATAATTTTCCCTGTCATTGACATCACAAATTAAATCACCATCAATAGAAAAAAATGATTCTTGTGTGTTTGGGATATCCCCATTCAAAACATCATAAATATAATGTAAAAGTTTATTGATCATTTTATTATCTCCATAATGTATAATCCGAATTAATTATACTGGTTTGGCCTGTCACAGTCAGGCCAAAACGCTATAATCAATTTATTTAATCGATGAGTGTTGATTCCTTTTCATCAATCAAATTCTGAATCCACTGCGTACTAGATTCGCTTTGTGGTTGTGCCAACATCTTGCGTAATTGCTTTAATTCTCGGCGAATCTGCGTTTGACTTTTCGAGATAATTTTTCCAGTACTATCATATTTATCACCGGGTTTTTTGATAGTCTGTTTTGTTTCTGGTTGAGTGTTAAAGTTTTTTGATACCATGTTATACGCTCCTGTTATTGGTTTTTGTTATTAAGAACAAAAGAAATTTTTACGATATTGATAGTATGCTGGATTTTCTTTATTTAAACATTCCAACATAATCTTAATTGCTTCTTGTTCTGGTAATTGTCTTCCACCATTCAAAGAAATTGTTTTTTTTCTCGGATGATAAAACGCTATTCTACCAGTTGATTGATATTGATTGATTATTTCTTTAATTTTTTCTTTATTCATTGGTTGACTCCTATTATATAAATTATTTACTCATTGATACCGGTTATGTGTATGATAACCGGTACGTATGAAGAAATAATTAATGTATCATAGTTTCATCAAATTTTTTGTATAGTCCTTCTTTTTTCACCGGGGAATTTGTTTTCTGTAACCATTCCCACCGGGAGAATTTAGCATTCCATTTATAAAATCCTTTGCCACAATACCATATTTCCTGATTCTGTTTATTTGTTTTACGAGTGGAATTCATTTTTTCTGACATTTTATCATCTCCGTTTGTTTTGATTAGTTCTTTATTACAATAGCATAGTAGCAAAATTAGAATCACTTGTCAATAGGCAATTTTACTAAAATAGAAAATTGATACAATGATACAATTTATAAAATTTTATGTTTATTTAATGGATTTTATGATAATCTTACCGGGCGATCTGGTAAGGAATCTATTATAGTATTATAGAAAGAGAATATAAATATATAAGGAATTCGCCGGGGAATCTACTAAGGAAGTAGCTATAAAATACCGTCTGACAGGCCACAGAAACGATTTTCCGGGCTTTAAATTGACAAGGTGATGATTTATACCATGAGATATTAAAATAAAAAGAACTGGTAATAATCCAGTCCTTTATAGTAAAATATCAATTATATTATTCTGTTATATCGCACGAACCATTTTTAACCAGATTGCATGATAAGCTAGATTGTAAACTTCCATCACTCCACAATACCTTAACGATTGTTTTTTTAATTCGTGAAATTGTTTTGACAGATTGCACAATACCTGTTAAATGGGGTATGTCTCCACTATAGCAATTTATAGATTTTAAAAATCCATGTGTATAATGTACTTTATCGCCTATCTCAAAATTTTTATTAATAGTTGAGGGATTCATTGTTTGTTATTCCTTTCATTTTAAAGGTATAAAATCCTTGTTTCATGCTTTTTATTCTGTTATCTGTTATTAATATCCTACCCTTGCAATACCCACTAGACCGGGGATAAGGATAGTTATTATTAGAATCAAGGCAATGATTAGTTTATCTTTCATGATAAAAACCGTATGAGACTGATTACAACAGGTATAACAATTGCAAGCGTGCAAAGTGTAGCTACAATGCATAAAATATCTTTGTAACGTTTTTTATAGCTAATATTGATAGTGAGGTATGAACGGTTATATTGTTTCATTACATTATTCCCATTGATAATTATTGAGGATTCTGTTACAGCGAACGGATTCGCGTGGTATGATATGCATTGAATTGTCGGTAATAATTTCACCACGTTTATAAGCTTGACAATTGGCTGTTAATTTGACAGTGATTTTATCGCTTGTAGGAATTCCCTTGTCATAATCAAATGACTTGTCAGTGTCAATTGCAATAACTTTACAAGGTATCATACCGCTAAAAGTATCATAATAAGCTAATTCATTGACAGTATGTTTTTTCATTTTATAACCTTTCCACATATGCATACACAATTGTCTGATCAGTCGATGGGATTAATTCTATCTTTGCAAAACGACTGCAATTATCCTGCCTGAATTTTATCATAGCAGGTAATGAACCTTCGGCGACTTTGATTAACCGATGATTATCTTCGCTGGTTCCCGGTTTAGTTATTTGATGTTTGATAAAATCGTAATTTTCTAACATGATGAGATTCCTTTTCTAAAATATTATATTGATAAGGGTGATAACAGACTTTATCACCCTCACGTATTTAATATTTTAGTATGGATTTGTCCAGTGGTAGTCATTGTTACTACCGTATTTCTGTTCAGCTTGATCGATACAATCTTGCTCCGATGTGCCGGTGATAATGTCAATTATAGGCCAATCATCAGTGCCATCAATTACTTTGTAGATTTTGAGCGCATATTCTTTGTTTTCTGTTTCCATTTTTTTATCCTCTTTTCTAGTTTTTAATCATTCACTGATTTTACAATCGCTTCGCTGATTGATACCCTGTAATAATTTACAGGGTACGGATGAGGGAAGGATTATTTTACTATTGCATATATTCTACTTCCGTTATCTTTACTCCAATTCTTGATAAAATTATTTGCTTCTTTGATCGCATCCTGCCTATTTGCCGCTTTTAATTCTTGCATTGTAACCCAGTTTAATCCATTCAACGAAAGTACATCAATCGAATAGCTATTAAAATTCTTGTGTAGTCTGGTTTTGATTATTGATTTTTCGTTCATTATGTTTATCCTTTTTTGTGAATGTTAGAAGTGGATTAAATTAATCCTCTTTTGTATCTACAAGAGTTTTAATCTCACATGCAATTTCATATAATTTTTGATTAATTTCTTTTTGTGATAATCTTTCACCTGTTAAATCATCATATTCCATGTGTAAATCGAACATACACATATAATGATTCTGCTTTTTGTATAAGTTATTGATTCTAAACCATTTTATTTTACTATCCATTATGTTTTCTCTTTCGTATAGTTTTGGTGAGACTTTTACAATGTCCCGTAAAAATATAATACCATAATAATATAGAACATACTAGAACATAAGTTAAGAGTTTAGTATACGAATATGTCTGACAACTAATTATCA
>Ga0265297_10009309_pt1 | contig 12728 bp, 25 predicted proteins | sample Munlanlwell13791_FD_192502 | JGI IMG/M metagenome (GOLD analysis project Ga0265297, IMG submission 192502) | Leachate microbial communities from a municipal landfill in Southern Ontario, Canada - Leachate well 137-91 | ecosystem: Engineered > Solid waste > Landfill > Unclassified | place...
GCCTAGCTACTGGCTATGGCCTTGGCGATGACGATGGTACTGACGTAGCTCCTGGCGATGTCGATGTCATGGTTTTGTTCATGGCAATGGTCACGACATAGCTGATGGCATTGGCATTGACCTTGGCGTTGGTGATGTTGGTGACGTAGCTGATGGCAATGGCTGTGGCAATGGTGAAGATGAAGGTTATGACGCTGCTGATGGTGATGACGATGGTTTTGTCTGTGGTTGTGACGCTGGCGGCGGCTTAGCTGATGATTTTGGTCTTGGCTCTGGCTCTGGTGCTGTCGGTGGTGCTGACGCTGGCCCTGGCTTTGTGTTGGGGGGAATGGAAATTCCATTCCCCCCAACATTTTTCGTTATATATTCAAAAGTGCCTGATTCGTCTTCTCTGCACTAAAGTCCCTCTGAGCCCCCAGCCATTTACTTCAAAACGGAGTTTTTCGTTATGGGCTCGCTTGCGAGCCCAAGACTAGGTGGTTAAGTAGTAATAGGCCCTTCGCACATTTGGAAATCTTGTCTCGCGAAAATTCGATATCGGGTCCTCCTGTGCATATTCGCATTTTTCCGGGAGAGAAAATGGATATCTGAGAAGCTGAGCATCGAGTAATGAGCATGCGGCGAGATAAACTTCCAAACTGCCGAGCTTCCCCGGCTTCCCAGCTTCCCGCTCTTGACGGCTAAAACGAAAGACAGGCTATACTATCGTTGCAATCGGGATTTAAAAACAAAGAACTATAAGACTGAAAGAGAAATAGAGGGGATATTAGTCTCTCGCACATGCGGAAAGTATATTCGAGAGGGAGAGAAACCCGACCCCCATTGGCAACACTATGGTACTTTTGGGGCATAGTTACCTATACTATCCCTATAGAGTGGTAGGGGGATCGGTGGGGAGAGATTACCACCATTGCCGGTTCAGATAGCCCGGTAATATACACCGGTCAAGAGCGACCAGTATTGGATACGAAACGAACGTGTTCGGCAGAGAAACCGAAAGAGAACTATTTATTGCTGTCTGATGGCGATCAATCCGCCAGACATTCAAGCTCCTCAGTCATCATAGCATCAGCGAGACTGGAAACATCCGCCTCATTGTAATCGTCGCCAGTCTGCCGCAGTTGTAGTTCTGCTTGATCTAACCAGTATTCTCGGTCCATTGCGTTTCTCATACTCCATTATAGCACGAGAGCCGGGAATTATTAACACCCGCCCCGGTCGACGAAACCGGGGCGGGCTACAGGAGACAAGCTATTCCGGGCATTTCTCGGTGATGGCCTTCACCAAATCTGCCCGCAGATCGAAGTCCCAATCCCGTTGGATGGCTTCGGCGATGGCGGCAAATCGGGCGTCAGCCAATACCGCCTTGATCTGCTCCTCACGGTCCGGATCTCCCCAGGCGAAACCGGGATAGAAGTCGTACAGAAACTCCTCAAAGTCCTCGTAGCAATCCGGCAGCCCGTTCTCGGCGATGTGCTGCAGGTGCAAAATCTGCCTCTCGACCATCCAGGGCGTCGTGAGCGATTCTCCCACCTTGTCGGCAGCAGCCTCCCAAGCCTTGTCCTGACGGATGCAATCTTCAACGTGATGCGGATAAAATTTCGACATTACCAAGCTCCTGTGTGAATCGGGCGGAACCCCCGCCCGTACTTCATTATAGCACGAGAGCCGGGAATTATTAACACGCCCGCCACACTACAGCAACCAATCGGCTGTGGCCTTCTTCGCTGTCTCGATACCCCGGTGTTTCTTGGCGATGAGTTCAAACCGAACACGGCCACTCGAAATGACAGCCGACAAGAAAGCGATGGCCTTTTCGCCCTTCTCGTTGGTGACGACGACACGGATGATGTCCTGATTGTGGCCGCCATGGTCCGGGTCAAATTCGACGGCATCGAAGGTAGCGTTGAGTCTCTCGATCATGTGTGTTTCTCCTGTATCCCGTTATAGCACGACTGGCGGGAATTATTAACCGTCAACGATGCTTGAATCGGACATTGCGACGGTCAAGACCGTAAACGGTCGAGAGTACATCCAGGGCATTCGATGCCACTTTGCGGGTCCAGGTCTCGCCGGTGATGTTCTGCCAGTGACCGTCACCCCATGTCAATCTGAAGTAGGATTGATGGCCGCTGGTGCAGGGTTGAACCTTAACTGTCATTCGCTCATCTCCTCGAACATGTCTTGCAGCTCTTGAATGTCCATTTCGCCAGCAAGCTCTTCAACGGTCATTTGCATTACGCCTTTGCAGCCATCCTTGAACACAATCTCGATGATTTCGAGCATGTCGCTACGGCTAGAGTCTGCGTAGCTTGAGACCTCACTGTCAAGAATGGCTTGTCGAACACTGTCAATACCGTCGCGTTCGACAATCTTGGTCAGGTAGTCGAGCTTCTCTTGTCGTTCTTCTGGCGTCAGTTCACACATCGCGTTTCCTCCTGCCTTGTTATAGCACGAACTATGCACCTGGTTAATGCGTCAAGCGGTTAATGATCACCGCTTCTCGTGCTATAACCAAGTACGGGCGGGGGTTCCGCCCGGTTCACACAGGAGATTGATGATGCCGCAGCTTTCTGAATCGCAAGTTGATCAGCTTGACCAGTACATCGGGGAGGTTTATGCCGCTGGCGACGGCCTCTTCACGATCGACGCTCTCGAAGATCTCGCCGAAGCCTATCTCTGGTAGTCCGATCTGCGAAGCCCCGGTTAGAAATAGCCGGGGCTTCTCTATATGCTGCCGTTCGCTGCCGTTCGCTGCCGTTCGCTGCCGTTCGCTGCCGTTTAAGCCCCTATTTCGCTTCCGTCGTGATTGCTACGGTCAAGTCGTCATATCGCCGATGGTTCACCCAACCGCCGTTGTCCAACTCGGCGCAAGTCCAGGTGATTTTGCCCTTAAAGACACAGCACCAAATCCGAATGCGTGGATGTGGCAGACGCGACCGGTTGAAAATGGGCGGATCAGCGACATGCTGTTGCTTTTCGACCGTATACCCAAGGCTCAAGGCGAGTTCGATTTCTTTCTGAAAACCCATCGTATTTCTCCTGTACCCCGTTATAGCACGAGCCGGACCAGTGATTAATCGTCGTCTACGAGTTTCTTCAATTCTCTGACGATTTCACGTTCGGAGACCTTCTTAACGCCTTCGAGCTTGCGATAGATGACGACATATGTGATAGGATAGGTGACAAAGCTTAAACCTTTCACATCTACTGTGATGAACTCGGCATCGGGATGTTCCTTTACAGCGTTGAACACCGCTTGCATGTCGTCGGCGTATTCGTCTTCCTTGATACGTTCTCCACAAAAGCCGTACTCATAAAGAATCTCGACCTTCGGTGTTGGCTTTTTCGCTTTCGTTGGCATATGTTCTCCTATTAACCGATGATTGTGACGCTCTTACGAAAGGCACTACGGCATTCCTGGAGGTTCTCATTGTCGATACCGCCGTCAAGCTGCCAACATTGGTATCTGATGGCTTTGGCCGCTTGGCGAATCGTCGCCATGATGGGCTTGAATCCTGGAAGACCGAAACCCCAAAAGCTGTCGTCGTTCTCTCCGGTCAGGTCAATCGTCTTATCGAATGCCAGTTTGCAGGCTGCTTTGAACTCGGCTGCTATCATGTCATTTCCTCCTGCTCTGTTATAGCACGAGCCGCACAGGTGATTAATCACCGCTCGAATTAACGACCAGCCAGCATCGTGCTATAACCAGGTAGAGAGGAACCAGCAGATGACATTCAAACGGACGAACTTCTTTTTTGGACAGCCGACATACTCGCAAAGCCGCTCAACTCCGGACCTGAAAGAGGGAGACCGAATCGCTCTCATCAGAATGGGGGCGGATGACCCTGACCCCATCGAGCCGGGAACAGAGGGAACGGTGTTGTTCGTTTCTGAACTCGGTATTGGCGAGTATCAGATTGTCATGAACTGGGACAACGGGCGTAAGCTCAACCTCTGCGTACCACCAGACAGATACAGGAAGGTGTCATGAGACTGAAATCGGACAAAATCACCGTCATCAAAGAATCGGCTGAAAAAGCCTATCATCGGAACGGTGTCTACGGAGAGGGCTTTTGCGTCGTCACCTTTGACGCTGTTGTTGAGGGGTCGCTCTACCCGATGGTGGCCGTCGTATTCAAGGAAAAGCACAAGGTGGCGGTTTTCGACCGCAAGAAGCTTGGTGCTGGCGTCATCGAGTTCGGCCTGAACTCGTGGCGATGTGAAGACTTCGAAAAGGAGCTTCGAGAAATCGTTGGAGAGTGGTAGATTTCCAACCTGGAAAGGGAGAAACATGCTGAAGGTTCTTTGCACCGTTTTCTATGCCGATACTGGCGAATGTCACAAACGTGTCATCGATTGGGATGACCGCGATGCCAGAAGGGTCTTTGCTGAACGCGCCGACGCTGCGATTCGTGACGGCGGAAAGGTCACAACCGAAGGGACGACCGATTTGCCGATTGGTGAGATTTAGGCTTCCAACTTGGAAAGTGATGTTATGTCTTCCGAATTCATCTATGCTACGATTCCTGCTTGTAGGTTGACCGAAGAACGGGTTGCAAAACTGCAACAGCTTGCCGATGAGATCCCATTCCCAGAAGGCACGAGCGACGAGGAGATAGCCGATTGGCGAGAAATCGCCAAGACCACAATCGACGAATTGGTCGAACTCGTCAACGGACCACTGACGGAATACTCCGAATTTCGTACTGACGAAATGGACTATACCCTGCTGATTACTGGTGGGATGTCGTGGGGAGAATCGCCGACGAATTGCTGCGAGCAGTTCACGCAGCTTGACAACTTCCCGACTATCATCAGCCAGATGCTCGAATGGGCGAAAGCCGACTTCGCTGCAAGTGTGTGATTTGTGGCGGTTAATAATTCCCGCCTCTCGTGCTATAACAAGGTATGAGGGCGGGAGGTCCGCCCGACACACAGGAGAATCAAAATGGCCGCTGGCAAGAACAAACTCATGATCGTTGTCGAAGCATTGGCCGAAGACGAGACACCAGAACACTCGGAAAAATCGACCGGCTCGATGAAGGGATACGCCAAGGCTGTCCGCGCAATGATGGCGAAAGCCGAAGGCCGATGGGGCTGGTGCATCGTCAAGGTCACCGTCATCGGCGGGAAGCGTGAAGGCACGAATTACCTTGGCAACTGTTCCTACAAGAACGCTCAAGACTTCATCGAGCATAGCGGGTATTTCCAACAGATGGTCGATGAAGCTGTCGCCGAAGCCATGGCCGATTAGTCTCGGTTAATAATCCCCGTCGCTCGTGCTATAACAAAGCACGAGGGGCGGGAGGTCCGCCCCGAAACACACAGGACAGAATCATGCTCTCTTTCACCGAACAATTCATTGCCGCCCGTCGTGTTGGCGTACCTCTCATTGGAATCGAATCGAGCGATGCCGCCGCTACCATCAGCGTGTTGCTGAAGGAATGCAGCGAGATTCCCGTACCGTCGCCCGTGATGTCGTGGAACTCTGCAAGCGGTGTCGTCGGCCACAACCAGATGGCTCTGAAAGCTGCTGCCTCTCTGAACGACAACCCGCAAATCCCGCAACCGATTGAGTTTCTGGTCCAAATCGCCAATCCCGACACCCTCCCGGCGAACACCATCATCTTCATGATGGGTGCTTGCGATTGGCTCGATAACCCGGTCGTCAAGCAAGCGATGTGGAATCTGCGCGACAAGTTCAAGTCGTCTTGCAAGACCCTCGTCATCCTGTCCGAAGTGATTGCCCTTCCTCTCAACCTCAAGAACGATGTCGTCATCATCGAAGAGCCGATGCCTGACGAGGAGCAGTTGACGAAGTTGGCGAAACGGCTCGACGAGTTGGCGAGCCGCTGCAATTGCACGAACCAGGGAAACAATGCCCCTCGTTCGTCCTGCAAGAAATGCGACGGCACCGGCGTCAAGCTGAAAAGGCCGGTTGCCAGTGAGGAAGCCATCAGTCGCGTCGTCGAATCCGTCAAGGGATTACCTCATTTCGGAGCAGAGCAGGTAATCTCGATGGCCTTGCGTGGCGAGCCGGTCGCCGGTCAGAATCCAGCGAGCGGCATCGACCTCGAACATTGTTGGATTGCGAAACGCAAGCAGGTCGAGCAGACCAAGGGGCTGTCGATTCATCGTGGCGGTGAGAAATTCGACGACTTGGGTGGTCTCGACCAAATCAAGGGCTACCTGAGCCGCATCATGACCGGCAGACGACAGCCAAAACTGATTGTCTGGTTGGACGAAATCGAGAAGACCGGTTTGGCCAGTCGTGGCGATACGAGCGGCGTCAACCAGGACCAAGAAGGCACTCTGCTTTCCTGGATGGAAGACTACGACGTCTTCGGCGTCATGCTGCTGGGTGTTCCTGGTTGTGGTAAGTCGGCCATCTGCAAGGCGGTTGGAGCCGAGTTTGACCGCGTTGTCATCCGTATCGACCTTGGAGCTATGCAAGGCTCTTTGGTTGGCCAAAGCCAGACCAACATCAGAGCGGCGTTGAAAGTGGTCCAAGCCATCGGCGGCACCGATACGCTGTGGTTGGCTACGAGCAATAGCATCAGCGGGTTGTCATCGGCCATGAAAAGCCGGTTCACCGATACCTTTTTCTTTGACCTGCCGCCACAGGTCGAGCGCCGTCCGATTTGGGATGTGTGGCTCAAGAAATACGGACTCAAGGACGAGCCTTTCGCCGACGATGACGGCTGGGTTGCTCGTAACATCAAGAAGTGCTGCGACAAGGCATACCGCATGGACATTTCGGTTGCCGAAGCCGCCACCTACATTACTCCGGTTGGCTTGACCGACCGAGAGGAAATCCAGAGCCTTCGAGCATCGGCTGACAACCGCTATTTATCGGCCAGTCACGAGGGCGTTTACAAGATTCCGAAGAAGGTCGAGCCTGAACGGGCTTTGAACCTTGGCTAAGCCTGTGTGTTGCCCCTGGTTAGTTGACTTGTCGCCAGCTAACCAGGGGCGTCCTCTTTTGTGTTAATAGTTCCCGGCTCTCGTGCTATAACAAAGTATCATGAACTTTACAAACTGCGTTGAACACGAAACGGTCGAACAATTCAAGGCTCTTGGAGCAACTCATGCCGGTTGCACACTTCTAAGCAACCGGCATCGGTGCACCGGTGAGACAACCAAAGAGCCTTATACCGCCATCGTTTACTTCTTCGATATAAGGGGTGTAGAACTTGGCTACTGGACAGTAGTTTCTCGATGGTTTGGTCCTTTCATCTTCCCGCCAGATAACCGCCGAGTCTGGCATCAAAGCTTTCGAGACGCCTTGCAGCTTGAGCCGCTTTCTTGAGCGGTTAATAATTCCTCGTTGCCGTGCTATAACCAGGGGTTGGCGGTTACTATTTTCTTTCCTCTGTCCCTGGTGGTGCTATGCTTTACGCTGATCTGTTGGCGGCTGCCCGTTCTCGTGGCTTGCTTGACGAGGCTCGTGCCCTGGTGTTTCAGCATCGGGTGGATGTGTGGGTTGTGTTCGACCGGCTCGTCAGTGATTATCGTCTGTTTGTCGGTCCCCATGGCGATTATATGATTGGTGAGGCTTTCCGGTATCAGATCGTCAAGGTGGTCCGGTTCAAGACCCCCAAGAAGTTGAAGCTGGCTGAACCCCGGAAGTAGGGGTGCCTGCTGACGCCCCCGTCGCCGGGGGCGTGGTCGGCGGTGAATAATTCTCGACGATTAATAATCTATATTGTTCGTGCTATAACCCAATATCGCAGAACAATTTACCTGGAGAATTGAAAAATGACCGCGATTGAAGAAGCCAGAGCCGAAGATCAAGCGGCTGAAGTGAACATTCTTGACCTGACGACCTGCTTGCTTCTCCGGTTCCATAAGACCGGCCTGATTCGCAAGGGGAACATCGCCAAGATCCAGACAACCGCCAACAAAGACCGTCTGGGACTCAACAAGAAGATTCTGACCAGCGAGAACTATGACAACATGCTGCTGATTGCTCGCGACCTCCGCCGCTACTGCAAGAAGCGCGAAGTTCCCGGCTCTCCGTTCTCCGAGGGCACCCATTTGATGCCGCTGCCGCTCACGGACGACCTGAACGACAAAATCGACAACGCAGAGCAAGCCTACAACAAGTGGGCTGATGCCTTCGTCGCCGAATACGCCACACTGGTGGAAGAAGCCAGAGCCCAGTTGGTCGACCAGTTCGACCCCTCGAACTACTTCGATGTGAGCACCGAAGAGGGCAAGGCTGCTCTCCGTGCCAAGTTCTGGGTTGAACGGCGTTGGTTCGACTGGTCGCCGTCCAGCGACAAGAAGGTCAGCAAGGCGATTGCCTACCAGGAGAACAAACGGCACACGGACGAAATCAAGGAAATGGCTCTGCAGGTCAAGGCTGCTTTACGCGTCGGCCTCAAGAAGCTCATTGACCACCTTATCGAGCGGCTGACGCCGGGGCCAGACGGAAGCCGCAAGCGTTTCGCGCCAACCACGATTACCAAAGTCGTCGATTTCTTGGAGTTGTTTTCTGCCCGCAACGTCTGCGGCGATAAGGAATTGGCTTTGCTGGCCGACGAAGCCAAAGAAGTCCTTTCCGGTCGCACCCCTGAATCAATCAGGGAGGATGAAGAATCGTCGGCGTTTGTCGCTTCACGTATGTCAGTAGTGAAAGAGAACCTCGACAAGCTTCTGCAGGAGATGCCGAACCGGGTTCTACACCTTGACGACGACGAAGACGATGACGACTAGTTTTTGGGCTGTGTTCTGGGGTTTTCTGCTCTGGCCGTATTATGTGGCCAGAGCAGTTTTCTATGCTCTGCTCGATGGGTCAGACGGCAGGCTACCGCATTTCGAACAGCTAACCGACAACGAGCCGGTTTGTCTAGAACAGAACACCGATGTTATATCTAGCTGGGGTTCCGGAGCGACAGGGTATTACGGCGGTTCAACCGGATACTGGCCACCTACGACAGCCGCACCAATGACGACCATGCCGCCACCAACGACACCGCCGCCACCTAAACCGAAGCCGCTCGAAGTGCCCGACCTCGACGCCCCAAGGGTCATCAACCTTGATTGATTAAAGAAGTGATTATCTCGTGCTATAACGTGATACAGGAGAACCAAACATGTCGCACGTAGTGGCAATTCAACTCGAAGTGAAAGACCTGCAAGCTCTCGAAACGGCTGCGAAAGCTCTCGGAGCCGAGCTTGTCAGGGATAAGAAGACATTCCGGTGGTATGGCCGCTGGATGAACGATTACAGCGCCGACAACGCCGCGTATCGCCAAGGCATTAAGCCGGAAAACTACGGCAAATGTGATCACGTCATCACCCATCCGCAGTGCAGCTACGACATCGGCTTGGTCAAACAACCAAACGGCTCCTATCGAGTCGTCGCCGATGAGTGGAGCGCCGGCGGCTTGACGAAGGTGTTCGGCCAAGGTATGGCCCACCTCAAGCAGCGCTATGGCGTGGCCGTCGCCACCAAGACCATGCGAAATCAGGGGTGGGGAATCACCGAGAAACAAGACCAAAACGGCAATGTGCGGCTCGTCTGCACGAAGCGATAAGGAACCAGCCAAATGCAAATCGTCGAAATCACCATCGCACCAGACGGGACGCCCACCATTAAGGTGAACGGTGTGCCGGGGACTGCTTGCAAGGACGTCACGAAGACTGTCGAACGTGCTCTCGGCACCGTCACCGCCGACAAACCCACCAACGAAATGTATCAGCAGACCACGGCGAATCATGTGCACCATTGAAATGACAATCCACGCTGACGGCAGCATCGGGGCGATTCACAACGACGCCCTTGCTCCTCTCTACGACGAGGGCGAAACCACAATCAGCCGTGCAAGCCATGTGGAGCCGGTGAAGACTGTGGCTGGCGACATTATGTGGCAAGCCGATATGGCACCGGTTGGTGGTCCGAAACTTGAACCTCGACGATTGCGGTCAGACGCCCTTGCCGCCGAAGTCGCGTGGCTCAAACAGAACGGGTTCTGAAAAGATAGGTTTGGAGCCTATTATGAAACTTTCAGACATGAATGGTTGGAAAACACTATCCTTGATTGACGAAGAGGGAGTCAAGGATTACCGTAGACGGGCGGCAGCGATGCGGTTTCTTCGGCACTTGGTCGAGGGTAAGAAAGAGCCGCAAACTGGTATCTATTTTTGGATTCCGCTGTCGTCTGGTTGGCGGCTGGAAACATTCTTCGATTCACAGTTTCCGTCTAGTCGTGGTCTTGACCTAGACCACGCGACCGTCTGGAAGAAATGGTCTAGTACTATGCTGCGTCTCGATGACCCGGCAGCAACCAGGAGCATTTCACATTGCTATAGCGGTCTTCCTCGTGGTCGTGTAACTAGAGGCATGTTGAAACGTGGTGCTCCAGCAAAGTATCTGATTTTGCATGGCGACGATTCGCCGGTTAAGAATGCCGACAAACTCATAGCATCAAGATTCAACCTACCTGATGATTCCTGGATCTTCACATACGACGACCACGAGCGGATGTTAAGGGACGATGTGAAAACTATTCAGCGTTTCCTAGGTCGCGACCTCGGATTGCTGCCGAAGGCTGTTAGCTTCTAGCTCCTGTTAATAGTTCCCTTTCTTCGTGCTATAACCAAGTACAAGGGAACCATCACACAGGAGATTTCTGATGAACAGCGACAAAGCCGACATCATCGCCCACCCGCGACCGACGACATCACTCGCGGAAATCAAGGTCTTCGATATCGTGCAGCTTTACGGTGACCGTCAGCAAATGATTGTCACCGAAATCAAGCCAAGCCGACCGGCCAACCCGTTTCTCGGTGTCTTGGTCAACGGGCAGGGTGCTCAATACAAGTTCGGCTACAAGCATCGTCCGACAATCGTCGGCCATGCCAAGCCCGACCATCCGGCCCTGCTTGCACTCCAGAGGCGTAAGGGAATGACGACGCCTCTGGTCGAGCCGGTCAACCAGGAAGCAAGGGCGGTATTCTTCCACCTTCTCGAAGCCGTGGAAGCTGGCGATATGCCGAAGGCCAAAATCCTTGCCGCAGCAATCCGAACGATGCCGGGGTACAGCAAATGAGGGTAGGTCTTCACGTTTTGCTGGCCCTGCGATATGCAGCAAGCCAGCCCTGCCATCGGTCAAATTGTGGGACAGTATGTAAGTGCGGTCCCTGCCATGCTCGTGCAGCTATTTCCGACGTGGAAAGGCGAGAAGAGAGGCGCAACAGATTGAAGGGTATAGCAGGTCGTGCTATAACGAAGTAACCGGTACCAGCGCCACCGTCGCGTTGCGACAGCTTCCTGGTTTAAGGGCATCGCGAGGTTAGAGGTGACAGCGAAGTCCATTTTGGAGATTCATGATGGCGATGACCGAAAACGACAAGATCGCGAAATACGGCGTGGTTGTGTGCCACGTCCAGAGCCGCACCGATCCGGGCGAAGAGCCTTACAAGATTCGCCTCAAGGACGGAATCCACCATTGTAACTGCAAGGGGTGGATTTTCTCCAAGGAGGTTCCGAAGTCCTGCAAACACATCAGGGCTTACCTGGCCGAAAACGGCAAAACCCAGAAGGTGGCCGAACTCTCTGACGTCGAAATCGTCGAGAAGTGTTTACGGACGGCTGGCTGCTACAACCCGCTCAAGGATTCGTGCAGGGGCGACAGCACGGTTCTTCAACACAAACTCAAGAGACTCGCCCAAGCCCTGACACCCTACTTCGGTGGCAATGGACCGGTCTTGGATACGGCGGCAATTCCAACGGAAGGCGTCGTCAGAACCATCTATCTCGACTAGATTTCCAGCTTGGAAACTAGCCGGGTACCACCAACTTGGGCTCTGGTGGTGTGACGATGTTGGCGGCATTGAACTTCGACAGGTATTCCCTGGCGAATGGTTCTGGCGCTACCGCATCTGCAGCCACCAGAGCAATATGCAGATTAAGCGGCTGCGACAAGTCGCAAGGTATCCACATTCTTAGGGCGATGCCCTGCTCCATTATCAACACCTGGAGCGGTCTGTAGATTTGCAGACACTGCTGCCCATCTACTTCAACTTGCACATTGTCGGTTTCGGCGATAACAGTTTCGCCACTCGAAAGCTTGAACAGTCTTACGGCCATTTTAGTAGTTCCTGTGTTGAATTACACAGGTTTATCTACTAATAGAGACCAAAGCCGTCGCACTCTTGATTTGTTTTGATGTCGCTGTTGTCGCCATCCACGCCGCCGTTTTGACGGTTAACAATTTCCTGCCAAGCTTCACGCTGCCCTCGCAGATTCGATGCGGCAACTATGAAATCAAGATTCCCAATTGCTGCTTGCTGCTCGCTCTTTGGGAAGTACCGCCGAATCTGCTCGATGAGTTCGTTGTGTTCTTTGTAGTGGTAAGGTTCAGCCATCGATGACCTCGTACTCAAAATGCGCCACACAACTGGCGGAATCAAGCCGGTCGTCCCAGTACTTGTCGAGGACCTTTCGCTCCAATAGTGTGGCGTTGGTGGCCTGTTCCTCGAAATTGGCGAGATGATGCTTGACCTCATCATCGCTGTAGTAGTATAGACTCCCCTTGAACGTCACCAAGCGACAGGCGAAATTGGCACCCGACAGGTCGATGGTGTGGGTCGGCTCTTCGGAATTGATATCGGCCCATACTCGTAAGATCGGCCTACCATCTTGGACCTCAAGAAAGACGATAGCGTCGTGGGTCCCATCGGCGGCTGTCTTGGTCGTATGTCCGCCGACGCAACTA
>Ga0265297_10009310_pt1 | contig 12724 bp, 13 predicted proteins | sample Munlanlwell13791_FD_192502 | JGI IMG/M metagenome (GOLD analysis project Ga0265297, IMG submission 192502) | Leachate microbial communities from a municipal landfill in Southern Ontario, Canada - Leachate well 137-91 | ecosystem: Engineered > Solid waste > Landfill > Unclassified | place...
TAATTTTTTTAAAAGCCTGCGGATAGCCCTCAATAATTGTTCTATATATTTCAAGGAACACCCTCTTTTTATTAAATCAATAGAGAAACTGCATACAGATACGCTTGCCGTTTTAAACTTCATAGATCCCTTTATTATAGGTATCGCGCCAATTTCATTATCCGTTGCCGGCAAATTTTTAGAAAAAGAAGCTTTGCACATAGAATTAGCGGCTTTTTTACACCGGCGCAAAATAAAAAACATAGAGATAAGAAAAGGCTTAACTGCTTCAGAGACAGGCATTTTTTTAACAAGCTTGAGCTTGCCGGTGCTCGATATTTTTAAAGAAGGCGGCCTCGCTTGTCTTTTGGAAAAGCAGGGCATTGTAAATATTATCATTGAAGAATTGGACTATTCTTCGCTTTTACGGGGGCAAGGCCAGGAGCAAAAGGACATCTGGGCTTATTTACTTAAGCGGGCGGTTAAGGAGCAGAATACAATTGAAATAAAAAATATCGTCGAAAATTTTGATACAGCTTTAGAGAAAATTAAAATAACTGATTTTTCCGAAAATGAAGACTTAAGAACATCTATCGCAAAATTCCTCAATTTTCTAAAAGCGCAGGAGAAAGAAAATTTTAATAAATGTGCGAAAGCATTGGTGAGGGCAGTGTCAAACAGTAAAGAATATACGGGAAAAGACAAGATAAAGCAGCTTTCCTTTCTTGCCGATAGCTTAACGCCGCAGGATATTACAGACATATTATGCGAGGAAGTAACTTCACGGGATGCATTTAATATAAAAAGTATAGAGTTATTTTCTTCGCTGTTAGATAGGTCGCAGAACGCCGCAGTTGCCTCAGCGCTTTCAAGGCGCCTAAAGGAAGAATCAGGATACAATACTACTGCAGTCAAAAAAACAAAAGAATTGCTGGCTTCGCTAAAAGAGCCTTCTGTGCAGATGATTTATCAACACGCGCTCGGTTCGTTACTTATAGATATGGGGCTTGCAGGAAGCCTTTCGTTCGACGCAGAGCAAATGAAAAAAAATTACCGTATAATGCTGCTTAATTTGTTCGCCGAGGAAAAAATATCTTCAGGATTATTTCAAATAGCCGAAATGATTTATCCTGAACTAGATAAGGCCTTTTCCGAAGCCGATATAAATTTTGCGCGTAATTTTTTTGAATTAATAACAAAAAAAATAAATTCCGGCAGCGGTTTTAGAAATATTCTTGAAGAAATCAAAGTTAATGCCGACAAAAAGCTTGAAGAAGCATTGTTATCGCAAAGAATAGACGTTGAGGGAGTAATTGATTTTCTTTCAAAAACAACTTTCGATAAAAATTTTTATTTAAATAAGATATTTATCGAAAAGGATGTTAATTACAATATTTTTTGTTTATTTTTCAATTTTTTTCCACGCTATGCAAATGATTTTTATAGCGAAATAAAATCAAACAATTCCGATATAAATCTTTTAAAGAAAATTATAGAAAGCCTTAAAAGCAAAGATACGAAAATCTCATGCAACATACTTGAAAATGTTTTTTATGTCGCAAGCCGGTTCCTTAAAATGGAAATATTGAAAATAATGCAGAATTTTTCTAACTACAATGAAAATTTTATTATATCAATCCTATTAAGAGAAGACCTGCCGGTAAAAAGGCAGATAATGGCTATAGTAGTTAAAAATAATTCTTTGCGGCAGGCTTCGGCCAATGTACTTTTATCAATACCTAATAGCTTTGGTATAAAAAATAAATTAATAAATGAAAACATCAATATGATAGGAGAGTTTAAACTTACCGAAGCAAAGGCTGGTTTAGAAAAGATTTCCAAATTAAAGCTATTTTGGAAAAAGAGCCTTAAAGATTCTGCTCATAAGGTTTTGGATGGATGGTTATGATGGAAAAGATTGAACAATATATTAAAAGATTGATAATTTGCCTTCAAATAGCAAAGATATATACTTCTAGCCATCCTAAATTTAATGAAGGCTTAAATGCAGCGTTTGATAGCTTAACAGATGTGCTGCGGGAAAGACAGGAATTTACTATAGGAATTATTGGAGGTGAGCTTGCTTATGAACGAGAGATATTTTTTGAACTAAGTCAAAAGATAAAATCTGCGATAACTGTTTTAAAGAAAAAAGGTATCGAAAGGATTACTTTTACAAAAGGTATAGATAAGGAAGAGCTTTCAAAATTTATCGAATATTTGGCAATTCCCGAAACAGAACAACCGGAAGATTGCCAAAAACATATTGTGACAATTGGGATAAGAAATATCACTGTAGGTAAAATAAAATCTTCTGAAGATACTGGCAGAGAGGCCGAGGAGAAAATTAAAGACAGCGAAGAATATTACGTAGAATCTTTGAAAACAATAAAAGCATCCATTGAGGATGTTTTGGGCGGGAAAGCTATCGATGGCGTTGATTTTCGTTTCAACGTCATTGGGGTTATGGAAAATTTAATGAAGAAGCACAATGAGTTTTTAAGGCTCGCGGCAGTTAAACGGTATGACTCAACCACATTTTGGCACCTGCTTAATACTTCAATACTTTCAATGTATTTTTCCTGGAAACTCGGGTTTTCCAAGGAAGATTTTTTAGATATTTCAACGGCAGCTATTTTTCATGATGTAGGCAAGATATTTATTTCGCGTAAAATAATTCAAAAGCCAGGTAAACTTTCCGAGGAAGAATTCGATATAGTCAGAAGCCACTCGGCTCTTGGCGCTCAGATCCTTCTGAAATATTCGCAAACACTGGGTATGATTGTGCCCTTGGTAGCATTCGAACACCATTTAGGATACAATTGTAAGGGTTACCCTAAATTGAGCTTTAAACAGGCGCCGCACACAGCTTCGTTAATTGTTTCTATATGTGATGTTTATGATGCGCTCACCCAGCGTAGAAGCTATAAGAGAGAATACTCCCCGGCGTTAATTTATGAAATAATGATGAAACTGAAAGGTGAATTGTTCCACCCGGAGCTCCTCGACAGTTTCTTCAAAATATTAGGTGTTTGGCCTTATGGAACGCTTATTCTCTTAAGCGATGACAGCGTGGCGGTAGTAAGAGAACAGAATACCTACGATATCTTAAACCCTATCGTTGAAGTTATTTTCCCTTCAGAAAAGAAAAGCCACATAAATCTCGCAGATAGCTCTAACATAACGATAAAAAGTTTTTTAAACCCCGCCTCAGAGGGAAAACAATATCTTCCTTTAATCTAGTTTTCGAGCCATAACCCAAATTTTGCTAAATACATTATTCCATAAAAAACATTTACCCGCTTTGATAAATATGATAATATTTAACATATTGTAATTTTTTAGCCAGCGGGAGTTTATGGGAATAGAAAGGAAAAAAGTGCTTATTGTAGATGACGAAATCGAAATCGCCGATTTCCTCGGCCGCTTTCTGCAAAGGCTGGGTATCACGGCAATTAAGGCTAATAGCGGAGAAGAAGCATTAAGGAAATACAACGAAGAACATCCTGATTCCATATTCCTTGATATTCAAATGCCGGATAAGGATGGTATAACAATTTTGAAGGAAATAAAAAAAATTGACTCCGCGGTAAAAATAATTATGATTACCGGTAAAGACGATAAAGACCTGCAAGCGAAAGCCAAAAAATACGGCGCACTTGATTATATCACTAAACCATTAGACCTAAGCGAACTAAGCATTAAAATCAATAATTACATTTTATAGTTTTTGTAAATTGAGCCCGATGAAACCAGAATACCATAAGAAACTTCAAATCGCGGCACGTCAAACTATACTTATACATAGAGCCGATACTCTTATAAGAATAATTCTAAGGACAATCGTAACCAGCCTAAAAGTTAAACATGCCGGAATATTTATCTATGATAAGGTAAGAGATGAGTATGTGGTAAAAATGTCAAGAGGCCATTCAGGCCTTAAGGTGCCCGCCGGATTTGTAAAAATCAGAAAAGACAACCCTTTAATTCGGTATTTCACAGATAAAACCATAAATTTGCCTAAAGAGCACATTCTTTGGTCTAAAATTATAAGCCGTATTAAATATTACAAAACAAAGAAAGAGTTAAAAATAAAAAGATTTCTTGAAGCCTTAAAGTTTGACCTTTCTTTATATGAAGCAAAAGCCTGTATACCGGGCTTTTTCAGAAAAGACTTGGTAGGCGTTTTGTTCCTTGGGGAGAAAAGGAACAAGAAAAGCTTCGGTGAGGAGGAGCTAAGGTTTTTATCCGTGCTTGCTTCGGATGTTGTAATGGCGCTTAAGAATGCATGGCTTATCGAAGATTTAAACCGGCAAATAGAAATAAATAAGCGCCTTCTATTCCAAACAGTTGCAGCTTTAGCCTCGAGCATCGAGGCTAAAGATAAATATACGATAGGCCACACGGAGCGAGTTGCGAATTATTGCCTTGTTATTGCCTATGCGTTGAAAAAACGGGAAAAAATAGAAGGATGGGAAAAATTTCTGGAAAATCTAAAAATAGCGGCTCTGTTTCATGATATCGGAAAAATCGGTATCCCCGAGAGTATTCTACATAAGGAAGTAACCTTAAATGGCGAAGAAAGGAAGGTTATGGAAAGCCACCCTTTGATAGGTGCAAATATTCTAAACCATATTGAAGAGTTTAGGGAAGCCCTGGAAGGAGTTAAATATCATCACGAAAAATATGACGGTACGGGGTATCCTTATCATTTAAAGGGGCGCAAGATTCCTTTAATTGCTTCAATAATTTCACTTGCGGATACTTTTGACGCGATGATAACGGACAGACCTTACAGAAAAGGGATGCCGCAGGCCAAGGCTATGGAGGAAATAAAAAAAGTAAGAGGTATCCAGTTTGCTCCCCGTATAGTTGATGCATTTTTGAAAACCTATCATTCCGGGGGTAAGCTTTGGGAGTTGAATAAACAAATAGGCCGCCACCTATTGTTTTCTAAAGATAATACGTCTTAAGATGAACCCCGCCCTTCCAGGGCTTAATGTGGTTTATTTTTTTCACAAAGAGTTACGTGCAGCATTCATAGCAATAATTTGGAAAAACTAATTTACAAAAGAGATAATTTGAAAAAAGGAAGGGTAGGGTGAAGAATATCATTATATTTTATATTTCAGAATTTGGCGGCCACAATAAAGCTGCAAACAATATAAAAGAAGCGTTGCTATACAAAAATCCCGCCCTTTCTGTGCAAAACATCAATGGTTTTGGGTATTTTTATCCACGTACGGAAAGGTTTGCTGATTCTTTGTATACAACAACTGTAAGGCATTTCCCTGCTATCTGGGGGAGAATCTATGACAGGAAGAAAGTAATAAAGAACTTAAGCCCTTTAAGGAGATGGGTAAGCGCACATACTTTTAAGAAGCTTTCCGGGTTTATAAAGAAAAGTTCTCCGGATTGTTTTGTCGCAACCCAGGCATTTCCCTGCGGGCTTCTGGCTGATTTCAAAGAAAGTTTTAACTGTAAAATTCCTCTTATAGCAGTTGTTACGGATTATCATCCGCATGGATTCTGGATACATAAGGCAGTTGACAAATACATAGTTGCTTCCTGCGAGGCAAAAGAAGTTTTAATTAATAACGGTGTTGATAAAGAGAAAATAGAGATTTTAGGTATTCCTATTTCTTTTAAGTTTTTAAACCGCCATTTGAAAGAAAACGTTGCCAAGGAATTAGGCTTTATCAAGGAATCGAAATCCATTTTGATTATGGGTGGAGGCTTAGGCATAGGCCCCATAGAAAAAATTGCCAAAGAATTGGATAAGTCTGCTGCCTCTTTTCAAATTATTACTATATGCGGGAAAAATAAAAAGCTTTATAAGTGGTTTGAAAAGAACAAACAATGTTTCAAAAAACCCTTATTTTATTTTGGTTATGTTGATTTCATAAATAAAATAATGGATTTTGCAGACATTATTATTACAAAAAGCGGAGGCATTACTATTTCTGAAGCGCTTGCCAAGGGGCTTGCAATAATAGTTTCAAACCCCATTCCCGGGCAGGAAGAGCACAATGTGAATTATCTTCTAAAAAATGAAGCAGTGATACGGGCTGACGAACCGCAGGAAATAGGAAGACTTGCCAGGGAGCTTCTTGAGAATAGCGAGAAGATGAATCTTTTTAAAGAAAATGCAAAACGCATATCCTTGCCCGACTCGTCTTTAAGAATAGCTGAATTGATATTGAGCAAAATTTCGTAATGTATTATTTTTATATTATTGGAAAAACCATTTGTTTATTTCTCCCGCGAAAACTGGCCTATTCATTCGCCAGGTGGCTTGCAACCTGCCAGTATTATTTCTCCAAAAAAGATAGGGTTGTAGTTATCAATAATCTTTATCCAATAATTGAAGATAAGAAGAAACGAGAAGAATGCGCAAAAAAAGTATTTATTAATTTTGCTTATTATCTGGTTGATTTTTTCCGTTATTCTAAACTTAACGAAGATTTTGTAGAAAAATATGTTCGGATAAGCGGCCTTGAATTTCTTGAGGAAGCGACAAGACAGCAAAAAGGCGTAATCGCTGTTACCGCGCACATAGGCAATTATGAGCTTGCCGGAGCAGTTACTTCACTTGCAGGCTATAAAGTAAATGCCGTGGCTTTATCTCATAAGGATAAACGTGTAAATGATTTTTTTGATAAGCAGCGCGGAATGGTGGGTATAAACGTTATTCCGGCAAGTATCGCCATAAAAAGGTGTTTTTCAATATTGCGAAACGGGGAATTGGTGGCTTTTCTGGGCGATAGGGTTTTTTCCGGCAGCGGACTTGTGGCAAACATGTTTTCCAGGCAAGCTTTATTGCCCAGAGGCCCTGCGTTTTTTTCGTTAAAGACTCAAGCCTCGTTTTTGCCGGCATTTTTCGTGAGAGAAAACAAAAATTTTTATCATTTGATATTCGAAAAACCTATAAATACAAAAGGATTACAAACAGAGGAGGATGTTGTTAAAGAGTACAGCTTGGTATTAGAGAAATATATAATGATGTATCCCGATCAATGGTATCTGTTTCAGCCTTATTGGTTATAGGATACATAGAAGCAGATATCCGCGGAACAATACGCGGATAAACGCCAGCGAGTTGTGTGCGTGAATCCGCGTAGCTATCCGCGGCAATCCGCTTCTATAAAATAGAAAATATTATGAAACTCTGGATGGTAATTCCGGCATATAATGAAGCGCAGTCTTTGGAAGGGATACTGCGTAGTTTAAAAGAAAAAAAACTTAATATTATAGTTATTGATGACGGCTCTAAAGATTCTACTTATGCGGTAGCTAAAATAAAAGCTGATATTGTAGTAAGAAACGAAAGGAATCTTGGTAAAGGCATGGCACTGCGGCGCGCCATAACCTTTCTTTTAGAAAATGAAAAATTCGATTATATCCTAACAATGGATGGCGATGGCCAGCATTCCGTTTCCGACATAGATAAATTTGTAAACGAAGCTAACAATGGGGAAAATTTCGTTGTCGGAAACCGCATGGATAATCCGCGTGTCATGCCAAGGACTCGGATACTTACCAATAAGCTTATGTCTTGGCTTATATCTAAAATGGTTTCGCAGGTAATTCCCGATACTCAATGCGGCTTTCGCCTGATAAGCAGGGAAGTTCTTGAGAAAATAAAATGCAGGACAAAAAAATTTGAAGTTGAATCGGAAATACTTATAAAGGCAGCAAAAGAAGGATTTATTATAAAAAGTATACCTATAAAAAGTATATATTTCCGGCGCATAAAGAGTAAGATTCACCCTTTTCTAGACACTTTCAGGTTTATCAGATTTATTTTTACGGTAAACGGCAAGGAAGAATAAAGTGTAATTTAAATAAAGGCATGGAGGCGTTAGGTGGACATAAAAACCAAAATTATTGCTTTTCTGGTCGGATTTTTTTCAAAAGAGGTAGTGGTAGTCTTACTTGCGGTATTGCCTATTTTTGAATTAAGGCTGTCGATTCCAATTGCAGTGCTTAAATTCAATATGCCCGCACAGAAAGCTTTTTTGTTGTCAATTTTAGGCAATATGCTTCCGGTTATTCCGCTTCTGCTTTTTTTGCGCTGGGCAGTAATCAGGCTTGAGCATTTGCATTTTATAGGAAAAATTCTTATGTGGTGGTTTAAGAAAGCGGAAAGCAAATCAAAAGTAATTCAAACTTACGGATTTTGGGGGTTGGTTATTTTTGTCGCTATTCCTTTCCCCGGGACAGGCGCCTGGACTGGATGCGTTGCTGCAACGTTATTCAATTTCAAATTACTACGCGCAACCACAGCGATATTTATTGGTGTATTGGTTGCAGGTGTTATTGTCCTCGGCCTCTGCGGCGGGCTCAGTCAAATCTTACCGTTTCTATCAAAATAAACCCCGTTAGAGAACTTATAGTTTTCTAACGGTGGCGCCGATAAGGGGATTTAATATCTTTTATCGGCTTTAGGTAGAGATAACCGTAGATAGAATCGCGGTTTTCTCTAACGGGGTAAATGCGTTTGATTATTGCGACTAAAAATGAAGGCAAATTACGGGAGATAAAACATCTCTTAAGGGGATTGAAAATCCCTATCATCTCACTTCGCCAATTAGCTAAAGATTTTCACATTAAAGAAAATGGTAAAACTTTCTTTGAAAACGCAATTAAAAAAACCCTGCCGGTTTCTAAAATATATAAAGATGATTTAGTCGCGGGAGAAGATTCGGGGTTGGAAGTTGAATATTTAAATAGCGCGCCAGGAGTTTATTCCAAGCGTTATTCGGGAAAAAACTGGACATACGAAAAAAATAACTTAAAAATTCTAAAAGAATTGCAAGGCGTTACGCGCAAAAAAAGAAAAGCCAACTTTCATTGCTGTCTTGTGCTCTTTAAAGCTGGCAAACTTATAAAAAGAATTGATGGCAGGTTAAATGGCTATATAAGTTGTGAGTCAAGGGGAAGCCACGGGTTCGGCTACGACCCTATATTTTACTTACCTAAATATAAGGCAACCATCGCCCAATTACCGCTAAGTATTAAGAACAAGCTCAGCCACCGCGCCCGCGCTTTTAACAAATTGAAAACTTACCTGAAAGATGTAAGAGTATCACGTAACACGTAACAAGTATCACGTCTTTGAAAAACATACAAAAACGTGTTACGTGCTACCTGTTACATGATACTATTTAAGCTGAGAGCTGACGTTTGACATCGGATAGCTGTCTTCCTTGACTTTTCCCCCAAAATGTCTTATTATCTATGATACTATGTCAAGAAGAAGCAGAAGAAAAAAATTATCTTGGCGCCGTAGGCGTAAGAAAAACAAGGGCCAGAAGCCCTGTTTGGGCTGATGCGCTTCGCGCATTAACGCAGATAATCGCAGATTCGAAACAGATGATCGCAGATAGATTTTATCTGTGGCCATCTGCTTTGTTGTCTGGGATCATCTGTGTAAAATAAAATATGAGTATAATAGACAGATTTAAAGAAGACCTCGAGACGGTATTTCGTGAGGATCCTGCTGCGCGCAGTAGAATGGAAATTATACTGTGCTATTCTGGCATGCATGCTATTTGGACCTATCGCTTTACGCACTTGCTTTGGACTCGCGGTTTTAAGATTGAAGCGCGTATAATTTCACAAATCGCAAGATTTCTTACCGGCGTTGAAATCCATCCCGGCGCAACTATCGGAAGAAGATTTTTTATCGACCATGGAATGGGTGTCGTCATCGGCGAAACTACGGAAATCGGCGATGATGTTTTGCTTTATCAGGGCGTTGTATTGGGCGGAGTTTCGCTTGAAAAGCATAAGCGTCATCCAACTCTCGGCAATAAAGTTGTTGTTGGTTCAGGAGCAATACTTTTGGGCCCGATAAACGTGGGGGATGAGGCAAGAGTCGGCGCAGGCTCAGTCGTTATTGGTGATGTACCGGAAGGCGCAACTGTTGTTGGAGTTCCCGGACGGGTGATTATTGAGCGTGAGCCGAAACACGTAAGCGGAGTAGCGCTTGACCATAATAAATTACCCGACCCAGTTATCGAGGTATTGCATCGGTTAGAACAGAGGATAGAGGAATTAGAAAGAAAATGCCGAGAAAGGCATGGGTCATAATGAAAATCACAAATTACAATACACAAATTACAGACAAATCACAATACCAAAATTACAATAAACAAACTTTTGAATCTGTTTGTAATTTCGGAATTGTTTATTGTGTATTGTTCGTGATTTGTCCATTGTTTATTGTAATTTAAACTAAAGGAGTTTAATGAAGGTATTAGTTACCGGCGCAGCCGGACTTATCGGTTCAAATGTAGTAAAAATATTGGAAGAAAAAGGCGCTAAGGTGATAGCCTTGGACGATTTCTCAAGTGGAAATTATAAAAATATAAAAGATATTAAGGGGGGCGTTATCTGCGCTGATATTTTAGATGAGAGCATTTATTTGAAATTACCCAAGGTAGATGCGGTTATCCACGAGGGGGCTATTACTGATACAATCCTTAAGGATGACAAAAAAATGATAATGGTAAATTTTGAAGGTTTTAAAAACGTATTTAATTTTTGTTTAAAAAAGAAAACAAAACTGGTTTATATTTCAAGCGCCGGCGTTTACGGTGATGGCCCCAGCCCAATGAAGGAAAGCCAAGCAGCACGCCCGCTTAATGCTTATGCATACTCCAAGTATCTTTGCGATTGCCATGCTTCGCAATTTATGGGTAAGAAAATACTTCCACTTCTGGTTGGCATACGTTACTTTAATGTCTATGGTCCAGGCGAGTATCACAAAGGCTCTGCTGCCAGTATGATTTATCAGCTTTATCTTCAAATGAAAGCCGGCAAACGGCCTCGCGTTTTTAAATCCGGAGAACAAAAGAGAGATTTTATTTACGTAAAAGATGCGGCAAGAATTACTGTTGATGCGTTAGGCCTTAAAAAAGATTTAATAGTGAATGTTGGTACAGGCAAAGCACGCAGCTTTAATGATATTATTTTAGCATTAAATAAAGCAATGGGAAAAAATTTGGAACCGGATTATTTTGATAATCCTTTTACCGGGCTTTATCAGGATTTTACAGAGGCGGATATCAGCTTACTTAAGAAGAATTTTCAAACCCCGCCTAAATTCAGTTTAGAAGAGGGCGTAGAGGATTATTTTGCTAATTATCTTTCGCAATTTGAGCAGTAAAAATTTGAGCAGTAAAAAATTGTATTTTACAATATTTATAGTATAATTCTTTTATAGAATTATATTGTTTAGAATCAGGTATCTTATGCATAAATTATTAATGTTTCTTTTTTTAGTTTTAATTTCAATCTTTCTTAATGTTCAAGCTTTTCCCCAAGAGAATGAAACTATTGCCATAGCTACCTATTATCCATCGCCCCTCGGCATATATGAGCAGTTGGTTGCGCAAACCTTAGGGGTGGGAGACAATAATGATGATGGCAGTCTAAATGGCAACGATGCCCCTGACCCCAATGATGCCGCTCAGGCGGGTAATGTTTGGATTCATGGTAGAGTCGGTATTAATACAACTACACCCCAGACGCGGTTAGAGGTAAATAATACTTTTATGATTACTCCCCAAGCAAGCAATCCGTCTTTTCCCTCTGGAACGCCAGAAGGAGCTCTGTATTATAATAGCGCAGGAACCTTTAAATATTATGATGGAAGTTCCTGGAAGAATGTTGGAGCAGCCAGCTTAGGAGCAGAAGAACAAAAAATTATTAATGTATGGTATGGCCCGACTGCGCGAGACCTTAAATGTTCCACTGGCTATGTTGCTACAAAAATAATCCTTTATACCGACAATCGTTGCATACAAGGAGAACGAATGTGTGACGGAAGGTGCCATGAGGCAGGAGAGATTCATCGTATTGGTTTGGTATGCAAAAAATTACAGTAATGAATAAAAAAATAAAAATACTTATATTCCAGTTTTCTTTTATTTTTATCTTAATGTTCTCTGCATTTGGCCAGGAGACCGTGACAATTACAACATATTACCCTGCGCCCTACGGAGTTTATAATCAGTTCGTTACGCAAACCTTAGGCGTAGGAGACAACAATAATGACGGCAGTCTAAATGGCAGTGACGCCCCTGATCCTAGCAACGCCGCGCAGGCGGGTAATGTTTGGATTAAAGGTAGAGTTGGTATTGGCACCGCTGCTTTACCTAATACAGGAAGCGCAGAATTAGAGATAAATGACACCTTAAGATTTACTCCAACAACCAGTCCTGATTCTGCAGTTGAAGGAGCAATGTATTACGACAGCAGCGCAAAAGCATTGAAATATTATCATAGTTCTACATGGAAAAATTTAGGCGGTTCTTTAGGCAGTTCAACAACTGTAAACGGTAGTTTTATTCAGGATAATCCTGACAGCAGGTCAATGTTTTACCGAATATGTAACTCTGCAACCCCCCAAGATACTTACATAGCATCCCTTGGCGGGGGGACACCGGCGACTTTTATTGGAGCACAAACGAGCTGCGCTGCCAATTCAGTGATGACCGGTATGAATATACGTGTGCAGGATGGTACTTATGGTTGTGGTGATAGGCCTGACATTCAGTATATAGATTTAACCTGTGCAGCACTTAGTAATTAAAGAACGTTTACTTAGCCATACCGACAATCGTTGCATACAAGGAGAACGAATGTGTGACGGAAGGTGCCATGAGGCAGGAGAGATTCATCGTATTGGTTTGGTATGCAAAAAATTACAGTAATGAATAAAAAAATAAAAATACTT
>Ga0265297_10009311_pt1 | contig 12719 bp, 11 predicted proteins | sample Munlanlwell13791_FD_192502 | JGI IMG/M metagenome (GOLD analysis project Ga0265297, IMG submission 192502) | Leachate microbial communities from a municipal landfill in Southern Ontario, Canada - Leachate well 137-91 | ecosystem: Engineered > Solid waste > Landfill > Unclassified | place...
TTGTGCACCACGGTGATTTTATTCGGGTTTATACCATATTTTTCCACAACGACCCGTTTGGTAAATTCACTGACTGCGATGATACGAGTAGCCTTTTCCATTCCTTCTCGTTCGATATCGATGAACCATTGGTTTGGATAGATCCATCCTGATCGGTCATATTCAGTTGAGTGCACCGTCAAAACAAGGGGAACCTGCAATTTCTCTTTTAAGGCAACAGCAGCTTTCATAGTGAGCCAGTCATGGCAGTGAATTAAATCATATTTCCCTTTCACGCGTTTCACGAGCAAATCGTTATACCGATACACCGCATCAAAGAATTTCCCACCAATTTCCTTGTCATCCGGTCTGTCGTATGGGAAGACCTCCGATTCACCGACCTCGATGATATTGATGTTCTTGTTATCGCTCTTTACTTTTTGTTTCAACTTCGGCATATAGAAGTCTATGTGAACGTCTTTATCGGCAAGACCATGGGTCAACCCATAACAGTGGGTACCTAATCCGCCCACTTTGAATGGTGGGTATTCCCAGCCGATCATTGCAATTTTCATTCCTCTTGTCCTCACCAATCGTACCGGTTGTGTTTCCTGATAATTCCTACTCCCAAATACCTTTGTGCGCTCATCGAGAGCATCCGGTAATTGAACTTTTTCTGCGTTGCCACGTGATTTTTAACCGTAAAACCTACCTCATTGTTATAAGCTTTTCGTTTTTATCTGCCTTCTTTTTTCTGAAATGTTATGAAGAATCTTCCTCCGAAGTCAAAAATGACTTTTATATTTTTCGTCTGCCAATGATATGCCTTAGCAGGATATAATAGTATCTGAAAATTATGTAAAAAGGCTTGAATTATACGGTTTTTAAAAAAATCTTTATTCTAATGAAATAATAGACGGAGTTTTCAAACAATGTTGTCGCTGTCACCCAATACAAACATATTAGGAGGTATTGGGTGTGGTGACACAGCATCCTCCACAGTAAGCAGCAGCGGGAGGATTCTGCAGCGCTTCTCGCGACAGTTCTATGATATCGTGGTTATCCTCTGTTTCATCTCTTGACTATTCGTCTGCTTGATCAAAGAGGGACCCTAATCGATATCAACTGTACCCTTGAACTTGCTTCTCCAATCATGCTGTCATGGAGATCTTCTAATCAAGGATAACAAAACCATACCATCAGCGCTTCATTAAGGTTTCGCTGCCCTGATTTTATCGATATTTATTGATAGTGTTTCGAAGCGATTTCGCTTTTATCCTTGCCTGCTGGGCAAAATCCTCTTGTTGTCCAGCAAAAATAACCTCACGGGAAGAGTTAATCAGAGCCATCTCCCCTTGAGTATTCGTACCGTTCTTGACGGTTTTCTCAACATCGCCACCTTGTTTCCCAATCCCAGGGATAAGAATCGGGATGTCCTCCCCAAGGATCCTGCGAACAGTTTTCAGTTCCTCCGGATAGGTCGCACCGACGACCGCACCGCAGTTCTTATGAACATCCCATTCGCGAATTTTCTGGGCAACAATCTGATAGAGGGGTATGGAGGAAACCAGAAGATCCTGGAAATCGCCAGCGGAGGCATTCGAGGTACGACATAAGATGAAGCTACAGTTGTCTTTATAGTCGAGGAACGGCAGGATTCCGTCCTTGCCGAGGTAAGGATTGAGGGTCACCGCATCTGCTTTGAAGGTATTAAAGAGGGATTGCGCATACTGCTGCGCCGTGTTCCCAATGTCATTACGTTTTCCGTCAAGAATTATGAGAATATTACCAGGGATGTAATGGATGGTCTGTTCTAATGCGTCGATTCCTTTTTTACCCGCTACTTCATAAAACGCCATATTCAACTTATATGCACAGACCAAATCTTTCGTTGCATCAACGATTGCTTTGTTGAAATCAAGCAGTGGCGTTTTGCTGGTTTCCAAAAGGAACGAGGGTATTTTTTTACTATCTGTATCAAGTCCAACACAGAGCAAGCTATTGTTCTGAGATGTAATCGCTATCAGTTTTTCTCTCCAGTTCATATAGTCCCTAGCTGAAATAGTGTTTCTTCTATAAATACTCGTGTTTTCGGTAGCTATTTAACGCCCTGTAAAATACAATCCCTCAATGGAAATTATCTACGGAGTCTGCTCATGGGGTCTGGGTCATGCGACACGATCCCTCCCAGTCATCAGGAAACTCATTAGCGAAAACCATCATCTGACTGTGATTTCGAACGGACGGAGTCTTGAGGTACTCAAAAAGGAACTCGGTGAGAACGTCCAGTACGTCGATATCCCGGATTATCCGATGCTGCTATCGGAGAATACCAGACAGTTTCTCGCAAAAAGCATGATGTACTGGCCAATGTTCATCAAGAGAATCGAAGATGGCCTCGCACAGCTCCAAAAAATCCTTACGAAACAACCCTGTGATTGTATCCTCTCCGATGCCAGGTACGATATCTATAGCAAGAAGATACCGTCGTTTTTTATTTCACATCAGATGCGCATTATGAACCCATTGCAGATCAAGTTGTTTGAGCGAGCAATGGAACGATTCAACCTGTTTTTTTTCAAACGTTTCGTTGGTATCATGGTCCCAGATTACAAAGAGAACAACCTCTCAGGCGATCTTTCACATAATCTGAAAAGGATTGATGAAGATTCCATCCATTATGTCGGGGCGCTTTCTGATTTCACCAAACGACCGTTGAAAAAAGATATCGATTATCTGATTTCAATCTCTGGCCCGGAACCTCAACGAAGCATGCTTGAGGAAAAGCTCGCAGCACACGCTTCTGAGCTGGAGGGAAACGTCGTCATGACCTTAGGAAAAGCAGAGAAATATTCCATAGTAAAAAAACAACACCTGACCACGTATACATTTGTGACAAAGGAACTTCGAGAGGAGCTGTTAAACAAAGCGAAACTGGTGGTGTCTCGCTCAGGGTACTCCACGATTATGGACGTGGCAGTCGTCGGCACAAAAGCATTGTTCATCCCCACACCAGGGCAGATCGAACAGGAGTACCTCGGGCAGTATCATAATACACTGGGTACGTTTTACTCGGTGTCGCAAGATGCTATTGATTTGAAATCTGATGTGAAGAAAGCAGCAGAAAAAACCGGGATCACCCGGGAATGTGATGTAAAAAAAACCTTGGAAAACATCCTTGGAGTCCTCACAGAGAACACCTAACTCATGTACCATAATACCTTTAAATACGATAGGTATTACCTGTGAGGAAGGAACTTTTATTTATGAAACCAAAGGAGTTACTCAAATCATGGTACTTCTGGTTATTCCTGATTACAGGGATTGCTATCGTTGTACGATCCATTCCTGCTTGGACGAACGCTGCATGGGGTGGTGACTTTGGGATTTACTATGGTTTGACATCACGACTCGTAGAAAACCAGCAAATTTTCAACGAGTACGACGGGTGGGGTGGGATGTACAACTATTTCCCGATGCTGTATATCTTTTCTGCACTTGGCCATTGGATCATCGGAGCTGATCTCCTCTGGATAATGCCAAAGATTGCACCAGTGTTTGGCGGACTGACCGTTTTTATCTTTTATTTCATTGTCTCTGACCTGACCAAACGAAGAGACCTGGCACTGCTATCCTCATTGTTCCTTGCAGTCATCCCCTTCCACGTATACCAGACCAGTCATGCCGCACCCTTGACCCTGGGACATTTCTTCATGATACTGTCTTGTTATCTCTTCATGAAATCCATGAATCAAAAAAAATATGTTATCCCGTTGATACTCTCCACGGTGTTCCTCATTATGTCACATCATCTCACCACCTATTTCTTCCTCATCACCATCTTCTTTCTCGTCGTCATCAAAAGCATCCGTGTCGATCTTCGATTGATGTACCATGACGTCGCGTACGTCCTAATTGCATCAGGATTGGCGTTTAGCTATTGGAGCTTCATCGCCACACCGGTCTTCAGCACATTTATGAACACCGGACTGTCAATGTCATCCTATCTTGTGATTCTGCTCTTTTATGTCAGCTTCTTGGGCTGTCTTCTGAGTATCGCTGCACTGAAAAGAAAGAAACAAGAATATCTAGCCAGGATGAAAACAATCATCACCTTTAACCCGATTCATTCACGGAAACGGGCATTCCTGTATTTCACTGCCGGGTTTGTGTTTATTCTCTGTGCAGAAATCGTGTTCTTATTTTTCAACTTCCCAGTCAGCGGTGTTCGTATGAAACCACTGTCCATCCTATATTCTATTCCAATGCTATTGTTTATCGGGTTCGGATGCCTAGGTGTTGAATACCTCAAAGAGGTGAAGAACCGATGGTTCTTCCAAGCATGGCTAGTAGCAATCCTTGCATCATTCATCTATTCACTGGTGACAGAAAACACCACCCTGTTCCCGGATCGCCATGTCGAATATCTCACGGTACCCGCATGTCTATTCGCCGCAGTTGGCGTCCTATATTTCTTCAGATTGAGGGAACAAAAGGTGTCGTTGTTTCTCAAAAAACGACTCTCATATCCTACGATTCAGGCGCTGTTCGTACTGGTCGTCTGCGGTCTGGTGTTTTCAAACGCAGTCGCAGTCTACCCCGTGTACACGTCACTGGAGTGGATGGATGAAAGCATCCCCCATGAGACAGCAAAGGCGATCGAATGGATCAATGACAACCTTGATAGCAACAGTACATTAATCGCTTCCGACCTACGGCTGTCAAAGATGATCTGGGCAGAAGGCATTGACGCGACCTTCGAAGACACCAATGCCACCTGGACGTGTGACACCTGGGTTGGTTGTCTCCCTGACTTCGACGCGGAGGAAAACCAGGGGAGAGTGACCTATGTGCTCATCGATGATGTGATGCGGGATATCTCGGTCAATATTCGTGTCACGCAAAGTGTGTATATGACGAACGAGTCGTATCTGAAGTTTGAACAGCAGCCATTCGAACTTCTCTATCGGAACGCGACGGTCAACCAGGATAACGAAGAACTCCATTGGGCGGAGGTCTACAGCGTCAACTGGTCGTTTATCGACCAACATCGTATGGTGAAAAAATAAACGATTATCTGCCCTGTGAAAGCTCCAGGACTTTTTCATAGACCTGTTCGTACTGAGTAGCCACGGTACTCATGGAATGCTGTTGACTGAGTCGCAGACTGTTTGTTTTCATGGTGTTTCTCAGTTCCGTATCAGAAAGAATGGTTATGATGTGTTTGGCGAGTTGGTTGCTGTCCTGCGGCTCAAAAACCAGCCCATTCTGTGCACTGGCAAGCTCAGGGACCGCTCCTTTATTCACCACCACGGGAGGTACACCAGTGGCTATCGCCTCAAGGGTAACAATGCTTTGGAGTTCGGATTCCGCTGGCATGACAAACACATCAGCAAGCGTGAAAATATTCGGGTAATCTGCCCAGTCCAGGAAATCAATAAACGTCGTGTGCCCATCCACCCCTAACTGTTGTGTTAATTTCATTATCTCTGGCTTCAGACCCCCAGACCCGCAGAAAAGAAAATGCGCATCAACTTTTTTAAGGACAGAGGGGATTGCTTTTACCAATACGTCAACATTTTTTTCTTGGTTGATTCTCCCGGTATATAAAATCAGAGGTTTTTCTGGAAGGTTGAGCCGCCCTCTCAGATATTCGCCTTTGTTGGTTGGTTTGAACATCTCTGTGTTGACACCATTGGAAATCACGCTGACCGGTGTCTTCATTCCTTTCTGTTGATACATCGCTGCACCAGTTTTTGTTGGAACCGTTGTCCAGTCAACACGGTTGTAGAAGTACATCAGGTAGGACCAGGTGTACTTTACCAGACTAGGATACAACACGGAAGAAAAAAAGGGAGCAAGAATGTTTTCTGGGAGGATATGAATAGAACCAACTAACGGGGTGCGCCGTTTCTTTGCCCATATCATCGCACAGATGCTAATCGGATAGGGGGAGCAAACGTTAATCACATCTGGTTTGAAGAAGTCAAGGATTTTTTTCACATAGAGAAGAGGAAAGGGGGTGAAATGGTACTTATTGTTCATGTAAAAGGGGAGAACAAACGCATGTGGTCGATAGATGGTCGACCCGTTCTCATCCTCGACAGTGTTTTTAAACGAGAAACTTGGTGCCATCACCCGGACATCATGACCTTTCTTGATGAGTTCATGAACAATTCGATGTTGCGCAATTGCACCGCCATCAATAATCGGGTAGTATGATTCTGTGGTGAAGAGTATTTTCATTCGAACCAGATCCCGTGTTGTTCAATAACCAACGATTATTACATAAGAATTACTCAGAATTGTAATATATTATTTGAGAATGTACGGGCTCAAAGAAGAATACAGGGAGCGAGGGGATGCAAATACATCCGTGGCGAAGTACTGGTACCATCCGCAGCTTCTGTCACATTGTTTCATCGTGGTCCGTGCCTCTTTTGCCTCTGGCGTACGAAGGAATTCCATAAAGGAACCTCCCGTAAAATTATAGAGATGCTTACCTACAGTTCGACAGGGATAGAACAGCCCTCCATCAGAGTCAATAATAACAGAGGACGTCGAACAACCGTGAGGCTTGTTAATGTTCTCCAAAAATCCTTTTGGTGTCGTGATCGTCTGTGGATATTTCTCTTTTAAACGAAGTATGTCTTCTTGGAATTGCTTTGGGTCAGGATAGAAATCATCAGTTCCATCAAGATGACAAGCAGGCATGACAACGGTACGAGCGTTCACCTCATAAACCCGTTTGACTTTCTCCTCAAGAGCAGGAAGAGTATCTCTGGTGACAACGATCTGGACGCAGATTTCCGGCCCGTAGCTTTGGAACTCCTCCAAGCGGTCAAAGAATTCCAGATTATCATGTCCCTCGTCAATGCTGATATGCAGATAATCGATGTGTTTGCCGTACTCCTTCATCGGTCGTTTGTCCAGAAGATGACCATTGGTAGTGAAGAAGAGGTAGAATGGTTTCTGATGGGCGTACTGCAGGATCTCCCCAAGATCCTTTCGCACCAGCGGGTCACCACCTTCAAGACTGAGAACGACAATGCTGGAGTTTGCGATGTTATCAATCACCCTGAACACCTCTTCTGTTGAGAGATCCGGTGTTTTTTCTTTCCAGACGTTACAGAAGCTGCATTTCAGGCTGCAGATATGTGTGACTTTAAAGGAGGCGTAGAACGGGTAGACACACTCCTTGGCGAGAGAATTCATTGCGACATACCGCATCGTCGAAAGATATTTTTTTACAGGTAGTTTTTTCATAGCGCTTCAATACGATGAGGGTTATTTGCTGGGAGGACATAAGGTTTTTTATCGTTCAATATCCGTTATTTACCACAAGAGCCTTATAGCGTCATCAAAATAACCCTTTTCCAGTGACCGACGAAAAACGAGAGTTCAACAAAACAAAAATATCTATTTTCGTTAGTATCGTATTGAGTCTGACAATTATTGTGTTGATCTTGTATTTTACTATCGATGCACAAACAATCCAATATTTATCGCAGGTGTCGTTTCGTGGTGTGTTCTTTGTGTTCTTTGGTCTTGCGATACTCCTCAACATATTGTATTGGTTTATCTGGGGAGCACGACTCAAGGTTCTCAGTAACGTCGTTGATCCGAATATTCATATCGGTCTTTTGGAAGCAACGAAAATCGTGATTGCAAACCTATTCCTCGCAGGTATCACACCCTCAGCTGCCGGTGGTGAGCCGGTGAGGATTTATCTCTTGAACAAGGAGGGATTGAGTACGGGTGGGGCGACCGCTGCGGTCCTTGGCGAACGACTCATTGATGCGATTTTCATTTTAGTGCTGGTTCCGTTTGGTTTTTTCGTTTTCAAAGACAGAATCGATGTCGATCTGATTAGCTATGGACTGATGATCGGTATCATCGTGTTTCTTCTTGGAATCATTCTCTTTGCGCTTGCTTTGAAATATCCTGAAAAAACAAAAAATTTGTTGCTACGAATTAGCTCTCGTATCAGCGGTCTGTCGAAAAAACCAGAGCGGCATCAAAAAATAGTAAATCGAATTGGTCTTGAAATCGACAACTTTCACTCCAGCATGGTGCTTTTTCTGACTCGGGGGAAAAAATCATTTCTTGCTGCGAGCGGGCTAACTGTCCTGATGTGGTCGACTGGTTTTATGATTCCTTCGATGCTTCTGCTCGCACTGGGTCTGCCTCCGTACTTTGTTGAATCCTACGCCGCCCAAGCATTGTTGTTAATCCTCGTGATGCTCCCGACAACACCAGGGAGCTCGGGGGTTACCGAGCTAGGGATGGCCGCATTATTCGGTGTGCTGCTTGGTGCGTCCCATCAGTATCTTCTCGGAGTGTTCGTCTTATTATTCCGATTTATCTCCTATCATATGAACGTCATCTGTGGCGCAATCTTCCAGTACCGGATTTTCAAATCTATCACCTCGTTTTCATTGGAAACCATCGAGAAAAAAGATATGTGATTCTCTAAACCTTTTACCAGGTTAAAAAGAAATTAGAGAAAAAGGGATTTGAATCCGTAGGGGCTATCACAAAGAACATTCTCCAATTATTGAGACAATATCCATCCTGCATTGTAATCAAAATTTCCACGTTTCCCTCCTTATTCTCTGAACTATGGTCCAGGGCGTCAGGTTTAAAAATGAGAAGTCTATACCGTTCTCCCTATGAAAAAAGCGGATCGATGCATTTCCTGCGGAAAAGGCTTACTGGAACAAGGGTCAACAACCTTCATCTGCCCGACCTGTGACACCATGATTGGACGCTGCTCCAACTGCCGAGAACAAAGCGTCGTCTATCTCTGCCCGAAATGCGGATTCAGAGGACCATAGGAGGAATACTCGATGGGAGAAGTCATCGCATTAATTCGTCTCATGCCTGATGGGGTCATCACCGATACCGACATGGAATATATCACTGCCGAAGTAAAAAAAGTCGTTCAGAAACCAGCACGACTCGGGCGCGTCGAAGTCAAACAAATCGCGTTTGGCCTTCGAGGACTCGATGTGACGATTGCAGTCCCTGATGTCGAAGGGGGACTTGATCCCATTGTCGAAAAGTTCGGGAAGATAAAAAAAGTCGATAACGTGGAAGTCGTTGATATCGGAAGAATCTAAGACGCGCTGTCGACCGTTGTTTTGAGATATTCAGTGTAGTTTTCCATGAACTGCCTCCCGATCTCTGTTGGATAATAAATCGGGTACGCGGAGTTCGTGGTGTCTCCTTCGATAAGCTCCGCTTCATACAGTTTATTTATATGCCATTTCACCACATGATGATTGATGTTCAACGCATGCGCAATCTCAAGAAGATGTTTGCCAGGATGCTCCGACAGAAACAACATGATATCCCGCGCGTTTTTATTCCGCAGAATCGACTCTGCGACCGCGCGTGCCTCCTTCGACAAGATAATAGACTTTTTTTCCGCCAATCGCCCGGCTTCTAATGAGATTCGTTTGTTCAAGTTTCCGGAGATGCCACGCAGCGTTGCTTGGCTTCAGATCCAGCTCCCGGGCAATCTCCCGAAGATGACTCCCAGGGTATTCATCAATGTACTCATAGAGGTTTTTCCGTATCTCGGTGTCCAGCACGTTTTCTGGGGTAACGTATTTCACTCCACCCATGAGAAAAAAGAACGCAAGTAATAACGCTATGACCGTAACCAACACTGCAATCGTGGTCATATCAATATTTGGTTGAATATCAGGAGCAGCACGACAAACCCCTGCCGCTCCTAAAAAGATACCTGCTAGCATCAGGACTGCTATCTTGACGAAACGCATTGATTCCCATCCTTTTTTGTTTACATCCCTGCAGGGAGAAGAAATCACGTTGATGTTTAAATATCTTCCTTCAAAGAGGAAAGACCACGGACTGTTCGTAGTTTGCGGTGGATGGATGGTGTACATTCCAATACAAAAAGGTTATTTATGTGCAAAAAAACCTATAAGTTCAGTTCGTTGTTTTTCGAGTCTCACAAACCCAACACGTTCAAACTGCACAATCTCTCCTGGAGGAACTCCTGCAACTGCTTTCTCAGCATATCCGTGAATCTCCTGAATGCTATTCGAATTAAAGTTCTCCCCCTTGAAAAGAAGCTTAGGGACGAAAATCTTCAATGCGATAGCGTCATCCGTCGTCCATTGAATCTTCGCAGTCTCAGGGAGAAGTTCTTCACCACTATAGGTTCCATGGATCGCGTCATCGATTTTTGTGATGGTGACATTGTATAATCCCTTTAGTCGAAACACATCCCCCGTCTTCATGGTCTGCACATCCTGTTGGGGGATAAAAAATCTTGACGATACATGAAGAAGACGATCACCCATAGTCGCATCAGGGTGCAAGGGGAGTCTAACGGTCTTTTCTGGAGCATCCGTTACAAGAAGTTGTACGGGATCGGGAACGAAGTAATAACGCTTCACTCGTGGGTCAAGATATTTTCGGTTCACTGATTCGACCAAGCTGAAATCGACCACGGATTCCACCTTTGAAAATCCCTGCTGGAGCACAAATTTTCTAATTGCTTCCGGTACGATGCCCCGGCGTTTCAACCCGCGTAAGGTCGGTAACCGAACATCATCAAACCCAGAGACCAATCCTTGTTCAATCAGTGGTTTTATCTTACGTTTGGAAACTGGCATCCCGTCAATGGAAAGACGAGAGAACTCCATCAGATGAGGTGCCCGCAGGTTCAGCAGGCTAAGAATTCGATAGTACACAGGGTCTCGTAACTCGTATTCCTTGGTCCGGAAGGGATGGGTTACTCCGCTGATACTATCTTCAACTGCACCAGCGAAATCATACGTTGGCCAGACATGGTACGTATCACCGGTCAATGGATGTGGTGTATCAATGACACGAAACATGGTTGGATCACGCATCGCGGTATTCTCACTGTCCATTTCTCCCCGTAACCGGACAATTCTATTTGCTTCACGGGAAGCAAGCATCTCCTTCCAGAGGTCCAGACCCACGGGTCCGGTGAATTGATCCCGACATGCACAGGGTTTTGCCTGAAACCTTCCTTCCCGAATCGTTTCCGGGCTACAGGTGCAGATGTATGCATCCTTTTGTCTGATGAGCTGCCCTGCGAGTTCATAATGGGCCTGAAGATGATCAGAGGTGTGGTATTCGATATCCCATTCAAGCCCAAGCCAACGGAGGTCTTCTTTCTGAGCATCATAAAAATCAAGGAGTGCGTTCTCCGGGTTCGTGTCATCAAACCGTAAAATGAATTTTCCTTCATACAGTCGAGCGTACTCAGCGTCAATAATCGCTGCTTTCGCATGACCAATGTGCAGATACCCGTTCGGTTCTGGGGGAAAACGCGTCACGACCTTCCCTTTTTCAGCAGCGGGCAATGGAGGGAGAGAAAAATCTTTTTCTTTTTTTTCTTTTTGTAACAACTCTGGAGCAAGTGCGGTAAGCTCTGCGAGCTGGTCAGCAGCGGACATGGTGTTTACATGTGACACCACCTGAGAAACCACAGGGATGATTTCTGCAGGAGTTACCCCATCTTTTTTTAATGATGCGATGACCTTGCCTGCAACCGCTTTTTCGTTTGCTTTTCCGTCGAAGAATACGGCGTTCTGTAACGCGTACTTCCGTGCTTCCCGCTGTATCCGCTGAGTAGACATGGTTACTTTTCCCGCTGGATTGTATACTCGACGAGTTGATATAAAAGTTCTTTCGCTTCAGAGGGTTTGACAATTGTTATCGCATCTTTTGCTTGTTGAACGAAATGTAATGCGCGGTGTTGTGCGTATTCGATGGATCCAAGGTCTTTGAAGAGGTCGTAGACAAGCGCGACATCATGTTCCGATGCAGTAAGGTTGCCAAATACATAATCAAGGAGTTTCTTATGTTTCCCAGTTGCATGCGTTAGGCTATGCACGGCGATGAGCGTTTTTTTTCCGTTTCTGATGTCATTCCCGATGTCTTTACCCAGTGTCGTTGCCGTACTGCTCATGTCAAGGTAATCATCCCAAATTTGAAAAGCTAACCCGAGCATCCGTCCATAGGTCTGTAATGCTGTAACCTCTGATGGATTCCCCCCACCAATCAATCCACCACCTTTTGCTGCTAACTCGAATAAAGCACCGGTTTTTTTCTCGATCATTTCCAGATATTCTTGCTCGGTTACTTCTTTGCGATGTTCAAACTCCATATCTAATTGCTGTCCTTCGCAGATCGCAATGATTCCGTTTATGAAATCCTGCTGCAGGAGTTTAAAGGTTGGAAAATCAACAGATGTCTCTAGAATCGCCTCAAAAGCCTTCGCAAAGAGTAAATCCCCCGCAAGGATCGCAGCGGATTCACTGAATTTGACATGCACCGCAGGAAGATTGCGCCGGAGCAAGGAGTGATCCATGATGTCGTCATGGACTAAGGTGAAATTATGGATTAATTCAAGACCTGCCGCGAGCGGGAGGGCGTTGTCTATTTTCCCCGAGACGCTTTCGCAGGAGGTCAACGTGAGAAATGGTCTAATCCGTTTTCCACCAGCTGAGGGGAGATGTTGGGACGCCTCGTACAGCTGTGTTGGTTTTTTTATCTGCAGGTACTGTTGCCAGTAGGCGTTAAACAAATCTGCCCGTTTGATAAGTTCAGTTTGTAGGTCCATATTTTACTTCCACCGTTGAGAGTTTTTCGACGGTATCGACACCGACAAGAAACATCGCGATACGTAGTTCTCTTGTGATGATCTCAAGCTCTTGGTTCAGGGTTTTTTT
>Ga0265297_10009312_pt1 | contig 12719 bp, 10 predicted proteins | sample Munlanlwell13791_FD_192502 | JGI IMG/M metagenome (GOLD analysis project Ga0265297, IMG submission 192502) | Leachate microbial communities from a municipal landfill in Southern Ontario, Canada - Leachate well 137-91 | ecosystem: Engineered > Solid waste > Landfill > Unclassified | place...
GCACTCCGGCTAGTTCCTCTTCGGTCGCCTTAGCCAGCCATTGCCATGAAGAAACATTGCTGAGGATGACAGCAAGGACGCGGCCGTTCAGATAGCCGAAATGGTCGCGGAAGTCAAAGTCCGCCCCGGGACCACAATCCTCCCAGAAGAGCATGACTTTTGGCCAGTAGCCGAGGCTCCCGGAGAGACGGTATTCATCGCACACTTGGACTAAGTCGCCCGGCTTGGGCACCGGATAGCCATCCTTGGGGATTTGGACTTCGGGATAGCGCATCATGTCTTCTGCGCTCCCCTGGATCAGCATTAGTTGCGCACCCGTGATCTTGAGCCCCTCGGCCTGCGCGCTGGTTGGCGCGCAGACAACAGCAATAGCCACAGCCGCAAGAAAGGCTGCGTGTAGGAAGAACGACCATTCGCCAAAATTCCGGTGCTTCATCTTCCACCCCATAATCAACACGACAAAACAAGGCGAGCGGCGAAAAAAAGCGGGGAATCTCTCAGCCTGCCGAAATTCTACCCGCTGGCCCAGGCAGCAATCTAAGACAACTGCGCAACGCGCCAGATAGCAACGGCTTGATTTGCCATCCATTGCTGCCGAGCTGCGAGCCGTTCAGGATTCCAGTCAGCATTATCCTGTCCGAGCTTCTTCGTAACGCCGAAACAACTTGCGACGTACACCGGTTTTTTCACAGCCCAAGTTTCGTTTCCGACGTCTCTGTTAGCGCCAGAATCCAACAGGGTCATGTTCCCGAGTCGAAAGACAAGTGCCTCGACTTCTTCCTCGGTGAATGCATCCCAGCCTTTGTCCGGGCTCTGGGGAAGAACATGTTCGATACTGTATGAATCACTGTCAAAATCGTAGTCTGCCTTGGTCACTGCCCTCTCGATTGCACACAGCATGTAACGGACGACACGCGCGTTTCGGGCTTGTGTTGTCCTTATCACCTTCTCTGCGAAGGCAGCCTTGAAGATCTGATCGCTCGGATAGATTCCACTCAAAGCCTTGATTGTCTGCGCAGCAGTGGAAAACTCCCCTCTGGATATTTTCTCGGCGACCAGATTGTAGGTGCGCTCTTGCTCACTGGTGGGCAGATTACCAATGACGTTATAGCGAAAAGAGATCATCACGCATGATCGAAGCAGCGTTTCGAAATCCTCATCGGAGAATTGGCGGCGAGCAGCCGTAAGCAATGGAAACGGCTGGCGCACACTGAACATGCGCAGATCATTGGCAAATCTCTTGAGCGTCGCGGCCCAAGTTGAAGCCTCCGGCTGAGTCAACGCAAGATAGACGTCCATGTCGGCTTCCATCTCGCGAAGTAGCGAGAACACATCCTTGCTCGTCGCGATCTGTCCGCGTATAGTCTTGAAGAGTTCCGTCTGCCGGACGAAGGAATGCCGACTGTTCCAATGAACCCGGAGGAAGTCCGGGAAGCTCTCACTCCCAAGGCGTCCAACCATGGCTTCCCATCGTTCTTCCATCGCTTTCATCTCGTTGTCGTGGTGTTCTGCTCGATGCAACACGGAGAACAGGTAATTCTTGAGAAGGTCTGTTGCGGACAGCCGTACCCCGCGAGCGTTCAGCGTTTCGAATACTTTGTAAGCGTTCAACTCGTCGGTCACACTAATGACGGTAAAGAACAATCGGTCGCTCATCGTCTCCACAAGCTGCGCCAGTGCCTTGGGTTCGTCAGTCTTGCTATGGCCGAACTCCTTCACTCTCTTGTTGAACCACTCGAACGCTTTGCGAAGGAGATGCTCCGATGCTCTGAATCCGCGCTGGGGCAGATGCCCAAGTGGCACCAAATACGATTGGTAATAGGTGTCGTTGTTGTGGTTAAGGGTGAGTTTGGATCGGGACACCAGTGTCACGGGATCGAGATACCCTATGTATGTCTGACGTAGTTGGTCAAGCCGCTGTTTCGTACGCTCTGGCTCCTTCCCTTCGTCAATAAAATTTTGCAGGTTCTTCATCGCGGCCAAAACGATGATGCTTAGCGTGGTCAGTCTCTGTTGTCCGTCGATGACGTCATAGGCCTTCTCGTTGTCAGACTGAAGAACAAGGTAACCCATGTAATGAGCAGGTTCGCCACCGTCTCCGATGGTCCCCAGGATGTCCATCCAGAGATCCTCCCACTCGTCCTCGCCCCAACTGTAGTCGCGCTGGAAGCGGGGAATTCGATACGTCAAGCCATTGCCCATCAGTTTCCGAAACGTGTCATTGCGCGTGTTGAAATTGGTCGCGGACATTTCCAGTCCTCCTGCGGTGAATGATGTGAGCAGTACTGCCAACCCAAGAAACAAGTGCCTTTCGATCAGGGCTGCGGTGGTTCAGAAGCTTCTTCTCAGCGCAAGGGACGACCTGTGGACTTCTCTCTGTTCACTTCATTTTCGCGAGCTTCACGGCACACAAGGCAGATTGACGCCCGGGCAGACTCTCTTTGCTCGACGCAGTTCTCAGTGAGTCCAGTCTGCCGCACGGCTGCAGTTTGTGGCCCGGCAAGATAGATGACGTCCAATTGACCCACCCGACAGATTCTATCCAGGGGTGAGGGGAAAATCAAGGATCTAAGCCGCCACGTGTGATCACCACCAAATACGCAGGTCCGGTTCCGCGAGTCATTGGGTGATGACACCTTTCTCCTGCTCCGCCAGAAAAAGGCGGGCTCGCGCCCGCCTTTTTGGTCAATCGATACGGTCAGTCGAGATGGAGTCGTCAGACCTCCATGATCTCCTTGTTCTTCTTGTCGGCGACTTCGCCTGCCTTCTTTTCATACTTGGTGACGGCGTCCTGAAGGCTCTTTTTGAAGCGTTCGAGTTCGTCCTCGGTGATAACGCTGCTCTTCTTCAGGTCTTCGCCAGTTTTGAGGGTGTCGCGGCGAATGGTGCGGATGGAAACCTTGGCCTTCTCGGCCAGTTCTCCCACCTGCTTGGAAAGGGCTTTGCGCCTTTCGCCCGTAAGCGGCGGAACCGACAGCCGGACTACTTTGCCGTCGTTGGACGGGGTAAGCCCGAGGTCGCTGGCAAGGATTGCCTTTTCGATGTCCTTCACAACGCTCGCATCAAACGGTCTGATGGCAAGAGTGCGGGCATCCTGCGCGGCGACATTGGCCATCTGGTTGAGCGGGGTCGGGTTTCCGTAGTAGTTGACCTTTATACCGCTGAGAATGGACACGTTGGCGCGGCCGGTGCGAATCAGGTTGTACTCGTGTTCCAGAGCCTCCACGGCTTTCCCCATCTTCGTTTCGGCGTCCTTGAGCACGTTCTGGGATTCACTCATCTTTGTTCCTCCACGACAGAGCCGATTTTCTCGCCGGTGACAACGCGAAGGATGTTTCCCGGCACGTTGAGGTTGAAGACGATTATAGGTATTCTGTTCTCGGCGCAAAGGGAAATCGCAGCCGCATCCATCACGCGGATCTGGTGCTTGAGCACATCATGGTAAGTCAGCCGCGGAAGGAAAGTCGCCTCCGGATGGGTCACGGGGTCGTCGGAATACACTCCGTCAACCTTCGTGGCCTTGAGGACAACCTGCGAACCCAACTCGGCCGCACGCAATGCGGCGCATGTATCCGTGGTGAACAACGGATTGCCCGTGCCGCCGGACAGAATGACTATCCGGCCGCGGTTCAAGTGCATTCTGGCGCGACGGCGGATATAGGGCTCGGCGGCATCGAGAACGATACCGGCCGACATAAGCCGAACTTCCGCGCCGAGTTTCTCCAGTTGATCCTGAAGGGCGATCCCGTTGATGACCGTTGCCAGCAGGCCCATGTAGTCAGCCTGCACACGGGAGATTCCCTGCTTTTCGAACTGGGCGCCGCGGATGAAGTTGCCTCCACCGACCACAAGAGCGATCTGCACGCCGAGTTTCCAGACGGAGAGAATCTCCTGGGAGATAGTCTCGACAACATTGAAATCGAAGCCGGACGGCTCCTCCCCCTTCATCGCCTCGCCGCTGATCTTGAGGAGAATGCGCGAGTAGATGGGTTTGCGGAGGGTTTCGGTCATTTGCCGACTTCCATACGGGAGAACCTGCGAATGCGGATGTTCTCGCGGGCGCGGGAAGCGAGACCGGTCAGCCAACTGCCGATGGTCATCTTGTCGTCCTTGATGTACTTCTGGTCGAGAAGGCAATGCTCCTCGAAGTACTTGTCCAGCCTGCCGATGACGATCTTCTCGATAACTTGTGCGGGCTTGCCGGAGTCAACCAGCGTAGCGCGGAAGATCTCTTTTTCCTTGTCGAGGATCTCGGCGGGGACTTCCTCGCGCGAAACGTACTTGGGATTGCTGAAGGCGATCTGCATCGCGACGCCCGTGGCGAACTCCTTGAGTTCCTGCGTCTGGGCGAGCGAATCGGTCTGCGTGGCGACCTCGACAATCACGGCGACGTTGTTGTTAAAGTGGAGGTAGGATCCGATGAGCCCGGCATTGGTGGGGCGGGAAGCCATTTCGGCAGCCTTGCCCTCGCCGCGCTTGCGGAGTATTTCAATGGCCTTTTCGACGCTGCCTTGAGACTCTTTCAGGGCTTCAAGACAGACCTTGGGGCCGTAACCGGTCTTTTCGCGGAGTTCTTTCACTAACTGAGCGTTGATTTCCATTTATGACTCCTTGGGGGGATTCGGATCTGCTTCTTCGGCGGCAGGAGCCTCGTCGGGCGAAGCGGAAGCGGCCGGCTTGATCGCGGGGCGACGAGCGCGGCGTTCCTTGGCCTTTGCCACGGCGTCAGCAGCCATCGTATCCGCATCGGCGTCAGTGGTCGTCTGCTCGGCAACGGGCTTGGTGTAAATCTGGCGGTCGAGGCTGCGCTTCTGCCCTTCACGGACTGCTTCGGCGAGGTAGCCGATAATCAGCCTGATGGAGCGGATTGCGTCATCGTTGCAGGGGACAACAAGGTCAACAGTGTCGGGGTCGCAATCGGTGTCGCAAAGGGCGACAATCGGCACTCCGCACTTGCGTGCTTCGCGTACCGAGTTCATCTCCTTGCGGGGGTCAACGATGATCATAAGATCGGGCAACCGGCTGAGGTCAACGATGCCCTGGAGGTTGCGGCGAATCTTGGTCAGCTCGCGCCTGATGCGGGCGATTTCCTTCTTCGGAATGGTGGGATCCTCGAGGTTGATTCCCTCGAGTTCACGGAGCTTTTTAATACGGGTGCGGATCGTCTCGAGGTTGGTCAGCGTGCCACCGAGCCAGCGATCGATCACGAAGGGCATGCCGCACTTCTGTGAGCTTTCGAGGATCGCCTCGCGAGCCTGCTTCTTGGTTCCGACGAACAGAACCTTGCCGTCAGGATTGGCGCAGACTTCAGAAACGACATGGAACGCGCGGATCAGCCCCTTGATGGTTTCGCGAAGGTCGATGATGCTGATTTTGTTGCGTTTCCCGTAGATGTAGGGTTTCATCTTCGGGTTGGTGCGGGAGATGTTGTGCCCGAAATGCACGCCCGCATCGAGTAGGTCTTGAACGGAGACAACGGCCATAAGTCAGTCCTCCTGCGTCGGTGCCGCTGTCCGCGCTGCCTCGGTTTCAAAGCCCGGAGGGCCAACCAGGTGCTTCGGACGCCGGCGAGGTTTGAGCGCCGCTCCTTCATAAGAAGAGGCGAAATTGCATCTTCCAGAAGCGGTTGACAGGCAAAGAATTATAGTCTGCTTTGGGCTGCGGTCAAGCCAGCCCGGCGGCTGAGATTATCTCCTGCGCGGCTCTTGCCGATGCTCCGGGACCGCCGAGTCGGGCTCGTACCGCAGCAAGGCTGCTCTTCATTTCCTCAAGCAGTTTCGGATCCCCGAGCAGATGGAGCGCAAGGGCTTCCAGGTACTCCGGCGAGCAGTTGCTCTGGAGCAGTTCCGGCACGATTTCGGCATTGGCGATAATGTTGGGCAGGGCGAGCCAGTCAACGTTGAGCACCGACTTGCCGACCAGGTAAGTAATGGCCCCGGTCTTGTAGGTGACAATCATCGGGGTGCCGACAACAGCAGCCTCGAGGGTGGCGGTTCCGCTGGCGATGAAGAGCAGGTCGGCAGCGCTCATAACATCGTAGGTTCTTCCCTTGAAAATCTTGACCGGAACATTGCCGACACTGAGGAAGGAATTCAGCATACGGTCGTCAACGAGCGGGGCGGACGCAACGAAGAACTCCGCTTCGAGCCCCTTGCCAATCATCCCTTCGGCGGCCCGCGCGTAGACAGGCAGAAGCCGCTCGATTTCCTGTTTGCGGCTTCCGGGCAGCAGTCCGACGATTATCTTGTCTTTGGGTATCTTGAGTTCAAGGCGCAGGTCATGGATGGGGAACTGCGCCAGACGGTCGAGGAGAGGATGGCCGACATACGTGGCCTCGTAGCCCTCGCCGCGGTACAAATCCACTTCAAAGTCAAATACGACAAGTATCTTGCGGCACAATTGGCCGATGTCGTGGACTCTGCTGCGATGCCACGCCCATATCTGGGGGGAGATGTAATAGACTATGGGGATATTGAGAGAGGAGAGCTTCTTCGCGAGCCGGAGGTTGAACCCGGGATAGTCGATCAGAACCACAGCGGCAGGACGGCGGGCCGAAATCGCGGCGATCACCGCATCGAAGGCGGACTTCAGAGTGGAGTACTTTTCGAGCACCTCGGTGATTCCGACAACAGCAAGGTCCTTGACATGCCTGATGATCTCGACACCTGCGGAGGCCATCGCGTCACCACCAAGCCCGGTGAGCTTGATTCCGGGAACCAGCTTCTTGAGTTCCTCAGCCAGCAGCGCGCCATATTGCTCCCCGGAGGTCTCGCCAGCGATGATGAAGATCTCGCGCTTTGTTCCGTCTGCCTTGCCTGCTTTACTACCAGTCATCATTACTCCACGAAGAGGGTGCTTCAGCGTCCGGGGTTGCGGGGCACTATCGAAAACATGATCTCGGCTTCGCTGACGATTCTTCCGTCAACTTCGATACGCGCGGCGACCTGGCCGATCCTGCCGCGTTCCTTCAGCATCTCGGCCGTGATCACGAGCCTGTCACCGGGAACCACCGGTTTGCGGAACTTGACTTTGTCCAGCGACATCAGGTAAGCCAGGTACTCCGCGGGAGCTGCCGGATTCAGCATCATCATCCCCGCCGTCTGCGCCATTGCCTCGACCTGAAGAACGCCGGGCATAACGGGCTCGCCGGGGAAATGGCCGACGAAGAACTCTTCATTTATCGTCACATTCTTGATCCCGACGATGCGCTTTCGGCATTCGAACTCGACAACCCGATCCACCAGCAGGAAGGGGTACCTGTGCGGAAGCAGGGACATTATCACCTTGACGTCGAACAGGCCCCTGTTGTCATTGAGCCAGGAAGCCAGTTGCACAGCGAGGCGCTCCATCGCGGAGATATTCTGCGAATGACCGGTGCGAACGGCAATGATACGGGCATTGAGCGGATGGCCCAGCGCGGCCATGTCGCCAAGGATATCGAGCACCTTGTGCGCGGCGGCCTCGTTGGGGAATCTCTCGCGGCTTGCGGGATCGCCGAGAACCAGGGTGTTTTCGGAGGTTGCACCTTTGCCGAACCCGGCGGCGCGGAGCCGCTCCACCTCGGCAAGGGGCACGAAAGTCCGGGCGGGGGCGATGGACTTCCTGAAAATCTCCTCGGTGATTGTGAACTCGACATTCTGCTCTCCAAGGCCCGATTGCGACAGGTCGAGGCGGTAACTGATGTTCAGCCCTGCCTCGCCGGGGATGACGACAATGGCATTCGCCCCCTCGGTAACGGTTACCGTTTCGAAGGGGGAAAAGACCTCGACTGAATGGGGAGTATCCACGATGCCCGCGGAGTCAATCAGGGATACGAAAAACGCAGCAGAGCCATCGGCCGCGGGGAGTTCCGGTCCGTCACACTCGACTCTGACACCGGTGATCCCGAGCGCGAAGAAAGCTGCGGTAAGATGCTCAACTGTGCCAACGGCCACCTTGTCGTCACCGACGGCGGAGCTGCGACCCGAGCGGCGGTAGTTTGCCGCATGGAGCGGGAAAACCGGTGAGCCGAAAATGTCCGTGCGAGTGAAAAAGATGCCTTCCTCCGGGACCGGCACAAGCGCAATATGCGCAGGGATCCCGCTGTGAAGGCCTACTCCGTCAGCTTCAACTCTTTTTCCGATAGTCCGCAATTTGAGCTTCAAGATGCCTGATCCTTTCTTCCAGCTCGGAGACCTTCGCCAACAGCGCGGGGACCTTCCTCAACTGAGCGTTGAACCGGAGTTCTTCCTCGTGAGGCATGGCAGGATTGCCGCTGACCATTAACCCGGGCGGAATGTCTTTAGTCGCACCGGTTCGACCAAGCAGGACTGAGCGCTCGCCGATCGTGATATGCTGGTTGGTGCCGACCTGCCCGGCCATAATCACGTATTCGCCCACGCGCGTCGAACCGGAAAGTCCGGTCTGCCCGGCGATAATAACGTGACTGCCAAGCCTGCAATTATGGGCTATCTGCACCAGGTTGTCGATCTTGCTGCCCTGCCCCACCACGGTCGAGGCGAATCTCGCCCGATCAATGCAAGAGCACGCACCGACCTCGACATCGGATTCCAGGACGACGTTTCCAAGTTGGGGGATCTTGCGGTGTTCGCCGTCCACTGTCGAGTATCCGAAACCGTCCGACCCGATGGTTGCATTCGGCTGCAGGACCACCCTGTCGCCCAGCACGCACCTGTCGTTGACAACGGAGCCGGGATGGAGCATGCAATCAGTTCCAACGGAAGTGTTGCGGCCAAGATAGACCGCACCGACAAGAACCGTCCGCTCCCCAACAACCGCTCCGCTCTCCACAATGCACAAGGGGCCTACGTGAGCGCTTGCAGCAACTGAAGCATCAGGTGAAACAGCGGCCGAGGGATGTATCCCCGCCGCGAATGAAACCGGAGCGGGGGCAAACAGCTCTACAGCCCTGGAAAATACGGCATTGGGGTCTGTGCACAACAGCAGATTCTTGCCTTGAGCGAATTCTGAAGAGGCCAGCGCCTCATCCAGAATGACCGCCCCTGCCTTGGTGCTGCCAAGGTATCGCAAGTACTTGCGGTTGACAAGGAACGTGATGTCGCGCGGTCCGGCATCCTCTATGGATGCACAAGAATATATCTCGACGTCGGCGTCGCCCACGAGGCGAGAGCCTGTTGCAGCGGCGATCTCCGACAACTTCATCCGACGGCTCCCGGACAACCTATTTCGGCTGGTTGTCGGCGGGGGGAGTGGGACCGTTGACGGCCGGAGCCGCGCCCCTCTCCTTGGCGTATTCTTCGTTCATGTAAGCCATCAGCAGTTGGGTTACGTCCATCGAGGGATGGTAGTAGTAGATCGGCTGCATGGAGATCTTGAGGATGAGGTTATCGTAGGATTCCTCTAACTTGGTCTGCCTGTTGTCGGCCATAACGAAGTCGAATGCGTTGATCTGCGCGTACTTGGCGCAGTAGCGGTCGAAGTCCTGGTATATCTGCCAGAGGATCCGGGCCTTGCCGACATCCACCATCCTTTTGAGCTTCGTCATCTGCTGCTTAAGCTGAATCTGGTACATCTCCAGGACGTTCTTGAGGTTAACGTATGCCTCGTCGTACTCGTCAACCTGCTGCGCTTCCTTGTCGGCGATTGCCTTCCGAGTGTCTTGGATCATCTCCTGCATGGCCTTGGCCTTTTTCTGTTCCGGGTCAATCAGTACCTTCAGTTGCTCTTCAAGATCCACGCGGCGAGCATAGGTATCGACAATTTTGCCGAGGTCAACGATGCCTATTTTCAAGGGCGTTCTCTCGACGCCTTCGGCCTGGCCGGGCAGGACTTTTACGGCGAGAACCAAGGCAAACGCGAAGACGGCGACGCCGGCAAACAACAAGAGACGAGACTTCATCGTATTCCTCCAGAGGGGTTTGCTTTCCATCCGTTTAGAAGAGTATTCCGAAACTGAACTGAATGACCTGTGTATCCTCATCGCCCTTGGGGTTGAGCGCGTGAGTGTAGTAAAGCCTCAGAGGCGCCTGCGACAACGGAGTCTTGATGTAGAATCCCGCACCGGTGCCGTACCGCAGCCCGGAACTTTCGAAATCGCTTGCCTGGGGCCATACCCCGCCCGCATCAAAGAACGTGGCGAAGTAGAGGATATCCTGGTAGAGCGGGAAAGAGTATTCGATCGTAGCCGTAGCCTTGAAATTGCCGCCGATGGCCTCTTCGCCGATTCTCGGACCGATCTCGCGCGGCTGCCAGCCGCGCACGGAGCCGATTCCGCCACCGTAGAACCGCTCAAATGTCGGAACAAACGCGGTATCTCCGTACTCTTTCATGTATCCGGAGTTGATCTGGAACATCAACGTATGGACTGCGCCGGATTTCAACGTAACCATCGGGAAGTACCGGGAGTAGGTGGCTTCAAACTTGTAGAAGTCGTAGTTGCTGCCCAAGATGCGGTTGTATATCGAGGCAGCGAACCGCGCATCGGTTCCGGAGGTGGGAACGAACGGGTTGTCGATGTGCCTGAAGGTGACAATGTAGGCCAGTGAGCCGAGGTTGTGTGTGCCTTCGTCCATCTGGATCGGAAGGGGAGCGGAAGCATCGAGGTTGTCGATCTTCACGTTCTCGATTGTGTAAACGACCCGCATGGACAGGAAATCGCCGAAGTGCTTCCCAATGGAGACGTGCCCTTCGAGGCGGGCCGAGTCGAATGTGGAACGAGAATACTCGGTGCGCGAGCCGCCGACACCGAATTCGTAGTCGGAATCGTTGATATGCGGGTTCATGTAGTCAGCGACGAATCCGCTCATCTGGGTGCCGATCCTGAACGACAGGCGCCCATACTGGCCGCCGCCACGGAATTTCGGCCAGTTGCCGATATCAAAGTTCCGCTCGGTGTAGCTTACGTTTGCGAACACATCCGCGTCACTGGAGACGCCGCCGCCGAACATGAAACTTCCCGTCTTGCCTTCTTCCACGCGCACGATGACATCAGTGGTGTCTTCGCTGCGAGGGGCAAACGACATCGAGACGTTGGAGAAGTAGCCCAATCCCTGGAGGTTTTCGAATGAAGTGTTGAGGCCCTTCACAGTCAGCTTCTCTCCGGGATACACGCGCATTTCACGACGGATGACATTGTCCTTGGTAACCTCGTTGCCTTCGATGATGACTTCGTTGACAGATATCACATCAGACTGGTTGATGTGCATGATAATCTCAACTTCGCCCTCGTTTTCGGCGGGGACGATCTCCGGTCGCACTTCGGTAAAAGCGCGGCCATCGGCACCGAAACGCTCGCGGATGGCCTTAACACTGCGTTCCACTTCAGCATAGCGCGCGATGTCGCCTGTCTTGAGAGTCATTAGCGACTGCAGTTCGCTCTCAGATACAACGCTCTCGCCGTCGAAAGTGATCGGGCCGACCTTGTATTGGCGCCCTTCCTGTATCTCGATCACCAACTGAAACGTGAGCTTGTCGGAATAATGGTAATTCGCAGGCGTCTCGGGGAACTGGATCGGGAGAACATTCACGTGGACATCGAGATAGCCTTCATCGAGGTACAGGCGACGGACTGCGTCCACGTCCAGAGCCAGTTTGTCCTCGTCGAAGTAACCGCCGTGGAAGAAATCTTTCTTCTTGGTCTTCATCGTCCTGCGGAGCTTCTTTTCGGAGAAAGCTACAGCCCCGGGAAACAAAATGCGCGAGATTGCGTACCGGGGGCCGGGCTCGATGTTATAGACAAGGTTGACCCCGTCCGGAGCATCTTCGAGCACATGTGTGACACGAACCTTCAGGTAGCCCTTTTTCTGGTACTGCTTGACGATGATCTCTTCATCCTGGCTTGCCAGCGCAAGGCTGTAGAAGTCGCCTTTTTTCGTAAGGATCTTGTCGAGGAGCGTGGTGCCCGTGTAATACAGGCCCTTTTCCGGCATAAAGAGGATGTCCGAAATGACCCTCTTCTCGGTGACCACGAAGGTCAGTTTCACGCCGCCTTCCACCTCTTCGACGAACACTGAAGCGTCTTCAACGAGATTTTCGGAAAACAGCCGCTTCACATCCTCATCGGCGATCGCAGGATTATAGATTGACCCTTCGCGGGTCTTCAGGGCCATTTTAATTCGCTGGGGCGACTTGACGTTCTTGCCCTTCACTTCGACCGTGATGATCTTGCGCCCGGCAAGTGATTCGCTTGTCGATGCGAATGCCGTGCCCTGGCACAGAAACAGCAAGGCGAAAGACACGAGCGTTAGGAAAAAGGCTTTCATTGCCATCTTTCGATCAACCCCTTGTCCGCACTATTGGCTGGTCGTGTTTTCGAACCGCAGGAATTCCCTTTGGAACAACAGCTTCACGGTCCCTGTCGGGCCGTGGCGCTGCTTGCCGATTATAACCTCTGCGATATTGGGTTCCTTGGAATTCGTGTTGTAGTAATCGTCGCGATAGAGCATAAGAACAACGTCGGCATCCTGTTCGATAGCGCCCGATTCGCGCATCTGAGACAGCTTTGGCCGCATCTCTTTACCCGATTCGGCTTCCCGGCTGATCTGCGATCCAGCGATAATCGGGATTTGCAGCTCTTTGGCCAGCAGTTTCAGACCCCGCGAGATATCCGCGACTTCCTGCTGTCTGTTCTCCCACCTTCGCTCACGATCGCCCTGCATCAACTGCATATAGTCGATGAAAATCGCGTGGATATCGTAGGTGGCTTTGAGCTTCCGGGCCCTGGAGCGCAGTTGGGCGGGAGAAAGGGCAACCGAGTCATC
>Ga0265297_10009314_pt1 | contig 12717 bp, 16 predicted proteins | sample Munlanlwell13791_FD_192502 | JGI IMG/M metagenome (GOLD analysis project Ga0265297, IMG submission 192502) | Leachate microbial communities from a municipal landfill in Southern Ontario, Canada - Leachate well 137-91 | ecosystem: Engineered > Solid waste > Landfill > Unclassified | place...
GTAACCCTGCGCGCTAAGATTATACTCCCCCAGGGCGTATTACAGGAGGTGCAACCTGCGTCATCACAGCGCGCACAATACCAGACCTGGAAACGGTCATCTGTCGGGAAAGCGGTCTCGGAGCGAAAACGGTAAGCCCTCCAGTGGTCTCCTCCCGTGCCGGGGACACCGTCACCCGCAGAGATGTAGTCTGCCGCCGCATCTACGTAAAAACGCACTCCCGTATCTCCGGCGACACCGGAAGCGCAATCCATAACGACGGCGATAATCGGATTACCGACGGTCCTGGCGATCTGTTTTGCGGAATGCTCCACCACATAGACGAGCACGTTCTGTGTCTTGGCGCGCCTGTCGGTAGTAATGACCTGGGAATTCGAAAAGACTTCGATGACCGCAAAACTCAGCGCCAGCATCGAAAAAATGATGATGGCGATCATTAATTCAAGGAGGGTAGATGACCTTCTAGAACGTAGTCTCATTCCAGGTAATCTTGGTAACCACCTTACGCAAGCCGGGGTTTGACGGAGCATCCGATATCGAATAATTGGCGCTATAGACGATGGTATTGAGGGTGCGCTCAGCCTGACTGGGACACTCGCTCTGCTGCGTATGGGTCCCGTCGTCATCACAGTAACGGAAACCCCCGCCGCTGCTGGTAAGGTCGTTTGAAGCCAGCGTATCCCAGGTATCGGCGCGCACATGCATATGCAGGTAATCCACCATCGTCCTGCTTAATTCCGCCGCTGCCATACGGGAACGGCTATGCAATATGAATTGTTTTGCGGACAAAAAAACGCTCGTTATCCCTCCTACGACAAGAGTAAGGATCACTGCCGCGACCATAAGTTCAAGCAGTGTCTGGCCTTGTCTTTTCATAGGAAAGTAACGAGCAAGGATGTCTTTTTACCGGGGCTAGTCCGTGCAGTAGGCATTCGGAGTAGGCTCGGAGCTCCCATCGGTTACCGTATACACGCAATTCGAATAACCACCGCTCCCCTGCCTGTCGGCTGTAGCAACATATGACGAGCCGCTCCCTCCGGAAATCGCATAATCCCAGTTATTTTCGGTAACGGAAAGCTTAAGATCCGAGTTGATCTCAACAGGATCTGTTTTAGAGCCGGAGTACGGATAGTAAAAGCCTACTTCCATGCGGTAGATCTTTTCTGCGGCATCGATGATTTTAAGGTTGGCCTTTGCTTCTTTACTCAGCGCCCGCTCGCGCGTGGTGGCGAACTGCGGCAACGCAAGCGCTGCCAGGATTGCGATGATGATGATGACGGTGAGGATCTCGGTTAAGGTAACACCGCTCGTCCGATAAGACATCGTAACTTTCCCCCTTCTCAGATACGGGTACTAATTAAAAATATCCGGCACTGCCTCCCCACGTTCCCGTCGAATACGTCATGGTAATCGTATAAGGCGTAGCCGCGCCCTGCGGGCTCTTCCCGCTTGCGCTGCAACGGGTCGCCGTTCCGGTCGTCCCGTCGGTACTGTAGCTGAAATAATGGGTGCTCGCGCAAGCGGTCGGGGCATCAACTATCAAAGCCCCCATGGAAGTCGCATATGAACCGGTCTCCTGCATCACGGCTTCCTGCGCAGTGCGGATTTGGCCGAGGATATCCTTTGCCTCGGCGGTCCTTCCCTTCTCAACCACTTTGGTATACTGGATAAAACCTAATGCGCCCAAGATACCGATGATTATGATGACGACGATCAATTCCAGGAGCGTAAAACCTTTTCTCATCTCATACCCTCCTTGATTAAATAATTATGCCTTAGAAATAACCGGGGCTGCCGCTCCATGTCCCTGCCGCGATGTCAAGCGTAACGGTATACGCTGCGTCCCCATCGGGAGACTTGCCGCTTGCGGTGCAGCGCGTAGCTGTGCCGACAGTGGCGGATGTGCTGTATTGAAAATAGTGGGTGGCAACGCAGGCGGTGGGGACTTCTACCGCCAGGTCGGTCACGTCGGAGGTATAGCTGCCGCTCTCCAGCCTCCATGCCTCTTGCGCGCTGCGCATCTGCCCGAGAAGTGTTTTTGCCTCTGCGGTCCTGCCTTTTTCAACCACCCTGGCATACTGTGTGAAACCCAAGGTGCCGAGGATACCGATGATTATGATGACGACGATCAATTCCAGCAGCGTAAAACCTTTTCTCATTGAGTTACCCTCCTTCACTTCTCTTTTTTGGAGAGAAAAAACTTTTTCTCTAACCTATACAGTATATTGCATATATATTAATATGCGCGTGCTGCAATGTCAATCTTTTTTTATCCTCCTCCGATCGTAGCGATATGGAAAATCGGCAGGAACATACCGACAACCATCAGGCCTATGACGACACCCATCATGATAAGCATCAAAGGCTCAAACATCGCCGTGAACCTCACCAGGAAAGTTTCCGTATACTCCTGATAGAACGTATTGATCCTCTTGAACATCTGCGGCAGGTCGCCGACCTCTTCCCCTACGGCGACCATCTGCGCGACCATCGGCTCAAAAAATTTGCTTTTTTCCAGGGACTGGCTTAAAGGCCTGCCGACGCGCACTTCCTCCTTGATCTGGCGTATCAGGCGCGCCATCACCAGGCTGTTAAGGCTGTGCTCGGTTATTTCAAGGGAATACAATATGGGCACGCCGCTTTCGATCATTGTGGACATCCCGGCAGAAAACCGCTCCACGGTAAGCGCACGGTAAAATTCGCCGAAGAGCGGAAGGCTGAATTTAAGCCTCTCATACATAAGCCTGCCTTCGTGGGTCTTGATATATGCCTTAAGCAGCGCGAACCCCACAACGGAGAAAACAAATATCGCTATGATATACCTGCGGATAAAATTACTCACCGTAAGGAGCATCTGGGTCAGGAGCGGAAGGTCTATGTTAAACCCTTTAAAGAGATCGGCAAAGGTGGGGACGATCTTAATGGTCATAAAGAGGAGCGCGCCGAACGCCGCGCACATGAGCATGATAGGATACAAAAGCGCGGAGATGATCCTTCTGCGGAAAGCCGCGTCCCTTTCCAGGTAGCCTGCCAGCCGGCTTAAAACGTTCGCCAGGTTTCCGCTTGCCTCGCCGGTCTCCACCAGGTTGACCCAAAGCTCTGAAAATATCTTGGGATGCTTGGCAAGGGCTTCATGGAAGCTTAAACCCGCCTCCATGTGCTTCATAAGGTCCCGGATGACGTGGTGAAGCCTGCGGCTGGCCACCTGCTGGGAGATAATGTCCAGGCTCCTGAGGATGGTCACCGCCGCGCCCAGGAGTGTCGCCAGCTGCCTGCAGAAAACAACCAGGTCATCCTCTTTAATAGCATTATGGCGGAAGCGGAAACGTATCGCAGTCGCTTCGGGCCTAAAACCTCCCTCACGCGCCTCAGCCCCGGAGGAAGCGGAGATATTGATGACGATCAGGCTCTTTGCCTGAAGCCTGCCGATGACCTCTTCCGAGGATATCGCTTCTTCATAACCGGTGACCTTCTTGCCGGAGGCGTCGCGCGCCACATACGCGAAAGTAGCCATTAGTCAGCAATCCCCACGGTAACCGAAAGCGCTTCTTCAAGCGACGTAGTCCCTTCCTCTACCTTCTTGAGGCTAGACTCATACAAAGTCTGCATGCCGAAACTTCTGCCGACTTCGCGCACTTTCTGGAAAGAGGCCCTTTGGCTGATAAGATCCCGTATTTCCTCGTTAACGACGAGGACCTCGGAAATGCACATCCTGCCGCGGTAACCGATCTGGTTGCATTTTGAGCAACCTTTCGGTTTGTAGATCAGGTCTGACTTGATCTTCATGGTCCCGATCTGCTCGGGGGTCGGCTCATATGCCTCTTTGCAGTCGGGGCACAGTTTCCTGATCAGGCGCTGCGCCACGATGAGCAGCAGCGACGGCGCCACCATGTACGGCTCGATACCGATATCCATCAGGCGCGTTATAGCCGACGGCGCGTCATTGGTATGCAGCGTGCTTAAGACTAAGTGGCCGGTCAGGGCCGAACGGATACATATCTGCGACGTCTCCAGGTCCCTGATCTCTCCGACGAGCATGATATCCGGGTCCTGCCTTAAGAAACTCCTCAGTGCGGTGGCAAAGGTAAGGCCGATCTCCGGCTTAACCTGCACCTGGTTTACGCCGTCAAGCTTGTATTCAACGGGGTCTTCGATGGTGATGATGTTCTTTGCCGGGCCCTTGATCTCGCTTAAGATCGCATATAAAGTCGTGGTCTTGCCGCTGCCGGTCGGACCGGTCATCAACACCAGGCCGTACGGGGCGTTGATCCCCTTGCGTATCTGCTCAAGCTGCTTTCCGTCAAAGCCCAGGCGCGCCAGATCCAGGACGACCGAGCTCCTGTCCAGGATCCTGATAACGACTTTCTCACCGTAAATGGTGGGGACGGTTGAAATTCTCAGGTCGATCGGCCGGTCCTCGACTCGCACGAGAAACGCGCCGTCCTGAGGAAGGCGCTTTTCTGCGATGTCCAGCTTGCTTAAGATCTTGATACGGGAAATTATCGGCAGATGCAAGTGCTTTGCCGGAGGAGGTATCTCATAAAGTTTTCCGTCGATACGGTAACGCAGGGATATCCTGTCCTTGAACGGCTCGATGTGTATGTCCGAGGCATGCTCATCGATCGCCTGGCGTATGATCAGATCGACGAGCTTGACGACCGGGGCTTCTTCCGCGCGCGCGATAAGCTTATCAAGGCTGAGCTCTTCATCCGTGACCTCAACCCCGCTGAATATCGTATCATCCGAGACGATATCATAGGAGGCCTCCACCGCCTCTTCAAATATCTTTGATTTACCGTAAAATTTCTCTATCGCCTTGTTGATATCGGACTTGGTAGCGATGACGGGATTGATGTCACAGGCGGTCAGTTTCCGGAGGTTATCGATAAGGATCAGGTCCAGGGGGTCGAACATCGCCACCGTCAAAGAACCTAACGTGTGGGAAAGCGGCAGGACCGTGTTTTTAATGGCGAATTCCTTGGGGATGATATCGCTCAGGTTCTGGTCCATTGCCGGCTTCAGGTCGCTCCCCAGGGAAAAATAAGGTATGTTGAGCTGTTTGCCGAGGGCTGCCACCGCCTGGTCCTCTTTCAGGAAGCCCAAGCGGACCAGGATCTCTCCGAGCCTCCCGCCTTCCTGGCGCTGGACGCGGATCGCCTGGTCAAGCTGCGCCTGGGTGATCACCCCTTCCTTGATCAGTAATTCACCCAGTCTTAAATATTTTTCTTTTGGGAACATAGGCCGGTATCTTGGGCGCTCCTGTTTAACGGTGTAACCAGGAGTATATTATACACAAACCTTCGCGTATAACAAAGTAAAAAAAATCCTGCCCGCGGCAAAAGAACAACTCGCAGGCGTCACTGCGGGATCATTTTATGCTATCCAGCTTATTCAAGCTGGTGTTGATCACGGCCTGGCGGTCCGGGCCCATATGGACGCTCTGTTCCCGTTCAACGGGAAGCGTAGGCCTGCGCGCGTATACCGGGACGGAGTTCGAATCCTTTACAACGCGCGGCGTGATAAAAACAAGCAATTCCCGTTCCATGTTTTTGCTTTGGTCCTTGTGCCTGAACAGCGCTCCGATGAACGGAAGGTCCCCGAGGATGGGGAGCTTCCTCTCAATGACCTGCGAATCGGTATGGATGAGCCCGCCCAATACGATGGTCTCCCCGTCCTTGGCCTTGACCACGGATTTGGTGGTCTTGACTTCCGGGTCCTTATAATCGGTGGCAACGGTGCTCAGGGACGTCGTACTTGCCACGGGGTTGATGACCATGAGGATCTCGTTTGATTCCAGGTTGATCTGGGGGGTGACGCGCAGCGTGATACCGACGCCGTTTTCCGTGAGCTTCAGCTCCGTCGCCCTTTTATATTCGTATGTCGTGATCGGTGAATTATCCACGACCTGCACGTTCTCTTTACGCTCGACAATCTCGTCTTTTGTAATAGAGATCTCAGCCGTCTCGTTATTAAGGGTCAGGATCCTGGGGCGTGCCAGGTATTTTGTGTCCGTCTGGGTGCGTAAGAAATCAAGCATAGCCACGTAGGTGCGGCCCAGCGTAAGCGCTCCCGCAGACCCGCGGGTAACCGCTTCGGGAGAATCCGTGCTGCCAGTAATACCGGTAAAGAAATGCTCCGCTCCCCTGGTCATAAAACTTCCCGGGAGGTTGACGGTAATGGGGTTTGTCCCGAATTTAAAGCCCAGGGAATCCACCACGTCTTTGCTGACATCAAGGATCTCGACCTCAAGCATGACCTGTGTCTGAGGCACATCCAGCCGCGCGATGACCTCATCGATGCCGGAAAATACGCTCGGGACATCGGTGATGATAAGGCTGTTGGTAGAGGCATCCTCGTTGATCTTGCCGCCGTCGCTCATCACCTGGCGGATAGTCGTCACCAGGTCCGCGGCCGACCCGCCGAGGAGATTTACCTTCTCCTTTGAGAAATTGGCATTGGGCACTGCCCGGTATTTAAGGGCATATATCTTGGTCTTGGTCTCCAGTTTCGGCACGCCCCAATCCTTGACGATAAAGATATTCGATTCCTCAGCCAGCTCGTAAGAAAGGTTGTTTGCCTTGAATATCTTGTTCATCGCCTCCTGGATTGGGACATTGTCCAGATACAGGGTGACCTTGCGCTCCTGCACCGCCTCGGAGGCGATGAAATTCAGCCCCGACTGGATGGAAAAGATCTTGAGGATGTCCTTGAGGTTGGCGTTCTGCAGGTCCATGGAAATAAGCACGTCCGAATCTTCCAGATACGGCGCCTCCTGGGCGCAGAGGCTGGTCATATACAATAAAACGATGAGTGCGGATAATACGCGTGATTTGCCTTTCATTTTTTCTCCCTCCTTTTAGCATCCTTCCGGGGATCGGGATAGAATGTTTGAGCCGGGGAAGGAACCGTATATTCCTGCCCCTGGAATGAAACGATAAGACCGTCTTTACGGATATCGACAACGCGGGCTTCCTCTATGATATCTCCGACTTTTACTACCTTCTCGTTCACGATCGCCTGCGGCAAGGCGCCTCCCCAGATCAAACCCTGTATGACCATCGGAGGCAGCTGCTTGACCTCAACCTTTTCTTCTTTTTTCTCCTGCGGCTGCTCGATTACCTCGGCTCCAAACGGGTCTTCCATGTCCTCCGCCCGGTATTCCACCTGCGCGGGCCTGAGCGCCGCGTCCCCTCCGGCATCCTGCGCGAAACAGGCTCCGGCCGAGGCCGCCAAAACCGCAGATAGAAACGCAGATAAAAACGCTTTGTGTCTCATCGTTAGTTTTTAAAAACCACCGTGCTTATCGTCAAACCGACGAACAGTTTGTGCACCTGCTGTTCGCTCTCCCTGACCTTTTCCAGCGTCTTGATCTCAAACCTGTCTATAAAAAACACGTCCGGATGGTTCTCAATCTTGCTGATAAATTTGGCTATCACGTGGTAACTGTCGACTCCGATCACGATATCAAAGGGGTATTTGAGATACGCGGGAAAATTCTCCTCCTGCCGCGGCTTCATGGAGATTATCTTGACGTTGGAGTCCTTGGCCATATTGCTGATCGTATTGATCACGGCGGAGATGTCGCGCTTGTTAAAGAGCTTCTTGTAGCTGTTCATCTTTTTCTCAAAGTTGGCTATGCTGACCAGCACTTCGTTCTTCTTGATCTCCGTGTCCCTGTTGGCCCTGAGCAATTCGATCTTCCGGTTTTGCCCGCCGTAAAGGTTGACGACAAAGAACAGCGTGCCGATCGCAACAACGCCCATGAACAACTGTCCTCTATATTTGTCCAACAACCCGGATATTTCCATCGTCATTTATAGTTCCTGCATGCTATGGTAAATGTGGTGACAGCCACGCCCTGCGACTGCCCGTGGTCTATGGTTGAGATACTGACATCCTTAAAATACCTGGCAAAGGCCGGGTCTTCCTTCAGCGCGGCCAGGAAGTTGTTGACCAGGTCAAATTCTTTTTCGCTGTCTCCGAGGTAGGCGGTGCCCGACAACGTCAGCTCGATCCTTGTTTCGCTCTTGCGGAAAGAAAGTTCTAGCAGCCTCAGGTGCTTGGGGATCGAGCGGGGTATTACTTCCAGGACCTCGGTAAGATATATCGGTTTTTTAACCAGTTCATCGATGGCCTTTGTCTTAAGCTTGTACCCCGCGTCTACGGCAAGCAGCTCATCATAGCTGACCGTGGGGGAGACCGTGGTGACCCCGGCGCGGGCGTTTAAAATACTCTGGAGCTCGTTCTGCGCCGGCCCCACCCGGTAGGCCCCGATTAAGAAGGTCGCCGCGCAGATGGCCCCGCATATGCCCAATGTCAGCATCTCGGTCTTATAGCGGACAAAATCGGTCAACAGGTTCTGCTGTTGCGGGCCCGGCTTTTTAGACGTTTTCTCCTGCGCCAGGAGCAGGTCTATCTTTACGGGCGTCGCCACCTTGACCAGCGATCCGCTGTATCCTTTGAGGAACGCCGATGAGAACGGGAGTGGTTTGCCGATCCCCTTGGTGATATTCACCCATTGCGTCCCCAGGCCTATATCCCTGATAAAGGTCTCCAGCTCAAGGTAATAATCCCTGTTCATGATAAAATGCACCTTTTTGATGTTTTTCAACGGGAAGGTGCGGTCGTAATAATCAAGGGAGATGCGTATTTCCCTGCGCAGCTTCTCAAGCATGGGGCTTAAGTGCCCTTCTTCCCCCTGGACCGTGGTCGCAGCGGGGACAACCCGCTGGCTTTCCGAGATAACGGCGATATCCCGGCTAAAAAGAGGGAAGCCGTTTTCCAATACCACGAAATTTATCTCATCCTCCTCAAGCAGGTCAACATTCACTATCGCCGACACGCTCTTTTCATTGAGGCCGGCAAGGCTCAGGAGCCTGAGCATGCTGAAAGCCGAATATTCTATGCCCTTGACCTTCAGTCCCGTCTGGCTGAAGATCGAACGGTATTTGTTCAGGGTATCTTTCTTGATCCCCACAAAAAGCACGTAATTCTTTTTTGTAGCCTTATCCAGCCTGCACTGAAAATCCGAGACAAGCTCTTCCACCTTAAAAGGTATGTATTTCTTGACTTCAAAATTTACCGCCGCGTCAAGCTCTTGTTTGGGCATCAGCGGCATCTCAAACGTCCTGATGATAAGGTCCCTGCCGGAAAGGACGACCGTGACTTCCGATTCCTCTATCTTATTCTTTTTCAGCTCTTCGTTTATCGCCTGGGCGATCTTGATCTCTTCGGGCACCTTCTCTTCAAGAGGATCTCCCGTGGAAAGCGCGGCCCTGCTGATCTTGGCGGAATTGACCGGAAGCTTACCCTTGGATTCAACTATGCTGACGGTCTTGGGACCGATATAAATTCCGAGGCCGTTCATTGCTTCTCTCCTGTCCTGGAAACCCTTCTTCTGCTTTTAAGCCAGGCGTCGATCTCTTTACGGTCAAACCTCCAGACACCTCCGACCTTGATACCGGTGATCTTTCTCTCGTGAAGCCAGTTATAGATCGTCTGCTTCTTAAGCTTGAGATATGCCGCTAATTCGTCGATGTCGATCAGTCTGTTCATCTTAGTTTATGTTTTGCTCATATATTCCACTGTGGACTTAATTAGAACATAACGGACTTATTTTGTCAAGTGTTTTTTTTCTTAAACTTACTTAAACTTACTTTATTCTCAAACCGCTTGAAAACAAACAGATTATAGATACAATTAAAACAAATAAAAATATAATAGTTTTACTTATATTACTATAAACTTACTCATTAATTGCTATGCGTTTAAGGAGGTTATCGACGGGATTTAAAGTGCGCTTGACAGGATGGATTAGCTTTCGCTATAAGTATAGTCTACGGTAAGCCTGATGGTGCTGATCCCGTTAGGATCGGGATCGCCTATCATGATATCGACCGGATAGGGGATATCCGCGTCCGCATGGTAATTGTCATAACTGCTGGGGGCAGACCACGTCCCGTTAAAAAGGTTATCCCTGGTAATTTGCATCACCGCCATGGCCGAATAATAGGCCCTGAGGCGGTTAACCTGGTGCTGGGAAAAACGGGATTGATTCAGTATGATGTTGGCAATGACCGCCGACAGGATTCCGGTCACGATGATCGTGCCGAGAAGGAGCAGTAAAGCGACACCGCGGGAACGCATACAAGCTTATCCGTTCTTTCTGAGGCTCACTCTGTAATCGCTGCCGACCTGCTGCAGGATGACGTGCCCTTCCCTGGCGAGCCATCCGAGGCTCATCAAAACGTTATCGCGGGGCTTATCGATCCCCTGGGCCAGTGAAGACAATGCTACTTCGCCGTGCTGATCAAGATAGTGCCATATTTCTCCAGCAACTATTCCGATTTCAGTAATCATTTTCACCTCCTGAATGATACTCATTCTAAGACAAGCACACCGCCTGTCAACTACTTTTTTTATTATAGCTTCCGCAGCGCGGACACGTAGAAATATAATCCTCCTTGGTGTTAATAAATGTATAGGAGCACACCGAACAAAACCATATAAAACGGGGGTCCAGGGAAAGGTCTTTATCCTTTTGTTTGCCGGTAAACACCCCGAGGGCAAAGGCCGCTGCCAGAATACCCAGGGCATAAAATGCTATCGCTATGGAAAAATCAATGAGTATCATCTTTTGCGGTTGACAGCTCGATCGCAACGCTCTGCCATGAACCGGGCGTAAAACCCATCCGCTGGACGGAAAGGTACCTGCTGATATACCGCATGCTCAAAAGGTCAGCTTCCAGGTTCCCGGAAGAGACCTTCCTTTTGATGAAGATGTCCCCCGCGCGCCCTTCCGGAACGACGTTGAACATAAGCTCGATATGCACGACTTGCCTGTCCTTGAAATACAGGCTGACCTGATAAGGCAGGCGGGGATAGAACATGACCGGCTGCTTTTTTCTGGCTGCCGGCAGAGGAGTGCTTGCCTGCAGAGATACGTGCGACTTGGTTAATCCCGGCTCAGGGACAGACGGAGGCTTGGCGTGCCCTTCGGGGACCGTAAAATTCACGGCATTCGCATGCCGAAGCATCCCTTTGCCGCGCGCTTCAAGGAAGACAGCCCCCAGGGGATTATCGCGCGTATACGGGTAACCCGTCACGGAAAGGCCCGGCCGGCGGAATGTCCCCCAGTAAAAGGCATCGTTGAGGGAGATGCGCGGCAGGCTGTGCCCGAAAGAAAACCCCAGGAAACCAAAACATGCCAGGTGCCCCGCAAAGGAAAAAAATAAGGTCTTCTTCAAACTACTGGTCATTATTCCTGGTTGGTTGCGATGTTGACCTGAGCGACCCCCAGGTCACGGCACATATCCCAGACCTCGACGATCCTCCCTAAAGAGGCCTGTTTATCTGCCCTGATCAGCACCGACTGCTTTCTTTTGGCCACCCCGGCAAGGAGATTCTTGAGCTCCGAGGTGACGACGACCTTCCCGTTGAAGTAAACGATGTTCTCCGCGGAGACCAACAGCTCCACGTTTTCGAATTTAACGACTTCGCTGGTGAGCGCCTTCGGCAGGTTGACCTTGATCCCCGGCTGGATGATAAAGCTTGAGGTGAGCATAAAAAATATCAGCAGCTGGAAGACGATATCGATCAGCGGGGCGATATCTATCTGCTTGAGCCCGTGTTCAATCTCCATATGTCTTCTGAAACGCATACCCGCTCCTATTCGGTCAGGAAATTAACCAGTTCCGTCGATGCCTTTTCCATTTCCAGGATAAAATTATTGATCCGCGTGACAAGATAGTTATACGCCACGAAGGTAGGGATAGCGACGATCAGGCCGGCGACCGTCGTCAACAGCGCCTCCCAGATACCGCCCGCAAGGTCGCCGGGCGAAACAGGATGCAGCGATGTCGCTTTCATCTGTATCGTCTGGAAACACCTGACCATTCCGGTGACCGTTCCGAGCAGCCCGAGCAACGGGGAAACATGGGCAAGGGTCGCCAGGGTGGTCAAGTTCTTTTCAAGCTTCGGGATCTCATATAACGAGGCGTCTTCTATCGCCTCCTTGATCTCCTCGCGCGTGCGGTCATACTTGAGGATCCCCGCCTTGAGAATGTGCGCGATAGGGCTGGGGGTCCCGTCGCAAAATTGCAGCGCCTCCTTTATCTTATGATGCTTGACCAACTCCAGTATTTTATCGAGGAACTGGCGGGTATCTATTTCTATCCGGCGCAGGTGCCAGAATTTTTCCAGTATGACCGCAAAGGCAAAAATAGAACAGAGGAGTATCGGCCACATCACCGGCCCCCCTGCCACAAACACCTGCCACAGCCCCATCTTGTATAAATCCATCTGCCTCCTCCTTATTCCTTATCGTCCGGCATGGGCATTGATCCAGTCAATGCGTTCCCGGGCGTATTTTGCCTCTTCGATCCCCATGGATATGACCCGCTGATAGATCCCCACCGCCTCCTTGAAGGCCTCCTTGTTTTCATAAAGCCCCGCGGCCCGCAAAAGCGACTTTGCCGCCAGGTCCTCGCGTTCGCCATACAGGTAGGTGACCTTCAGGTATTCTTCTATCGCCTCCTCGGTCTTCCCCTGGGCCTGCAGGACCTCGGCGATCATAAACTGCATATCGGGCATCTGCCTTAACGGAACAGCCTCCAGGCTCTTGCGGTAGAAATCATACGCCTCATCCAGCGCCCCCTGCTGCCGGTAGATATCCGCCAGTTTCGGATAAACAAGGTGCGCCAGGTGCGGATACTGCCC
>Ga0265297_10009316_pt1 | contig 12709 bp, 5 predicted proteins | sample Munlanlwell13791_FD_192502 | JGI IMG/M metagenome (GOLD analysis project Ga0265297, IMG submission 192502) | Leachate microbial communities from a municipal landfill in Southern Ontario, Canada - Leachate well 137-91 | ecosystem: Engineered > Solid waste > Landfill > Unclassified | place...
ATTTGCTTACCCATATTAAAAAGGGGAGTTAGCTGAAAAGCCAAAAGGTTAAGAAGGGAGGAAATTTTATGGCAGAAAACGATAAATGGAAGCAGGCTTTATCCGTGTCAATGTCAGCAAGTCATCGGTCTTCGGGTGTGGAGGCGCGGGAGAATGTACCGCAGATCAGTTGTGGAGTATGCAAAAATTTTTCTGAGACCGCCTTCTCGTCCGATGGCCGGGGGACGTGCCGGATACTGAAATCAGGTTCGGATATAAGTCTGGAAAAACCTGTTTACGTTTTGGATGGTGACGTATCATTATTTATAAAATTTAATACGGACGCTGCGCGTTGTGAGCGGTTTGAAAGGATGGAGATAATCGATACGGATGGTTCGGAGTGTGCGGACCCGGCTTATCGTCGATCACAGCGTCAGATGGAAAAGATTGTGAAGTAAGAACAAAAAACTAAAAAAATGAGGAGAATGTAAGAGTTCTTCCCGTTAGAGGATGATAAAAAGAGATAACAATGGAGGGTATATTATGGCAGAGGCAGCAGTAAACATTAAAGAACTGGAAAAAAATCAAGAATGGTGGCGTGTAGCAGAGCAAAAACGGTCTAAACGCCTGGATTACCTGCGAAAAGCTGTATGGAAGAAAGGAGCAGTCGGCGGATTATATGCTCCCGGCATAAAAGTAGACCTGGAAAGAGCAGGACTTTTTACAGAAGGCTATTTTGCCAATCTGAATGATCCGGGAATGGTGCGCCATGCCAAGGCAGTGGCCAATGTGCTGGATAACATCCCCATCTTTATCACCGACCAGGCACAACTGGTGGGTTATGTAGGGAGCGCCCCTCATACCATCAGTTGGCTGATCGAAGGCGGTTCCTTGTTAAATGAGGAAGTTTATAACGAACCGGGTATCGCGCCGGAACCTGAGGCGGAATCGCTGAAGAAGATGGCGGCAATGATGGACAAATGGAATGGATATAGCGTCCAGGACAGGTTTATACCTTATGTTCTCTCCTTTGCCGCGGAAGAGGGTGTCAAGCTTTTGAGCGGCGCTGTCGGTTGGGGACTTCCTATTTCCATTTCCGGTTACAACGGCAAGGATTACGAATACATTCTGACAGCCAAACGGGGTTTTGAGGACATCATTGCAGAGATTGACCGCAGACAGGAAGATATGAAAGATAAAGCAAGAAAAAAAGCCGGTCCGGAATATCTCCACGTGGGTTCCCGAATGATGAATTGGGAAGGCATGAAGATCGCGCTTCAGGCGGTTATCCGGTACGCCAACCGGTATGCGAGACTGGCCAAGATTGTTGCGGAGAACTACGAAACCGATCCGAAGCGCAGGGAAGAGCTTCTGCGAATTGCGGAAACCTGCGAACGGGTGCCCGCGAAGCCTCAGCGCAATTTACAGGAATCTCTCCAGTTCGACCACTTCCTGCAGGTCGTGGAGCGGTTTGAATCGGGTGGTGGCGCCTGGCCATCCCGTCCGGACTATTATCATGGTCCGTGGTATGACAAGGATGTCAATATAGACAAACGACTGACCAAGGAAGAGGCGCTTGATCTTGTGGGTGAGTTCATGATTCGCGCCCATGAAGTAGGGAGTTTTTTCCCTCGCTGGACTCGCGAAGGTCTCCAGGGAATTACAGGAACCTGGGTCTGGACATTGGGCGGTGTAAAACAGGATGGAACGGATGCCTGCAATGATTTGACCGTTGCATTTCTTCAGGCGGCGCGTCTTGTGCGTGTGTCCAACCCGACCTTTGCCTTCCGCTGGCATCCACAGGTAAAAGACGAGGTCATGCGGGAATGTTTTGAATGCATCCGTCAGGGTCTGGGATATCCCTCTATGCGGAACGATCCGGTTCTGATAACCAATGTGATGCATTGGCACGGTCATCCCATCGAGGAGGCAAGAACCTGGGTTCATCAGGCCTGTATGTCCCCCTGTCCTACGACAAAGCATGGTTTCCAGCCCATGCGCATGGCCTCGGCAACGGCCAATATGGCGAAGGTTGTTGAATATGCCTTATTCAACGGCTACGATCCAATTGTCAATATGCAGATGGGGCCTCAAACGGGTGATGCGCGGAAATTCAAGAGCTTTGATGAGCTTTACAACGCCTGGGCAGAGCAGCTCAAGTGGCTTATGAATCTGCTGACCATGTCCGTCAATTTCGGTCGTGTTATGTCGCCCGAGATGTGTCCGCGATCGTTTCTGTCGTCGATTTCCGAGCGCTGTGTGGAAAGCGGTCAGGATGCGGCTTCCCCGGAAGGTGATCGCGGCAATTCCTGGATTACAGCGTTCACCTGGGTGGAAAACATCGACAGTCTGGCCGCGGTGAAAAAGCTGGTTTTTGATGACAAGAAATACACCATGGATCAGTTAATCACTGCCCTGGAAGCCAATTGGGACGGCTTCGAGGAAATGCGTCTGGATTTCGTGAAAAACGCACCCAAATGGGGAAACGATGATGATTACGTAGATGATATTATGGTGAAATGCTTAAGAGAGGCCGCTGCATTCTCCAAAGTAATCAAAGACCCCTCCGGAAATAATTGGCCGATATTGCCGGAAAACGTCAGCGGCAATATTCACTATGCCAACATCGTGCGTGCATTACCCAACGGCAGACGGCTTGGTGATGCCCTGTATGACGGCGGCATTTCTCCCGGACCGGGATTGGATAAAAAGGGACCGACAGCAGTGCTGAAGTCCTGCGGAAAAATCAATCACATAACTGATGGACGCGCGTTCTTGCTGAATCAGCGTTTATCGCCGACGCAGTTATCCGGAGAGAAGGGCTATCAATTATGGAGGTCCTATATGCATAGCTGGGCAGATCTTGGATTGGACCACATTCAATTCAACGTGATTGACGATACAACACTGCGATCAGCCCAGAGGGAGCCTGAAAAATATCAGGAAGTTATTGTTCGTGTTGCCGGATACAGTGCGCATTTTGTGGACATCAGCCGCAAGACGCAGGACAACATCATCCAGCGTACTGTTCAGGGAATTGGTTAGAATTATCAGAACGTGGGTGGGGGGAATGTCAATGAGGGGCAATCCCCCCACTTTCTGACTGAAATAACGACAAGAAAAGGGGATACAATCCACGGATACAAAGGAGAAAGAGAATATGAAATGCGTAGAGTGTAGTTTCGATGGTCCTAGCGATAAATTCCGTTATTTGTACAATGCCCGGATTGATTCATCGCTTACTTTAAGGCAGTGTCCCAACTGTCAGGTATGGCTGGCAGTGGATGAACTGGCTGGCACTATTAAACAGAAAGTCGGTTTGGGCGAGGCACCCTGGGGCAAATCAGCCGGCATCGAGGGTTTGGCAACCGATAACGTGTGACAAAACACAACAAGCAGAAATAATATTGGTAATGGACTTATGCCGATGTTTAGCATTGCTAAACATCGGCATAATGAAAGATGGAGTGGGTGATATAGTTAACAAGATATTTAATGAACTTGCTTCTTTTATCATGATTTATGGATTCCCGCCTTCCTACCCTAAAGGGCATCCTGGACGGGAATAACAGAAATTAAAATAAGATCGAAAAAATTTAAATTCTCACGTCAACCTTGTGTTCCTTGTCATCATCCGCAAGGAGAATTATTCCCTCACTTTGCTCCACGCCGTCAATGGTTACCATCTTTTTGCTTTCTGAAGTTTGCGCACGCATGACAAAGATGTGGTAAATTGTTTTCCCATAGCGGTAACGTATATTGAAAACATCCCAATCATCAGGGATGCACGGCGTAAGACTGAGCCTGTTCCCTTCACGTTTTACTCCCAGGAGCGATTCCAGAATCAGCCGGTACATCCAGCCTGCCGAGCCTGTATACCAGGTCCATCCGCCTCTTCCGATATGTGGCTCAAGCGCGTAAACATCCGCAGCCACAGCGTAAGGTTCCACTTTATAAGTCGCGACCGCCTCAGAAGATCTTGTGTGGTTCACCGGGTTAATCATAGTCATAATTTCCCATGCCCGCCGATTGTCTCCCAAAGCTGCAAACGCCATTGCCGCCCAAATAGCTCCGTGGGTGTATTGTCCGCCATTTTCTCTTACGCCGGGAACATATCCCTTGATGTAGCCGGGATTCAAATTGGACTTATCGAATGGCGGTTCCAGAAGCTGGACTATTCCAATCTCTCTGTGAATCAGGCGCTTATTCAGCGCTTCCATAGCAAGACGCGAACGTTCGGCATCACCGGCTCCGGACAAAACCGCCCAGCTTTGGGCGATTGAATCAATCCGGCATTCGGAGTTTTGAGCCGAACCGAGCGGAGAGCCGTCATCGAAGTAGGCGCGCCGGTACCACAAGCCGTCCCAGCCATGCTGTTCAATATTCAAGCGCAGTTGTGAAGCTTCTTTTTCACAATGTTCGCCGAAAGATGTGTCGCCGCGCAGGCGGGCAATTTCCACAAATTGCATAAGGATCTTATAAAGGAAAAAACCCAGCCAGACGCTTTCGCCCTTGCCCTTTATTCCCACCATGTTCATGCTGTCGTTCCAGTCTCCGGAGCCCATTAGCGGCAATCCGTGCTCGCCGAATCGGAGTCCCCTTCTAATGGCCCTTACGCAGTGCTCATACAAGCTGGCCGTTTCCTGAGACCGGCTGTGCAGATCGTAATACGAATCCTCATCCTTGTTTACCGGACGGCCTTTAATGAAAGGAACGGATTCGTTCAGTATGTCTGAATCGCCGGTACTGGATACATAAAAACAGGTTACAAAGGGCAGCCAGAGGTAATCGTCGGAGCATTGCGTGCGTACACCCCGTCCCATGGGTGGATGCCACCAATGCTGCACATCTCCTTCCTTGAATTGGCGGGATGCGCAAAGAAGCAGATGCTCTCGTGTTAGATTTGGATCGGTATGAATCAGCGCCATTACATCCTGCAGCTGATCGCGGAAGCCGAAGGCGCCCCCCGACTGGTAGTTTCCGGTTCGCGCCCAAAGCCGGCAGGCCAGTGTCTGGTAGGAAAGCCAGCCATTGGCCAGCACGTTGAGGGAGGGGTCGGGTGTTTCCACCTGCACGGCGCCAAGCGTTTGATCCCAGTATTGTCTTACGGCCTCGAGAGCGTCATGTGCCGCGGACGCTTCCCCAAAACTCTGCGCGAGTTTCCGGGCGTAATCAACGTTGCGTCCCAGGCCGAGAGTAAAAACAATCTCTTTTTCTTCCCCGTCGGCCAACTCAAATGGAACCTGAATTGCGGCACAGGGATCCAATCCGGCGCCAACTTTGCCGGAGAGATGCTGACGTTTCATGGCCGCCGGATCGTGAAGTGTTCCGTTGCGTCCCAGGAACTCTGTCCGGTTGCAGGTTATGGTTCGCGTCAGCGCGTCTGTGTTGAAGAAAGCAACCCGATTGGGAAACTCAGTGTTGTAGGGGTTGCTCGCAAAAATAGCGCGGCTTTGGAGGTCAACATCGGTAATGACATGCATGGCGGTTTTCGTTCTGAGATCACCCAGAACCCATTCCACATATCCCGTAGCGGAGAGGCGACGTGATCGCCCCGTCTTATTTTTTATTTTCAACACTGTGAATTTTACCGCTGCGTCCAGAGCCACGTAAACCCGTACCTCGGAATGGATACCGCGCTCCGTATGTTCGAATACGCTGTAGCCAAAACCATGCCGGGTTATGTAAGGTGTTTCCCCGCGTCTGGGCAGCGGCATGGGAGACCAAAAGTGGCCGCGCTCCTCATCGCGGAGGAAAAATATTTCTCCACTCCTGTCGCTTACCGGATCGTTGTACCAGGGTGTGAGACGGAACTCATGGGCATTCTCTGACCAGGTGTAGGACATGCCACTCTCTGAAATGACGGTGCCGAACTGAGGGTTGGCCAGCACATTCACCCATGGTACCGGCGTCACATGATCCTGGACAGTCGAAATAACGTATTCGCGTCCGTCAGAGGTGAATCCGCCCAGGCCATTAAAGAACATCAGATTTTGATCAGGCAACTCGGCGACTGGCGCGGGCAGGGCGCGATGGGTACGGGTCGGTATCAGGCGCGGAACGGCTGTTCTCAAACTGTCACGCCGGTTGACCTGGGCGGCCAGTGTTCCTTTTTTATCTGTAATGATAACGTGAGCGACAGTTTGAATCAGAACGCGGTCTTCTTCCGATATCTGGTCGGTAGATCTGACGAAAATTCCGCCCAGTTGATCGTTTAAGATGGCAACCGTGCCTGAGGCAATGAGGCCCATGATCTGGTCATGCAGAAGTTGCCGGTAACCGGCGTGATCTTCATTCCAGATTACGAGGTCAACGGCCAATCCTTTTAATCGCCAGTATACGTGTGCCTGAACCAGTTGGCGTACCAATTCGATGTTAGCCTGATCGGCAATCCTCAACAATACAATGGGTAAATCGCCGGATATGGCGTAGCCCCATAAACCGGATTGTCCCCGGTGATTTTCTTTGATGATATTGGAATCGGCGCGCAGAGAGGCATTGTTGTAAATGACTGAGCCGGCAATACGGCAGTAAAGTTGAGCGTTGGCCTCCGTAGCATTGATCTGTCTCAGAAGTACCTGACTCTGTGTCCAGGCCAGATCGAACACACGATCCGCGATCCGGCGATCCTGGTATTTCTCGACCAGCGTTAATGTGGCTTCCCTGGTTTCGCTGATTCCGAAAACCATATCAATCGTAACCGATTGTTCCGGATCAAGCGTTATTCGGGAACGTATGGAGACAATCGGATCAAGCACCGAACCCTGACTGCCCGAAAGTGTTCCAAAGAGATCGGAAGGATAACCTATCGCTTGCGGATCACTGACGGTGTTCCCGTGGCCGGTAAACTGCATCCGGTCAGTCTCATAGGAAATCTGCTCGATTTCCGCCCCGTGTACGGCCATCAGATGAAACATCCAGGGATTTTTCTCGTTTTCAGACCGTGGCCGGCGAGCGCAAAGAATCGCCCTGCGCTGTTCGATAATTTCGGCTTGAACAAAAAGATTGCTGAATGCCGGATGCATTGTGTCCGCGGCAGGGGGCGCCAAAACCACCTCCGCATAACTCGTGACATCAATAGTTCTTGGCGACCGCGAACGGTTTTCGATGGTGGTACGGCGCAGTTCGATATCATCTTCCGGCGAAACAACTATTTTTGTATGAACATCAAAATCATAATCCTGGCGGCGAAATTCCACACGGCCGTCCGAAAAAATAGCCTCGTAATGCAGGGGTTGTTTGAGAGTCGGCTGATAGGTTGTTGACCAGACATCACCGGTATTTACATCGCGGAGGTAACAGAAAGTACCAAAGTTGTCACAGGTAGTGTCTTCTCTAAAACGAGTGACGGCCATGTCCTTCCAACGGCTGTAACCGCCGCCCGCATTAGTTATCATTAAGTGATATCTACCGTTGGAAAGCAACTGTACTTCCGGAGTGGGTGTATCGGGGGTGTTAAAAACACGTACAGGTGTCTCCATACTAACGGATTCTCTGTGTGAATCGGCGAGTTCGGTGGGGGAAGTGTAAAAGGCGACGGCCTTGGGAATCCGCTCCTGTAACAGTAACAGGGTTGCCTGAAACAATGGTTCCGACTCAAAACGCTTCTGCATCGGCCGGCCCAGGAGCAAATAGACCAGCGCAAGCAAAGTCATCCCCTGGTGATGCGCCATGAAGGAACGGACCACAGCGTTCGATTGCCCTCGCGGCAGACGCGACGGGGTGTAGTCGATTGCTTCATAGAAACCGAATCTCCCTTCAAAACCTGCTGCGGCAAGTCTTTCCAGATTCAGGCACGCCTCTTCAGGCGCCACCATTAACGCCAGCGCTGAGGCATAGGGAGCAACGACCATATCTTCAGCTAATCCGCGCTTGAGACCCAGGCCGGGTACACCGAAGGCGCGATACTGATAGTTAAGATGGCTGTCAATGGCGTTGTAGCCGGATTCCGAAATACCCCAGGGCACGGCATGCTTTTTCCCATACTCTATATGTCGGGCCACAGCCGCCTTGTAGGTTTGATCGAGAAGAGAGTTTTCATAGGTAGGCATCACCAGAAGCGGCATGAGGTATTCGAACATGGAACCGCTCCATGATACCAGTACCGGCTTTCCGCCGACGGTGGTCAGGAGACGTCCCAGAGCAAACCAACTCTCCTGGGGTAGTTTGCCCTGCGCGATTCCTACGAAAGTGCTGAATCGGGCTTCCGCTGCCAGTAAATCGTAGAAACTTGTATCGCGCCGCCAGTTGCCGACGTTGTATCCGATCGACAACAGATTACACGCCTTATCGAACAGGAAATCATATTCTATACGGGAGAAATCTTCACATTGCCTGGCCAGCCCTTCGATATCCGTCATCATGGGTTTGGCGCCCCGGCCGGCTTCTGTAACCAGTCTTCGAAGTTCACCAAGTTGCCTATGCTCATCGGAAGTTATATCCGGATTCATCTGCTTCTCGATGGCCGAGAGCAGTTCCGCTTCCATGTTGATTACTTCCCGCATAGTCGGTATATCATTGAGTCGGGCCGATTTGTTAATCATGTCCGACAAGGCCGGGTAAAATATCCAGGGTGTGAAAAAACGTAACTCCTCAAGGGCTTCCCAGCATTGATCGGTAAAGGCCTTTGCCCACCATCTCAACGGACTATCGGGATCACTATCGGGCACATTGACGGATGTTGCCATCTGTGCTGCTGATGTTGCCAATTGTTCGAGGTACAAGCGTACCGCCATGAGCGTGGTTGGTTCGGAATTGATTGCATATGCCAGAGTCTTTCTGATTTGAGCGATCTGGACTACGTCAGTTTTGCCCGCCGTGCCGGCGAGTACCTCCAGCGTGTCCCGGAGGCCGGGAAATAGCTGCGATCCTATGATTTTCTGATCGGGAAGGGCGAGAAGTCCCGATCGTAATATCAGCAGATGACCGGCGAAATTTCCGCTGTCCACCGAAGAAATGTAGAGGGGCAAAAGAGGCTCCAGTGATTGCGTATCGTACCAGTTATAAAAATGACCTTTTTGCCGGGTCATGGAATCCATCGTGTGGAAAGTATGTGCTGTACGCTCGATGAATCGCCGCATGGTGATATAGCCTAAATCCAGGGCGGAGAGATTGGCCAGCAGAGACAGTCCCATATTAGTTGGCGAGGTACGATGGGCGACCACGGCAACGGGTTGCTCCTGATAGTTGTCCGGTGGCAGCCAATTATCGTCCGGACCCACAAAGGTTTCGAAAAAACTCCATGTTTTCCGGGAAATTTTCCTCAGAAAGAGGATTTGGCCGGACGTCAGTCTTACTTCATGTTGAGTGAAAGGACGGCTGAACAGGTAAGCGATCAGGGGAGAAATCAGCCAGATAATGAGGAAAGGTCCGGCTATTGTCAAGGTAATCGGATTAGAAAAAAGAATAACAATCGCTGTGGCGGCTGCAAATATCGGGGCAAACCACATGGTCCGAAAATAGCCGGTCATATCATTGCGATGAGGATTATTCGTGTTTTCCGACGGATTCCATTCCAGAAGCCGTTTGTGTGAAATCAGCATCCGCCAGATGGTTCGAATTATAGCATCGGTACTGAAATAAGCCTCGTAGGGCAGACATATGAGCGTAAATACTGCCTGTAGAAGGCTGTCGCCGGCTGTCTGCACGGCAGAAGTTAGATGTTGTGTCCACGTTACATTGCGTTGTTTTTGAAGCAGGCTCAATGCCGACATGATTAAAGAAGGAAACAAGATGATTACGACGGCTGAGAGTGTCCAAAACCAGGACATGGGCAATACTGTCCAGCCTAATATTATAAGGAGTGTTAATGCAGCCGGAGTCAGGCTTCGGCGCAGGTTATCAAATATTTTCCATTGTGACAGCATCGATAATGGATTTTTCTGAGTGCTTCCACCGAGTGCGGGGACAGTCGATCTGACCCATCGCGAGATCTGCCAGTCTCCGCGAATCCAGCGGTGCCTGCGGCTGACGTCGGCTTTATAGGTTGACGGATATTCCTCATATAACTGCACATCGCTGATCAATCCTGATCGGGCGTAACATCCTTCAATAAGATCATGACTGAGAATCTTATTTTCGGGAAAATGTCCATTAAGAGCGGATTCGAAAGCGTCGATATCATAAATTCCCTTGCCGATAAATGAACCTTCACCGAAGATATCCTGATAGATATCGGAAACTGCTTTTGTGTAGGGATCAATGCCGGAATTGCTGGAATACATGGACGCATAAAGAGACCTGCTCGTGTTGGACAGGCCTATGGAAACCCTCGGTTGCAGAATGCCGTATCCCTTGCAAACCAGCTTATTTTTTTTATCACATTGCGCTTGATTCAGAGGGTGTGCCATCGTTCCCACAAATTGACATGCGGCATCACGTGGCAGCTTCGTATCCGTGTCGAGAGTGATCACGTACTTTATATTTCTTAATGCCGTCGTATCGCCGACAATGAGCGAAAATAAATCACCAAGAGGACCAGTTGTTCTGCCGCGCAGGAAAGCATTTAAATCCACCAGTTTCCCGCGTTTTCGTTCGTAACCCATCCAAATTTGTTCTTTAGGATTCCAGCGGCGCGGGCGATGAAATAGAAAGAACATGTCGTCTTTTGAGCCCTTGTACTTTTCATTCAACCCTTCAATTCCTTTCCGGGCAAGCTGCAGAAGTTCTTCATCATCAGGCAGCGTTTCTTCTTTAGCATCCCGAAAGTCGGTCAGGAGAGCGAAGAACAGATTGCCGTCGCGATTGGCCAGAAATCTGATTTCCAAAGCTTCGATTAAATTCGGGATGTTTTGCGTACTTAAAAGCATTGTCGGAACTGCAACGAGAGTGCGAAATTCAGGTGGGATACCCTGAGAAAAATCCATTCGTGGCAAGGGATGAGGCGCCACCAGCAGGGTTGCCAGCCAGTTTACCAGGGCGACAGCCAAATGACTCGTGCATAAAATCGCGAGCAGTCCGATTAAAGCTAACAGCCAGTCCTGTAATCCGTGGTTGTGCGTCTTCATCAGTAAAATTCCCGTAAAGATGAAAGTTAAGCCGATGATAGAACCAATATAAGTCAGTAAAGGAATCCGGCGTCCCAACCGCGAGATGACATCAAATGGTGATAGACGCAAATTCGCCAGTTGCTCGAGTTCAGGCAAACCCTTGTCGATCAAATAATAACCGACATGCGCTGTGCAATCGTAGCTGTCATTTTTTGCACTGCATTGGCGGGCAAGATTTATCGCTGTGCGCGCCACTTCACTTTCGGACAATTGACTTTTTTTGGAGATATTTTCGACGACGTGGCGGTAACGGTCACGGGTGGAAAAATCCATTTTAGTGTAAATATCACGGGGATCTTCACGCAGGATATGATCAACCTCGCTCATCGTTTCGACAAATTCGCGCCAGTCCATTGTGCCAAGGAAATGAAGAGAACCGATACTGTTGCTCATGGAAACCTGGTCGGCGGCTTGTTGCTGGGTTTCCAAATGTACCAATGACTTGATTGTCTGGCCATACTCGGTGAGGCGTTGCTCAATCCAGGTAAGTGGCAGAGCCAGAGACGGGCTTTGTCCCTGCAAACGACGTGTAATTTCTGCAACAAACGCACCCACCATCGGCGGGTCTGATCGCGCCATGTCCGCGATTTCCAGAAACAGGCTTTTCGGATCTTTTTCGGCAATAGCTGTCATCCGGTTTGCCCAGAAATCGGCTTTATTGCGATGTTTTCTGTCGGTAGATATGCGGACAGCGATACGTCGAATGTTTTCGATGAGAGCCAGGCGGAGCATGATGGGAATTGCCCACAATTCACCCAGCTTAAGCACGGTGACTGTCTGATAGGCGGAGACAAATAGACTGAGAGCCTTCGAATCCACCCGCCCGTCGCCATGGGAGATCATTTCCAGCGCAATATCATACACCCGGGGGAGACCGGCTGATGGACTATTTACCAGATGAGGCAGTTCCCGGCTGTAAACTTTCGGCAGATGCCTTCTGGCCGTGCGAATTTGCTCTTCGATCAGATAGAAGTTATCCAGAAACCATTCTTCGGCCGGTGTAATACGATGGTTGTCTTTAACTGCCGTCGTCAACAGGTTTCGAACGTCAGACAGGACATTTTCATTGTCGGCCATCCTTGTTAGCAGTTGGTTCGAAGTGCGCCCCGGACTCAACTTGTGCGCGCCGGCGATGGCTTTGCCATGTTGCTGCAACTGCTTGGCGCTGAATAATTCCGATCGCAGCAGCTCATTGCCTGCGATTTTTTTCCGTGAGTCACTGCCCGGAATGTACGCTTTCAAACGATTTAGGTATCTAAAAAAGACCTTGCTGCTCACTTCCACTTTCTACTACTCCTTATGGCGGCTGACAGATTATTAGAAAATATATACATGCCTCACGGGAACCCGGTTTTTTCAACACCAGACGGCAAATGTTAATGGGACCTCCCTGCGTTTCCAGGGCAGAGTTAAAAGAATTGCTTTATATGCAATTCTTATTTGTTATATAACCTATCAGAGAACCATATTTATTTGTCGGTTTTAAAATAAGGCAACGCCAGTTGTATTTTCTTCAGCGCTTGTTTTTCAATCTGGCGTGCCCGTTCACGCGAGATATTATATTTTATTCCTATTTCCTGCAGAGTCTGGGGATCATCGGCCATTACTCGGTTAAGAATAATATAACTTTCTCTTTCGCTGAGCTTAGCCAGCGCTCCGGCTATATCACGGCGCAGCAGACT
>Ga0265297_10009317_pt1 | contig 12707 bp, 12 predicted proteins | sample Munlanlwell13791_FD_192502 | JGI IMG/M metagenome (GOLD analysis project Ga0265297, IMG submission 192502) | Leachate microbial communities from a municipal landfill in Southern Ontario, Canada - Leachate well 137-91 | ecosystem: Engineered > Solid waste > Landfill > Unclassified | place...
CTTCAAAGGTAAGCATTTTTTCCCCGGTGGTATTGGCCTTTACCGGTGATACTAATTTATGGTTCAAGGATACCAGTGATTTAGAAGAAAAAATGCGGAAAAATTCTGCTTTTGGCGCATCGTTTATCAAACTAACCATGGACAAGAAATCCGTGTTGTGCGGCAAAGGAGAAATTCCTTCATATAGCGATGAACATCTCAAATTGATATTCGACTTTGCGCAAAAAAACAATTTGGCTACGGCCGGACACATTCATACTAAATTCGGGTTTGATCGTGCTGTGCAATTCGGTATCAGTTCAGTGGAACATTCCATTGGCGATGCTATACTGACCGAAAAAGACGTTACCGCAATGGCCAAAAAGAATATATCCATCGTCCCCACAATGGTTGTTGCGCAAATACTTGCTGCGCCGGAAATCTACGACGAACTACCAATAAAATATCGCAGTGATTTCATTGACAGGGAAATGACCATTAGGCGCGAATACATAAACTCTTCATTGGAAGATTACATAGAAACATCTATCCATAAAAACAATATAGCTCATCTGAATGAATGTCGAAAGTACGGCTGTGCCAATTTTTACAAAAAAGGTAAGTTTATGGCTAACCCGGAAGTTTATTTCAATATTCTGCTTGCCGGACCACAGAATTTGATGGCAATGAAAGAAGCGGGTATTCTCATTGGTTGCGGCACTGATTCAGGAGTTCCTTTTTCATATCACGGGTCTCTTTGGCGTGAAATGGAATTGCTGGGCCGTATCGGGTTTTCCAATCCGGAAATCCTGCGGTGTGCCACAATCAACAACGCAAAAATTATCGGAATGGCCGACAAAATCGGAACAGTGACTCAAGGGAAGTATGCTGATCTGACAGTACTGAAAGAAAACCCTCTGGAAAACATCAAGGCTTGTCGTAATCCGCAAGTAGTCATTAAAGAAGGCAAGGTTTACGATGTCAGTAAGATTTCTTTCAATGCGTAAAGATATAATTTTGTAACTCGGGATATTATAAAATTGTTTCAGCTGGCAGGAGGCGAATAAGACTCTATTATTTTTTTATGATTATTATCCAGTCCGGAAAATGTTACTCCTACAATATTCTGATGCACCCTCGTGATTTTGGTCAAACCTTCTATCCAATCATGATTAATTTTCATCTTTAATTTGTAAAAACTCCCGATTTCCAGACCATTGACATCATTTTCAAAAGAGAAAGATGCCCCTATTTCGGAAATATTTTTAACTGTAACCGGAATATCCTTATCTGCCATAAGAACACCGGGGAAAGAACATTTCTTGCGGTGTGCGGACCTGGTATCAAATAGTATTTTATACTGTGCTCCACATGTACACACCCGGTCCAGAGCCTTGTTTTGAATTTCTTTTTCAGGCTTAGTATTTACCTTTATTCCACATTCAGGACAGACAACAACTGCCCAACCTAAAGGGCTGACAAGTATTTTTGAAACCATGTAATTTCTATCTCCGGAAAATGCATTTACTTTTTTTGTGATTTTTACCCTGTTTCATAAATATTATCGTCAAATATGGCTCGATAAAAATCACTTCTCGTTGCGTGGAAGTATATGAAGAACAATCCTGTTTGTCAATAGATCACACGGTTTTCTTCTAAATTTTCAAACAATTTTTCTGATAATATTAATATTTGCTTTTGGCAAAGCATTGTCGTAGATAATTAACAACTAAGTTAATGATAAAAAATCATACATTCATTTGTTCAAATTCTTATACCCGGCAATCAATTGAGGATAAACATGAAAAAACAAACTAAAGTCGCCGCAATTCAACTTGCCACAAAAATAGGGAATTCAAACACGAATATAGCCAGTTGCGAACGATTGGCGCTTATGGCTATCAAGAATGGTGCGCGCTGGATCGCGCTACCGGAATTTTTTACTACAGGAGTCAGTTGGAACCCGGAAATTGTTTCAGCGATTCAGGCTACCGATGGCGAGGCGGCATGTTTTATGCGCGCCTTTTCCGCAAAACATCAGGTTGTTTTAGGAGGTTCTTTTTTGTGCAGGCTGTCCAACGGCAGTGTACGCAACCAATATCAGTGTTACGCCAACGGCTCTCTCGTCGGCCAGCACGACAAAGACCTTCCGACAATGTGGGAAAATTATTTCTATGAAGGCGGCGATGCGACAGACAGCGGTATATTGGGAACATACGACAACATTCGTATCGGTGCGGCTGTCTGCTGGGAATTCATGCGCACGATGACCGCCCGGAGATTGCGCAATAAAGTTGATGTAGTAATGGGCGGATCGTGCTGGTGGAGCATTCCAACCAACTTTCCCGTCTTTCTCCAGAAACTTTGGGAACCGGCAAACCGCCATTGTTCCCTCGCGGCCATACAGGATACAGCACGTCTTATAGGAGCACCGGTTATTCACGCTGCTCACTGCGGAGAAATTGAGTGCCCTATGCCCGGATTGCCGATTAAATACCGCGGTTTCTTCGAAGGCAACGCCGCCATAGTGGATGCCAGCGGTCAAGTGCTCGCGCATAGAAGCAATGAGCAGGGAGAAGGCATTGTCTGTGCGGATATCCTGCTTGAAGCTCAACCGGCAACAGAAGCAATTCCCGACCGTTTCTGGCTGCGCAGCAGAGGATTTCTACCGACTTTTGCCTGGCACCATCAACGCTGGTTGGGTCGACGCTGGTATAAACGTAACGTACTCCGGAAATAAGAAATTCACAGGAAATCATTAAAGCAACACGACAAATTATGCCTTCTCCGGCAATTAATATTTGTTTTAGATAAAACGATAAAAAGTTGTTATAAGGAGGCTGCATGGATACACGACGAGACTTCATCAAAAAAAGTGCCATCATGGGCGCGGCTTTGTGTCTGCCGGTTTCTCTGACACGGGAAAGCATTGCTGACTATCCAAATCTAAAAATCCGTTCACCGAAAAAAGTCCTTATTTTATGGTACAGTCAGACAGATAATACTTACAGATACGCCCGGCTAATTGGCTGCATTTTGAAGGGCAAAAACTTAGAAGTAGACGTACGTGAATTTCAGGAAACAGATAAAAAAATCATATCCGGGTACGATTTTATCATCGTTGGCACACCCGTATTTTATTATGATACACCTGATAACGTCATCGATTGGCTGGAAAAAATCCCCGCTATCAACGGAACGCCGGTTGCCGCATTTGTTTCCTTCGGCGGTCCCGAAGGCAATCAGCACAACGCCTCCTGTCACATCCTCAAAATTTTGGCTCAAAAAGGTGGTGTCCCTGTCGGACGGGATGCTTTTCGAAATATTCCTTCTTATCCAACACCCAAATGGGACAGTGACAATCAAAAATCAGGAGAAAATTTGCCCAATGCAGAAACTTTTGGTCAAGTGCGCCGTTTTACAGAAGATACTTTGACAAGAATTTCCCGTAATGAAACAATACCAATCAGCTATGAAATTGCGTTGAGGGAAGGGTTACGGGCATTGCCTCTTATCTGGCTTAACAAAAAAGCTATTAATAAACATACCGTAGATGCTTCAAAATGTATAGGCTGCGGAACATGTATAAGAAAATGTCCGACCAAAGTTATTAATCCTTTCCAACAAACTGTTGACAGAAACAAATGTCTGGCCTGCTTCGGCTGTCTGAATAATTGTCCTGCCGGTGCCGTAGTTATGGAATACAGAGGTCAGCGTTTATATGGTTTCTTCGAATATTTAAAAAGAAACAACATTACGATTATGGAACCACCGGAATTCAAGAATTGTAGTTGAAATAATAAAATAGAAAAATGGCAAAATGACTAAAGAAACATTGGCATTGATGATGGAATGGCTTAGACCTTCAGGAATTGGGATAGCCATTTTTTGCGCTTACTACTTTGGCAGTGATGCGATATCACAATTTCATATTATGGGACTTTCCATAGTAGCGATCATGTCTGGTACGGTAGCTTTTGAATCACTGGTATTGGGCGAAGCGGCCTCTGAGAAAATCGGTTACCAACCGAACCGGGCTTATCAAATTCAGTCAGGTCTGGCCAATGCAGCCATCGCCGTCACAGCGATGCTTGTCCATTCACTTGATTGGGGAAGATACGCAGATGCGACAATCGTTACGGTTATGTTAATGTTCTTTACACTCTCGGCAGCTAACCATACGACAGCTATAATAACTCAGCGGAATTTTAAACCTTTAAACTTATTACGCCCTTTTTTGACGTTTCTTTTGATCGTGTTTCTGCTTCCCCTGATGATCAAGGCTTTGTCTCAATGAGGTTATTAATATATTGTATTTATTGATTTAATCTTTATAAAATAAGGAGAGTTATCCATGAAACAATTTGTTCTAACTCCGGCGGCGGGAAAACGTCTGATCGGAAAAGCCATTGTCAAACACCCTGCGATTGCGAAGGCACTCAAGAAAGGAACTGTTGTCATCATCGCCGGAACAACCAACGGTTATGTGGCGGAGGAAATTCTAAAAGAGCTTGGTCAATCAAAAGCATTTAAAAGAAATCATTTTTATCGTGGAATAATTCTTCCCCCGAATCGTCCGACAACATCTACAGGAAGAAGCCCTGACGAAAGCGGATTTCCCGGCGATGTTATTATCAAAGACGGAAGGTACCAAAAAGGCAAAACCATATTTGATGTTGTTAATGATTTACAGGAAGGAGATATCATCCTCAAGGGAGCCAATGCCGTAAATTTAACTCAAAGAAGAGCGGCTATATTGATTGGTGATCCAAAATCGGGAACTATCGGTGCTTCCTTGCCGGTAGTTGTCGGCAGGCGAGTACAGTTGCTTGTCCCGGTGGGACTGGAAAAACGGATCTATGAAAACATTGATGAACTGGCGGCAAAGATGAATGCTCCCGGGGCACAAGGACCGAGATTTATGCCTGTGCCGGGAGAAATATTTACGGAACTTGACGCGATTGCGCTGCTTACCGGTGCTTCGGCCTCATTAGTTGCAGCAGGCGGTGTTAGTGGTGCGGAAGGCAGTATATGGTTGACCGTTAGTGGAAAACCTTCACAGGAACAAGAAGCGGAAGCGCTCATAAAATCTATTATCGCCGAACCGGCGTTCGATTTTTAAACAAAATAATTGCAATCACCGGATTACCCGACCAAGAGACTACGTAAATGTCATTCCGAATCCCGATTTATCGGGATGAGGAATCTTAAAAACTTTGAAATTATTAGAATCAAGATTTCTCGCTTCGCTTCGAAATGACAAAGGACTTGTTAATCAATGAAAGATACTCAAATTAACATCATAATCAAAATTCTAAAAAAAGAACTGGCGGTGGGAGCAATGCCGATTGTTTCTCACCTGGCGGAAGATCAGCGTGATCCTTTTGTAATTCTGATTTCGACACTTCTTAGTCTGCGGACAAAGGATGAAGTAACAGAGGTAGCAACCGACAGGCTTTTTGAACTTGCGTCCACCCCGGAAGAAATGCTGAAAGTTCCTGTGGATAAGATTGCCAAGACAATTTATCCGGTTGGCTTTTACCGCGTGAAGGCAAAAAATATTCATCATACCTGCCGGGAATTAATCAATCGTTTTGACTCCAAAGTGCCGGACAATATCGACGATTTATTGAGCATCAAAGGTGTGGGCCGCAAGACAGCCAATCTGGTTGTTTCGCTTGCTTACGGCAAAGACGCAATTTGCGTGGACACCCACGTGCACAGAATTTCCAACCGGCTGGGCTATGTCAAAACAAAAACACCGGATGAAACCGAATTTGCTCTGCGTAAAAAACTACCCCGCCGTCACTGGATTATTTATAACACCATAATGGTCGCTTTCGGCCGTAAGACGTGCAAACCGGTTTCGCCTCTGTGCAGTCAGTGTCCGGTAGACAGATATTGCGACCGAGTAGGTGTAACTTTGAGTCGTTAAATTTTAAAGGATTTTAATCATGAATGTTCAGTTTTGTCGCATTAGGTTTATAAGCGGAGACAATGGTGGAAAATATCCTTTCAATCATTCTATATATCTGGCAGGCAAAGATCAAGGGGTAATCATCGATCCTTCCTGCAGTCTCCAAAAACTTACCGATCTAAAAGAAAAAGATGGTGTTGATCAGGTCTGGCTGTCGCATTGGCACGAAGATCATATGGGTTTTTTAAATCTTTTTGAAAATTGTACTCTGCGAATTTCTCAGCGTGACTTTCCGCCGTTGACCGACATCGAAATTTTTCTGGATTGGTATGGAATTAAAGAAAATCAAACCCGCGAAATCTGGAAAAATATCATGCTGAACAATTTTAACTATCGTCCGCAAAAGGAAGCTTCTTTCTTTTCCAATGACGAAATCATTGATCTCGGCTCACTGAATGTCCAGATTATTCCAACACCCGGGCATACACCGGGACACCTTTCTTTTTTCTTTCCGGACGAAGAAATTCTTTTCCTGGGTGATTATGACTTGACAACATTCGGTCCCTGGTATGGCGATGTTTACTCCAGCATAGAACAAACAATAGAATCTATCCACAAACTGAAAAATATTCCTGCCCGCCGGTGGATTGCTTCGCACAACACCGGTCTTTTTGAAGAAAATCCTGGAAAGTTATGGGATGATTACGAAAACATCATATACCAACGAGAAGAAAAAATTATCAACTTTTTGAAAGAACCCAAAACTATGGAGGAAATTCTTGCTGCCTGGCTGATCTATGGCCGGCCGAGAGAACCGAAAGAGTTTTTTGAATTCAATGAACGGGCTCTCGTCAGCAAACATATTGAATACTTAGAACGAAACGGAAAAATCACTCCGGATAAAAACAAGTATGTAAAAACTTAACCCGATAAGCTAAGTATATAAAATAATAACAGAAAGAAAAAAGTTGACTAGCTTATGGCGTTTTGGTATTGTCCAACCGCTTCAAACATATAATATAAAAACAATAATTATTGTTTGAACTTAGAAAGCGGTAGGCTCCAGGAGCCTTAATTAAATTGTAATAATTTTTGATAAGAGAAAGATTATGTACACATTATTGGTAATGCTACATGTTATAGTTTCCCTTGTGCTGATTTTGATTGTGCTTTTACAGGCAGGTAAGGGCGCTGATATGGGCGCGGCATTCGGCGGCTCCAGTCAAACGGTTTTTGGTTCTTCAGGAGCATCTACTTTCTTGGGAAAAATGACAGCAGGAATAGCTATCCTGTTCATGATTACATCTTTGTTACTTACTTATACTGCAAGTCACAGAAGTTCTTCGTTGATGGAGAGGTCCCAAATTCCTGTTACAGAGCAGAAACTTCCGGTAACGAACCCAAACACAGCAACTCCGCCGGCAATGCCTCCGGTAGCACCGGCAAGTAAGTAAACAAAGAGCTATTCATATTGAAAATCCCTCAACCGGATATGTAAAATCAGCCGCAAGGGGTATAAAAGATTATTTTGGATGCCGAAGTGGTGGAATTGGTAGACACGCCATCTTGAGGGGGTGGTGGACAAAATCCGTGCTGGTTCAAGTCCAGTCTTCGGCACCATTATAATGCAGAACTTAAACCGTCTTTAGAAATTCTTGATTATCCGATTTAATTCTTCACCGTATATCTTCATCTTTCTTTGCGATAAATATTTTTCAGGATGTTCGATATCCTGCGCGAGTCCCAGCAAATTGTTATCCGGTAAAAACATGAATACGGCGCGGTTTTCATCTTTCGCCCGATGAAAACGCCAAATGTAAAGTTTCTTCAGCAGGTTTTTATGTTCCTGATTTAAAGAATTATAACCACTAATTTTTGTGTGACCCTGCCGGTCCATTCTTTTTTCTTTCCAGTTTGTGTCGGCTATTTTTGTAAAAGCCTCTGCAGCAGAATCTGTTAAATCTTTTGCGCTCAGATCCATCAATTGTTTTTCATAAAGCACCGGAAGATATATAACATCCTGAACTGCATACTGAAGCTGCTCTTCCGTCAAAGGACGATTATCCCATGATGAACGTTGTATTTTTCTGTTTTTTGTTAATTCGACACCGGCAAACTCTTTAATCATTTTTTCCAGCGAAAGTTGTTTAAAACCTAAAAGAAGCGCCGCCCGATGAGTATCGAAAATATTTTTGAAATTAAATTTATAATCACGTTTCAGAAGACGGATATCATTATCCGCCGCATGTAAAATTTTGACAATATGCTGGTTGTCAAAATACCTGCTCAGAAAGGATAAATCCAAATTATCCAGAGGATCAAAAATATAGGTTGTATGATTGGCATGAATTTGAATCAGACAGAGCTTTTCCCTGAAATACCGGAATGAATCATATTCTGTATCAATGCTTAAAACATTCGCCTGCTCAAAATCATTAACGGCACGCTGTAATTTTTTAGGCGTATCTACCAGAAGCCATTTAGCAGTCATGGCCGCTAACTTATATGAAAAAATTTTTTAATTCCAGTTCAAATTATGGATTTTATAATTTTATATAAATTTACATAACATTACCGACAATTTTAACGACTGAGAAATAAAGATTAGTAAATGATTTTATTCAGGTAACCTTCAATCAATTATGGTATGGACTTTTTTATTTCCGGATGAAAAATCTGCGCCATATTTTCTATTGCATCAACAATGCGCGGCGATGCCCTGCCGATAAGATCGGTATTTACAGGATAAATTTTATTATTTTTGACTGCTGGGACTCCTCTTAGTTCCTGCCAGAATTTTTTTACTGCTACAAATTCTCTATCATTAGCCATGGGAGCAAAAAGGACTATCTCCGGCGACGCCTGCATAATTCCTTCCGAGCTGTAGCGGGGATAGCGGGCGGTATCAAGACCGGCAACATTAATCCCCCCGGCTCTCTCAATAGTTTCGTTAATCAGCGTGCCTTTACCAACCGTAATAACCGGCTCCAATCCGATTTGGAAAAAAACTTTGGGTTTACTTTTACGCCTTACTTGCGCCTCAATATTGTTTAACCTCTTTTGAAGTTGATCTACCAGTTTCCCGGCTTCCTTTTGCCTGTTCGTTATTTTACCAATGTCTAAAATACTTTTCAGTATCCCGGCGGTGTCCGAGGGATTTGTTACATAAACGGATAAACCGATTCTTTCGAGCTTTTGCATTACATCTTTTCTGTTTCCATCTGCCGTGACAATGATTAAATCCGGTTTTAAAGATACAATCTTTTCTACGGAAGGATTAGTAAATCCACCTATTCTCTGTTTTTTACGAGCTTGCGTCGGCCAGTTACAATAACTGGTAACTCCCATGATTTTTTCATCAAGACCTAGCGCATAAAGTATTTCCGTTAGTCCGGGAGCGAGGGAAACAATTCTTTGCGGTGCAGAAGTTATATTTACATTACGGCCTATTTCATCAGTAACCATCCGGGCGCAGGATATGTCCGCGTAAAAAATTGCAAAAATAGCAGTAAACAAAACCGTTAAAATGCTGTTATGTTTTTTAAATTGCTTACGCATAAACTTTTTGTCCGATAGCGGCAGGAGAAATTTTCTCTCGCCGCTATCCTTTTTATTAAAAGATCAGGCTTAAATTTTAAAATTCAAAAGAGACGCCGCCCTTAAACGCGATGCCGGGCATTGGATAGTAAGAGCTCCCGTAACCGTAATTTGAACCGAAGGAAGAATATTTTACATCGGCAATGTTATCTGCCCCAATAAAAGCCGTTAGATTAAGCTTCCCGAATGTTGGTTTGTAATAAGCATAAATATTCATTAGTGTATGATCCTCAAGCTTCTCGGCATTGTTGCCGTTATCGCCGGCAAGGAAGGCTTCGCTCACATACTGTACTTCAGACCTCAATGTTATTCTATAAGGCAGATAAATTTCCAGACCGGCATTGACCATATTATTGGGAACCATGGGTATTTCTTTTTTGTTATTTACGCCATCTTCAAAAGAACCCTTATGATATGTGTAATTTCCGTAAATTTTGAGATATTTCGGCCATAAATAGGAAAGAGAAAATTCCACGCCGTCGTGGCGTGTCTTGTCCATGTTTTCATTCATCCAAGTCAAGTTGTTGAAAACAATTTCATCCTCCATATCGATACGGAATAAAGTGATTCCGATTTTCAAATTTTCCAGAGGATAATACTCCGTTCCTAACTCCACGCTGGTACCTTTTTCTTTTTCGATATCTGTTAAAAAGAAATTGTTCCCCCAACCGCTAAACGAAGCAACTTCATCGACAAAAGGTATTCTATAAACCGTCGCATACCTGGCAAATAATTTCGATTGTTTACCCCAAAGCCACGTCAATCCAGCTTCGTAAGCTTCGGCGTTGTAAGTATTTTTCGAATCTGAAAAACTATTGCCGGGATTAAAAATATCTGCAAATGAACCAGTTATAGATGCATGTTCGTATCTGTAGCCGGCACTCAAAATAAGATTTTTCAGAATACTGAATTCATCCCGAATATAATATCCCAGAGATTCTCTCGTAAAATCCGCTTTGCCTGATTGTATTGTTCTTTCTCTGTCACTGAAAATATCTTTTTTGTATGGTTCATTATAATAATCCAAGCCCATTATAACTTTGTTATGAAAACTGAAAATATCTTTTTCCAGAATATATCTTGGTGTAATACCGTATGTATCAAAATTCGTATCGGAATATACACCCCAAGATGCCATATTCATCTGCAGATCTTTTTTCCCATAAAGGAAATTTACTTCGAAATGTCCCCATGAGCCCCAGAAAGATTTGATTCCCATATTGACGTTGGTGTATTTATCCGCACCGTCATCATCCGAATGTGCCGGAGACCAGGGGCCGGCTGCCGGTTGATACTGTCTTCTGTCCTGTTCCATCTGTTCTTTGGTTAAAGCACCGGGCATTTGATAATCAACCTTATTGAAAGATACGCCAAGAGAAACATTTAATAAATCATTCGCTGAATAGCCAACATCGATCCCGCCGCCTTGTGCTAAGTATTTAGAACGATCTCTGTAACCGAAACTAAAATTATTTTCTCCAGTTAACGCGTAAGTCCACTTATCTGTCGCACCGCTTACGCCAACCCTCTCGTCATGCAGACCATAACTTCCGCCAATAAACGATGCGTTGAAATTTGGCTTTCCTTTTCCTTTCTTTGTTATGATATTAACTACTCCGCCGATGGCCGCGTCACCATAAAGAACACTTCCCGGACCACGAACAACCTCGATTTTTTCAATGGTATTGACCGGCATTTGCAACCAGTTGATAGAAGCCATATCGGTTCTATTCAAACGGCGACCATCCAGCATAACTAAAGTTTTACCAAAAGGATTTTCCCCGCCGAAACCACGCATATCAATTTGTGATTGTGAAGAATTCCCACTGTAAGTACGGAATTGAATGCTTTCCAGTTTGTCCAATGCTTCAATTATTGTTGTTATTCCTGATTTTTCAATTTCTTCAGCGGTAATAACAGTTACACTGGCTGGTGATTTGCGGATTTCCTGTGTATCGCGTGTCGCAGTCACAACAACTTCATCCATTGTGACAATTGCATCGTTGGTTTTTTTCTCTTCAGCTTGTAATGGTGAAAAAAAAGATACGGAAAATAATAGAACTAAAAATAAGACTTTCTTCATGGAGATTCTCCTTTCCCCCTCGGGATCAAAGTAAGTTAGACTCACCATAAAGTTTCCTGACTTGCGGCAACCTACTTACCACCCTTCCCAACGCCAAAGCGCCAGTGGATAATGTGGATTTCGTTCCGCTTACAGTTGCGGGGCAGCGCCGGACTTTAACCGGCTTCCTTTATTTGGCAGTCCTTGCTAAATTTCTTGTAAGAAATATAGCAATATTTCAAATTATTCAGGTCAATAAAGTCATCCTGGGCAATCCGTTTTGAGGATTCTGATCAACCAGAACATCGACATCATAAACCTCTTTTATGTTCGCCGCGGTAATAACTTCCGCGGGATTTCCTATAGCATAAATCTTTCCGGAATCAAGTAAAATTATTCTATTCGCGTTTTGTGCGGCCAGATTGATATCGTGAGTAACAAAAATTACTGTGAGTTTTTGCTCCAGGTTCAGTTGCCGTAACAAAGCTAAAAACTGAGCCTGATGTTTAATATCCAAAAAAACAGTACTTTCGTCCAACAGCAGAATTTTGGGCTCCTGAGCCAGAGCCCTTGCAATTAAAACGCGTTGACGCTCTCCGGCACTCAATTCACTGAAACGTCGGTTGGCAAAAGACAGGGTGTCTGTTTTTTCCATGGATTCGCGGATTATTTTATAATCTTTTTTATCTTCAAAACTATAGCTGCCCAGATGAGGAAATCTTCCCATTAATACAATTTCTTCCGCGAAAAACGGAAAAATCAGAGATGTTTCCTGCGATACTATTGCTACTTTTTGCGCGATTTCTTTTCGCCGCCACCTACCCGTCTCTTTCCCGTCAACAAACATTTGCCCGGAAACGGGAAAAAGCATGCCATTGATGATTTTCAAAAGAGTTGTTTTACCGGAACCATTCGGTCCGATAACCGCTACAATTTGCGCTTCATCAATTACAAAGGAAACATTTTCCATGACAGGTTTCGCGGCGTAACTGAAATTTACGTTTCTGGCTTCGATTACGGGCATGCTTAATATTTGTTCCTTTTCAGAAGAAAAATAAAATAAGGTGCGCCGCAAAGCGCCGTTATAACTCCAACGGGTAACTCAGCCGGAGCAAGAACAATCCTGGCAATAGTGTCGGCAATAATTAAAAA
>Ga0265297_10009318_pt1 | contig 12706 bp, 15 predicted proteins | sample Munlanlwell13791_FD_192502 | JGI IMG/M metagenome (GOLD analysis project Ga0265297, IMG submission 192502) | Leachate microbial communities from a municipal landfill in Southern Ontario, Canada - Leachate well 137-91 | ecosystem: Engineered > Solid waste > Landfill > Unclassified | place...
TTACCTGGAGGCAGGTACCACTTCTATGTTAACCTTTGCGGCAGAAGCTGAGGTGGACTTCTTTCGTTCCTCTAAAAGCGCGCTATTTTCCGCTTTAAGTATGGAAATTTGCGCGTTAAGCTTGCCAATTCTCTCTTCTACCCCGTCTAAAACCGTAAATGATGCGCTTAGCCTCTTATTGACGGCCCTTAAATAGCTTTTTAACTCCGCGTTTTTAGCATTAATCTGCTGTATAGCCGCTTTCTCTTTCTCTAGCTCTTGCAATAGGTTTTGCTTCTGATTTTCCAGTGAAACGGCATTTTCTTTCAAAGAAAAAACATACATAAATATAAGGAACGCGCAAGCGCTAGTTAGAAGCAGGATAAGTATATTCTTTAGCATCCGCTTGTTCATTACGCAATATTATATAATCAGAGCCCTAAATTGCAAGCCTTTTCTCTCCCCCGGAAACTGTTTGCCTACCGTTGGGTACTATGGTTACGGATAAATTTTCAGTTAGATTTTCCTGCTTTAAGCGTCTATTAAGCTAGAAAGGAGATAATATGCTGGCTAGAATATTAAGTTTTGGGTTACAGGGAATAGAGGCCTACCCCGTAGAAATAGAGGTAGATGTTGCACGGGGGCTGCCGGCAATAAATGTGGTTGGGCTGCCTGGCTCCGCGATAAAAGAAAGCAAGGAAAGGGTAAAGAGCGCGCTCAAGAATTCCGGGTTTCAGTGGCCATCCGAAAGGATTACGATAAGCCTCGCGCCGTCCGGAGTCAAAAAAGAGGGTGCCTGTTTTGATTTAGGGATTGCGCTAGGGATACTTGCGGCGACAGGACAGATAAACAGCTCCGGATTATCCGGATATTTTGTTTTGGGAGAACTTTCTCTGGATGGCTCATTAAGGCCAGTCCGGGGAGCGCTTCCCATAACTATGGCTATTGCAAAGTCTGCTTTAAATCAGGTTATTCTACCGGAACAAAACGCCAAAGAAGCGGCTATAGTATCCGGGGCCTCTGTGTTTGCCCTAAAGACTTTAAGGGAATGCGTGGAGTTCCTCAACAATCCGGTGATGCTTAAACCTTTTCAACTGGATTTGTTAAGCCTCTTCCAGGGAAAAGACCGCTATAGCCTGGATTTCTCAGAAGTAAAAGGCCAATTTTTGGCTAAAAGAGCGCTAGAGATTGCTGTGGCCGGAGGACACAATATACTGATGTTGTGAACGCAATATTAGGCTGATCCAAAGGATAAAGAGGTATAACTCCTTTAATTCTCACCTTTTTGCCATCTAGAACAACCTTATTAAGGGCTAAAGCTAGTAAATATCTTTTACCTTCAAAATTATCCTTAAGATTTTCTAAGCGTCTTTTAACCTGCTGGCAATAATCATTTATGGTCCTCTGAGTATCTAATGAAGAAAGGCGGTTTTCCTGCGTACTTAATAAGCCTTGTTTCTCTTTTTTTAGTTGCTCCCTATTCTCTTGAATCTTAACCATCTGTTCTTTTAATTGCCCTAAAGTAATGACATTCTGCCTGTATGCCTCTAATAAACGATTTTCCTCATTTTGTGTATTCCCAATATTTCTATCAATAACCTTAGTATCATTTAAAATAGCGTCACTAACTTTAGAGGTTTTTTCTTTTAACTTAATAACCTGTTCAGTTATCAAGCGTGGATGTTTAATTGCCTCACAGAACTTATTCCAGACTGCATTTTCCAAGTCATCCGCAGTTATCATAGGAGCTTTACATTCTTTCGGGAGAGGAAATCTCCTATGTCTGTTACCACACCTATAAAATAACTTTCCGTGACAAGGGCTACCGTGGAAAGGAGCTTGGCAATTACCACAAATAACCAATCCTCTCAAGAGATATGCGTGTTTAACGTTCCTAGGTGATAGGTCAGAGTTTCTTTTAAGTTGTAGTCGAGCTAAATCAAATGTTTCCTTACTTATAATTTTAAGGTTTTCTGGTAATAGTATAGGGATCCATTGGTCTTTTGGTTTTAAACGTAAGCTTGTCTTTTTTGTTTTCATATACTTGGTGCTATTTCTATGATTAATCGCTTCAACTAGAGTATGCTTATTATAATAAGTTATCCCAACGAATGTCTCGTTTCTGATAATTCGATGAAGGCTACTCGTCCTCCAATGTTTTCCCCGCCTAGGAGGTATCCCTCTTCGCGTTAATTCTTTCGCTATCCCCCTTATACTTAATTGCTTATTAATGAATAAATCAAATATTAGCTTTACAACTTTTGCCTCTGCATCATTTACTTTATAGTAACCTTCTAATCTGTTATCTTTATCTCTTTTAACATAATTATAGCCATAAGGAGGAATATTGCCAATGATTAGACCCTTTTGTGCTTTATTTTTCTTCCCTCTTCGTGTTCTATCTAAAATCATTTCTCTCTCAAATTGAGCAAAAGAACCAAGAATATTAGTCAGTAGACTATTCACTGGCGTTTCTTCTGTGGGAAGCTTAGTGAATATAACCTTAACATTTTTGCTCCTAAGGTCTTTAAGGACAACTGCTTGGTGTCCCATATCTCTAGCCAGTCTATCCACATCATTGAAAATAACTACCTCAAATATTCCTTGAGCGGCATCGTCTCTAAGTTGGTCCAGGGCTGGACGATTCAAAACGCTACCACTCCAACCGTCATCTATATACTCTTTGATTATGTTGTATTTTCCTCTGCTAGCGTATTCTTTTAGACAAGCAATCTGAGAATCTATTGTCTTTCCTTCTTTCTGCTCATCGGTAGAAACTCTTGCGTAAATAGCTGTATTCACTTCTTCCTCCTTTTGTTATTGTCTAATGCATGCATAACTATATGTATTATAATAAGTTACGTCCGGATCATACATCGGAATCCTAAAAAGTAAAGTACTTTCCCAGTTAAATTTCAAGCTCTAAAATAAACTCAAAAATCTTCATTAATCTATCTTCACCGTATTCTGCTTGGTCATGCTCCAACTTTGTTTGTAAAGGTTCTTTCTCATTTTTGTTCACTTGGGACCCCTTTCGGGTCCCCACAACTAAAACTTTATCCCTAACGAAAACAGGGGACTATTATCTTATTATTTAATGCTTAGCCTGTTGTTTCTTTCTTTTTTCCGCCCTTAAAAGTATCGTTTTTAGGCGCTAGGTTCAACGATCACTTCCCTTTATAGGGAAAGTATTGATAAAGAGGGCAACTTGTAGCTCCTAGACAGTCTACGCTTCCAGTCTCTTCACCGTTACAGATATAGCAGCTGGCTAGAATAGCTTCTTTTCTTGTTAATTTTTTACCTTTGATAAAGCTCTTATACGCTAATTTCCCTTTGATAATGCTCATTTTATTCCTCTCCTATGCTCTCTAAATCTTCAGAATCTTCAGAATTATCAACCAAGCTAATTACTGAGATCCTTCTGAAGATTCTGAAATTACTGAAGGTTTATTAATACCGTATTTATCTAAAAGCCTGTTTATGATGTTAATGTCATACGTAATAGCTGCGTGCCCATCACTTGTCCTTATCCTTCTAAAGCCCATAGATGTTAGTCTCTTCCCAAGACTGTTTGAAATAAGCTTACTCCTGTCATTTCTTTCTAAATTAATCTTTTCAGTTATGGCTTCAACACTAAGAATCCCGCTCTGTACTGAACTCTCTAAATTAAGAACAACCGTTAAAATTTCCGCTTCAAGACTCATTGAGCGGTCTATCTTTCTTTCATTATCTAATTTGGAAACAAGATTTAGAAAGTCAATTTCTCTATCCGGATTTACTAAACGGATAACTTGATGTATAGGGCGCAAAATATCGCCTAATCTATCTCTTGCGCACTTCGGGATATATAAGAGGGACTGCCCTAAATGACGGGCTCGAAAGGCCACCAGCCGTTCTTTGTATTTTAACGAATCTTCGGGTTTAACGTCCTGCTCAAACTGTTTACTGCTTTCCGGCATGTTAATTTGAATTGCCCTTGTATCAAGAATTGGGTCGACTGCAACATTTGTAGAAATAATTGTAGGACCGAAGACGTTATAATTTTTCGTATCTTTGAAGGCTCCCTTCTCAGGGTAAAGAACTCTGTAAACATTAATACCCCTCTCAAAACGACATAAAAGAATATCCTCTGTCCCATTGCGTTGAGCCATTCTCCAAATATCTTTAACATCAAAAAATAATGTTGCCTTATGATCGTTGGCTAATCTCATAATGAAAGCATCTCTCAACGATTGAACATGCACTCCCCTATAAGAAACATAAATCATAGCTTTGCCGGTTCTACTTTTACCACGTTCCGGGACTGCAAATAAATATATATAGGGAGAATATTGAAATGACTCAAGCAGGTAAGTGTGAAACTCCCAAGCCACTAATAAATCGTAATACTCCTCACTAGGTAGCTCTGACATATGTTTATGGTATGATAAAAGATCTTCGTACAATTGTTTATCGCTATCAGTAGAATAGTATCGAAGAACTTCGTTAGCGTTCGGGAGAAGCCACGCCATTGTTTCTTTGGGGGGAGGCAAAAATTCGCTTTCACCAACAATGAAACTAGCTTTTATTTTTAGCTCTTCTTTATCTTTTATAAGAAAAGCTGGTTTCCCTTCGTAATCTACAATGTCTACCAAGCCCTCAAAATACGCGCTATACTCAACTTCTTTCTGCCCATTTTTCAATGGTATTTCCTTCTGATACCTTCTGTAGATTCCGCTAACCTCTTTTTTAAGTTCCTCTACCGGAAAGCCGCATGTTTCAGCGTGTGGTTGGAGTATCGCAAATGTATCTTCGGAGGAATAGCCGTCATTTTTAAAACGCCCAATAAGCTTAGAGAACTCAACGTTTCTACTACCTTCTTTTAGATTCTTAATGGAATCCACTATCCAGTTTTTTCCTTTGTCTAAGCTTTTATCTTTCACATTGCCTGCGTCAACTGTAGAACATTGAAATTCCGCTATTTCATATGAAACATCGGCGTTAATCTCAATAATATTAGCAGGGATAACATTCTTTTCGTCTTTATTGTTTACTGTTCCAGGGAGCCTCATTACTCTTGATACGTCTTTAACTGAAGAATCTGATTTCAATTCATCTGCGATCCTTATAAGACAATTTTCAACGAGTGCTAAATTATATTGCGGTTCTTTAAACTTCCAATAGGCGTGGTAACCATGACCACTATCTACAATAATGGTTGGCTTGATTCTATATCTTTTTATGATTTGTAATGCTTCTTCTTTACCGCCGGAGTAATTCTTCCCGTCAAGATCTGCCCATAATACATTAGCGCACATAACAGCATTCTTATTTCCTTCAGTTCCTAAACGAGGGCAAACTCCAAAATAGATACCATAGCCTTTCTTCTGTTCTATTTGATGCGTTTCAATAGATTCAATGAATTTGTTTTTATTAGAGTAGAAAAACTGAAGAGGAGAAAGATTCTGATCTTTTTTTGTAGGTGCGATCAATCTAATTTCAATATTTTCGCCTTCTAGGAGGATTGGGAACAAAATATCTAAAAATGTTTTGATGAAGTTTTTTTCTTGATTATGGTAGGTGGGTGTATGCTCAAGAAGAGTATTATTTGTAATTTGTAATTGCATTTTTGATTTTCCTTTATAATTTATGAATAAGTGATTTTATATCCTGTACTGCTGTCTTAATTGAACCAACTTCAACTAGCGCATTGTTATAAAAATCCTTAATATAATCTTCTCTACTTTCTATATCCTTAAAGATAAAAACGGAACGATTATTTTCCTTTTTTACATTAATTAATTTCAATCCTTTTACCCTAAGATATGCGGCTAACCAGAAATCAATGGTTGAATATGTTTCATTATTTGTCATTTGTGGCCCCTCGTTCAGTATAAACAACTACGTTGCTTAGATATAAGGCGTAAAAATACTCATAGCGCACCACCTCCTTCATAAAATGTAAAACTGCTGGATTAAAATGGGATTTTCTGTCCGGCTGACAGTTAACAGAAGCTTAAACGGGAAGGTTGTTACTTGAAGCTAAAAAGAAGCTATAAATCGTTGATAAAGTATTGATAATAAATGAGTTAGGTTAAATTATGCCATTTTCATGGACCCTGCACCCCTCATATACATTATACTAGGATTTATCACTTTAACAACTTTTATTTACATTATGTTTTATTTTACTATAAAATAATTCTTTACAAAAGAAGAATATTAGATAATATGAGACATATGTCTCATAATTCTAAACGTATACCTCTAAATGAAGCCGCGGATTTACTAGAATTGTTAAGAATTTTTAAAAAGCAGGAAGGCCTAACCTGGACTGATATTTCGCTAAATAGCGATGTGCATAGAAGAACGATTCAAAGATGGAGAAAAACTGATAACCCTGCCATGAGCAGAATATATAGTAAATTTATAAGCAAATTTTTGATTGAACGGGGCTATTGGATTGAATATGGCCCCCCAACTAAATATGTGACTCCTTCTCGTACTTTTATCAAACCCGGCAAACCGCTCTTTCCTTAAAAATAGTCTTATTTTATTTTAACCGTTTCTCCGCAATGAGGACATTTGCATATGTCTCCTGCCCGATCTACCCATTCTAAATTCTGCTCCAAATGAATTATTTGTCCGCAATGGGGACATTCTTCCGTATTCATAAGTTCATCCCCGCCTTCAATCATAAAATCAAAAAAATCGTCCCTACTCATTTCCTACTATTTCATTCTTCCAGAAGCCTTTTTAAGATTTTCGATAAATTTAGGATTTCCTGCTAACCCTAATTCTTCGGCTTTGCGCACATCTTTCCAAGCCTTATCGTATTCTTTCTTTGCATAAAAACACAGTGCCCTATTGTGGTAAATTACCGCCAGATCCGGCTTATCTTCTATTACTTTATTAAAATCTACAACAGCTTTATCATTCTCTCCTTGAGCTAGATACACTTCTCCCCGCTTAGCGTAAAACTGGTATACTTCTTGAGCACTATCATTTTTTTCTATACCTGTAGTGAAATCTTGTGTTGCTTTTACATGCTCACCCTTAGCGGCAAAAGCATCTCCCCTTATCAAGAAACTTAATGAAAAGCTAGGTTGTATTTCAATTGCCTTATTAGAATCGGTTATTGCTTTATCAAATTCCCCCTTCCTCAAATAGGCTAAACCACGGTAACAATAAGAAAAAGCAAGGTTTGGGTATAGTTTTAAAGCTTTATTAAGCTTAGATATTGCTCCATCATAATTGCCATCATTCACCAGCTGAACTCCTTCCTCTGCATAATTTAACCCTTCTTCGGGACCTTTTGTTTTATTTTTATTTAAATCATTAACAATTAGCTCCAACTTCTTACCATCCCAAAGCTCTACCTGATTAGCCAAGGCTAGTTCAACAGCTCCTTTTGTAAAAGAACTGTTTGTAACTACCATTCCTCTATCAGATCTATAATAGGTTTTAGCCGCAACTACCTCTTGGATTGCTTTATTTGAAACATCTTCATTGTATTTTTTAATCTGAACTGCAATTTTCTCGTTATTCTTCGAAAGGATTAGATCCGCCCCTTGATCTCCTGATAATTTCGTTCTAATAACTGTATAGTTCAACAACTCAAATAAATTTTTTATATAAACTTCAAATTCACGACCACTAAGTGTACTAAAATCGCCTATACGCTCTCCCCGGGGGCTGCTTAATTCTTCTTCAAAATCTGCCAATGAATCTTCTTCTTCAACTTTGCTTATAAGATCCTTTACTTCCTGTTCATCGCCTTCTAATTTAAATTTAAGGAATAGTCTTAAAATTATTTCTACTATCGATTCCAACGAATAATTATTTTTTTGTAACGTTAGTTTTGTAAGCCGAACTACATCTTCTTTGCTAAGGTTTTCTCCTGAAAGACTAACGATAACCTTGTATGTATTTTCCGCGACTTCTCCCACAGCTTCAATATATCCTTCATCGATACATTCAGAAAATAAAGTAAGAATTTCTAAGTAATCCGCTTCTATTCCTTTATTGTGAAAAATCTTCTTTAGTTTCTCTAAATCATTAAAAAACAATAGTGAATTCTCGCAATTCCTTTTTAGACAAAAGATAGTATCTATATCGAGCCCTGCCCTGTTAGCCTCTATATTTAATCTCCAGTCTCTAAAATTATTCACTGCTTTGGCTAAAGAGTCTGTTTCTATCCCTATCTCTACTTGTCTATTAAAAATATCCTTAATTGAACTTCGAAAATCAGCATCCTTATTGGACAAATATTTTTTTATATAATCTTTCGTTATTTTGTTATTTTCTTCTTTAATTCTATTGCTCTCGGCTTTAATTTTTTCAAAACATTCTAAACATACAACGCCATCCTTAGTTCTATGTCTAGGAGAGAAGAAATCTAAATGAATATCACATTTTACACATTTTGCCATAGTTCCTCCTAATTTTAGTAAAGAGTTTTACTACCCGGGGTCACTTTTCGCTTTGTGATATATCCTACGTTATTCTTAACCTACTGTACCCTACTCACAGGAGTCTCCTAAAAAAGCAGGAATTTATCATAATATTTAGGTAAAATTCGGAGTATTTCGGCTTAAAAATATGTAAAATCCCCTATTATTAGGCGATCTTCGTAATGAAGCTTATATAGTATATATATAATAGTTGCTACTTAATATTGATAGATAACCAGCCTAATTCTACACCTTCAATTAAGGGGGTGTCAAGGCCTAAAACACCGTGTAATAATATGTACTATGAACGCTATAGGAATAGGGCTAGGTAGAAGAATTAAAGAAATCCGAAAAAAACGAGGAATTACGCAAGAAGAGCTAGCTGAATTTATTGATACTAGCTATAAATACATTCAAAGAATTGAAGGAAAAAACCCTCCTGATGTGCGGTTAACTACTATCGTAAGACTTGCCAAAGCTCTAAAGGTAAAGCCTGCCGAGTTGTTAAAATTCTAGCTTGAGATCTTTTAATTTACCCTTATACCTGAATCCAAACCTCTTTATACCACAACCTCCTTAAGGTGCTCGTTCGCGCGCATTAATGCAATAATAAAAATTACTAAGCTGATTATAAAGAAGGTAGGCGCACCCAATATGGCAAGTATTACAATTAAGGATGGTCTTACGCGCGTCTTACCTGACACTTTTAGAATTTTCCAGGTCTTATAGAGATACACCAGCAGCACAAAGTACATCAATACCAAATACCACAGCATTAAGTTAATTATTATCCTATATCCTACTGATTCTATAATGTAGGGGAAAAAACCTCTAACTGTAAAACCGAATACCAGTATAAGCAAAAAGGATATTGCGTATATTAGGGTTAACTTTTTATATCTTCTTAGCGTCGTTTTGCTTTTGTTTTTACCTACGGAGATTATCCCTTCCTGCATAGCTTCTTGACCTGTGTACTCTACTTGTGTTTTCATTCCGACATAAGCTAAAAATGCAGCAAACAAGGAGAAAAGAATTGCAATTACTAATGACAGTAATAACCGAACCCCAGGATGAGCAGGAATTAAAGTTAATACGAAATAAGTTACAACGGCGAGTAAAACGCCTAATGTGGTGCCGTGGGCATCACTATCCTCCTTGCTCGCCATATATCCAATAGGAGAAATCATAACCGAGTACCCCCAAAGGAAAGAGGGAATCTCTGCGCCTTTTGGACAAGAGAACACAAATGTACTATAGACGTATAGAACCCAAAGCACCATCAAGATATTAAAATAAAGGCTCACGATAAAACCTAATATTGTAGCAAGTATTATCCTTTTCTTTTCATTAAGCCAAGAAATCCCAGCGGCAAATAGAAAAGTGGGCAAGGAAAGAATTGAGTAAACAAAGGGCATAACGAATGATAGCACTATTCCCCCTATCACTCCCTGCCATTGATGAATTATTAATAACCATACAAAAGCTACAATGCCTCCGAAGAAATTAAGTAGCATAAAAATACCGCCAAGCGTCACGATGAAACCTAACCCGACATTCTTAAACAGCCCGCTTATTATTTTCATTTTTATTCCAGCGTTTATTAAAGCAATCTTAATGCTGCAATCTATACGATAAGTCTTTTATCCAGTAGTATATTCCCCCATAAAAACGATTAACCTCTCCATAGGAATAATACTGCCAATCAAATTCACTTCTGGTATAGCCTCCAAATATAACTAATTTTGAGAAATTAATCAGAAAGCATATTAATGAGGGAACACCGTAGGCGAGAAAGAAAATCCAAAAGAATACTACTGAAATGGTTTTTATCATTTCAATAAAATCTTTTTCCCTCTTTTCTGCATCATATGCCATTCTCTATCTCCTTATTACCTTACCGGTGGTTTACAAACTTTACAAGGAATGTAGCCTGCTGCTTGTGCTTCACCAGGAGAATTGAATACCACCATATTGGAAGGTTTAATTTTCTGCGCCCACTTACACCAAGTGTAATGATATTTATTAGAGTTCGCGCTTGCAACAAACTTACTATCTCCACCTATAGCCATATTGCAAAAGGTAAATAGAAAGCACCCAATCAAGAGCCCAGGGATTAACTTTTTCATAACCAGTACCTCCTCTCTTCAGTGACTTGCCTATTCTTCTTTGAATATCCTCTTAAACCTAAAAAGATTGAAAATTGCCTTGAAAAGGGGAAAGTAGGAAGCCAGACATAAGATAACCAAAATGATATTGAACGGAACAATGACAAAATTTCCTATACTCGTATGACGTCCATAGATAGCCGTTCCGTAATAATCGGGGAAAGAATAAATAATGCCTTTTTCAACGGTAATCTGTTTTACAGAGTAAGTATTATTAATAAGTTCTACCGCTTCTTTCTGCGCTGCTTCATATTCATCAAGATTTTTTAATCTCCTGTTAATAGAAAAATAAAGAGTCTGTCCGGAAGTTAAAGGCGCGTCTCCCCAGTACTTTGGTTTAATTTCAAATTCATAATTCTGCATTGAAGTAATTCTTAATGGGGATATGTATAAGAAAGGAATTTTTTGAGTTATGTTATCAACGGTGGAAGAGACCATATAAGCGATAAATGGAACTACCAGAAACAGGGATAAAAGAATGACTAGTTTGAAGCCGAAGAAAAATGAGCCCTTATACTGTTTTTTTATCTTAAGCACCGCACTTTTTATCATCTTACCCCCAATAAAATAAGCAACCCCCATTTAGAGAGTTGCCTCATCATTTAATCTCTTTTAGCCTCATCCCCGCGCTCCTTTGCACTTAAGGGGATTATACCGCTCCTTATCACGGCAAGCAAGGACTTTAACTCCTTTACAGAGAGCCAGTCAGCAGCCTTAAGCCCGCACTCGTGGCGCAGGAATAGGTACAGCCGGACAATAGCCTGGGTCTCCTGAATTAGCTTCTTGGTAGGGTATTTTCTCATCTGGCCACCTCCTGCTATAATAGACGCAAGAAGTAGAGCAATCTAACGCGGATTTTTAATAATTTTGGTAGTAAAGGATGCGGCTGGCGTCTTGTCTTGTTAAATCTACAGGAAGAAATGATTTAGTTCAATACTATGTTATTAATTAATCTAAACTGTCCAAAAAGTAGTAACAACGATATTTAGCTCTTGCGCAACTGTTCTTGCTAATGCTTCGCAACTCTTTGGTGTTATAACATGAAATTCCCCATTGACATTTATTGTATGGGCAGCGAACAATCTCCATTGCTCAGCAGTATGAGTACATCTTAAAGTTTCACAGGTTTCCGCTTCAGCAATTATTACAGTATTTACTGTATCATTCTTAAAGCAAGTAATGTCCGGAATATATTTCTGTTCAGGTCTGCTTTGCCAATATATAGCAGTAGGAGTTTCTGCAGAGCCAGGAACATCCGCCCGGACACCTTTATAACCCAAACTACTATAATGTTTAGCAAGCAATCTTACTAAATTGTCATGAGTGGACTGATTTTCTAACGATCTGTCTGCCATTTTTATCTATCCTGTTATTTATCCTGTTGAAACTTCTGGTTCTTGGTATCTGTCTGCCTCTCTGTATGAGTTTGCTATCCATCTATTTTGCTTCTTATCTCCGTCTTGATAACTAATTTCTACGATACGAATCTCTAATTCTCCCTCCAAATTATAGGCAATAGGTATTTCTAATTCTTTATCCTTATTGATTACGATTGGCGTCTGTGGATCATACGCAATCTCTCTTGGCCTGCTACTTCTGGTATCACTCATTTGAAACTTAACATTATATAAAATTACCGGTCTACTCCCGCAATTTAATGGCTTAAATATTAAAGTTCTTTTCTTAGCGTTTCTTAGATATGCATCGTATTTTGGTTCGGGAATATGTTTATCCTCGACATGAATGGATTTCGATACCGACGTTCCATCCCGGGATAAAACTACATTAGCCCTTAACTCACAGGCCCATTGCTCTAATAACATACTTTGCATGGATTCTACTAATCTTGTGTTGGCTTCGGCGGTTTTAATTGCTGCTTCTGTGGTCTTCTGGGATGATACGGTGAGTTCCCTCGTATAAACAACATATAAGATGACGGCAAGCGAAGCGGCAGCATTTATTAGAAACTGTAAGAGTTGTAATAAAGCATCGTGCTGTTTACCGTAAACAAAATATACAAATAGATAGGCTATGAGAAAAAAGATGGCTAAACAAAGTATCCACCATTTTCTTAGCCATTCTAAAAACCTCTCCAATCTATTCATAGCGATATAATACCACAAGGAAACA
>Ga0265297_10009319_pt1 | contig 12705 bp, 2 predicted proteins | sample Munlanlwell13791_FD_192502 | JGI IMG/M metagenome (GOLD analysis project Ga0265297, IMG submission 192502) | Leachate microbial communities from a municipal landfill in Southern Ontario, Canada - Leachate well 137-91 | ecosystem: Engineered > Solid waste > Landfill > Unclassified | place...
CAGCATGGCGCAGTTGCGTCCGCCGACTTTGAAGGGCGCCAGATGCTCTGCTTCCCACACGTCGTCCACGATGAGCAGCGTGCGCTTATCGCGCAGGAGTGCACTCAACATGGCACTAGCCGCGGCCAAGTCGGGAGCGCGAAGGAGATCGTTTGTGTTGAGTGCAAGTCCCCATGTAACCAGTTCGGACAACAGATTTGGCTTAGGACCGAGAGAGACCCATAGCACGCCGTCGGGAAACGCGGCGGCGATTTCTGGGTCGTGCGCCAGTGCCGAGGCCACGGTGGTCTTGCCCACGCCAGGCCAGCCGCGAATGGCAGTCAGCACTTGGACTGAGGCGCGCGGACCGCTTGGAATGCCAAGACGCGCTTTCAAATCGGCCAAGGCTTCTTCCCGACCAATGACGAGCGATGGCAACGTTGGTGCGGACCCATGTTGCGGCGCAGCAGCGGCTTGATGGACGTGCATTTCTTTCGCCGCGAAAATGTCGCGCCCCGCCTGCGAGCGGGTCACCGAAACAGCCCCCGAACCGGCGTCGGAGGCGAGGGTCGGGTTTGAGGGCGTTGCGGTTGGTGGTGGATCGTTCTTCGCCTCAAACTTCAAGCCCCATAGAGACGCCTTGATCTTGCCTTTGAATGCGAGGGCGAGCAGCGCAAGTATCCCCAACGCGATTAGAACAGCAGTCGTCTTGTCCATGTTGACCTCCGGGCAGATCGTTGGCGCAAGTGGACAGAGACTTCAACGTTATTCTGGAGGTGATCGTAATGGGTCGCGCTGGCAGGCTGGCGGGTGATGGATCTGCCGAACGCGATTCCAACGAACAGCAGAACCGCGGGGATAGAGCGAGCCGGTTCCGGCTGAAGCCCACATCATGAGCAACACCATCACAACCCCAGTTTCGACCGTCGCACTGACGTGCGGGGCTTGCTTGATTGTGTCGCTCGACGCATTCGGGCAGTGTTACTTGACGGAAGAAACTCGAAAACCAAGCTGCATCATGGGCTAAGAGCGGCCAGATTCGCGCGCTTCTAGGAGCGTGCGAACAAGTCGTGACAGAACGGGCTGGGCGCTTGACGCCCGGAAGCCGAGAGGCTCAATGGTTCGAGTGGGCCTACCGCCATGCGGATCGTCTCGACCCATTCAAGAACGGCTATTTTCAACCGTTATTGGATCTGGCAAGTGCGCCAACAAAAGCAAGCGCATAGCCGGTCTCGAAGCTGTGTGGGGCCGCAGCACTTCGATCTCCTCTGTCGCGTGGTGAAGCTCGCCGCGTGTCGGCATAGGGGAAACACCTAAATCAGAATCAGGAGTTCCCTTACACATAGTAGAATGTCCCTGACACATAAAAGAGTAGACAAAGAAGCAAGTCTTTGGGTATAGGCATACCAGTCATTGTTGTATTTGAAGGTTGTTTCAGCAGAAGCGTAGGAGGTTCAGCAATGAATAATCTGATACCGAGAATTGGATTGTCCAAAACAGCAGTGGGGAGTCGGCAGCATGGCCGCGCTCTATCTTGGTCAAGACCGCCCGATATTTCCCCGCGGCGAAGTTCGCGGTTCTCTTCTTGGCCCGCCGTCGCGAGATTCATCCGCAGAGGAGTGTTTGTTTTTGCGGGACTGGTGTCCCTGACCGCGCGCGCCGATACCAACTGTTACTTCCATTTCAACGGGACCAACTATGCCATTCCCACGGTGACCACTACCAATGTATTTGCGGCGACGAATGGGACATTTGAGCTGTGGTTTCGTTCAGCGGACACCAACAACAACCGATTCATAGCGGGCACCTACAACGAGATAGGAGGCTACGGCTTCAAGGCGTCCAACACTGTTAGTGGAACGGCCTGTAGTTTCCTATATGTCGAGAACAACAACGGCGCCCGACTGCGGGAAGTGAAGCAATCGAGCAGCGTCAACATCCGGGACGGCAGCTGGCATCATCTGGCGGGAACATGGAAGACCAATGGCACGATGGCGCTGTGGATTGACGGGGGGTTTGAGAACAGCAATGGGATTGCGAAGATCCAGGTAACGGGCAGTAGCCTGCTCTTGGGCAACGTGCCACTCTACGACAACTGGAACAAGAGGATCAAAGTGACGCAGGCCGTGGCATGCGACATTGCACTGGTGCGGCTGTCGAGATCGGTGCGATACACCAACGACTTTGGTTCGCCAACAACGCTGTCGTCGGACACGAATACCGTTGCCTTGTGGACGATGGAAGAAGTGATCGGCACAACCATCTACGATTTCTCGGACGGTGGATATGACCAGATGCTCATTCCGGATTCCAACCGCAACTATCCCGTATGGACGGCAAATGGCCTCACGAACACGATGGTCTTCACCAGCGTGCCGACTGCCACCGACATCACCTATGAAAGTGCCAGCATCTTCTGGGCGGTGACCAACTCCACCGGCCAGAGCGCGACACATCTGGTTCGCTATCGCCTCAATGGCAGCAATAACACCGAAGTTGCGGTGGCCCAGGAAGACGACGGGCAGGTCAGCGTGACGCTGACCAATCTGCTGGCGGGGCGAACCTATGATTACTACGCTCAATCCTCCAACGATTTTGCCAACGTCAGACTCCCCACAGGAATCCTGCGCTACAACCGGTTCAGCACCGAACTTCTCAACGGTATCGGTTCCTATTTGAATTTTAACGGGTCCAACTATGCCGCCACCACGGTGCTGACTACCAATGTGTTTGCGCCGACGAATGGAACTTTTGAGTTGTGGTATCGCTCAACCGAAACCAACGACAACAGGTATATTGCGGGCACGCTCAACAATACGGGCGGCTACTGTTTCAAAGCATACCAAACCAATAACACGTCCATCTGCAGCTTCCTTTTCGTTCAAGCCAACAACGTCGCCGTGGAGGTGCGCCAGACAAGCAACATCAATATTCGAGACGGCGACTGGCATCATCTCGCAGCCACATGGAACAACAACACACTGGCGTTGTGGATTGGTGGTGCGTTTGAGAATAGCGCGACGCTGACGACAACGCAAAAAGTTGGCGGCAGTCTGATGCTTGGCAACGTGCCAATCTATAACAATTACACCAAACAACTGATACTGGCGAACGCGTCGAAGTGCGACATTGCACTGGCGCGGCTGTCGAGTTCGGTGCGATACACGACGGCCTTCGCGTCACCGACTTCGTTGTCGAACGACGGCAACACGATCGGTCTTTGGACGATGAGCGAAGGCAGTGGGACCATAACCGATGATTCCTCGGACAACGACTACGACGAGACGCTCTATCCGGATGCCGGCAACAATTATCCCACATGGGGTTCAAGCGGAATCTCGGCCGACATCGCCATCACCAGCGGTCCGACGATCTTCGACATCACCAATGAGAGCGCCAGCGTCGTTTGGACCGTAACCAACTCCACCGCGCAAACTGCGACGCACAGGATTCGCTACTGGTTCGCTGGCTCCCCCACCAACAGCGTCACTGCGGGCACAGATCCCGGCAACGGAGAGGTTAATATCGCGCTGACCAACCTGCTGGCAGGACACACCTACAATTACTACGTGCAGTCCTCCAATAGCATCGCCAGCGCCACAGCGCCAACGGGAAGCCCCGGCTACACGAATTTCAGCACGCCATCGTGGATTTATGTGGGCAGCCCCAGCTACAGCAGCTTGAGCACCAACAGCGTGGACATCACCTGGAGTGTGCAGAACGACAGCGCCACGACGGTCACCCACCGCGTGACACTGCTCAGTGGATCGGAAGGGATCACCAATTTCTTCTTCGATCTCAGTCCGGGCCCTGCCGTGACCAACGTGACCATGTCGGTGACCAACCTGTCTTCCGGGAAGACCTACAACTATAAAGTGGCATCGTTCGTCAACGACGCAAATGGTTACGGTTCAAATGATGTTGTCGGCTATTGCGCGACCAACGGCAGCGTCTTCACCGTGCCCACCCAGCCGTTGATCACCATCTCCCGTCTCCATTGCACCAACGCCTTGCCCAATAGCATGGATGTTGTGTGGACGGTGACCAATCGCACGTCCAACTCGGCCTCCCACTTGGCGGCTTATCTGGTGGACGGAGGAGGCATGAGTGACCCGATCTATGCAACCAACGATCCCGGCACCGGTCAGGTGAGCATTCACCTCTCCGGATTGCAGCCCGCGACCACCTATTACTGTGTTGCCCAGTCCATTCTCGACGGGATGTCGAATTATTACATCCCGTCACTGGTAATGACCAGCCTGTCCCTTGCCGCCGACACGATCGGTGTGCGAATCACCAATGCGCCCACGCTCGTGTCCACCAACGGATACGGTTTCACCCTCTCATGGGGATTCCGGAACAACACTGGAACGGGGGTTTACCACATGGTGACCTATAGCCCCTCCGGCGGATACAGCAGCCCCGCGCGAACCGTCACGGCATATACACCCGCCGGCGCCAACACCGTCAGCGTGGCCCTCAGCGGCCTCGACCCCTCCTCAAGCTACACCTTCACCGCAGGTTCAATCCCGCAAGAAGGCACCGGTCAGACCAGCTATTACGTGATCACCAACGGCACGTTCACAACCACCAACTTCACCCTGCCGCAGTACATCACCATCGACAGTGTCACCAACAGTGTGGTCACCGACACGATGGCGTTGGTTACATGGCACGTGGACAAGGTCGATCCCGACGACTTCGCTTTCCACTACGTGGTCTCCAGCACCAATGGGGTGCCCACCAACGTGGTCAACGCAATCGTGACCGAAGGATTCGAGGATGAGGATGGCAACGTGGTGGCCATTCTTAGCGGCCTGACGCCTTACACGAATTGCTACTATTACGTGCAATCGGTCATCAATGGAGCGTCCGGCTTTTTCAGGACTGATACGCAGGATGGCAACTTCTACAATTTCATGCCCGGGTTTGCTTGGTTTGCACCGTGGGACTTCGGTGTCCTAACCAATTTTGTTTCCGCCCTGAACAATGCGACCCCAATTTCCGTGTTCTTAACGAACCAGTTCTCAGAATCGTCACGCTGGGTGCTTTCCACCGCAGTCACCAACACACAGGAACAAGCGTCGGTTCTGGCCGGTGAATTGAACTGCATCATTGGCACGGGCGTCTCCATCTATGACAGCAACCTTTTCAGTGGCGTAACCTTGTCAAAGGATACCACCAATCTGCTCGCCCAAGCCTCGCAATACGGGGACTTTGTCCAGCTTAACCGGATGCTCCTGCAGAACGCTTATCCGAACAACATCTCGACCAATCTCATGGTGGATATGCTGCCGGTGGATACCAGTGGCGACACCCCGATCATCGCGGTGACGGGCGCTCCCACAACCAATGGCGTCACCGACTCGATGGCTTGGATCACATGGAACGTCACCATCACGGACACGAATTACGTCGCGTCACACGTCGTCGTCTACAACGTGGGTTCAGCGCCGGCCTCTACAAACGCCTTGATGGCCACGGGCGTGCAAGGCACCAATGGAATGGTGATGGCGTTGCTCGAAGGCTTGCCTCCCGGCAGTGAAGTTTACTATTACATCCACTCCATCATTGATCCCGGCATCGGCCACTATGTGACCGACAATAATTACGGCGCGTGCTACTCGTTCACCACCCGCTCCTCCGGTGACAACTCGGATTATTCCACCACGGGCAACGACATCCTCAACTGGTGGAAATCGGTCTATGGCTTCAATCCATTGAACTCGAAGGTCGCCTATACGCGATGGATTGGGACCGGTCCCTTGTTCTGGGACAGTGACGGGGATGGCGTTCCGGACTGGCAGGATGCCTTCCCGAACGATCCGAACCTGTCCCAGATGCCTGGCAGCGGCAGCCAGGAGGGGCCGACCATCACCTTGATCGAGCCTACCGACGCCCAACCGATCCAATAGACGTTTTCACCGTTCAGGAGACTACAACATGCGCCGAGACGCAAAACGGATTCGAATACCCAATCATCCCCTATGGCTCAAGACAACGGCATGGATATTGATGCCAGTGCACTTGTTGAGCACCATGCCGGCAGTCAGTTTGTCGGCTGCTGAAAGTGTTCCTATCGTCAGCAGTCCTGCGGGAATCGCCTTCAAGGCTCCGCCGCCTGTGCTGACGCCCACCAAGGTCAAGGTGAACCGGACAGTGCCCAAAGTGACGCCGATGCCGCCGGCGCCGTCGTTCTCTGGCGCGCCGTCGGATGAAGAGTTCCTCCATGCCCGTGGTTTCCCAGTGGCCTTGCTGCCGATGGGCGGACGGATAACGTCGCCGGAAGAGAACAGGGATCTGGCGGACGCGATTCTGGCTCATTGGCGGGGCAACCCCGAGCGCAAGATCGAGGCGATCACTGGATTCCTGGACAAGCATCCACAGTCTCCCTGGCGTGCCTCGTTGGAGGCTGGCTTGGGAGTGGATTACCGGCAGGCGGGATATTTCTCCCGGGCGATCACAGCGTGGGAGAATGCGTGGAGACTGACCCGGGGCGAAGTGCGATTGAAGACACGCGAGATCGCCGATCAGGTGCTGGGGGACTTGGCGCAGATGTATGCCTGGGCGGGAAACCAGAGCAAGCTTCAAGTGTTGTTCGCTGAGATGGGATCGCGGCAGGTTCGGGGATCTACAACTGAGAAGATCGCTCATGCGCGACAGATACTGGATATGATCAGAGTATCTCCTGAAGCGACCTTCAAATGCGGCGCACAGGCGCTGGGCCACCTTCTGGAGGTCCAATCCTGCACGGGGACACCGCAGGGAAACAGGCTTACACGAGCTCAGGCCACTGCCCAAGGGATGTCATTGACTCAACTTCAGGTATTGGCCCGGGATTTGGGAGGGGATTATCAAATGGCCAAACGCGCGCCCGGCAGCGCGGTGGTGGTGCCGTGCGTCGTGCATTGGAAGCTGGGACATTACAGCGCGTTGAAGCAGAAGAAGAACAACCGCTATCAGATGGAGGATCAGGGCCTGAACATCACCAGCTCAGGATCGCATTGGATCGGCAGGAGGGCGTTGGATGCCGAGTCCAGCGGATATTTCCTGGTGCCGGCGGGCAAACTGCCTTCCGGTTGGCAGACCGTAACGGCTGCGGAAGGTGGCTCAATCTGGGGACGGGGACCTGTGGCGACCGTCGACCCGAACAACACTGGTAAGTGCGACGACAAGAGCGACCCCGGCTGTTCACCCTGCTCCTGTGATGAGGGATCGGTAGGTATGCCTGTTTGTAATATTCATCTCGCCGTCGTCAGCCTGAACATCGTGGATACACCGGTGGGTTACAAGCCGCCTTATGGTCCTGCCATGCCGTTCACGGTTACGTATAACCAGCGGGAAGCAAATCAACCCACACCTTTCACCTATGGCAATCTGGGACCGAAATGGAACTTCAACTGGCTGGCGGTCCTTGATGGCTCGTCAACCGATGCCAAGCTCATGATGGCGGGTGGCGGTGGCCGGACCTATACCTACATCGCCACCAACCAGACCTACGCCCCCCAGATGCGGAATCAGTCGGTGCTGACGACGGGCGCTACGAATCTGGTCTCTCAAATTCAATATCCTGACGGCTCCCGGGAGATTTACACGCGAGCGGCGACCAATGAGGGTTACTACCTGACCCAGAGAACCGATCCCCAGGGCCTTTCCGTCACATTGTCCTACAATTACACCAATGGCATTTCCCGCCTTGAGGCGTTGACCGATGCGTTGGGACAGGTGACCTCCATTGCCTACGAGCACCCCACCGATTCCTCCAAGATCACGAAGGTGACCGATCCGTTTGGCCGCTCCGCTACGTTCCAATATGATGATCTGGGGCGGTTGTCGCAGATCACCGATGTCATCGGGATGACGTCCTCCTTCGCCTATGACGGGGACAGCGATTTCATCAAGGCCATGACCACGCCTTACGGCACGACCCGGTTCGAGAAGTCGGAGGGCCCCGGCGTCAGCCGGTCTCTGGAAATCACCGATCCCATCGGTCGCAAGGAACGCGCTGAATTTAGCCAAGACGGACCGGAACCGAGCGAGCAAGTTCCAGCCTACGATACTTGGTGGTTTGGTGGAGGAGCACTTCATTATCGCAACACTTTCTACTGGGACCACGAGGCGATGCAGCAAGGGCCGGGAGACCGTACCAAGGCCAAGGTGTTTCATTGGCTCCACAATGGCAGCTTGTCTTCCGGCATCTTGGAAAGCGAGAAATCGCCCTTGGAGAACCGTGTGTGGTATCGTTATCAGGGCCAAGATTATCATTACTACATCAACAGCGGGATGATTGCCAAGCCTTATGTCGTGGCTCGTGTGTTGGATAACGCGCAACCCGTTCTCCAGCAACAGTTGTATCGGTATAGGTATAACGCCATCGGGAATGTCACCAACGCCATTGATGCCGTGGGCCGCACCACCGTCTACGACTATGCGGACAACCTCATGGATTTGCTCAGTGTGCAACGAAATGTGGGAGGAACCCCGGCCACGGTTGCCCAGTTCACTTACAACGACCAGCACCTGCCCACACAGATCACCGATCAGGCAGGCCAGACAACGATCGTGGGTTACAATGCCAACGGCCAGGTCACCAGCATTCAAAATGCGAAGGGGGAAACGACGCAGTTCAATTATACGGGCGGTTATTTGACCTCGGTGGTCGGACCCGGTAGCGTGACGCTGGCTTCCTACACCTACGACGCTTTCGGGCGCGTGCAGACGGTCACTGATTCGGCGGGCTACACCGTCACAGTGAACTATGACAGTTTGAACCGGCCCACGCTGGTGAGCTATCCCGATGGCACTTCCGAGCAGATTGTCTATGACAAGCTCGACGCGGTCATGCATCGGGACCGGATCGGGCGCTGGAGCCGGACGTATTACAACGAGGTGCGGCAACGGGTGGCTGTCGAGGACGCCTTGCACCGCGTGACGAAGTTCGCCTGGTGCAAATGCGGCGCGCCTTCCGCCATCACCGACCCGAACGGCAACGTCACCCGCTGGATTCGTGACCTTCAAGGACGCGTTATCAACAAGGCTTATTCCGATGGCTCTTCGGAAACTTACACCTACGAGAGTGAAAGCGGCCGCCTGAAGACTGCCCAGGACGGCAGTGGTCGCGCCAGGGTTTACTCGTATAATTTTGACGATACGGTGAGTAGTGTGGCTTACAGCGACGGCACCAGCGTCAGCTTCACCTACGATTCAAGTTACCGGCGGGTGGCAACAATGACCGACAGCACGGGCACCACCACCTACGCGTATAATGCCGCCGGCCAGTTGGGTGCCGGGAGCGTGGCGAGCGTTGCCTCGCCCTTGCCCAACAGCGCCTATGTTACCCTTGCCTATAGCTACGACCAGTTGGGCCGGATCACCAACAGCGCCGTTGATGGCGTTTCCTCCGGCGTGGGCTATGACTCTCTGGGGCGGACGATCAGCGCGGCCAATCCGCTGGGCAGTTTCAGCTACGGTTACGTCGGCGCGACAGCGCGGTTGAGTTCCGTCGGCTATCCCAACGGCCAGTCCACGACGTTCAGCTACTACGGCACCACAGGCGATCTGCGGTTGCAGCAGATTTCCAATCTCACCGCCACCAACTCGACACTCTCCCAGTTCAGCTACGAGTATGACGTGACCGGCCAGATCACCAAGTGGACCCGGCAGGTTGACACGGAGACGCCGACAGCTTATCAGTTTGGCTACGACGCCGCCAATCAGTTGATCAGCGCCGTGCTCAAGAATACGTCCACAAGCGCGATCCTCAAGCAGTATGGCTACACCTATGACCCGGCGGGCAACCGCACCAGCGAGCAGGTGGACAACACCGTGAACAGCGCCGCGCACAACAACCTCAACCAGCTTCTGAGCCGTCAGGGCGGCGGCAAGATGCGGTTCTCTGGAACGCTGAGCGAGCTGGCAACAGTGACAGTCGGCGGCAATCCGGGGACGGTGACGCAAGCCGTGAGCGGGACGACCACGAACGTCATCTTTGCGGGATTGGCTGACGTGACCGTGGGCACCAATGTCGTGTCCGTGGTGGCCAAGGGAGGCGGCGGCATCACGCGGACCAACCGCTATCAGGTGGTGGTCAGCAGCGGGATTACACAGACGTTGGCGTATGATCCGAGTGGCAATCTGGTATCGCGCTCCGGCGGCGGCAGTTCCACAACCTATGAGTGGGATGTTGTCAACCGGTTGAAGGCCATCAACAACGGGACGCATCGGACGGAGTTCACCTATGACGGGTTCAGTCGGCGGGTGCGGATCGTGGAGAAGGAAGGCGAGACGGTCACGAGCGACAAGCGCCTCGTGTGGGTTGGGACAGACATCGCAGAGGAGCGAGATAGCACGGGGGCGACGGTGATGAAACGGTACTTCCCGCAGGGCGTCTCGGTCTTCAATCCTTCGTCCTCGGTCTTCGATTCGTTCTACTACACCCGCGACCACATCGGCAGCATCCGCGAGGTGACGGACAGTACCGGCGCGATCCAGGCTCGCTACGACTACGATCCTTACGGTCGGCGGACGAAGGCGAGTGGGGTTTTCGATTCTGATTTCGGTTTCACGGGCCACTACTACCACGCGCTGAGCGGATTGCACTTGGCATTGTATCGGGCTTATGATGCGGATTTGGGGAGATGGCTATCCAGAGATCCCATCGCTGAAAACGGTGGTATCAACCTGTATGCGTATGTTGGGAATAGGCCAGTTAAGTATATCGACCCTTACGGTGAGTTCACAGTTATCGAGCTTCCTGTTGTTCTTGGTCTCTTAGCCCTCGCAGCAGTAGCCCTCGCATATGGGGTGACAGTGGTTTTACCGAATATCACGGCACATCCCATATATACTCCATCTTATACGCCCCCAAGCTCTCCGCCGACATCTCAGCCAGTGCCTGTTCCAGAACCGCCGCCATCTCAACCAGTGCCTGTTCCAACCCAGGAGCCGTCGGCCTTACCGCCAGCCATTCCTAATGTAGTTGATAGCAGTAAGTTCCCCCCAGGATACCTGCCCGGTGATATAGGAAGTGACGAATGGGGACGAAGACATGGTGTGGGTGCAAAAGAAGGAAGATGCAGGTTCCACAATGTAGCCAAGCGAGGCGTTGGGGGGCGCTCGACAGACGATTTTGGTGTCAATCCGGTTTCTGGTGATGTATGTGATCCAAACGGCGACCCCGTTGGAAATCTTAATGACATACCGCAGCAGACTAAGGGATCGAGATGAAAAAGAAGGTCAAAACACCAACAGCATTTGCTAGAGTAATTATTAATGGAGATAGGTTGGATCCAGATTATGTTTCTCGAGTGATTGGTATTCAGCCATCGGACGCACGCAAGAAAGGTGATGTGCGCATTACCTGCACCAACAAACGCTGTGTCTCAAAAACCGGAATATGGTTGTTTCAACCCCAGAGTTATTCCACCCCTATATCAGAACAAATCAACGAATTGCTCAACGCACTTTCGGGTGCACCGATGCAAATTAGCAAGATTGATGGTGTCGAAGTGGCTTTCGTCGATCTTTTTGTTCCGACAGATGACGGCCCAAAGAAAACTATATGGTTTGATCTTACGCATCAACAGATAGAACAAATCTATAAACTCGGGCTATATGTCAGTTTTACTGTGATGTGAAAGTCACATCAGTTGCGCAGATCGCCAGTTCAGTCGGAACGATGCCCCTGTCAAAAGATCGAAAAGCGCAAAATCGGAGTCACATCTTTGGATTCAATATTTGGTTAACGCGAGAAGGCGATGGCGGTAACGTCGCAGGGCAAGGCAAGACCATTGCAAATCGAGATGGCCGACGGTTGGTATCATGTCACGATAAGGCAGGGGATCTTTCGTGCTTTGAACGGTGGGCAACCGCACCGGTGAACAGGTGGACAACACCGCGAATAGCGCCAGCCACAACAATCTCAACCAGATCATCGGTCGGCAGGCCAGCGGCACGATGCGGTTCTGTGGAACGCTGCGCGAGCTGGCAACGGCGACAGTGAGCAAAGCGAGGTGATTGACCGCAAGAGTCGTGGCGGGATAAAGTCAGAAATGCTACGGAGCGCATTACTCTGCATCACCATATCGTGCCTTGTTGAAATGGGTTCACTTGATGCGGCGGAAACGTCCGTTTATCGTTCCCCGTTTGAAGTGGGGTTTTCTCCCGAAGGCCAGCAACTGATGGTATCAGATCGGACGGCTGGGATGCTGGTTGTGGTTGATCTGGCAACTGGCAAGGTGCTCAAAGAGAAATCCACAGCGAATCAACCAACTGGCATGGTTTTGGGTGCAAGTGGAAATCATGTTTTCGTTTCCGAATACGCGTCTGAGACGGTGGTGGAAGCGAACGCGACCAATGGCCAGCTGATCCGCCGCATTTTTGTTGGTCACGGGCCGATGGGATTGGCCGTAGCCGCCAAAAAGAATCTCCTGATCGTCTGTAACTCCAGCAGCAATGACGTGTCTCTGGTGGACATCACTGGCGGCAAGGAAAAGACTCGTATCCCCGTCGTAAGACAACCGACATCCGTTGCCGTGACGCCCGATGAGACCCTTGCCCTCGTTAGCAACCTGCTGCCGCTGGGTGATGCGACTGATCAGCAAACATCGGCTTGCGTCAGCCTGATAGACCTTGATGGGCTGAAGAAGATCACTGATATTCGGTTGCCAGCCGGTTCAACCAACTGCCGGCAAATCGCGATTTCTTCCGACAGCCGCTGGGCTTATA
>Ga0265297_10009321_pt1 | contig 12703 bp, 18 predicted proteins | sample Munlanlwell13791_FD_192502 | JGI IMG/M metagenome (GOLD analysis project Ga0265297, IMG submission 192502) | Leachate microbial communities from a municipal landfill in Southern Ontario, Canada - Leachate well 137-91 | ecosystem: Engineered > Solid waste > Landfill > Unclassified | place...
ACAAAAAATGTAAAATTTAAAAATATATGTTCTAAAATGCCAAAAGCCCCAAGTTATGATGCCGGGGAATGGAATATTATGTTCTATAATTCAAATAATAAAAATATATCAGGGGTTATAGATAATTGTGATATTATAGGGGGCAACCCTGCTGTACATAGTTTTAAGTCTACATCAGTCAGGGTATTAAACAGTACAATTACCAAAGCCTGTTATGATAGTTATTATGGGGAATTTGTGGACACAGTAATATTTAAAAATTGTATTATAAAAGATATGGATTGGGATGCAAATGATCTATCCCAGGATTTAATCCATATTAAACATGCTAAAGAAATAATCATAGACAATTGTATTTTAGACCATAATTTTCCGGGAAAATATTGTATCATAGCCCATCAGGACAATGCAGGGTTTGATAATACTAAATTAACAGTAACTAACACTAAATTTATAGCATCTGATGAAACAGAGGCATGTGTAAAAGCTTCAGTACCATATAATAGTTTCACCAATTGTATATTTAATGGTGGTAAACGCAGTATGCAGGATGTTTGGAATAATTTAATGGTTAATAATTGTCTATTTATATCGAATAATTTAAATATGATACAAGGTATCCCCTGGTGTGATTATCCGGTTATTAAAAATTCTACATTCGTTGGGCTTAATAATCCTTATTTGGGGCAAATAAATCCTGTAAATACAATATTCTGGAATTGTAATGGTGGTGGGGCTAATTGGAAGAATAGTGCAACTGATCCAAAATTCGACACTAATTATACCGCTACTGGACAATTAACCAGTGTTGGATATATTGGTAATTGGGTTATTACTCCTCCGGTGGAACCACCGGTAGAATTACCTACGGATAATATTGCTCAATTATTAAAACAAATTGAAGATTTGCAAATAAAATTAGGACAAATCACTTCTCAGTATGATTCTTTGAAAGTTGAATGGGATAATGTTCAATTAATTATAAATATTGTTAAATCAAATAAAAAAGTAACAGAACAAAAAGTTTTATTGCAGGAATGTTATAATGTTTTTTTAAAATCTACGATTAATAGCAGTCTTAAATTAGAAATACGTACAAAAATTTTACCTTTTATACAATAATTTTTTAATTATGGCAACACTTATAAATGGAGCAGATTTTTTAGATGAAATAACTATTACCGATGAAAATGATGCTTTAGTAGATATAACAAATTTACCAGGATTTCGGGTAGTTTATTATACAAAATCAGAAGGAACTGTGGTTAAATTTTCTAAAGATGGGGAAAGTGGTTATTTACCATTTATTATTGTAGATGCTTATCATTACAAAGCTTATATTGAAACATTGGATTTTGAGGATGGTGTATTAAAAAGTGATGTTTATATTGCTGTAACTAATACGGATTTAGCAAAAGGTAAATTTGTTAATTTAGGGACAAAGGTTTTTGATATAAATATTATAACAAGACCTATAACACAATTGATATGAGTTGGACAATTACACATAGTGTAAGTTCTGCATATAGTGGAGATGCGCAGTTAGTAGATGGGTTAACAATAACACACAATATAAATCCGGTTACGGAAGTAGAATCAGTTAATCAAATTCAATCTGATTGGAACCAATCTGATGATGAAGAAGTTGATTATATTAAAAATAAACCTGCAACTTTTGAAGTATTTTCTTTTGCTGCATCTGATGAAAGTACAGACTTATCAGTTGGCACAGCAAAAATAACAGGACATTGGCCATATAATTTTGTCATGACTTCTATGTTTATTGGGGTCTCTACTGCTCCAACAGGAAGTACATTAATTGTAGATTTTAATGATAAAGATGGGAATTCTATTTTTAGTGTAAATCCTACAATTGATGAAGGAGAGTTTACAAGTTTAACTGCTGATACACCTCCTGTAATAAGCACAACAACGTTTGTTAAAGGAGATAAATGGACAATTGATGTTGATCAAAAAGGATTAACAATAGCGGGGAAAGGACTTAAATTTTATATAATTGGAACTAAATCTTAAATATAAATAAAATGATACGATTCTTATTATTAGACAAATTGACAAAAAATGTAATCGACCCAAATGTTGATTATGGAACTGAAGAAAATGCAGCAATATGGCTTACGAGTGTATTGCAGAGTATCGATCCATCAATTGAACTTGTATGTGAATATATTCCGTTTACCTATCCGGCTGTGGATGCGCGAATAGTAAATGTACAAGTTACGCAGGAATACTTTGATGAATTTCATCCTGTTTTTACTCAGGTAAAACAATGGAGAATTACTTATACAACTTCTTTAAAGTCACAAGAAGATATAATAACCGTTATAGAAGATATAGAAGATCAATCAAATAATTCATTATTGCCTCTACAAAAACAGGTTAAATATATAGGATTAGCCTTAGACTCTCTCTATAAATTGCTTGTCGATGGGACAGCCTTGAAAGCTAAAGAACAGAAAATTGTTGATAAATTTCGGAAACAGATGAATAAAATGTGGAAGAATGATGATAAAAATAAAGAAAAAATAGATCAACTAATTGCAGGAACTACTCCTAATTTAGATGATGGATGGGAATTAAATGCTTTTAATACTGAGGAGGAATAAATATGTTAATATCTTTAATTGTTGCAAGAATTTCGACAGGGCAAATTTTGAACAGAAATTATCAAATAGATGATAATAATTTGCCAGTACAAGGAATGGAACCTGACCTTATTGCTTTGGTTCCTTATATACCATATCCTATACCTGATTATGATAGCAGATATTACACGTTGATTATAAACGAACCTGATGCAGCGACAATTCAGGCTAATCAATTTCCGTCACATCCTATTTATACAAATATGCCTCAATTTTTGATTACATATGATACTGAAAGGCGGGCTAATGATGAAATATTTATTAGTGTCGATAATGCAATGAAAAATGCTAATATTTCTGTAATGCCTCCTGAGCAACAATTAGAATGTATTTCTTTAAGTCAGGCTGCTTTAATAAAACGTGTTGAGGGGATGACTATTACTCCGGCAGAACAGGAATCAATAAATAACCTGATAGAAAAATGTGTTAAATTGAGGCATAATTTTGATTATGCTGTACAATTGAAATTATTAATTGAACAAGGTGGCACACCAGATATTGACACGGGATGGCAGAGAGAAGAATAAAACCGATATTAAATTTACACGATAACTATGTAAAAATGAATCTTATAAACCCATATATTTTAGGAGGATTACCGGGGGATGGCCTTATCGGTCATTGGAAATTCGATAATAACACTAATGATGAATTAGGGTTACATAATCTCGTATCGGCGAATATAAGTTATGAACAGGATAGAAAAGGTTTTGCTAATGGGGCTGTCAGATGTACAGATAATAATTCATTATTAGACGTTGGCTCAAACTGGGATGTGGGTACACAATTAACGCTGAGTTATTGGATAAATTTTAGTGCCAGCAATGCGCCAATGCTGTTTTATGCGTTAGCAGATACGGACTATCATACGTTGCAATATTTTAATGCAGGATGGGTATATACCAGAAGCGGAGCAACCCCATTTGCATTTAGGACATTTTCATTAAATATAAATAGATGGTATTACCTAACATTTGTGAGAAATGGAACAACTGTAAATGAATATGTCGATGGAGTATTAATATTGACAGGGACAAATAGTATTAGTGCTAATTCCAGTAAAATAAAGTATTTTAATAAACGAGTTCCCAATGAGACAGAACTTTATTTTTTAAATGGCAGGTTAGATGATGTGCGTATTTATAATCGTGTATTAACAGAGCCGGAAATATTACAATTATATAACGAATGATAGCTTTATTAACAATATTATTCGCAATCTTCTTAAGCATCAATCACGTGCTTAAAGCTGACGAATTTGACGGGACCAAGTTAAAAAAATTCAAAGGTTCAAAGTTTTGGGATATTCGGGTGGCCGAAAAAAAGTATCACGATATGCACCTATTTAAATACCTGTTAGTTATTTGCTTTGCCGATGCCTATCATCTTTCAAATACTTTAGCAATTGCAACACCTATTGGAGCTATAATTTACGCTTCATTTTATCCCGGATTTATTATAGATTCTTATTTACCCTGGTGGGGTGCATTTATAGCATTGTGGGTATTTTTCTTTATTGCTTTCGAAGCAACAAGATTTTTTATAAAAATAGATTATAAATTTCAGTAAATACTATGAAACGAAACGATAACAAGGTTCCAAAATATTCAGCAGCAGACATACAAGCTCTTGCATCAGCTTTAACGGAAAGGGCAATGCTTGCCGCAAGGTTGGGCACACAATCTTTTGGTGGTTCAAGAAATATCAGACAAGCTTTAGGATATTTGGATACAATTACCTATGAAGATTATAAAGCCCGGTATATTCGTCAGGAACTTGCTAAAGCTGTTATAGATCGTCCGGTAAATGCTACATGGCAGGGTGTTTTGGAACTTGAAGAATCCACTACTAAAGAAGATACGGAACTCGAAAAAAAGTGGAAGTTTTTAAGTGATAAGCATAAATTAAAATCGAAATTTTCCCGTTTGGATAAACTGGCAGGGCTTGGGCAATATGCTGTATTGTTGTTTGGTTTTAGTGATACAAAAAGATTAGAGGATTTTGTAAACCCTGTAACCAGTAAAAAACTGGAATTAAAATTTGTACGCCCCATAGGGGAAGATTGTGCAGTAATACAAACATTTGTTACAGATACAAAGGATGAGCGTTATGGTTTACCCCTTATTTATGAAATAACTTTTAAAGATATTCAGAGTGGTGTAACAAATACTGCAAGGGTACATTATTCCCGGATAATGCATATTGTATCGGAACCATTAGAATCTGAAATTTATGGCACTCCCGGATTGGAAGTTATTTTTGATCGGTTAATGGATGTTGAGAAAATCGCCGGTGGTGATGCAGAAATGTTTTGGCGTGGGGCGAGACCTGGTTATACAGGAGAATTGGATAAGGATTATATGCTTACCCAACAAATGAAAGATGATTTACAAAAACAATTTGATGAATTTGAACATAATTTACGTAGATTTTTGACACCTGAAGGAGTTACTTTAAAAGCTTTGGCTCCACAGATAGAAGACCCTGCTAATCATCTTGACATTCAGATTCAATTGATTTCCGCAGCAAAAGGCATCCCAAAACGGATATTAACTGGTAGTGAACGTGGACAATTGGCTTCCGAACAGGATACTAATGAATGGAAAGCCATAATTCAAATACGTAGGGAGGAATATGCTGAACAAACAATTGTACGACCATTTATTGATAAATTGATGGAAGTAGGAGCTTTGCCGAAACCTACTACCGGAGAATATAATGTGAAGTGGGCAGATATATTTGCCATATCGGAAGGGGAACGGGTAAAAGTAGGTAAGGATCGGGCAGAAGCTATTAAAGCATATCTGAATAATCCTATCGCAGAATCCATTATTCCACCAGTGGCATTTATGGAATTTTTCTTAGGGTTAACACCAAATCAAATTGATCTGATACGGGAGATGACTAAAGATGAAATTGTACAAGAACAAACTTCTTTAAATCAAAATCCTGAATTGGATGATGGGCAAACAGTACAATTACCAGTATCAGGGCAAGTATCACAAACTAAAATTAAAAGGAATGTCAGAGCTTAAAAAATCGGATATTGAAATAATGTTGGAGGGAATGGGAATTCCTACTAAAAATCTTACCCAGGTTTTAATATCACTTGTACCGGGGGAAATTATACAATTACAGGCAACTTATATTCTTGGTAAGGATCAGTTTGACAGGTTGCAGGAAGAAATGAATAATTATATGGTAATACCTAAAAAACAACAAAAGGGATGATCAATACCACTATATTGGAAGTTTTAAATTATGACCCGACACGTACTACAACGCTTCGGAATGTGTTTGTTAAAGCATTGAATAAACGTTTTAATGAACTTATAAGTATAGTTAAAAAAGCCATTGTAGATAAAGATGTGTTTGGATTAAAAATACAAATCAATCAAATGCAGGAACCATTTGAAAACGCTTTTAATTTTCCGTTAAGCCAGGATAAGATTGTTGCTTTTATGCAGTGGCTTGATGAACAGGTGAAAGCAGGAATATTGGAAGTAGGGACTTATAATCAATTGGGGTCAGCTATTAATTCAGCTTGGACAAATTTATACATTTTGGATTCATATAAACGAGGGATAATCCGGGCAAGGTATGAGCTTATAAATGCAGGGGCAAATGTTCCATCATTAGAAGATAGTGGGGGAATTGATACTGTATTAAATTCAGCAATTCATTTGGATAGGTTAGGAATACTTTATACAAGGGTATTTTCTGAATTAAAAGGTATTACGGATGCAATGGATCAAACTATTTCCAGAATATTGGCACAAGGTATTGCTGACGGGGATGGTGCTGTCTTACTTGCTCGGAAACTTGTAGCAGCTATTAATGGGGAAGGATTAGGGGATTTAGGATTAACAGATTCATTAGGAAGATACATTTCTCCAATGCGGAGGGCAGAAATGCTTGCTCGTACTGAAATAATCCGGGCGCACCATTGGGCTACGATACAGGAGTATAGGAATTGGGGAATTGCCGGAGTTAAAATTTTAGTAGAAGCAGTAACGGCGGGGGATTTAAGGGTATGTTCTCGTTGCGATGCTTTGGCAAAAGGAAGTCCTTATACACTTGATCAAATACAGAATGTAATACCCTTGCATCCTCAATGCCGATGTGTTGCATTACCTTATATATCAAATACTTAACTAAAAAGAAAGGAATAAAATTATGCCAGTAGAACCCCCTGCACCAAAACCTCCAACGGGAGATAAGAGTGTTAAACCAAAAGGAAAAGGGACTAAAAAGAAGTAATGAAAAGGAGAGTAGATTTGTTTGAAATTTTCATAGTGTTAGGTTGTTTGGGTTTTACCGTAACGATAAGCCTTTATCATCTTTCATCCGAAGGATATTTAGGCTTATCTGAACGGTTTTGGAATATGGAATGGTCTTTTTCAGAGAATGGGTTATTATTATTTTTAACATGGATTAGTTCAATTTTAACATATGGTGTTGTAAGAAATATTTTTCGGTATATTTTAATGCCTTATTTTATTTTGAAATTGATTTATCAGTTTAGTTGTTATTCGGGTATATATTTATTTTCTTTACAAATTTGGGAAATTGTGTGGAGTTTTGCTTTAGTGTTATTAATTTTATTTGGTATTGTTTTTACAATAATGGTGAGGAGATAATGATAATTAAAAACAATGATTTTATGAATAAATATTTTTGGCAGCCTATTTTGGCATGGTTCGGGGGAGTTGCAATCTGTATTATAATTACTTCAATTGTATTTAAAATAGGTTGGCAAAATCCACAAGAGATATTGATATGGGGGTATGCTATAATTTCTTCTGCAAGTATATTTGCATGGGGGGCATTTTCTCAAAGGAGGAAAGAAGAAAAAAAGGAACTGGATGAGCGATTTCATGGTAAAGCTGATAGTACAGAAATAGAATCTTTAAAATGTCAAATGGGGATGTTACAAGATACACTTAAATTAATACATGATACTCAGGAGGAAACTTTTGCTACAGTAAATAATATATGGTCAAAATTAGTGGATAATCATAAAAATAAGGAGGATTAAAAATGCCATTTTCTCTTGGTGATGTAGAAAAACACAATAAAGGATTAAGTCCTGCAAAAAAAGCCCAATGGATTGCTGTGGCAAATTCTGTTTTGGCTAAATGTATTAAAGAAGGAGGTACAGATGCTTCTTGTGCCCCCTCAGCAATTAGACAAGCAAATGGTGTTGTTGCTAATTTTGGTAATTCTCTTGTTTCTGTTAATTTATTGCAATCAGGAGAATATGAAGTAAGAACAGTAGAAAGACAAGGTGTTAAATATTTAGTTGTTCCAGTAACAATGATGGTAGAAGGAGTGCATCATGGAAGTAGAGGACCACTCCTTCATACTATTGAAGATTTAGGACATTTTCCAGCAGCATGGAATGGGATTCCTCTTATGATAGATCATCCAAAGAGAGATGGGGTAAATATAAGTGCTAATGATCCAGAAGTGCTTGCTAAATCAGTTGGACAAGTATTTAATACACATATTGAAGAAAATAAATTAAAGGCTGAAGCTTGGTTTAATGAGAACAGCTTGCGAAATATATCCCCTGAAACACTATATGATATTTTAGAGCATAGATTGCTTGAAGTATCAGTAGGAGTTTTCTCGGATGAAGAAACTGTCCCAGGAAACTGGAATGGTGAAGAATATACTGCAATTGCCAGAAATCACAGACCTGATCATCTTGCCATCCTGCCCGGCGGTACAGGTGCTTGTTCTGTGGAAGACGGATGTGGTATACGTAATAATAGTAAAGAAGGAGGTAAAATGGATAACAATGCAGTTGAAATGGCAATGGAATCCAAACGGAAGGAAATGGGAATGAGTATAGTTGATTTTTATGCTGTGCCACGTGACCCTCCGGGTGAAAGTAAATTGCCCATTTATGATGCTTCTCATGTTCGTAATGCTTTAGCAAGATTCAGTCAAACGCAGGGATTGAGTGCTGATGAAAAAACTACAGCAATGCGAAAAATACGGACTGCTGCACGAAAATTTGGCATCAATGCTGCTTCAATGGCAAATAGTTTAAGTGATGATGCTTTTGATGCTTTAAAATCAGCAAAGGAAGTCGGGTTGTATTTTGGTAATCTGACGGAAAATACAGATCAGGGATATCTTGATTTGGTAAATGCTGCAAGGCAAAAAGTTGATGCTATGGATACAAATGATTCTGTACATTATTTACAGGATGTATTCGATAGTTATATCGTGTATGAAGTTCGTCAAAGAATTGGGGGTTCTCGTATGTTTAAGCAGAATTACCAGTTAAACAATGGAAATTTTGAACTTACCGGAAATCCTGTGGAAGTTCGAAAAAGTGTAGAGTATACACAAGTTAACAGGATAAAACGTAATAATTTTAATAAAAAGGAGGAACCAATGGAAAACAATGGTAAATGTACTCCCTGTATTGAAAAGAAAGTGAATGCTCTTATTGCAAATGAAGCAACAACTTTTACCGAAGATGACAGGGAATGGTTGTCTACTTTGGAAGAAAAACAATTGGATAAAATGACTCCTAAAAAAGTCGAATCAATTGTTGATAATTTGAAGAAAGATGAGCCTATTAAACTTACATCAGAACAGGTGTTAAATGCTATGTCTGATGAAGATAAGGCAGCATTAGCTTATGGCAAAAAACAACTTGCCGAAAGACGTACTACCATGATTAAAGGTATAATTGACAATACTGCAAAAGATGTATGGTCGGAAAAAGAACTTCAGGCTATGAATGAAGAAACTCTGCAAAAGATATTCAATTCTGTAAAGAAGGAAGAATCTGCTGTGGATTATTCATTAAATGGGGGAAGTCTTCCAATTGTTAATGCGTCTAAAGAAGAAATTCCGGGATTCTATAGTATGGAATCGTTGGAAGAAGAATTATATGGAAAGGGAGGAGGTAAATAATGGCTACTAATTCAATTATTGTTAAAAGCTATGGTAATGTCTTTTTAGAAAAGACTGCTGGTGAAGAAGTATATCCTGGTATGCTTGTAGAGATCAATTCGAGTGATCAGGTTGTTAAACATGCAACTGAAAGTGGTAATATTTTCCCTATGATTGTGTATGAAGATGCTTTACAAGGAAAATCTGTAGCAGAATCTTATGCTAAAGGTGATAAAGTAAAAATTTGGATTCCTCAACGTGGGGACGTTGCTCAAATATTATTGGAGGATGGACAAACAGTAGTAGTAGGGAATTTCGTAGAAAGTAATGGTTTAGGAATGATTCAGGTGCATACAGTTGAATCATGGAACTCTGCTGATGCACAGGCTGCAAATACTGTGTACTCTAATCCTATCGTTGGACAAGTTGATGAAGCACAGGATTTATCCGAAATATCCAGTGATGAATCTTCATTAACGGGGAATTCCCAACTTATCAGAATTCGTATATTATAATAAAAAAGGAGGGAAAAATGGAAAATAAAGTGCAAGTTGATTTGATGGGTAGAGGACAGTATCAAGGTAATTTTGCAAATCAATTAGTTGCAAATAATGCTGATGTTGGCTCTTTAAAACCTTTTATATATAATGGGCGTACTTATGTTCAGGTATATAAAGGGGGGGATAAGAAAGACCCTAAAAATTATATGACAGTTCCTTTACAGGTTAATACTGGAACACTTCAGAGGGATGAATGGAAACAACTTGATGCGGAAGTGATGTCAACAGCCCGTTCAATACTCAATGGTGTAGCTGATTTGGAAAGTAACGGACTTGTTTTTAATTTAGGAAATCCTATGGGAACAACTGTGTTGGAAACCAGGGATCGTAAAGATTTTGGTGAAGCACAGATGGATATGGATGGTATTTATCGTGGGAATAATGATAGGCCGGTTTATGGGTACAATTATTTACCGATACCGATCATCCATTGTGATTTTGAAATTAACGCTCGTGAATTGGCTGCATCAAGGAGAAACGGTAGTAATTTGGATACAACTGATGCTGAAATGGCAGCTTTCAATGTAGCTACTAAAATGGAATCTTTGTTATTTACAAATGTCACTTATGAATTTGGTCAAAAAGATGATCGTGGTAGGAATTCGATTTATTCTTATTTAAATCATCCTGATCGTATAAAATATACTCTTGGGACATCTTGGACATCATTGGATTTTGATTCTCAAACATCTACTGGTGGACAGGTAATAGTGGATAAGGTAAATAAAATGGTACAGGCTTTAATAAATTTACATCTTATGGGGCCTTATACCATGTATATACCTACAACCTATAATGAAGTTATGAATAATGACTTTAACGGGTATAAATCTATTACGATTAGGGAGAGACTATTGAAAATAAATGGTTTGACGAATATTAAAGTAATCGATACTCTTCCAGCAGATAATGTTTTAATTGTACAAATGAATAAACGTACTGTACGCCTTGTAAAAGGTATACCTATTCAAACTGTACAATGGAAGGAAGAAGGGAATTTTGTTACAAAGTATAAAGTATTTTCGATAAATGTTCCACAAATTCGTTCGGATTTGAACGGTTCTTGTGGTGTATTACATGCGTCGTAAAAACAATTTAAATCACTAATCATGTGATTTAATTAACTTAAAATTATAATTATGAAAAGAGCAGATAATAAAAATCAAACAATTGAAGTAACTGAAAAAAAGATTTGGTGGAAAAATAACGGGGGGTCGTTTTATGCCGTTATAGATGGGAGAAATAAAATAATTAAACCCGGAGAAAGATTTCAGGCTTATGAAAGGGAAGTTCCAAAAGCATTCAGGGATACAATCCATTCCACTGAACCACTTCCTGCAAAAGAGCCGGTAATAGTTACCGAAGCTACATTTAAGATTGTTCCATGTGAAACAGATAGTGCTTTATTTGATGTGGTAAATACTAAAACTGAAAAAGTTATTAATGGACATCCTTTAGAAGCCGATGATGCTGAAAATCTCGCAAAAAATTTAAATCAAAAGTAGCTTATGGTTTGGCAGGTTCCGAAGATTTGGGAAGGTGAAGATGTTTGGATTTTAGGTGGAGGACCATCAGTGACAAAACAATTTGAAATACCAGAAAATGTAGTACAGGATGTTGTAGCAGGTCGATCCTCCCCAAGTGCTTATTCACCATTTATGGAAAGTATACATAATAAACATGTGATTGGAATTAATGTATCATACTTGATTGGAAATTGGATTGACATGGTGTTTTTTGGGGATATTGGGTTTCTACTTGCCCAAATGCAATATATTTCACAATTTCCGGGATTGAAAGTGTCCTGCCATCCTACAACTGCACAATATAGTTGGGTTAAATTCCTTCCTCATGATAAACAACATAGATTAGGAATATCATCTAATCCAAAAGCGGTATGTTGGAATGGAAATTCCGGGGCAGCAGCAATAAGTGTTGCTGCTAATGCGGGTGCAAAAAGAATATTTTTACTTGGTTTTGATATGAAGCTTGATGATACCCAACACCAGCATTGGCATAATTTGTATAAACGACATGGTGTAAAAAGAAATAAACCAGGCGGACTTCCTTTTAAAAAACATTTACAGGGATTTCCACAGATATTAAAAGATGCACAGGCACGGGGAATTGAAATTATTAATGTAAGTCCTGATAGTGCCATAACAGAATTTCCAAGAGTAGTTTTAAAAGAAGCTTTATGAATGTTGAGATAACTATAGCGATGATATATGTGTTTGCTTTAACACAATCTCCTTATATAGATGAAGAAGGAAGATATTGTTTACCAACTATGAATATTTATCTAAATTAGTATGAATGTAATAAAAGTAATGGGTGGTTTAGGGAACCAATTATTTCAATATGCATTTGGGAAAGCTCAAATGCTTAATGGAATAGATGTAGCTTTTGATACTTCATTTTATCAGTATGAGATGAAATGGCCTCGGAAACTTGTGCTTGATAAATTCAATTTAGATTTTAAAGAGAGTGCATTTTTAAAGCAACCTACAATAAAAGATCATAAGCATGGTTTTGATATGAATCTTTAGAGATATGAAACCC